>Ga0308157_10006943_pt1 | contig 13345 bp, 12 predicted proteins | sample PhyBR1_FD_201035 | JGI IMG/M metagenome (GOLD analysis project Ga0308157, IMG submission 201035) | Phyllosphere microbial communities from UC Gill Tract Community Farm, Albany, California, United States - DLSLB.R1 | ecosystem: Host-associated > Plants > Phyllosphere > Unclassified | place: USA...
GCCGGTTTTGAACGAATTCTGAAACACTGGGAAGAGAAAGTGAACGCAAATGATGACAGCTGGATGAGCCAGGAATCTAAAGAAATCTTCTATGAAATACTAGAAAATCAAAGAGAATACTTGACGGAAATGAATAAGGATCCGAAAATTGACGAAGAAATCATCCGCCAACAGTTGTATCAAATCGACCTGGAAGAAGAAAGAATAAAAAGTATATAAATAATAATTACAGTATGAAAATCCTCAAAATCATAACAGCAGCATTCATTTTTTCTACACTGGTAACTGCTTGTGGGAATTGTGATTCAAAAAAAAACATAGAAAATCAGCAGTTGATACAGCAATATTTCAAATTATTCAATGATCACAAATGGAAAGAACTTTCGGAAATGTATGTGGAGAATGCTGAATTTAAGGATCCAAGTCTTGGAAATGGAATTACCAGGCAATCTAAAAACAATTTTGTTAAAAAATATACCGAACTGAATCAGATTTTCCCGGATTTGAAAGATAAAATTATCCAAATCTACCCATCCGGTGACAAAAATATCATTGTTGAATTTGTTTCAACAGGAACTGCACCCGACCAATCGAAATTTGAACTTCCGATTTGTACGATTTTCACCATTGAGGATGGAAAAATCACCAAAGATTTTACTTATTACGATAATTTTGACGAGACTAAATAATGAGCCTTTTTGACGACCACTTCGAAATCATTGAAAACATTCTGCCTTACGACGGCACGACTTCTTACTATGGAAAAATATTTTCTGAGACCGAAGCGGATGATTATTTCAATAAATTGATGACTGAAGTTGATTGGAAAAGTGATGAAGCGGTCATTTTCGGGAAATTGATTGAGACCAAACGAAAAGTGGCTTGGTATGGGAATGAAGAATTCAGCTACACCTATTCCGGCAGAACAAAAACTGCTTTACCTTGGAATAAAACACTTCTTGAAATCAAAGAAAAAATTGAAGCTGTGAGCGGCGAAAGTTTTAATTCTTGTTTACTGAATCTCTATCACAATGGTTCAGAAGGAATGGCTTACCACAGCGATGGCGAGAAGGATTTGAAGGATAATGGTGCAATCAGCTCGGTAAGTTTTGGAGCGGAACGGAAATTTAATTTCAAACATAAAACAACGAAAGAATTAGTTTCCTTAGTTCTTGAAAACGGAAGTTTGCTGATGATGAAAGATACGACGCAGAAATTCTGGCTGCACAGATTGCCGACGACTACGAAAATTATAAAACCGAGAATTAGTCTGACTTTTAGGACGATTGATAGATCTAAATAATTGCTTTATATTTTTTGATAAAAGCAAGACAAAGTAAGAATCCAAGCAAAGCAAGGCCTGCACCAACCAAAGATGGATAATTATATGATAATCCCAGCTCCAAAGGGATTCCGCCAAAAAGTGCTCCAACAGAGTTTCCGATATTGAACGCAGCCTGCATAAAAGCAGCTGCCATCATTTCTGAGTTTTTTGCAGAACGCAGCATCATAATATTTACAGGCGTTCCGACTGACATTGATAAAGCACCACAAATAAAAGTGAGAATCAGGGAAACGGTTTGACTTTCTGAGAAGAAAAAAACGCCTATCAATGCAAGAATCATTGCGCTCAGAAGAATTGCTGCAGCCAGAGCTGGTCGCATTTTGTCCGCTAAAATTCCGCCAAGGAAATTACCTACAACCATTCCGGCTCCGGCGAGAATCATAATGTATGCAATAAAATCTGTCGGGAATTTTGAAACGGTTGTCATCAAGGGTGTGATGTAACTGAACCAGGCGAATAAGCCACCGAAACCAACTGCTGTAATAGCAATGATATGCCACGCTTTTGCGGTTTTGAAGAACTCTAGTTCTTTTTTCAGAGTAGTAGTTCGCAGACTGTTCATGGATGGAAGCAGAAATTTGAGACCGAGAATTGTAATCAGGCCAATAACAGATACAACTCCGAAAGCATATCGCCAGGTCAATTGATGTCCGAGCCAAGTGACGAACGGAACCATTGCGAGATTTGCCAAAGTCAAGCCTGTAAACATCATTGCGATGCTTTGCGCTTGTTTTCCTTCTTTGGCCAATCGTGTTGCAACCACTGTTCCCACTCCGAAAAATGCGCCGTGTGGCAATCCAGCTAAAAAGCGAATCGCCATCATCGAATAATAATCATTAGAGAATGCAGACAATGCATTGAATAACGTGAAAGCAAGCATCAGGAAAATAAGAATTCTTTTGGGTGGATATTTTGCGGCGTAACCAATCAAAATAGGTGCTCCTACAACAACCCCAAATGCATAAGAGGAAATCAAATGTCCGGCTTGTGGAATCGAGATTTTCAGAGATTCTGCAACATCTGGCAAAAGTCCCATAATGACGAATTCTGTAGTTCCTAAACCCAATCCGCCCAATGCGAGCGGAAATATCCTTTTATCCATTTTGCAAAAGTCCTCAAATTATTAAGAGCAGTCAAGTTTTGGGTATTTAAAATATCGAATGATGTTATTAAATTAAACTATTGTTTAAATTTAGTTAACATTGAATTGGAAATATCTAATGAAACTGAAATCTAATTTGACACTGAACCTTGCAGCCCGACTTGAACGGAGCTCATTTTTTGCTGAGGGAATTTGCGCTGGTAAAAAATAGCGGGAGTGGAAGGCGGAAATAGCTGCCCAAAGTATTATAATTAGTTAAATTCTAACAGTGTTTTGATTTTTCTGCTATTTTTGCATAGCTCGAAAGTATGCTGAACAAGATTATGATTTTTCCGTTGGTGGTTTTGATAAAGTTTTATCAACTCGCTATCTCGCCTTGGCTGGGAAAAAACTGCCGTTACAACCCGACTTGTTCGCATTACACTTTGGAAGCTTTGAAGGTACACGGTCTTATCAAAGGAAGCTGGCTGGCGATGAAAAGAATCGGGAGCTGCCATCCTTGGGGAGGCGAAGGTTATGATCCTGTACCACCAAAACAACATTAAAATTATCTATCAATGAACTCTATTTTTCTAAGATTTTATCTCATTCTTTTTGTTGGATTTTTCCAATTGGTTTCTGCGCAGAGCTCTTCATCTGGACTTTCTGACGGTGTCTTGAAAATAAACAATTCTGAGAATCTTGCGGTAAAAATCTTCGCAACACAAAGACTCGATTCTTTGTCCAATGAATCTTCCAAAAATATAGACAACGAGTTAATTATTTTAAATGAAGATAATGTAACCCCAGAATCTGCGGAACAATTTGGAATTTTTCAAAATATGTTATCAAAATTTAGAGAAGCTGGTTTTCAATTTTTGGATAAAGATTTGAAACCAGTTGAGCCTATTCTGGAGCAAAAAAATATTGAAAACTTCAAATATCTTCTCAAATCTAACACAGTTATAAAACCGACTGACAAAGTCGATTTGGAAACTACTTTCAAAATTTGGGACCCGATAAAGGGAATTAAGTTAGGACCTGTAATGCTGCACTTTTATAGTCTGATGTTCATTTTAGCATTTGGATTAGGCTATTTTATTATGGCAAAAATCTTCAAAATCGACGGTGTAGATGAGAAATATCTGGAGCCGTTTTTCACCTGGACTTTGTTGGGAACTATTCTTGGAGCGAGATTGGGACACGTTATTTTTTATCAGCCAGAGTTGTTTAAAGAAGATTTTCTGAGCGTTTTCCTGCCAATCAGTACGAGAGGCGGTTTGCATTTTACAGGGTTTTCCGGTTTGGCAAGTCACGGTGCGGCAATTATGGTTATCGCAACCACTTTATATTACAGTTTGAAAATCATCAAGAAAAATCCACTTTGGGTTTATGACAGAATCGGAATTGTGGTGGCTTCTGGCGGTGCTTTTGTGAGAATGGGAAATTTTTTCAATTCTGAAATTCTTGGAAAACCAATCGACCCAACTTCTCCATTTGCAATGCTTTTCCCTCAGCAAAGTTATGAATATGGCGTGACGATTCCACGTTATCCGACACAACTTTTCGAAGCATTTGGTTACGTTTGTCTTTTTGTTTTGCTCTGGTTCTTATATCGTAAAACCGATAAAAAATACCAGCAAGGTTGGTTATTTGGATTATTTTTCATTTTACTTTGGGCCATTAGATTCTTTGTAGAATTTTTGAAAGAACCACAAGGTGACGAGATTATCACGTTTGCCGGACTTAATACGGGGCAGATTTTGAGTATTCCGTTTATGATTGCCGGAGCGGTTATTATGATTATTTCTAAGAAATTTAAACTTCCGAAAGAGGAAACTGCAACTGCATAAAATAGAAAACTCCCGATTGTGTCGGGAGTTTTTTTGTATTAAAGAGTTTCAATTTCATTAATAAAATCTTCCACAACCTCATCAGAAGTAGCCCAGGATGTAATCAACCGGATTGCAGAATTCTCTTCATCCATCTTCTTCCAAACATAAAAATCAAATTTCTTAGATAATTTTTCGATTTGAGAATTATTCAAGATTGGAAAAATCTGATTGGTAAAAGTCTCAGACAAAAAGCTGAACCTTTTATTCTGAAAAGCCAATTTGATTTTCATTGCCTGAAAATTAGAAATCTTGGCCAAGTCAAAATACAAATCATCTTTCATCAATTCCAAAAACTGAATTCCTAATAATCTGCCTTTTGCCAACATTGCACCCTTTTGCTTGAGATGAAAGACGAATTCTTCTTTCAATTTATTATTAGTAATAACAATTGCTTCACCTAAAAGTGCTCCGTTTTTTGTTCCGCCGAGATAAAATACATCAGTAAAATTGGCAATATCTTCCAAAGTCAAGTCATTGATGTCCGAAGTCAAAGCTTGACCTAATCTCGCGCCATCCATAAACAAATACAAGTCATTGGCTTTGCAGAATGCAGATAATTCCTGCAATTCTTTTTTCAAATAAATGGTTCCAATTTCTGTGGAATTAGAAATATAGACCAATTTTTGTTTCACCTGATGTGGTTTATTGGTATGAGAATCCAAAACAGACTGAATGTGCTCTGGTTTCAGTTTCCCATCTTCAGTAACTAGTCCGTGAACTTTGTGCCCTGTTGCTTCTATTGCTCCGGTTTCGTTGGTAAAAATATGTCCGGTTTCTGCAGAAATAACACTTTCGTGGGGACGAAGAATAGCAGAAATGACTAATAAATTGGCTTGTGTCCCACCACTTACAAAATGAATATCAGCATTCTGATTATTGGTTTTTTTCTTGATTAATTCTCTCGCTTCATTAGAATAATCATCGTATCCATAACCATTCTGCTGGTCAAGGTTTGTTTTGATTAATGCTTCTAAAATATTAGGATGACAACCTTCTGAATAATCGTTTTTAAAGGAATATTTCTTCATTTTTTCTTTCTGCTTTTTGAAGAAACAAAGGTATTGATTTTGATGAATGACTTAAAATTAAAAACTAAATAAATTGTTAGTCAACAATTGACTTACATCTAACTTTTTATTAATTTTGAAATATGAACTCTCTGACAGAAGAAAACTACCTGAAAGCACTTTATCATCTTGTGAATGAGAATGATGAAGTTTCCGTGAATGACCTCAGCCGACAACTCAATATCAAAATGCCTTCTGTGAACAGTATGATTAAAAAGTTTGCAGATAAGAATTGGGTGAAATATGAATCCTACAAACCCATAAAACTGACAGAATCCGGAAAGAAAGAAGCATCACTTATCGTAAGGAAACACAGACTTACAGAAATGTTTCTGGTAGAAAAAATGGGCTTCGGTTGGGAAAATGTCCATGAGATTGCAGAACAACTGGAACATATCCATTCCGATATTTTCTTTGATAAAATGGACGAAATCCTTAACTACCCAAAGGTTGACCCGCACGGTGAGCCAATCCCGGATAAAGACGGCAACATTATCCAACCAGACTTAAAGAAACTAAGCAAGTGTAAGGAAAATGAAACGGTAGAACTAGCTTCTGTCACCACTTCTTCCGAGGAATTCTTGAATTTTCTTAATAAAAGGAATCTAAGCCTTGGAACTATAATTAAGGTTTTACAAAAGGAAGATTTCGATCAATCGATAAAAGTTTTTTATAACAACCAGGAAGAGAATTTTAGTAAAACGGTTTGTGATAGACTGCTGGTTAAATAGAAATATTTGCTAATGAATAATCAATTAAAAGAATATAATTTCAAATACTCAAAAAGTTTACTAGGTTTTGAATTAATATTTTTTTTTGTAACTTTTGTATTAGCTGGATATTTATATTTCGAAAACAGTGTAGGATTAGCGATTATATTGTTAATAATAGGAATTTTAAATTCTATATATTACATTAGCCGAATAACAAATAATAAGACTCAACTGAAGATTAATAGTAAAGGAATTACATTTAAAAATCGATTTTTAAGTTGGAATCAAATCGATGATATTCAAATTGATAAAGTAAGTACAGGAAAAACTTATGGAGAATTTTTATCATTGACGACTAAAGCTGATAATGACTTTGAAATTGAAATAAGTGAACTCAATGTTAGTGGTGAAAAATTAAAAGAAATTATAAAACTCTATAAAGATATTTCATGAAAAAGAGACTCACAATGAGTCTCTTTTCTTGTATATAGGATGTTCTTAGTTGAACATATCTTTCACTTTGTCAAAGAAGGTTTTTTCTTTTCCGGTTGGTTCAGCACTCATATCGCCACTTTCCAACTGTTTTTGGAAGAAATCTTTTTGTTCTTTAGTCAGCTTCTGTGGTGTCCAGACATTGATATGAACAAACATATCGCCTTTCCCACCGTAACCTTCGATATTTGGAAGACCTTTGCCGGCTAATCTCAGGATTTTGCCAGACTGCACGCCCTCATCCACCTTGATTTTCACCTTGCCGCCAACCACGTTGATTTCTTTAGTCGTACCCAAAGCCGCTTCGGCAAAAGAAATATACAATTCCTGATGAAGGTTATCACCTTCACGTTTGATGGTTTTGTCCACTTCCTCCTCTACTACAACCAAAAGGTCACCAGGCGTTCCACCCAAAGGAGCATCGTTACCTTTTCCTCTTACATTTAGTTGGATGCCATCTCTTGCACCAGCAGGAATGTTGATGGTAATTTCCTCATCTTCTTTCACAAGACCTTGCGCATTGGCTCCAGCAGGGATTTTATCCGCTACTTTCCCTACGCCCTGACAAGTCCCACAAGTGGTTTGCGTTTGCATCTGTCCGAACATTGTGTTCATCATTCTTACCTGGACACCGCTTCCGCCACAAGTCGGGCAAGTTTTAGAAGTTACGCCCGGAGCCAGCTTCATTTTCTTAACCTTGATGGTTTTCTGTGTACCGGCAATCATTTCTTCGAGGTTCAGTTTGATGCGGACCCGCAGGTTAGAACCACGGGATTGCTGTTGTCTTTGTTGACCACCGCCACCAAATCCTCCACCAAAGATATCGCCAAATTGACTGAAGATATCCTCCATATTCATTCCGCCTCCAAAGCCACCTCCGAAGCCTCCACCTCCTGCAGCACCGCCCATTCCGGCGTGTCCATATTGGTCGTATCTTGCTTTCTTGTTATCATCGCTCAGGACTTCATAAGCTTCTGCAGCTTCTTTGAATTTTTCTTCAGCTGTACTATCACCCGGGTTTTTGTCCGGATGGTATTTGATCGCCATCTTTCGGTAGGCCTTTTTTATTTCGTCAGCACTTGCATTTTTGGAAACCTCCAAAACTTCGTAATAATCTCGCTTGCTCATTTTTTGATAATTGATGATTGATAGTTGATGAATGATGATTGATAATAGATTCTAAAAATCATTGACCGAATATCTTTTATCATTAATAAATATTTAGTTCCCTGTAACAACTTTTGCGAACCGAATCACTTTGTCATGTAGTTCGTAACCTGTTTCTATGACGTCTATAATTTTTCCTTTCAAGTCTTCCGACGGAGAAGGAATAGATGTAATAGCCTCGTGTAAATCTACGTTGAAGGCGTCTCCTTGCTCAACGTGAATCGCTTTTAAACCTTTTTCTATCAATTTACTTTTCAGTTTTTGATAGATCAATTCGATGCCTTTCAGCTCGTGTTCGTTTCCGTTTTTAGAGATTTCTTTGATGGCTCTTTCGAAGTCATCCAAAACGCCCAGCATAGACGTCATCAGATCTTTGGAAGCATAAAGGTAGAACTCGTTCTTTTCTTTCTGCGTTCTTTTTTTATAGTTTTCGAATTCTGCATACAGACGGATATATCTGTCCTTTTCTTCTGCCAAAAGTTCCTCCGCAGTCGGTTGTTGTGACACATTTTCCTGATTTACATCTTCCGTAGCTTCGGTGTTTGCAGTCTCTGTATTCAAGTTTTCCTCGTGTATATCTTTGTTTTCTTCCATAATGATAATTTTACACGGTAGTTTTTTCAATTCCTTTGCCAATCGTGGCTTTTTGACAATTAGGCAGATTTTATGGCTGAAGTGTGCGGGAGTTTAAGAGTTTGAGAAGTTAGAAAATATTTAGCTATTTTATTTTGATGCTTCACTCGCACGTATTGGGATGCTTCACTCGCGCGTATTGGGATGCCTCACTCGTGCGTATTGGGATGCCTTACTCGCGCGTATTGGGATGTCTTACTGCACAATGCTTTATTCGCTCGAACAAAGATGCTTTGACTAATGGTAATACTATTATTTAAAATACAGTACAGATTTTGATAATCCATTACTTCATTTTATCGGTTACAGCCGTTCGGAAAGAAATATCATCCAACACCCATTTCATCATCTTATCTTCAGTGTCTGATAAGTTGCCGAAATCTGGGTTGATTTCTACATTCGGAATCACGCCTCTCTTTTGATTATCAAACTCTATATTGGGACGAATCAGGAAAAGCCCAATGGGAAGTGCCAGTTTTGAGTGGGGCAAAATCACGGTGTTGCTGACACCTGCTACAGTACCGTCATTAGCACCGCCCGTTTCTTCGCCAATGATTGTAGCTCTTTTATCAAACTTCAACTTCGCCGAAATGATGGACGATGCAGAGAAACTCGCACCATTGATCAAGACATAAATCTTGCCGTGAAAAGCATCTGATTTTGGTTTGGTTGGTTTGGAAGCGAACTCCCGGAAGTAATACCGATTATCCTTTTTTGAAGATAAAAGATAATTGCCCGCCAGAAAAAAAGGATAACCCGGCGCGCTTAGAACTGAGGTCCATACGCTCTGCCCACGGAAGTAATTCTGATGCAGACCCGAGGTTTTGGAGGTCATTTCCGGAGCTTTGATTAAAGTAAATTCTTTATCCGAAAGGTAAGAATACAAGGTATTGATTTCTGAAAGCGACCCGCCCAGATTATCCCGAATATCCAAAATCAGATATTCTGACCCGGCACTTTTAATGGTTGCAAAAGTCTCTTTGTAAAACTTCTTTGCCAATGTTGCAGAAAAGGTCTTCACTTTGATGTAAGCAATGCTGCTGTCCGCCTTTAGGAATTTGAAGCTTCGGTTGTAGGTTTTGGACGTGGAATCATAATCCTGAACTTTCTGAGTGGCTGTTATTTTCGGCTTCATCTTATCTGTATCGATTTGCTCACCAGTTTTCTTCTGACGTTTGATGATAACTTCTGTAATTTTATTATCTATTTTCGTTTGCAAAGCTGCACTGTCCAAGTAGCCATTTTCCAACGTGTAGTAGTTGAAAAAAGCCAGATTCATAAAGTACTTTTGAAAGGTCTTGTTGTTCCCATCTGAGCTGTAAAGCTTATTATATTTTTTAATCAGATCCGATACATTCTCACCGTTGATTTTCAGGATTTCCATTCCTACTTTGATGTCTTTTATATTCTCTTTATTTTCTTTTACAAAGAGCTTATCATTCACTACCTGATAATCCATCAAAGCAAATAGCGGTCTTTTTTTCTTGAAGTCTTTTTGCTGTGCCTTTGTATATCTTCTTGGAATCGCTTTCAGTCTGAGGTGACCTTCTTTGATGCTCGCTATGACGGGTGACAAGTGAAAGAAAAACTGATTGGGAGTCATCGCTTGGCTAAGACTTGTTTTCAGACTATCGAACTTGTAATCCAAAGCATCCTTGGAAATGTACCAATATAACTCCGGGTGAAATTTTTTCAGTTTTTCATATGTAAAATCAACATCGTTGCGCAGCTCTTCTGCAGGAATTTTCTTTTCTAACAGCAGATTGTTCTTCTTGACAGATTGGCAAGAGAACATAAGAATACACAGGAATAAATATAGAATTAGTCTCATATTAATAAAATTAAAAATAAAACTTTTAATCAACAATGGATAGTTGCTCATTCAACTTTAACATATTCTAACATAATGTGGTTTCGATTTTGTTATTGACAGAGAAATTGAAAAAATTATGAAACATATCATTGTAGCGGCGTCTGTATTTCTGTTCTCACAGTTTTCATTTGCCCAAACTAAAGATGTTGGCGCTTTTACATCTTTAAAAGTATTTGATAAAATCCCAGTTGAATTGGTTTCTTCCTCTTCTTACAAAGCAGAATTAACAGGATCAAAATCCAGCGATATAGAATTGGTAAACTCTGGAAATGAGCTGAAAGTAAGAATGAAGACTTTACAGCTTTTGCAAGGTGATGATGTGAAAGTCGTTCTCTATTATAAAGACCTTAATAACATCCAGGCCAGCCAAGGTGCAAGAATTACCTCTGGAGATGCTATCAAATCTACCAAATTAGATATTACATCCAACGAAGGTTCACAGATTGACCTGAATGTCGATGCACGTGTTATAGAGGGAAAGCTGAACACTGGAGGAATCCTTAAACTATCCGGTAATGCAGATTCTCAATCTGTAGTCATCAACACCGGTGGGCAATACGATGGAAAAGACCTTAATACAAAAATTACAAGTGTAACAACAAACGCAGGAGGAACTGCCAGTGTGACGGCGACCAAATCTGTAGATGCAACTACAAGAGCTGGTGGCGTGATAGATGTGTACGGAAATCCACAAACCAAGAATGAAAAAAAAGTAGTAGGTGGTAAAATCAATTACCACTAATAGTCTGATAGTTTATTAAAAAAGTAGAAAGAAAAATACCCGAATGATTTATTCGGGTATTTGTTATTTTCTGTCAGAAGATTGTCTGATATGAAGTGTTGGTGTGAGAACCAGCTTCTTCTCAATACTGATGCCGGAAGAATTGTCTTTGATGCTTTCCAAGAAGACATTACCCGATATTTTCCCCATCAGAACTGGCGTCTGATCCACAGAGCTGATGGATAGTTCCATAAACTGTGTAAAAGGCTCGTTACTGAATCCAATAACTCCGATATCCTGCGGAATCTTCAGCTTTAAGTTCTTGATTTCTTTACAAGCGCCTAATGCTGTAAAATCACTGGCAGAGAAGATGGCATCTGGTTTCACTTTGCGTTTCCAAAGGCTCTTCATAGCACTGATTCCCTCTTCTATAGAGCTGCCTGTATTGATGATATTTTCCTTTAATACTGGAAATTTGTAATCTTTCAAAGCATCAATATAACCATTTAAACGATTTTGATAAATCTCCAGATTCTGATCTCCTGAGAAATGGCAGATATTTTTATAGCCTTGTTTTATCAGATGTTCTGTAGCCTGATAAGCACCTTTGTGGTCATCAATTGTTATAGTACTCACGCCGGGAATATCTTTCTTTCTATCAAAAAGAATAATGGGAGTATTGGTTGTACTCAGGATTTTTTTGACATATTCCATATCCGTCGTATTCCTTGATATCGAAATAAAAATACAATCTACCTGTGTATGCAACAATGTATTCAGCTGTTTTTTTTCTATCACAGCGTCATCATGACTTTGACAAATGATGACACGATAGCCGTGAGGAGACAATTCTTCCTCGATGCCACGGATGACCGACGAAAAGAAATTGGTATTGATGTAAGGCACAATCACACCCACAGTTTTGGTCTCTCCGCTTTGAAGGGCTTTTGCCAGATTGTTCTGTTTATAGTTCATTTCCTTAGCCGTTGCAGCCACCAGTTCCTTGGTTTCCTGACTAATTCTTGGATGGTCGTTCAGCGCCCTGGAAACAGTCGCCACACTCACATTCAGCTTTTTGGAAATGTCATATATTGTGGTGTTTTTCTTTGTCATGTATTCTTTATCTAAACATTAGATACAATGGATGTAAATATATAAAATAATCCCTGTCAGAACTGATTTTTTAATTCTCTTTTCATAAAAACAGGCATTATTTTTTAAGTGTCAATGGATTTTAAATAATTCTATTACTGATAATAAGACTTGTTTTTGAAAATGATAGTAATTATCAATAAGCAGAGAAGCCAATCCACCTGAATGAAATTGGCTTTCTCATTATGAAAAAAATTACTTTTTAATTAATTTCCCTGATGATTCTCCTGAATTTGTTTTCAAATTATAGAAGTAAACTCCTGTTCTCAAATCTTTGGTATCGATTATCAAATTATTAACACCTTTGTTTTCGTTTTTCTGGACTGTTTTCACAACTCTTCCATTAACATCAAAAATATTAATTGAAACTTCAGAATTAGATTTCAAATCCAAAGCGATATTGACTTGATCCCCAAAAGGATTCGGGTAAACAAGAAGCTGACGTCCTTTGGTGTCTGTCACTGCTAAAGTTTCAAAATTGAAATTCACAGAAGCTTCCGGCATCCAATCGAAGAAGAATGAAGGATCAGTTTCTTTTTTGAAAACATTAGAAATAGTGAAAACCTGAGAATCGGTTTCTGTTAAAACTACTCCACCGTTGGCTCTTTGCGCTAATCTTTCCGGTGTTGCTCCTGCTCCGGTGTTGCCGTATTCTACAAATATCACCGGAAGTACGCCGTTGATTGGCGTTGTCCAACCAGTTGCGTTCAGCATTGCTGGTGTTGCGCATCTGATGAAAGCAGATTTTGGCGTATTCTGCCAAGCTCTTCCGAAATGGAAATTGCTGATCGCTGTCCCGTTGAAATCCAACGTCCCATCTGCTGGTACAGTCAAATTACAGTCTAAGAAAACAAATCCATATTTTGTTGTAGACTCTGTAGAAGGTGCCGTTACAACGCTGTTATTACGGTTGATATAAGTCGTACAGTGATCAAAAACAACTGTCTGACGACCGAATATGAAATCAACATTTCCTTCTACATAACAATTTTTGAAGTATGCTCTTCCAATGCTGTTTCCTAGATAGGTATCTTGATAGCCAATGATTTTACAATCATAAAAAGCCTGACGATCACCTTGAGTCTTCAAAGCCACAGCCTGAGTTGAGGAATTAATCTGAGTATTAGCAGTAGAATTAACAAATGTATTAGCTACTGTAATTTTAGACGCCGTAAAATCATTACCGAAAATCGCCATCGTCTGAGA
>Ga0308157_10006945_pt1 | contig 13342 bp, 11 predicted proteins | sample PhyBR1_FD_201035 | JGI IMG/M metagenome (GOLD analysis project Ga0308157, IMG submission 201035) | Phyllosphere microbial communities from UC Gill Tract Community Farm, Albany, California, United States - DLSLB.R1 | ecosystem: Host-associated > Plants > Phyllosphere > Unclassified | place: USA...
GGAACTCGAGAAAGAGAAAAAGAATAAGGAAATCCTTGAAAATCAATTAAAGGAAAAAGAAGTGCTTACGCTTTTGGAACAGGAGAAATTCAAAAATGAAATTGAAGCCAAGAACCGGAAATTGACGACCAAAGCTTTGCAGCTTTCCACAAAAATCGAATTAATCGATGACCTTATCAGAACACTTTCCAGAGAATCTGATGATTTGCAGAATGTGGACATCAGCAATATCATTAAGCAATTTAAAATTCTTCAAAAACAAACGCACGAGGAAGAAAGCTTTTTGGTTCATTTCGAAGAAGTGAATCAAGGCTTTTTGTCTAAATTGAAACAACTTCATCCAGACCTTAACTCTAATGATATTCGGTTTCTGTCTTATGTTTATATGAACTTGTCGATAAAAGAGATTTCTGTCATTTTCAACATCACTCCGGAGGCCTGCCGCAAGCGGAAAGAACGGATCGAGAAGAAAATGCAACTCGACGAGAACTTAGATCTATATAATTACATTACAGGCATTTAACAAAAATGTCACATTATTTCTGAAAGAACGTCCTACTATTTCTCGATTAATTTTTTGCATTGCTAACATTTATCATAACATTTGTTTGATAAAATTAGATATATGAAAAAATTTACTCTTTTAGCGGGATTTTTATTGACGCTTTTTAATAATATGGATGCCCAAGTTCAGGTTTTGGGTAAAAATGAATTCGGGAGAATCTTCGAAGTCACTTATAGCACAGCGGAACAAAACACCGTTTATGCCACCACCATTACCAATCATATTTTGCAATCCAAAGACAACGGCGTTTCGTGGGAAGTTTTCTTCTCCGTTCCGGCAGAAACCGGAAACATTACGAAACTGAACATCAGCAAAAATGGTTCGTTTCTTACATTTTCAACTTTGAAAAACGGAATTGGTGAAATTCATATTTTTGATATTGCAACCAAAACCATTACGAAAACTTTCTCGATGCCTAATTTTTCTGAAGGCGCGTATGTTTCGACTTATAATTTCTTTGGCGATGATAAAGACAATCTGATTGTCAGTTCACAATTTCCTTACGGATTCGGAACTGCCAACCGTGTTTATACAACCAATGACGGTGGACAAAACTGGAAAGAAATCTACTATTCTGTGGATGATAATCATAATATTATTACAAGTTATGTTGCCTTCAACCCTGCTGACAAAAACAAAGTTTACATTGCGAACGGCAACGGAAGTGAAGGTGTGGTTGGTGGATTGATGATTTCCAATGATGGCGGCGATACTTTCACTACAAAATTGGAGGGAAGTGTTCTCAGCACTTTGGAATTCAACCCGAATAATCCGAACGAAATCTACGCTGGAACAGGAATCAGCTTTGGGATGACTCCGGAAAAACTTCATCATTCTACAGATGCGGGAGCAACCTGGGAAGATAAAAACATCACTTGGGGAAGCAACGGAATCCTGAATAACATCATCGATATCAAGTATAATCCGTTGGATAACAACCACATAATTGTTCTGGAAGAAGATGAAATTGCAACATCAAAAGACGGCGGTGCAACCTGGCAAAATGTTGAATATCCTTATGACAGCCTGGACAGTTATTATTACGGAATCAAAGCGAGTTTCAATCCTTTTAAAGCAGGCGAATTGTTCATTACCGGAAATTACAAGCCTTTGTTTTCTACAGATAATGGTGCAACTTTGACACAGATTCAAACACCGTTTTTCAGTTCTACAGGAAGAGTGAGTTTATTTGAAAATGAAACTTCCAAACATCTTTTCTATAGTGTTCAGAATGGTTTTGTTCACAGAAATCTGGCCGATAACTCTGAGAATGCCTACGAGATTCAGGCTCTTAATATTTTCACTAATAACAATGGTCCTGCGTACATCCCAGATTCTAAAAAAGAAGGACGGATCTATTCTTACAAAGGCGGATTTTCCGGTTCTACTTTGGCGATGAGTGATAATTTTGGAGCCAGTTTTTCTCCTATTTTCGAAACTTTTACTAATGGACTCACCAACATTATCCCAGATCCGCAGGTTACCAATCAGATTTATACCACATTCAATAATTGGGGGCAAGGCGAATTGGATAAAATTAATTTTAATAATCCGAATGATATTGTGGTAACCAACATTGCGCTTCCGGTTCCAGGAGCGGTGAACAAAATCCTTCATCCCAATAATATTTCCGATGAGTTTTTCATCCTCGTTGGGTCAGAAGTTTATAAAACCGTGAATGGCGGGACAGATTGGACAGCCGTTACAATAGACACCTCTTTCCCTTTTGAAGCCGAAGTTTTTGACATCACTCAAAACCCAAAAAATCTTAACCAATTGGCTTTGGGAACTTCTCAAGGTGTCTATATTTCAAATGATAAAGGTTTGAACTGGAATCAGGTTTCAGAATTTGTAGCCTTCAAGGTTTCTTATTCTGATAAGAATAACGGTGTTCTTGTTGCTGCAACTTACACATCGATGTACACTGATTTTAACATTTATTATTCGGTGGATAATGGAACCAACTGGACAACCGTTGACCGCACAGACCTTTTGCAGACAGATACCAACTCTATAACTGTCGATTTCTCGGATAAGAATGCCTACATCTACATTGCCTCAGCGGATTTAGGATTGTTGGGTTACAATCTTCCGTTAGACGTTTTGGCAACTGGCGAAGTTGCCGGAGACAAAGCGCAAGTCTTGGTTTATCCGAATCCTATTGTAGATGTTCTTCATATCGATAACAAGAATCTGAAGTCTGTAGCACTTTACAGTATGGAAGGCAAAAAACTGATTGAAACAACTAATAATGAAATGACTGTTTCACAGCTTCCGAAGGGCGTTTATGTTCTTAGAATTGTGACTTCTGATAATAATATCGTCAGCAAAAAAATCATCAAAAAGTAATAGTTAGTAAAAATGAATTGATGAAAATGAATTGGAAAAGCTTCTCGAATTGAGAAGCTTTTTTTTTGTTTTTATAATCTTTAAAAAACTAAATATATTCCTTAAAATCAAAGCCTAAAATATTTCCTATTTGTAAAAAACCAGGATTTACATTCAGACTCGCATTGATGGAAATGTTCTGATTCGTAATGGGATGTTTAAAAGTAAGTTGATGAGAATGCAAAGGCATTGCAGTGATATTAAAAGTATTCAGCCACAACTTATTCTGCTTATTGCAACCGTGTTTTCGGCAACCTAAAATGGGATGTAAAATATGTTTGAAATGCTTTCTCAACTGGTGAAATCTGCCTGTTTCAGGAATTGCTTCTACCAAAGAATAACGAGAGGTTTGATGTTTTAGAAATGGTAAATCAATTTCGGAAGTCATCAATCGTTTGTAGTACGTAATGGCGTTTTGAACGATCTCATTTTCATTGGTCAAATCGTAGTCAATCGTTTCTTCTTCCTTTGTCCAACCTCGGAGAATCGCCAGATATTTTTTTTCAACTTCGCGGTTCATAAACTGGTCACTCAGTAATTTAAGTGTTTCTTTATCGAAAGCAAACAATAAAACACCTGATGTTTTTCGGTCCAATCGATGGACAAGATGAACCTTTTTTCCAATTTGATTCGTCAGTTTCTCAACGGCGTATTCGTCTGCTGGACCAGCATATTTTGACTTATGAACCAAAAGTCCACTCGGTTTGTTGATTGCAATCAGGTAGTCGTCTTGATAAAGAATCTCTAACATTGGACAAAAGTAGAAATTCTCACTATAATTAATTCTTTAAGACTGTTAAAAAGATTTTATCTTCACTCAAATTGTAACATTTTTGGCTAAATGTTCTCTAAACTCTAAACAAGACAATGCAGGTTTTAAACTTCGAAGATATATACCACGATTACTGGAAGAAGATTTTTCGGCTTTGTATGGGTTACGTAAATGACGACGATGCAGCAAAGGATCTCTGTCAGGAAACTTTTGTGGCGGTTTTCCAGCAATTGCCGAAGTTCCGACAGGAAGCGGCGGTTGGAACATGGATCTACAGAATCGCAACGAACATTTGTCTAAGGCAGGTCAACATCGAAAAGCGAATGCCGAAAAGTGAATTACCCTATCAAATCAAAGACAATTCTGAGAAAGACAACAAAATCGAGCAGGATCAAATGACGGATTTTCTTTACCAATGTATTTCGGAACTGCCGGAACTGGAAAGGATCATTATCTCACTGGAACTCGAAGAAATGAAACAGGCAGAGATTGCCGAAGTCGTCGGAATCTCGCCAGCGAATGTAAGAGTCAAAATTCACAGGATTAAAGAAAAGTTAACCGAAAAATTTAAGAATTATGTCAACTGAAAATATTAATTTCCAAGACATTTGGAACAAGAAAAATGCGGAAATTCCTAACATCCAAGAGATAAAATCTACCGCAGACAAGTACAAAAAGAAAAAGTTGCGGTTTACAATCTGTCATATTCTTAGTCTTTCAGTTACGGCTATGATGATTATTTTTATTTGGAATGTGAATGATTTTAAAATGTTTACCACCAGTTTAGGAATCGTTCTGATTCTGATTGCGTTGGCTATGTATATTTACTTATCTTCTCAGAATATCAATGTGATCAGGAAAATAAATCCATCGATAACGAATCAGGAATATCTGGCTTCTCTGAAAAAATTACAGCATCAGCAAATTTATATGCAGACGAAAGGCATTAGCATTTACTATGTTTTACTGACTGCGGGTTTTGCTTTTTATTTTTATGAATTTGCGCTCAGAATGTCAACTTTAGGTGCATCATTGGCGTATGGATTAACATTTTTGTGGTTGGCAGTTGCTTGGTTTTTCCTAAGACCGAGACAGATTAAAAAACAGAACGAAAAGATATCAAAGGTGATTGATTCTTTGGAATTGATCGAGAAAGACCTGAACAATTGAGAAACCGTTTTTTGAAACTGGAAACGTCACTAGCCCTGATCGAAGCGGCATCCTTTTTTGCGTGGGCCTGCGAACCTCAGCCGGATAAAACGTGATGCAAAAAAGATATAGCGGAGAGCAGGTTCCCGGCTCCTGATTCTTCTACAAATCTTGAAATAAATGTAAAATTTTCCGTTGTTTTTAAAAACTTCCGGCTTCTGGCTTCCAACTTCCTGTATTTTCCTTATTTTTGCACTTCAATTAAACTAAATATGGCAAAGCAAGAAGATGTTTTCAAGAAAGTGATTTCTCACGCAAAGGAATATGGTTTTATTTTCCCAAGTTCTGAGATCTATGACGGACTTTCTGCGATCTACGATTACGGACAAAACGGTGCGGAACTGAAAAATAACATCAAACAATACTGGTGGAAAGCGATGGTTCAGCTGAACGAAAACATCGTGGGCATCGACTCGGCCATCTTTATGCACCCAACGATCTGGAAAGCTTCCGGACACGTGGACGCATTCAACGATCCATTGATCGACAACAAGGATTCTAAGAAAAGATTCCGTGCGGATGTTTTGGTGGAAGATTATTGTTTGAAAATTGAAGACAAAGAAAACAAAGAAATAGAGAAAGCAGCCAAGAGATTTGGTGATGCTTTTGATAAAGCGGAATTTGAAGCTACGAATCCAAAAGTATTGGAATATCGTGCAAAAAGAGCAGCAATTCTTACAAGACTGGCAAAATCTTTGGAAAACGAAGATCTTGCTGATGTAAAAGCTTTGATTGAGGAATTGGAAATCGCGGATCCCGACACAGGTTCTAAAAACTGGACGGAAGTGCGACAATTCAACCTGATGTTCGGGACAAAATTGGGTGCTTCTGCTGATACAGCGACGGATCTCTATTTGAGACCGGAAACGGCTCAGGGGATTTTTGTGAATTACCTTAATGTTCAAAAAACTTCTAGACATAAACTGCCTTTTGGAATTGCACAGATTGGAAAAGCATTTAGAAATGAGATTGTTGCGAGACAATTCATCTTCCGAATGAGAGAATTTGAGCAAATGGAAATGCAATATTTTGTAGCGCCAGGAACGGAATTGGAATTCTATGAAAACTGGAAAACAAAGCGTCTTAACTGGCATTTGGCTCTTGGATTAGGTTCAGAAAATTACCGTTTCCACGACCACGAGAAATTGGCGCATTATGCGAATGCAGCGGCTGATATTGAGTTTAATTTCCCGTTTGGTTTCAAAGAATTGGAAGGAATTCACAGTAGAACTGATTTTGATTTGAAGGCGCACGAAGCACATTCTGGTAGAAAATTACAGTATTTTGACCCGGAAAGAAATGAAAATTATGTGCCTTACGTTGTAGAAACTTCGGTTGGTTTGGACAGATTATTCTTAGCCTTATTCTCGACTTGTCTTAAGGATGAGGTTTTGGAAGATGGATCTGAGAGAACAGTTCTAAGTTTGCCACCAGCTTTGGCGCCGGTAAAAGCAGCAATCCTTCCATTGATGAAAAAAGATGGTTTGGCAGAATATGCTGAGACGATCTTCAACGATCTGAAGTATGATTTCAACTTGTTCTACGAAGAAAAAGATGCGATTGGGAAACGTTACAGAAGACAAGATGCGATCGGAACACCACTTTGTATCACCATCGATCACGACAGCTTGGTGGATAATACTGTAACCATCAGAGATCGAGACACAATGAAACAGGAGAGAGTTCCAGTGGCTGATTTGAGAAGAATCATTGATGAAAAAACAAGTTTTAGGAATTTGCTTTCTAAGATTTAATCAGAAATCGATATAAATTAAAAAATCCCGAACTCAATAGAATTCGGGATTTTTTATGATTTATTTTATTTCTCCTTCCCCAAATGGATCACCTGATTGCCCTGAGAAATAAATAAAGAATTCGGCGTAGTTTCAGCAGAAATACTGTTCCTTTCATAAAGCTCGCCTATTGCAGTAGCTTTCTTGAAATCAAGCACATATTTCATATTATTGGCTTATACTGTGATTGTTTTTGATTTTCTATTGTTATCAAAAGTGGCTTTGGTGCGGGTTCCATCCTCTGCTTTATAGGGATAAGAAAATGATGGCATCTTTTTGCCGTCAGTTTCACTTTCCATGGAAGAGGTAGAAACACTGTCGATTTTTCCGTTGTCATCCGTTACTGTACTTTCTTTGAAATAGGTCTGTTTCATCATTTTGCTGTCCTCATTTTTGTTGCAGGAAGTCACAACTAAACCAAGCGAAAGGCTTAATATCCATTTGTTTTCATCTTTAATTATTTATTTAAACTGAGACTCATCAAAATTCCTTCCAAAAAAAATCCTGAAACTAATTTCAGGATTTTAATTATTAAAATGTAACTTATTTCTTCAAGGTCTTGATTCCCATTTCGAATAACGCAAAACTCAACAAATCCGCATTTTCTCCGATCACCTGTTCCGTAGAACGGCCTGCACCGTGACCTGCATTTTTCTCAATTCTTAGTAAAATTGGATTATTACAAGCTTGCTTTTCCTGCAACTCAGCTCCAAATTTAAACGAATGTGCCGGAACAACCCTGTCATCGTGATCACTGGTGATAATCATCGTTGACGGATAACAGGTTCCTGCTTTCACGTTATGAACTGGTGAATAAGACTTCAGATATTCGAACATTTCTTTGCTGTCTTCTGCGGTTCCATAATCGTAAGACCAACCAGCGCCGGCCGTGAATTTGTTATATCTCAACATATCCAAAACGCCTACACCAGGGAAAGCTACTTTTGCCAAATCAGGTCGCATCGTCATAGTTGCGCCAACCAAAAGTCCACCATTGGAACGGCCGGAAAGCGCCATAAATTCCTTCGAAGTATAACCTTTCGACTGTAGATATTCTCCGGCAGCAATGAAGTCTTCAAACACGTTTTTCTTTTGCTGTTTCGTTCCTGCATCGTGCCATTTCTTGCCATATTCGCCACCGCCCCGGATATTAGGAACAGCGTAGATTCCGCCGTTTTCCATCCAGATGGCATTCACCACAGAGAAGCTTGGCTGAAGACTGATATTGAAACCGCCGTAAGAATAAAGAATCGTTGGGCTTTTCCCATTCAGCTTAGTCCCTTTTTTGTAGTTAATCATCATTGGAACTTTGGTTCCGTCTTTTAATGTGTAGAAAACCTGCTCAGAAACGTAATCTTCTGGATTGAATTTCACATTCGGTTTCTGGTAAACCTCTGATTTCCCGGAATCTACATTATACTTGTAAATCGTTCCCGGCGTGATATAATTGGTAAATGAAAAATAGATATCTTTCTCTTTTTCCTTCCCTCCAAAACCAGAAACAGTCCCTTTTCCTGGCAGAGCAATTTCTCTGACCAACTTTCCAGTCTTATCAAATTGCTTCACAAGACTGATGGCATCTTTCATATATTTCCCGAAAAAGTAACCGCCACCTTCAGAAATATTCAATACATTTTCCGTTTGCGGGATCACGTCTTTCCAGTTTTCCGGACTTGGATTTTTGATGCTCACTTTCACCAATCTCATATTCGGCGCATCTTTGTCTGTGAAGATGAAAAGGTCGTCGCCTTGTGTATCCACAATATCAGCATTGATGTCAAATCCTTGATTAATCTGAACAAAATCGCCTCCGTTTTTCAAATCCTTGATGAATAATTCATTACCATTTGTTGCATTAGCGCCAGAAATAATCAGGAATCTTTGGTCTTCTGAAACATCAGCCGAAAGATATCTTCTTGGTGTTTTTTCGCCTCCGAATACCAATTGGTCTTCAGATTGTTTTGTGCCGAGTTTGTGGAAATAAACTTTGTGTTTATCCGTCATTCCAGACAAAACGGTACCTTCTTTCGGCTTGTCGTAACTGGAATAATAGAAACCTTCATCACCTTTCCAGGCAATTCCACTGAATTTCACATCAAGCAAAGTTTCATCAATCTGCTTTTTAGAAATCGCATCAATGATGATGATTTTGTTCCAGTCGCTTCCGCCTTCAGAAATCGAATAAGCGGCAAGATTTCCTTTTTTGTTGAATGACAAATTGGAAAGCGACGTAGTTCCTTTTTCAGAAAAAGTATTTGGGTCAAGAAAAACCTCTATGTTTTTGGTCTTCTCGTTGGTTCTATAAATCACAGATTGCGCCTGCAGACCATTGTTTTTGGAATAATAAGTATAATCGCCTTCTTTGAACGGTGCAGAGATTTTTTCATAATTCCAGATATCTCTCAATTGATCTTTAATTGTTTCTCTGTAAGGAATCTTGGAAAGGTAATTTTGGCTATACGCAACCTCTTCGTCTACCCATTTTTTAGTTGCCTCGGAATCGTTTTCCAGATCGCGATAAACATCTGCAACCTGAGTTCCGAAATAGTTATCGACTTGAGTTCCTTTGACAGCTTTGGGATAATTTGAATTTGTCATAGACTGAGCATTGGCACCAACATAGAAAACAACAGCAGCTGTTGCAAAGATTGATTTTACTTTCATTTCTAATTTTTTGAATGTTTCCAAAATTAATAAAATCTCTTGGAGAATAGGTCATTAATGCAAATACATATTCACAAAAAACCTCATTAACTTATCATATTTTTCCAAAAAGCGATTCAAATCCTAAAAAATCAACTTCGATAAACTTTTGATTCACTCCTCAACCCCATTGAAGCATTACGTTGAACAGCTGATTCACTTAGTTGAGTCTTTGATTCACTTCGTTAGATCCTTGATTCATTACGTTGGGCCATTGATTCACTTCGTTAGATCCTTGATTCATTACGTTGAGCCGTTGATTCATTACGTTGAGGCAGATGCATCGATTTTACTATCAATCAATAAATTACAAAACGGATTAAAACAAAAATTCCCTCGCCAAAGACGAAGGAATCTTAATGAATATGAATGTTTGTGTTTATTTTTGGCTCAGAAAATATTCTGCTTCACCTTTTCCCCATTTTGGATCCAGAGATGATTTTGATTTGTAAGCAGCAAATTGTTCAACTGCTTTTTTGAATAACTCTGTACCTTTTGCTTTACTTCCTCCAAATTGCTCTGGTGTGAAATAAGCATCTTCCGCCTGCAGAATCGTGATTCTTGGATTATTCGGGTCTAGCTCTTGCGCTTTTGCCAAAGCCTGTTGTGCAATTGGCGCTTCGCTCATATATCTGGACATTGGGTCTGCCATCATTCTGAGCCCGCTGGTCATTTTTTTCAGGATGAACAGTTCTGCATTGTTGGGACTCAGTGCTTCCGCTTTTGCAATGTATTTGTCGGCTTCTGCTGCCACTGCGTCCAATCCGGATTTGTCCTCGCCCCGCATCAGGATTCTTCCTTTTTGAATGGTCGAAAATGCAGCGTAATAGTAAGGCAGCCATTGTGTACTTTCTTTGGTTCCGATTCTGTCAAAATCATTGGCCAAAGCCGTGAATTCGTCTGGTGTTTTGTGCTCTTCCACTTTAGCGATTTTTTCGGTCATTGCTTTTTCAAAAGCGGTTTGCGCAAAAGTCGTAAATCCTATTAAAGAAAGGCTGATTGTTAAGATTAATTTTTTCATTATGATTTATATTTTTTGTTTGTTTTAATTTCTGATTCAAAGGTATAATGAGTTTTGGCTGGTTTAAATTTTATTCTGCTGAATCGTAGATTTTTATGTCTGAAAGGTTATAAATTATTATTAATCGCATCATTGGTCTTATCAACACCAAAACTTACGAACACACCAACAAAAACAAAAGTGTTAACCGGAGGTCTTACAGCAGTTCTATTATTCCCATCTGCAGAATAATTAAAACCGTAGACATTCTTATTTCCCAAAACATTATTAATACTAAGAACAAAAACTGTAAACGATTTCGAATCTTTTTTACCAACACTCGGCACATAATTGATGCTGAAATTCAATCCGCTGTAGTCTTTCAGTTTTCCGGAATCACGTATTCCGTTTACGCCATCAGTTGTTGCAATATCATAATAAGGTCTTCCTTTAGAATAAGTATAAGACAAATTAAATCCCGTTTTCCAATCCATCACAAATTTCTTGGCAACCGCATTGAAGGTATGTTTTGAAGCGAAATTCGGCGCTAAACTAAAAGGATAGTTTAAGAAGTCTCTCTTGGAATCCAAATAAGAATAAGTCAGCCAATAATCGATGTCTTTGAAGGTTTTTTTGTCCCTCCAGAATAATTCTATTCCTTTTGCAAAACCTTTTCCATTATTGCTATCGGCAATTTGATAATATTGATTATTTGCCGATGATACATTGTCCACCAATGAGCTTGTCTTAATTAAATCATTGTATTTTTTATAAAACGCTTCGAATCGCAAACTTCTTCCATCCGCATTTTTCTGAACCTGGAAAATGTAATGATCAGCTCTCTGAAAATCAAAATTTTTGCTGTAAAGATATTTGCTTTCCGGATTTTGATAAAAGATTCCGTATGCAAAAGAGGTTGTCCAGTCTTTGGAAATTCTATAAGCCAACGCCGCTCTTGGAGAGAAATTCCATTTGTCCAGATAAGAAGAATGTTCTGTTCTGGCACCGATTTTTGCGGTTAAATTATTAGTAAAAATCAAATCGGTTTCCGCAAAGCCTGATGAAATCAAATCTTTGTAATTTCTTTCAAAAGACCCATATTTCATATTTTCATCCGCATTATTCAGTTCAAAACCGGCGCGGATAATACTTGCTCTGTTGATTTTTCTCTCGATAACAGCTTTTGCGTTGATATAATTGGATTTATTATTGATTGGCGTATTGGACTGTTCTACATCATTAAGAAAAGTCGCAAAATTCAAATCGCTGGAGTTGTAAGTGTAAGACGTCCCGATGTTTAAAAGATACTTCCCGAACCTCTCTCTGTAAGACAAATTATGATACATATTTTGTCCTTTTAGTTTTACCATATTTTTGTCGTAATCCGGTTCTAGACTTTCCGAACCAACCGCCATTTTGTTTTCATCCACACTCCCGTAATATTTGATGAAACCGCCTTTTTTGGTTTTGATTCTAAAGTTCCCATCAAATCCATAACCCTGAGGATATTTATCAAAATCTGTATTAAAATTGAATAATTTGCCCATCAATCCAAGATTAGAATAACCACCAGCGACGCCCCAAGAAGCTGTTTTTTCTTGATTTAATTTCTGATAATTGGCACTCAAAAAAATGGGAGAAACGCCGAAGTCAAAAGAAGTCTGTTCCGGCAAATCCACACTTTCCAAAATCAAAACTGATGACAAAGCCTGGCCATAAACCGCAGAATATCCGCCACTTGAAAAAACATTTCCCTTGAATAATGACGTGTTGAAACGGTCTCTCCCTGCAATCCCCGGAACAGAATTGGTTAAATAATTATTGACCAGATTCCCGTCCATAAAGATTTTAGTTTCCGCACCGGTTCCACCCCGCACAAATAAACCTTCGCTCTCTCCCACTTTCTGTACACCCGGCAAATAACCTAACGCCGACGAAATCTGTCCGTTAGCTCCAGCCGTGGTATAAACATCCAAAGGCGTGAGCAAAGCTGTCGCCCGCTTTTTATCGCTGGCTTCAATGCTTCCTGCCGTAATCACCACTGCATTGATTTCACTGATTTGCTGTTTCAGATTGGCATTCATTGTAATATCTTTTCCCTCAATTTTTACAGGAAATTCTACCCCATCATAATCCTGACCTGAAAAGACTAAAATCTTATCTCCGGTTTCAGTAGTGGTAAAAGAATAGTTTCCATTGGCATCTGAAGTGGCGCCGTCATAAGTATCCTTCAGCGTTACATTGATGTCTTTCAGGGCTTTATTCTTATAAGTTACCTTTCCTGATATCGTGATTTGTGACCAAATACTGATACCAATCAACAGAAATAAAAGTGTAGAAATCCTGCTTTGAGTTGTCATAATGTATAATTTTGGTCAAAGATATCTCAGTCTATATTACTGGAAAATTAATTATAACCGAACTGTAGAAATGTTTAACTGAATGGTAATGTTCCACGTAAAACAATTTTTTATCACATTGGCTTTAAATTTGTTATATCGAAAAAATAATAAATAAACTATACATAATGAAAAATCTACTACTTCTTGGTCTTGCTGGATTGGCTTTGGCTTCCTGCAAAACAGTTTCAAAACAATACATCGTACGTCCAAAGTCCCATACGCTTACACAGGGAACAGCCAATTTTATTCAGAAAAAAGGCAAGGTTGAGATGGATCTCAGCGTTTTCAAACTAACACCGGGAATGCACGCCGTTCATATCCACGAGTTTGGAAACTGCAGCGCAACCGATGCTTCATCCGCCGGCGGACACTGGAATCCTTCAAAAGACGACCACGGAAAATGGGAAGGAGAACATTTCCATATTGGCGATATCGGAAATCTTGAGGCTGACAAAAACGGACAGGCTCAGCTGATTTTTACAACTGATAAATGGTGTTTGGGCTGCGACG
>Ga0308157_10006948_pt1 | contig 13339 bp, 19 predicted proteins | sample PhyBR1_FD_201035 | JGI IMG/M metagenome (GOLD analysis project Ga0308157, IMG submission 201035) | Phyllosphere microbial communities from UC Gill Tract Community Farm, Albany, California, United States - DLSLB.R1 | ecosystem: Host-associated > Plants > Phyllosphere > Unclassified | place: USA...
TCGAGCAGTTTATCAATGAAGTTGATGGCTACATTCGGTGGTATAACGAGAAGCGGATTAAGATATCACTTGGCGCACGCAGCCCAATCGAATATCGAAACTGTCTTGGCATTGTGACGTAAAACCAGTCCAAGTTTTTATCCGCACCCCCACCGGGTCACTTCTCAGCGGCAATCAACAGACCAGCCAATACTCGTCCACTTCCTCATCGTCATCCGCAAATGTCAGAATATCAAAACCGTTCTCGGTTGCAAAACGGAGAACGTGATCTCTGGCGCTTGCGATTCCCAGCTCGGGCTCGATGAGATAGGTAACGTGATGTTCCGGTACTTGATCGGCAAACTTCCGGACTATTTCGGTCAATGTTGTTACCGAGTTGTTTTCAACGATAACAAAATCGATGCAGGCATTTTCTGGCAGCTTCAAATTGCTATAGCTTGACAAAAGCCTTTCGAGCATTTGCGGGCGGTTGCGTGTCACCGTACCCACGGCAATCCTTCGTTTCTGCGAGGGGTGAATATTCGCGCGCTCCATGGAAGTCACCCAAACGCCGCTTTTCGGAGAGTTGCTATCCAGCCATTACAATGCCGAATGTTACGTCGAGGAAGAAGGAGAGGATCGTCTGAAGCAGACGCTTTTGCCTTGCGTGTCGTCGTCGCGAGATGAAAATCCGCTTCGGCGACCATATCTCGGATGTTGCGCGAGACATTACCATAAGGATAGCAAAAGGATCGTACCTGCTGGCCCGTCAAATCCTCCAGTTGTCGCTTTGAACGCTGTATTTGCCTGAAAGATTCTGCTGGGTCAACGTCGGTGAGAGAAACATGGTCAACAGTATGTGCTCCAACTTCATTTCCCGCTCGCGCCCATTCCAGAACCTGCGTTGTCGACATGCAAGGAGTGTGCGGGATTCCTATAGCCTGATCCCATCGGTTATAGCCCCCAATCTCGCCACTTACAAAAAAGCAGGTGGCGGTAAAGCTGAGTTCACTGAGAATGGGAAGCGCGTGTTTGTGGACATTTGCGAAACCGTCGTCGAACGTGATACCGACGACACGGCCTTGCTTTTGGCCATTAATATACGGGGCCAGTTCCCGGAGCGACAGCCCCTGGTAACCGAGCCGGGCTAACCATTGCATCTGGGATTTGAAGTTTTCAGGTGCGACGTTGAGTCCGCGAAAGGGTGCGCCAATTGCCGGAACACGGGCGATTTGATGATACATAAGGACAGTTTTCGCCATTTTCTATAGGTACGTTTTGTTTTGGCAGTAAAGGCTGAGGAGTGCCTGATAAGTCGACGAAATGAGCGCAGGAATCTCTTCTCTCGTGATCATATTTCTAGAAATAAAAGCGGAAACTACCTCCGATGTGCGCTTGAGGCGAAGAGCGCTGTCGATATCACTGTCGATCTGAAAATTCCGGATTGAAGAATGTGTCATCATGTTACCTGGACCAATTTGATTTTTACTATAATCTTGCACTTGCCTTGCTATGACATGAGCTGGTTTTGGGTTCTCTTGAACAAGCCTTAGGATTCTTGCATCGCAAAGCGACCAATGCCGGGTAGTGGGACGTGTCCATAGTAAGGAGATAATTGAAGCTTTGCTAACCAGCTTCCAGAACCAGTCAACTTCACAAAAATTGCTGACACCAGGCCAGTGCGATTTACACTGTGCTCACAATGCACAAGCATCGGTTTGGGCGCGCCATTCAATATGGCAATCGATTTTTCCAGATCTGTTTTTGAAAGTGTGTGGCAAGAGCTGATAGGAAAATCTATCAGTTGGACAACTGCGCGCTGTGCTGCAGCTGACTCTTCACGGTACCAATCCCCCTTAGTTTCATCGCGAAGATTTAGAGTGCTTTTTACGCCAAAATTTTCCACTATATACTTGATTTCGGCGGCGTCAGGCTGGGCCGAGCGATAAAGGACGCCTGGAATAACTTCATCAAAATTCCCGCTCGCAATCGCGTGTACAGCACGGATGCCGGCAGCGACAAGCATAACAAGAATACAAACCTTCGATATCCTACTAAATCGCATGCAAAATGAACGGCGCAATCTCCGTTGCTGAATGCGTTCAAGACCAGCCATCCACCAAGCTCCGTTCATCGGCCAGGATCTTACGCGCATATAGAATTGAGCGTAGTTGCTTTTCGAGCTCAAGAATGTTCCGCTTCGCCGCAAATCTGATGGTTTGTCGTCGACTGGCTACATCTAACAGATGGCGTTCGCCTTCAAGCAACGAACCACCCAGTTCGGGACTTACCTCTGACAGGAGGTTCTTCGAGGCGGACCAGACCCGGAGACCTAGTTCCCAGGGGTGAGATAGGTCTTCATCTATGGGCCTGAATACTCGCTTCCTGCAAAGCAGCCGTTTTGCTGCTTGTGGATTAATAAGATAGCCTACGGCACCATTGGCCGGTCGTCTATGTAATACAAGTTTGGAATTTCCAGCGTGTCTGGTTGAGATGACATTCTTGGCCGTGAAGTTGAAGAGTTTGATGATATCCCAGCTTCTATAATCCAGCTGCAATAGCACATCGGTTAGGAATGTCTTCAAGTGCTCATTGTCGATGATCATGGCATCGTCTTCAAGAACCAAGCCAACGTAAACCCCATCCTCGACAATTCGCTGCCAGATTTTACGGTGTCCTTTATAAACGGCAATTTCACCGGCTGTCAGAGGACGTTTATAACGGAAGAAATTGGTCAGCCCATTATAGTCGAACGACGAAACTTCTTCCGCAGTGTAGCCTTGAATAAACTGATAGGAGATTTCACTCGCCGCCCAGGTCTGCATAGAACTCTTGCGCCGCGGTCCATCTTCGGCGTCGACCGTAAGTATATAAGCTTGTAAGGCTCTGCTATTGCTGACAACCGATTGCACGAAGCTTCCCCAATTTCCACGTTAATGTCATCTCGCGAAATTGGCCGACAATCGCAATTATGTTTTCAGTAATCAGATGTAATTTGGTCAGAATCTAATATTTTGATCGTTATGTGACATCACCTCATGCTCTGATACGATTGATTACTACTCTGTATATAAAATGCTCACTAGAATATAGACAGTAGATTTTGTTCATGATTCCAGTTCAGACGATCCCAATCTGCCAGACGATTGTCTTTTCTCTCCATGAATTGTAGCAAAAATTGCGGATAACGCACAGGAAATGGCAGCAAGGATTGCCAGTCCATGCAAGGAATATTCCATCGCGAGGCCACCAAGCAACGGACCAAAGAGTGCTCCTGTACCCCATGCTACGGAAAGCAACGCAATAGATGCTGACGAGTTCTCCGCTGTTGTAACGATCAACCAGCGCTGCGATCACCATTGTGTAGATGCCCGCAAATGCCCCGCCCCAGATAAAAAGGAGCGGGTAGGCAAACCAGGGATGCGCGAGCGCGATCGGCCAGATCAATGCGCTACATGCAGAAAATGAAGCGAGGAATATGATGAGCATGGGACACGGCTCATGCGATCCCCAAGCAAGCCAATGGGTAGTTGCAAAACAATGGAACCGGTCAGAAGAATAGTGAGGAGAATCGTTGCTGATTTTTCGGGCGAGCCAAGATTGACGGGATAAACGGGCAGGAGGTTCAGTCCTGCCGTTTCCAGCCCGGCATTCAATGCCGCTGCTGCCACTGCACTGGGACCAATTTCAGATAACGGAAGGGACTACGACTGTCATCTCGTTCGGGCGTGACGTCGCGACGCTGGCCCAGAACAAGAGCGAGGCAAGCTATCAGGGCAAAGCCCGCTCCGATGAGAAAGGCAAGGGATTGTTGACGGCCAACCAATGCTAGTATTGCTGGCCCCAGTGCCATGCCTGTTGATAGTGCAGCGACATAAATCGCAGTCGTGCGACCCCGTTTGGCCTTGCTTGTAATCTGGTTGAGTCAGGTTTCAGAAACTACAAGCAGGGTTTCCGAGGCGGCACCCAGAGCCGCGCGTAATGGAAACCACAGCAAAAATACCGGCACGACAGGGAAAATAGTAAAAAGAACGCCAGCGAGAAGAAGCGCCCCTTTGGCCAATTTACGAAAACCAAGTCGTAACGACAGTCCAGGCAAAAGGGGAGCTATCAGCAAAACGCCGATAGCATGCATGGCGCTGTTTGCTCCGACGATCGTTTCCGAATATCCTGCGTCCACCAGTTCAAGTGCGATCAATGGTGTGCTCAGACCATAGGTAAGGCCAAAGATGGCGGCGGTCAGAACAACAACGAATGTGGTCATATCTGGTCTAGTCACATTTCGCTCCGTTCGCCCTGTGGCAGAACGTGTTGTCCAGCCAATCGGCTTCGGTCGCGGAATGCTTCCTTCAGCTTCCTGCGCCAGCGGCGGTTGCTGTGTTCAACTACCTGAAAGAGTAGACGTGTGTAGTCAAGGACCATTCCTGGTGTCCAGGTCATGGCTTCTGCCCGTCCGCGTATGATACGCATCATCCAGAAATGTGGATCACTTACAATACGAAGAAAATCACGCACGGGCCGTCCGGTAAAGCATGAACCTTCGAGTGCTGCATCCAGTGCCTGGATAACCGTCGTCGAGCAGTTGCGCGCGGTCAGATTATAGGTTCTGTCTTGAGAATAGGCGTTCCAGAACATGCCAAGCGCTTCAGGATTGAAGCGTGAAAAGGTAATTATCTGATCCGGCATGCACCATGCAGCAGCTTCCGCTGCCAGGGATTCATTGAATCGTCCCGCCACATCATTTTGATGGCCAGCATTTAGAAGGGCGCGAAAGTCGTCCGGCCTGTGGTCAATGTCGTCCAGAGGGTAGTGACTGATATAAAGATCAGGAGGCATCTCCAGTGCACTATGGCCGGTCGAGATAACGCCTCTTTTGTCGACGGCAGCAACATACCGATCAATCAATATTCGTCTTTCGGGATCGGTTACCGAGCCGACTGCTGTCCAGACATAGACATTGAGAATGGCATTGTTATCGAAATTATTCTGGCCCCGTTCTATCAATGTGGACTGACAATCTCCCCCCTGCCAGTTACGAGCCATGTAAAGTGGCATGGCTGTGACGGAGGCCCCGTCGGGAAGTGAACGTAACTGAACCGCCATGCGCAGCAATGCATAACCGGATGTAAGGAGGAGAAGCGCAAAACAAAAAGGAACGGTGAGACGATGAGAAAGGGGTTTTGATGCGAGGATCATAACCGCAAGACAGACCTCGATCAGACCTGCCGTGATACCTACGCGCCACCGCTTGCTATGGACGACAAAGGCCGATGCCATCCGGAACAGGCCATCGGTAAGAAATGCCAGACCAAACAGAATTGATGCGGCAATGTTATTGTCCCAGGGTACATCGAACACAACAAATGCGGCAAACAAGAATGTCATGCTGCGGAGGATGTCAATCCAGTGGTCCCGAGCGCCACGTGCGCAGGCAGCCGCAATTTCAACTACGCCTTCAATGATCAGGAATAGCGCCAGCGTGTCGAGCACAACTGAAAGTCTACCGTCGCCGAGATCATAGAGAATACCAAAACCAAACAGTATCCACATGCCACCGGCAGTTGCCAGGATCCACCACATTGGCTTGAGGGCTTGTGCGCCTAGCAAGAGGAAAACGAGCCTGATCATGATTTCTCCTCGGCACAGCGAGCGAAGACAAAAGTAGTTTACAGCTTCTGCAGGATACGCTCTTCATTCGAACGGTCTAGGGAGCGCTGGATGCCATCGTTGTCCATGCGTTGCTGCTTTAGCATGCACTCGTCATACGTCGGTGTTCCACTCTTGATGCGGAGTTTGTCGCAGGCTCGCTGATAGTTTTCCCGTTCCATTTTCTCTAGTGTCTGGCAGCCGGATACGGCGGTCGCGGCAATCGCACCGCAAACAAAGGCAGCTAGTCGTAAATAAACGCGAAATCTCCTTGCTCACGAATGGCATTGGTCGGAAGAGTTCAGGGAAAAAGCTTCGTCTCGACGTTTTCAGAGATAAGCGAGCAGTGCAGCGTAATGGGCCTCTTTCTCACTTGCGAAAGAGCGCCGTCAATAAAGTCGCAACTCAGAATATTGTCCGGTCCAGCCTTGCGGCCTGACGCGATGTTCAGATTGACTTTAACTGGTCCATTCACCCAGTCGATACGCTTTACTTCCACTTTATCGCCCGAAATGTGCACCTTTTGGCCTGTGCCGATAAACTCGACTGTTTCATCACTTGAAGAAAGACTGATCAGCCCGATTTCATTGACATGATTTGCGGCACTCTTCTTTGGATCCCCATAGTAGCTGGCAAAGGCAATGATCGTTTCATGGTCAGCGGCCAACTTTGCTGCCGCTTTATCGGACAGCGCGATGGTGACATCGAATCCCATTTCGGGCCCAGCTGCCATGGCGGTGGTATTCAGACCGATGACTGCGAACAGCAAACCAGCAAATTGAATTCTCCAGCTCCGCATCATTATAGTCTCCATCGAACCGTTATCGTGTTGCACGTCGTCATCGCCATGATGGCTCTATTCAGAGTTTACTGATCAGCCCTATATAAAAAAGCGCCGGGATAGCTAATTGAATACGGTGAACTACGTTGGAAATAGGGTGATTTTATTATAAAGATCAAGATCCTGATATTGCCCCGGTAAATATTGCCAGTACTTTTATCTGCATGGATGACGTTTCTGCGAAGACGCATCAAGAAGCGACATGTGTGTGCGAATGGCGGTATTTGGAGGAGACTCCGATATAGGTTAGGGTATTTAAGCATGAAGCCAATGGTTTGGCGTGGTCTTTTCCTGTCCGGGATAATAACGGCTGCCTATATGTTCAGCGTCGGTGCCGTGACGGAAGCGCGTGCCGACAACTGCGATACACTTCAGACACAAAGTGAAGTCACGGCCTGTTTTGGTGATGACGAAAAGGCAGCGGATTCCGCATTAAACAAGCTTTACCAGTCGCTCATGCATGTGCTTTCCGATGATGACAAACAACGTCTTCGGGATGCCCAGAGAGCGTGGATCAGCTTTCGAGACAAGGAATGCACATTTCGTGTGGCACCTTATGCTGATGGATCGGTCGCGCCTTCGCTGACGGCAAGTTGCGTAGCGGCTCTTACTGCACAACGTGTTGTTGACTTGCGCCAGCAGGTGAACTGCGAGGAAGGCGATTTTTTCTGCGTTCCCCATACGAATGCGGCAAAAAGCACAGTTCCACTCAAATCCGCGCAGAAACAGACGTCGTCGCACGGAAATATGGATCAAGGGGCGTGCAGTCAGGCAATTGGCCTCCAGAAGGCGAAAGAAATCGTCGATCGCTGTCTCGATATGTCGGGTTCCAGTCACCCCCCATGCAATGTTGAAAATAGTTGCAACATGATGATTGAGGAGATCCGGCAAGGATGCGCCGCGAGCGGTGTGGATGTACCCAGATATTGTGCAAATTATCGGTAGTCGGACAAGTCACTGCGATTTATTTTGTCGGGTTTAGTCGATTGTAACCCGTATTATAGTGAGGATTAGAAATGACAGCTTCTCGTGGCGTTAATTTGATCGCTGTCGCATCGCTGACAACAGTGGCATTGGGTGCAATGCATTCGATCGCACTTGCAGGTAGTGCGCGAATTAGTGCGATAAACGATGGAGGGCGAAGTGTTTTGCTTCCGTTTTCGGTCACTTGCGAATATGCAGATCGAAACGAAAGCAATCCGGTAAACTACTCTGTTTGGACAGGGAGCTCAACGGTGGTGAGCGGATGCGATAAATTCGTTATCTATTACACTTCATCGCGCGGTGTAAAGTATGACTACGAGGTGTATCCCGGGCGTTCATATTATTTCGAATGGGCGGGAAACCACTGGGGGTTTTACGAAAACTAAGCTTTGCCTACTCGCAGTTGGCCGGCGAACATCCTGCTGATGCACAGCCACCAGCTTCCAGAATGAAGCTCGCTACAAACTTCATCTTTTGCGATCAAGCTTAAAGCGATCCATTTACTCGTGCGAGTTCAAACAAAAGAAAGCCCATCAATGCTTCGATCTCCTTACGCAGCCTTGGCCACGTTGTTGTTAACAGCTTATCCGTTGGTGTCTCAGGCAGCTGACCCTTGTTCGGCGATCGATCAACGCCTTACGCAGGATTTAAAAACACAATTTGCTCCACTCATCGCGAAAAGCCTCGAAGGTAACGTGAAGTCTTCAAAAATCGATATCGATTCCATTATGCGTTCAGGCACTTGGACAATTGTCCATGCTTTTACTCCTGTCTCTGATCCCGGCTATTTCTTCTTTGACTCCTCAACCGGTGATAACGTACTCAAGGATGTCTGGGGCGGTATCGCCGAGAAGGGAGAAGCGCCTGAAATAGCGAGATGGGCTAGAAGTCTCGGTGCCAACAAGGCTATCTCAGCATGTTTTGCCGACACAGTTGCCGTGGTTGAGTGACAGTAAGAGCAGATTTACTGGCATAAGCGGTCAGTATCATGTCCGCTAGGACCGTGTTTCTTCACTGGCTCGAAAACCGTCTAATGCTCGCGAACCAAAGAGAATAAGAATAAAAAGCTATGGACGGAGCTTCTTTGGAGTTACTCCCCAATATTTTCTCATAAGTGAGGTCATATGGCTTTGGCTGGCGAAACCACAAAGGGCCGCGATAGTGCGCAGTTCAAGTTGATTGTCTTTGATCATTTGTCTTGCGTGCGCCAAACGCCGCTGCAATATAAATTGGTACGGGGGTATACCCGTTGTTTTGCGAAACGTTCGCACGAGGTGGCTCGGCGAGCAACCGGCAATAACTGCGAGCGTGTCTATGGCCAGAGAGCTACTGATATTGGCGTCGATGAACTCTTCAATTCTGCGCACAACTAGCGGGGGGAGACCACCTTGATGGCGCATCAATCTTTGCTGTACAGCAATGGAGGAGCGCGCGCGCAACATCTGCAGCCAGAATAACACGTTCACGGGCTCTATCGCATTTGCACTCGGTCCTTCAGGGCGGATAAACTCCTGATGCATAAGTTTAGCGATTGCTGACGAAACTGGATCTGTATTTCCTGGCTGCGTTGGAATCAACTCAATATCGTCGTAGCCAAACTCCAAACCTGCCAGCCGCTTGAGTCTGCATGGAGTTATCGTAGTTAGAATGCACTCTTTTTGTGCCTGCCAGCGCGCAAACATGTCGGTGCCAGCGGGAATGAGTTCAATCCCACCGGCAGGCGCATCGAAAACGGTCGTGCGGTCAGTGCCTACGGCTACCTCGCGCCGTGGCTGTGGTGTTGTGAGGATAAGTGCGAATGGTTCGGGTGTTGTGAATTTGATTTGGTTCGCGCCTGTCAAAGCACGCATAATCGCGCCATCTTCGACTTCGTGTACGTTGCCCCAGCTGGGCAGTGTCTGCAACCAAGACATGTAGCCCCACACTTCGACTCTATTACCGAGCTTTCACCCATACGTGTCATTCCAGTCTGAATTAGTTATAACGATCAATATCTTTTGAAAAAGGGAAAGGCTTGAGTTATACACAGTTCGTGCCACATAAATGCCGATACGGCTGCAATGTTAGGGCAAACTCAGCCGGAAGTGAAAGTTGCTAGTGCCTTGGGCAGCTATTCGATTGCAGCGGAAAATCTAACCTGATCAATTTGGCAGTGTTGATGTTTCGGGAAATTTTGCAAGTGTTTTGTGAGCTGGCATCGTCCTCCCGTTTAGCGGTCGCTTGTTCGTCGAACTGCGAAGCCTCTATCCTTTAAATCCTCCTTCACGTAGAAAAATGTCCTCCTCGTCAGCTGTCTCGCGCCCCAACAGAGGATTGCGGTGGGAAAATCGCCGGAGCCGCAGGATTATAACTCGGTGCCTCCGGGCATGCGAATGCCATGGGTTGCCGAGTTTGGCGTTGTGCAGCACCGAGACATTCTGGTCAGCAATTTCTTCCGCATGGGCGAATGGCCGGCAGAAGAATAAGCGCAGATCAAGCTCGACGCGCTCCATATGTTTCGCGCCAGCGGATCGGTCGCGTACATGTGACCGGTTCCACGAAAGGCATTGCGCGGAAACTGATCAGTCAGGATCAAAAGCGTCAGCGCGCCTTCTGGCGTTCCAATCCAGTCGTCACGCCGCCGTTTGGCGACCTCCATATGCAGGTGCAGGAAGCGTTCCCGGAACTCGTCGTCGAAGCTTTTGTCTTTGTCGAACCACCGGCCTTTATTCCCGGCCTGCTTCCAGAAGTCCACAGCATGCGAGATCTGCCCGGCATCTCTATGCTGCTGCTTCCTGGGGTTGGTGAACATGACGAAGCCTATGACTGCGCAGTACGAGCCTACATTTTGACGGTGAAGGCCGAAGGCGGACGCCGTCGGGAAAGTGCTACGCGAATTTGGTCGGGTGCGAGAACTGGCTGGACGCCATACGCGATTGCGCACGAAACTTTATGGACCTCACCCTTGTCATTGAGATACACTTATTGTCAATACCGGGCTAATGCTTCCATTGTTTTCATCGTAAGTTTTCGCAAACACCCCATAGCATCTTTGGTGCGACTAGTTTGTTCTCTCGTTGTCAGATGCAGCTGCCGTTTCTGTATAGCAAAGTATCTTAATTAGAAATTTTCCATCCACCTCAATTCTTAATTTGATATCATTGATACCAGTTAAGTCGAACCATTTTCTGTGGCTAAAAGAATTGAAAAAAGTTGATAGAACCAGCACTGTACCTTTAGCGAGGCAGATGCCGAACATATCTTCTGATACAGTAGTATTTCCATTTGGCCATCTTACGAACAATGATGATTTATCAAGCTCGGAAGCAGTGGGAAAAATGACTCGTTGAATTACGTTGTGCACTTCTTTATTCATGCCCTTTGCCGTTGACAAGAACTCAAAAAATGCTGGTTTCTATTTTATATCAGCAGTTTGGGCAACAATCTCGTGTTCTGGAGTGCACCCCGTTTCGCCGGACACGTCGGCTAGGTTGATTTAGCCCTGATGAACTGCCGAGGGGAAGCCATCTTGAGCGCGGAATGGGGATGAATTTCATTATAGTCTTCAATCCATCCATCGATGAGACGGAGCGCCGTTTCGGCGTCCGGTAGTGCCGAGATACGGATGTAATCCCGCTTCAGGGTTTTAACGAATGCCTCGGACATTCCGTTCGACTGCGGGCTGGCCACCGGCGTGAAGCAGGGCGTCAGATTGAGTGCTTGAGCAAACAGCCTCGTGTCCCGCGCGGTATAAGCCGAGCCATTGTCAGAGAGATGCTCGATAGCATGCGGCGCTCGTGTTGCATGGAAGCGTTTCTCGACCGCCTCCAACATGATGTCACGCATGTCTGAGCCGGAGATGCCAGCATTTGCGACCGCTGTCCAGGCAATGATCTCGCGGTCGAATGCGTCGATGATGAAGGCGAGACGAATGACCTCGCCATTCCAGCAGGTGAACTCCAGACCGTCCGAGCACCAGCGCAGGTTGGAGCGCATAACCATGACCTTACCGTCATGGATGCGGCCCTTGCGAACGGCGGTATGCTTCTCCAGCAGCATGGAGTGGTTGCCCATGATGCGATGGACCCGTTTGGCGTTGACCACAGGCTTATCGGCGGCCCGCCTTTCGCGATTGAGGAGCGCGGCGATCCGCCGATAGCCATAGGTTGGCCTTTGATCCACCAGCCTGCGAATGGTGGGCAGAAGCTCTGCATCCTCGACCTTGTGGTAAGGCCCACGCGGCTTTGATTTGCCTTTCAGCCGCTCGATGAGGTTGGAACGGGAGACGCCTAGCGTGTCTGCTACGGCCTTCATCGCGAACCGTCCTTCGGCAACAAGATCGGCCGCGATATCCGTTTTTTTGAGTCCGCTTTGGAAAGTGCTTCGCGGAGGATTTCGACCTCCATTGTCTTACGGCCGAGCATGCGCTCCAGCATCGCGGATGCGATCTTCCAGTTTCTTCACTTCCGAATTGCCGACCACCGGCTCGTCAGAATCCACGGCTGCAGCACCTCCCTCACTCAAGAGCCTGCGCCACCGGTAAAGCAGATTGGGCGCAACACCATGGCGGCGAGCGGTCGAAGATACCGTTTCGCCTGGTTCGAAACTCTGCTCGATGATCGTCAGCTTTTGCTCGGTTGTCCACCGCCGACGGCGGACATCACCTGTCAGCAATTCGACATGTCGATACTCGTTAGACATAAGCCTATACCCAAGCCTGTGCTTGAGCCTTTCTGCTTATGCCGACTGTCCGGTCGAAATGGGGGCAGTTCATGTTCCTACGCAAATTGCTAACGAAAATTTGACTTATACCGTTATCACAGCGTGAGTTAAAGAAACGGTGGCGTCGCCTTAACGGATCTTCGACATATTAATTGTGTTTAGGGGAAATTTTCAGACAGTTCCAAACAATGCGATATCGCCGTGGCGGCGGTACTGAAGCTGGTGTACTTCGGTGATGCAATCCACCGTGCGTATCACCCAACTTCGCACATTTCCGTTAAGGCGACGCTAAGCTGTATGGTAAGCTTACGGTGAGTCCCGCAGACCCGGCTGCAAGATCAGCTTCCGTTCTGCGCGGCTTGTCATTCCAACCCCTTTACAGGAGCAACTGAAACCTACGCTCTCGTAAGCGACTCTAGGTGTTTTGTACTGGCTCACAGGAGAAGATGCTTCCCTCAAACAATCGCGTGAATTGTATTAGGCATCGTCGTCAATCATCTGGGAGTATCACACCGCTGCACCAGCAAGTAATGCCAGCTGTTAGAATTATTATATTGGTTTCTATGACCTAATAACACTCTACGAACCACTGGATGGGGTTCATCCAATCAAAGTGAAGCTATCTTTGGCAGAGGTTCGCTATATATAAAGTCAGCGACAGATCGTTTAGATTGTATAATATCATTGGCCAATTCGCTGAATCTTGATGAGCGCTTGGGAAACGGCAGTTTTTCCAAAGAATGCGGATTCCACAACGACCACCCCGTCCCGTTACTAATCAATGATGAGTGCTTCACATCGTAATAGCTATCATCACTTACGAGGGCCACCCCTTCGCATCCGTACGTAGATGCAACTAAGTGATGATGAAAACGAGTAGAGTACCACCTCTGAATACGCTTTAAGGGCAGATCATGATTGATGGAGTCCATAGCGTTAAAAAACAACGTCTCCGGGATGTATTGAGAAAGCATAGTATATGCTATTCGGTCTTCTCCGGGAATAGCCTCGATATAACCAACTGAAACATGCTTATTACGATAATGCTTGACACGTTCTTCGACCGCTTTCACCGCACGATAGAAAAACACATCATCCACCTGGTCACGTTGAATACAAATCATTACAGTTGGAATTTCCCTTCCCACGAAACCGGTTTGAAGAGCATTTAAACTTAGATATGCATCA
>Ga0308157_10006949_pt1 | contig 13338 bp, 10 predicted proteins | sample PhyBR1_FD_201035 | JGI IMG/M metagenome (GOLD analysis project Ga0308157, IMG submission 201035) | Phyllosphere microbial communities from UC Gill Tract Community Farm, Albany, California, United States - DLSLB.R1 | ecosystem: Host-associated > Plants > Phyllosphere > Unclassified | place: USA...
TCTGCTGCGAAATTTTTCATCGCGATGTACTCTGCGCAACTTGCGCCTACTGCTCCTGCTCCTACTACGGTAACTTTCATAATTTTTAATTTATTATTTTTAATAATTTCCGGGGATTTTCAACTCAGATTGTTTCTAAAAAAAGCAAACAGTTTCTAAAAAATTTGCGCTTTTAACCCGATATTTTTTATGAACCCAAATTTACAAAATGTTAAAGTTTTGACCAATTTTGTTCATCATTAGTTTAAAACAAAAAAATTCGGTCAAAAAGCAGCCAAAAAATCAGCATCTGAACTTAAGCTTTTTTTAACTTACATCAAGGTCGGGAAGCGCAATTAAAGCTTAAATTTGTGTAGATTAACGATTTGCTATGGGATTTGCCAACCAACTTCACCACGGATACAACAACCGGAAATACGATATTGACAAGAAAAAAATTGAGCGCTTTATCGACCGATTTTTCCGTTTTATCTTTTTTCTGGAACTTCAAAGATGTTCGGAATACAGTGAAATTGAAGCACGTTTGAACGATTTCAAAACTGAATTTAATGAAATTTTGTTTTCTGTAACTGAAGAAAAGGAAACCGCAGAAACTGAAATTTTCTTTAAAAGTTTCCCGGAAATTTACCGCTCGCTGGAAAATGATGCGAAAGCCATTTTTGAAAACGATCCGGCAGCGCAAAGCATTGAAGAAGTCATGTTTTCGTATCCCGGATTTTTCGCGATTGCCGTTTACCGTTTCGCGCACGAACTTTATAAAAATAAAATTCCTTTAATCCCGCGCATCTGGACGGAACTGGCGCACAGCAAAACCGGCATCGACATTAATCCCGGTGCAAAAATCGGGGAAAACTTCTTCATCGATCACGGCACCGGCATCGTCATTGGTGAAACTACGGTCATCGGAAATAATGTTAAAATTTATCAGGGCGTCACCTTAGGCGCGCATTTTGTCGCTAAGGAACTGGCGAATGTAAAGCGCCATCCGACCATAGAAAACGGAGCGGTGATTTATGCAAATGCCACTATTTTAGGCGGCGACACGGTGATTGGTGAAAATTCCGTCATTGGTGGAAACGTTTGGATTACCGAAAGTGTGCCGGCGAATTCGGTGGTTTTTCACAAAGGTCAGGTGACAGTGAAAAATAAATTTCCGGGAAGAGAACCCATTATTTTCAGTATTTAAAACTGAAAAATTCGGCACTAAAAGCAGTAAAATTTAAAAAACCCATTTTATGAAACTGAATAATATATTAGAAGCCATCGGCAATACGCCGGTGGTAAGACTTAGCAAAATTTTCCCGGACCACGAAGTCTGGATGAAGCTGGAAAAACAAAATCCCGGCGGCAGCATCAAAGACCGTATCGCTTTGGCGATGATTGAAAAAGCGGAAAAAGACGGAAAAATCAATAAAGACACCCTCATCATCGAACCCACTTCCGGAAATACCGGCGTGGGCCTCGCGATGGTTTGTGCTGTAAAAGGTTACAAACTGGTTTTGGTGATGCCCGAAAGCATGAGCGTGGAAAGGCGAAAACTGATGAGTTCTTACGGCGCACAGTTTGTGCTGACGCCGAAAGAGAACGGAACTGGCGGCGCCATCTCAAAAGCAGCTGAAATGGCGGAAAAAATTGAAAATTCGTGGATTCCGCAGCAGTTTGAAAATGAAGCAAACCCGCAAATTCACGCGAAAACCACCGCGCAGGAAATTTTAAAAGATTTCCCCGACGGTTTTGATTATCTCATCACCGGTGTGGGAACGGGCGGCCACATCACGGGCGTGACGGAAGTTTTAAAGGAAAAATTCCCAAATCTGCACAGTTTCGCGGTGGAACCGAAAGACTCGGCGGTCATCGGTGGTGGATCTCCCGGTCCACACCCAATTCAAGGCATTGGAGCCGGTTTTGTGCCGAAAGTTTTAAATACTGAAATTCTGGCGGGAACAATTGAAATTGAAAAAGAAGAAGCTTTTGAATTTACCAAAAGACTGGCCCGCGAAGAAGGAATTTTAGCCGGAATTTCCACGGGATCTTCCGCGGCGGCGGTTTCAAAAAAATTAGCCGACATCCCAAAAGGTTCTAGAATTCTTTCCTTTAATTACGACACCGGTGAACGCTATTGGTCTGTTGACGGACTTTTCGAAGAAAATGAATATAAAGGCTAAGAAATTCAGCTTTTGTAAAATCAAAAAAAATCCTGCTTTATGCGGGATTTTTTTCTGCATACAGTTTCTGACATTTCGGGCAGATGTACGTTTTGCGTTTTACTTTTCCCATTTTGTCAATCACCACAAGTTCCGACTTATCTTTCGGGCAGATTTTTTTGCCGTAAATCAGGGCCTTTTCTTTAACATCATCGGTTTTAATTCGGTTCAAGAATTCTTCCGCATAGTCCACCACCATTTTCAGCAGGAAAACGAGCTTTTTTTCCGGAATATCTTTAACAATGCTTGCGGGATGAATTTTGGCGTGATACATCACCTCAACCCGAATTATATTTCCAACACCCGCAAATAAAGTTTGATCCATCAGCACATCTCCGATAGCTTCGTTGGGGTGATTGGTCTGCAATTCATTAATAATATATTGCGGATCAAATTCTGGTTTTAAAATATCGGTTTTATAATTGAAATGATCGCGCGGTTTTCCTTCAATCAATTTTGTTTTAGCAATGTAAAAGTTGATTTCGTCCGTACCAAAATGCAGGGCGAAACTTGCATTGACTTTTTTGCGCTTGTTCACCAACATCCGCCCAAACAAACCAAGGTGTACGGTTACGAAGAAATTTTTAAAAACGAAAAGAAAATTTTTCCCGTACGTATCGATGTCTTCCAGTTTGATATTGACGATTCTGGATTTATCCATTTCGCCGTAGCCGGAAGCTTCGGTGACGGTTTTTCCTTTGTAGCGCTGGATTTTGTTCTTTAAAAAAAGTATGGAAGGTCCTTCAGGCATTGTGTATTTTTTAGGCGGTAATTGGTGCTTTTTTTCAGAAATTCAACTCAAAGGTTTTGATGGAAAGCATCTTTCGAATTTACGCAATGCAGATTTTGTGCGCAACAGCAAAAATTCGGTGCTAAAAAGCCATTTTTTTTAAAATAAAAAAGACTGCCTTTGCGGGCAGCCTTCCTTTTTTGAGTTTTAATGGTTATTTTTTAATAATGAGTTTCAGTGTTTTTTGGGTGGTTGAAGTTTTCACTTTTACAATGTAAACACCACCTGCGAGTTTGTAATCGCTGATATCCACCTGTGCTTTTTGGCCGCTTCTAACAACGCTGCTGCTGTAATCGCCCATCATTTTACCGGCTAAATCATAAATCTGAACTGAAACCGGAGTGTTGGCTTCCGCATCAAATCTGACGGTAAATTCTCCGTTTGATGGATTTGGATAAAGTGCCGCTTCGCTAGCTGTGGCCGCCGGTGTCATTGGTTGTACCACTGCTGCCGGTTCTATTACCTTATTAGCGGCGTCAGGACATGGGCAGGTTAACATTCCGTTGTTCATTGTACCACCGTCATAATTGTTGTTGATGGCGTCCACCATTGCGTTCATTTCCGCTGCTGAATAGCTGGAGATTCCGCCTAAAACTTTATTGGCTTCGTTGAGAATCTGGTAAACGCTCCAGCCTTCGAAAGTACCGGAAGCTACAACCATATCACCAAGTTTAGTCGGAGATGGTGAGAAACTGGCTACAACCTCATCAAATCTCATATTTAAAGTTAATGCTACTACCTGACCAGCCAAAACGTTGCTGTAAGAACCGCCAGGATTGATCATTGTTCCCGGATTCAGCGCTCTTGGAGTGGAACCGCTTGGTAAGAAATCTTCAACTGCTTTTGCGGAAGTCAGTTTCAGGAATTTCGAACCTGCACCCACTGTAAGACCTGTTGGGAATGCGCTTGCGAAATATTGGTTGCGGAAAGCGCCCCAGTTTTTACCGGAAGCTTTAGCGCCCCAGCCACCTTGGGTAACGGTAGTAAATGTACCACAATCTCTTGGAGGCACCGTACCACTGACAGTTGCTGCACAGCCGTTGGCATCAGTTACGGTTACGCTAAACGCGCCGGTTGGCAATTTCGCTGAAGGGCCGGTTTGACCATTGGACCACAAATAAGTATATTCTGGTGTGCCGCCGCTTACATTCACACTGACATTATCAGCGGTGCTTGAACATGACATTTCGGCAATGGTCAGTCTTAGTGACAGTTGATCAGGCTCAGTTATGGTAATAGAGTCTGTTACCTGACAACCGTTTTCATCGGTAACGGTGTACGAATATGTTCCAGCTTTTACGGTAAATGTTCCCGTTCCGGTGTAAGCACCTGTTCCGCCAGTTGCAGATACGGTAACGGTTGCATCACCACCGTTACACATAATTGGTGTGGCTGAAAGTTCAATTTTCAATTGCGTAGGTTGGGTAATGGTGATGGTTTGGCTTTTTGAACAGCTGCCATCTGTGACGGTAAACGTGTAAGTACCTTCACCACGTGTAACATCACCAGTTCCGGTTGTTGCAGAGGAGCCGTTAATAGCTGCAACATGCACGACTGTTGTACCGCCGTAGCATTTTATGGCATCATAAGTTACATTAATATCAAGCATGCAACATCTTAGATAGCCCAGATCGGTGGTACCTTCATCGAAGTTTTCGTTAATCGCCGTAGCCGCTTCATTAAATTGTGTTGCGGAGTAAGCTGATGTTCCACAGCCGCCCATAAAGTTATTGGCTAACTGCAAAAACTGATTAACCGTTTTTCCCATAAAAGGCCCGCCCGTAAAAACGTAATCGCCGAGAGTGGCAGTGGGTGTGGAGAAATTGGCGTCATATTTATCAAAACCTACCGCCAACATTACAGAAACCAGCTGTCCTGCTAATGTATTTGAAAGTGAGGTCCCCGGATTGGTATAATTTGCAGTAAGCGCTGCGGGCGTGCCACCAGAAGGAAGAAAATCTGTTACCGCAGCAGCTGAGGTTAATTTTAGCTGATAACCACTATTGCAGCCGACGGTAATACCGGTGGGAAAAGCACCGTTAAAATTATTATATAGGTAACTCACGTGCGGATTGTCTAAATTGGGTGCACCCCAACCGCCCTGAGTAAGCGTGTAGCCCTGACAGCTATTTGATTGAGCTGAAATATTGGTGTAAGACAGGAAGAACAGAAACAACAAACCGAAGAGTTGCTTAATTTTTTGAGAATAAAATTGTGTATTCATCTGTGGTGTTTTAAAAGTAAGATAGAAGGTAGAGTGTCGAAGCTCAGAACTTTCGTCGTGGGTAATGCTGTAAAAAATAGATTGCGATTAATAGCGCTCCGTCGGGAACTATTAAATTAACCGGCGACGTTGCGTACTCACTTAATAGAGGCTTCGTACCTGTTCAGTAATTGTATGGCTTTTTTCGCAGCTGACCAATATCGGATTGATCGCATGATGCAAAACCGTAGGATTTTAATCCGGAAGCGTTCCGTTTGTGGAAACTAAAGAAAAGTAAGAAAGTCGGATCTAAAATCCTGTGAAAACGTTGCCTGAAAAAAAAGCAACAATTGTAGAAAAGTAAACGATGCCACCTTTACGAAGAATAAAATAAATTTTCCTTTTTCATGCTTTGGTGTGTTTGGTTATTTAGTGCCTCAAAGTTAGACACTTATGACCTAAATACTCATGGTGTATACACCCAAAAAAATATTGCAAATCACGGTATCAGCACTAAAAAAATAGAAATTCAGTATTTAATGAAAAAGAGTTCTATCAAACTAAACACAAAATAAAATTCCTATTTGAAATTTCAACCAAAGCTGTTTAAGCTAAAAGCTAAAAAAGTGGTAAAAGAGCCCGGAATTTTTTACCAAATCAGGAAATCGGAAACCACTTTCGGAACGCATAAATCATCAGAAAAAGCCAGGAATAACCGAGACAGATGCCGCCTAAAACGTCACTCGGATAATGCACGCGCAGGTAAATGCGGCTGAATGCAATCATCAATGAAAGCAAAACCAAAAAACTCATCATCAGGTATTTCCAGATTTTTGGCAAATCGGTTAACCACACAAAATACGCCAGCGTCCCGTAAAAAATAAAACTGAATGTGGAGTGACCGCTCGGAAAACTGAAGCCTTCTTCGGGATTCAAAAGCGGATATGGCGGGCGCGGACGCGCGAAGAAAATCTTCATCAAATAAATAATCAGCAAACCGCCGCTGCCCACCACAAAGCTGAAAAAAGCACGCCGGTAATCTCTAAATAAAAACAAAATTATAATGAGCGCGGGATAAGCAATTTTCATCAGCGTTACGGACGAAAGATTGGTAAACGCCGCCATATAACCGGTTGCACCGGGATTGATGAGGTGATTCCGCACCAAATCGAAAATAAGAAAGTCTACTTTTTCTTCTTTTTCCAGCAGCACTTCATCGGTAATTACGCCGAAAATAAAGAGCGCCATGGCAAAAAAGAACAGCGAAAGCAAAAGTTTCGCTGAAGAGTTTTTATAGAAATTTTTGAAAAAATCAATCATTTAGCGTCGAATTTTTTCGGAAGAAGCAAAATGTGTGCTTAAAAAAGCTGAGGGTTTTTCGCGGCCGATGAAATCAATCCGGTAAATTCAACAGGAAACAATACACTTTTTCCGCTCCGGCCAAACAGGCGTCTTCATCCGCGGGTGATATTTCACGATCCAGAACTTCTTTAAAAGTTTTCCAGTACGAGCCGGTGTGTGCACCGTAACAGCGGAAATAGTGAAAGGCCAGATCGGCAAATTCAGTGGATTTTGAAAGCTGTTTTGCAATCATGTTCCCGCCCAGCGTAGAACCTTCCATAACATAGAAAATTCCCCAAGCATCTGCGGCGCTTTTGACCGGTTCCAGAGCGCGCACTTTTGGTAAAGTTTGCCCTAAAGCACGCAAATCAGCTTCTGCTAATTGAAGTTTTCGGCGCTTTTCTAAATTTAAAATATTGGCTGCTTCCGGAGGAATAAAATTAAAAACGTCGTTCTCAAAAGAATTCAGCATTTCATAGTTGTAAAAAAGTAATTTCCGGTAATCGTCTAAATTAAAAGTGCCTTCAAATATTTTTGAGGAATTGAATTTTTCTTCCGTAAGATCGTGCAGATATCTTGTTTCGGTTTTGAGTTTATCAGAAATCATTAAACGTTCGTGGATTTTGGAAAGTAACTTTAAAAATGGTTTCTTTCGTTGCTGTACTTTTATAGCTAATGTCGCCGCCCAGACGTTTCATGATACGATATACGATAGAAAGGCCCACGCCGTTACCCTGAAACGACTTTGCATTATCCATGCGGCTGAAAATCTTAAACATTTTTGCCTGGTCTTTTGCTGGAATGCCAATACCGTTGTCTTTTATGGTATATATAACTTTATCGCCTTCTTCATGACCGTGAATCTCTACGGTAGGTTTTTCACTTTTACTGGAATATTTTACTGCGTTACCGATGATATTGAGAAAAACCTGCTTCATCATGGTTTCATCGGCTAAAACACTGGGCGTTTTCCCGATAATCACTTCCGTTGTTTCGCTGATGGTAAGTTGCGCATCCAGACAGATTTTTCTGATTATGGCGGCCGTTTCCAGCTCCTTAAGCTCAATTTCCACAGATTTTGCCTTGCTGAGCTGCAGGACACCGCGCATCATATTTTCCATCCCTAGAATTTCCGCCAAAATACTTTGAACTCTCTTCTGGACTTCCGGATGATCGTGATGTGTGCGTTCAAGCAGCTGCGCATTTAGTTTCATCACCGTAAGCGGTGTGCCAAGGTCATGAGAAATGGTATAAGAAAAACTGTCCAGCTCTTCGTTAAGGTTTTTAAGTTCTTCATTAAGCTCCTGTACTTTCCGGAACTGGCTGAAGGTAGTTTCCAGAATTGCCGCCACTACTCTTTTCGCCGCAATGATATCTCGGTTTTTCCACGGTATTGATTTGCCTGTAATATTTTCAATATAAGTTTCAAATGATTTACGTGGAGATATGACGTATTGTTGATCACCATTAAGAACGGTTGCTGAGCTTTCTTTAGATGGATTTCCCGCCCAAAGCAACTGTGTATCTATTTCCCGTCGGAACCAGATTAAAAGCTCATTTCGTTCATCATCGGTAAAACCAAACATCACCCCTGCCGCATTTTCTACCTGGCCCATATTGCCTTCGAGTGAACTGCTGAAGTCGTTGGTGGAGTAGAAATTCTTTAAAGGATTTTCCCGTGCATACTGCACAATCTGCAAAATATTCTCATCGGATGGTACGAAACCTGAGGTTTTGATATGTGAACCCACAACAACTGCCAAACCGTCCGCAGCCGGAAAATCCCGCATTTTTTCCATATTGCTGAAAAGTGAAGTTTCAAGATCATCGAATTTGGCCAATGAATACTTTAAATCCTTAATCTGATTTTCAAGTTCCAGACTGTCATTCAGCATCTGTTGGGATTTATAAGAAGCATAGGCGTTGGCGGCGATAACGGTGAAAACTTCTGCACGGATTCTGTTGACCAAATCGATATGTTTTGGCATCACATTCTGGCAAGTCACCATGCCCCAAAGCTTATTGTTAACCACAATTGATGTGCTGAAACTGGAGCCCGCGCCGGCATTTTTAAGATATTGCGCGTGTACCGGCGACATGGCGCGAAGCGTGGAATACGTTAAATCTATAGGCTGTTCCAACGTGGTGAGAATGGGCACTGGCTCGGAATACACATCGCTGAAAATTCTTTTCCGCTTTTTCATGTAAAGTTCCCGTGCCTGCCGCGGAATATCACTTTCAGGATAATGCAAATTCATGTAGCTTTCTACATTGTTCTTCAGTTTTTCAGCAATTACTTTTCCGCTGCCGTCTTCCAGAAAACGGTACACCATCACGCGGTCATAATCTATTGCCTCGGCGATGGAAGTCAGCAGTTGCTGCCAAATTTCCGCGGAAGTTGTTGCATCGCTAATGCTCTCGTATTTTTTGGTAACGAAAGTGCGCGTGTGGAAATTCTCAATTACTTTTTCAAGTTCAAGAAATATAACACCTTGGAATTTATAAATGGTGAGGTGAAAACTGGCATTGTTGATGGTAATTTTATCTAAAAAAACATCAACTTCCTTCAAGGTTTCAAAATCAAGATTGCGCAGCACAACCGACTCAAGCAGTGGCGCAAAAGCATCAGAATTCTGTGCTAAGGTTTGACCCAACACGTTCTCGTCTATGTGAAAAATATCTGAAATATTCCGGCTTAAAAAGGTGATGGTCTTGGTGGAGACATCTAACCCTAACATATAGCCGAAATCCTGAATATGACCGGAAATATGGATTTTCTCCTCGTGGCAAGCGACTAAATTCATAAAAAGCGTAAAGTTTAGCTACACCACAAAGGTAAGAATTTTTATTTTTCCTCGTCGAAGTACAGCCGGTAGTACTTCCCTTTTTCGTCGCTGCCCTGCTCAATCATCTTCCGGTCGCCGTGCACGTAAATGTGGAAGTTTTTGTCGAGTTTGATGATGCTTTTAAAACCGCGGCTTTGCTTTTTCACCGCCGCTTCGTTGATGGCAAAATCCTCAGAAATTGAAACCTGCATTTCCTGCTCGTAATTGGATTTGAAATTGCCGAAACTTTCAATCACATTTTCGTCCTGCAGCACTTCTTTGGTAAACTCTTCGTAGTCGAATTTCTCTTTTTCCTTGAAAAAATTGATGGATTTGTTCAGAAAATCGGCCTGGTCGGCTTTTGTAGTTTCGAATTCCTGCGGCAGCTGTTTGGTGATGTATTCTTTGTAAACCGCCAGCGTTTCCTGAGTATGAAAATATTCGTCGTCGCGCTGTTTAACTTTCAAAAAATCTTCGAACCAATAATAAGGATCGCCGTTTTTATTGTTATCGACCACTGAAACCGCAAAACCGGATTCTTTGAAACTGTTGTAAATAATGCAACCTTTATCGAGCTTCGTGAGCGCAATTCCGTAATCTTTTTCAATGTCAAAAGTGTCGCCTTCGGGTTGAATTTTCAAAAACGGATTTTTATTTTCGGTTTTAAAAATGCCAATAGAATCTATTTTTTCACCATTTTTTTCTTCACCCTCAAAATAGGCAATGAAAAGCTCACCGGCTTGGACGCGGGGATTTTCGGAAATTCCGTAAAGGTGTTCTGCGATATTTTCCGATTCGAAAATAAACTTGCTTTTATCCTCGAAAATTTCCGATGCCGAGCTGAAAACCGGATTGTTCACCAAATACGTGTCGCTGTAAAACTGGTACTGCTCTTCGGTTTTAAAGGATTTCATAAAAAAATCTTCCAGCATTTCGGTCATGGTTTCATCGAGCTGATATTCCGCCTGAGAAAGGATGAGCGCTTCCTGATTAATTTTGTTTCCGACTTTATGGATGATGAGGTTGGTGAGCATTTATGGAATTTTGGTTTGCGAAGGTAAGTTTTTAGAAAACAGATGGCAAAAAATTATCGCTTTTAACGCCATTTTTTTCGGTTTTACAAATTTGAAGATTTTAAAAAAAACACCGTTTTAGCAGGTAATTTTTGTGGTTAGTATAAAAGAATAAATCTGAAAAATTTGCCCTTTTAGCGGCGTATTTTTCAGTTTTACAGTTTAGACATTTTATGAAAATCTGCCGTTTTAGTGGCATATTTTTTCGGCTGCAAAATATATTTCTTCTAAAAAATTCGTGTATTCGTGACGTAAAGCGTTTCCGAATTATTAATTTCAAGCACCAAATTTATTTAGATAAAAACCAAAAATTTGCCGTTTTAGCAGCGAATTTTTCTACGTTGTTTTAAAAGTAAAAAACCAAAATTTATGCTTTTAACAGCAAAAAAACCGCAGCAACTAAGTTACTGCGGTTTTATTATTATTGAAATTTGCTTATTTCACTTCTTCGAAGTCTGCATCCTGAACGTCATCAGCTCCGTCATTGCTTTGTGGATTTCCCTGCGCTTGGTCAGCACCTGGTTGTCCTGCATTTCCGGCAGCGTACATTTCTTCGGAAGCAGCCATCCAAGCAGCGTCTAACGCTTCAGTTTTGGATTTAATGCTGTCCATATCTTTCGCTTCGAAAGCTGTTTTCAATTCTGCGTGTGCAGCTTCTACAGCAGCTTTTTTGTCTGCAGACAATTTATCACCAAATTCTTTCAGTTGTTTTTCTGTTTGGAAAATCAAGCCATCTGCTTTGTTGAATACTTCAACTTCTTCTTTTTTCTTCGCATCAGCAGAAGCATTTTCTTCCGCTTCGCGCTTCATTTTTTGGATTTCTTCTTCAGAAAGACCAGAGCTTGCCTGAATTTTAATCGACTGCTCTTTTCCTGTTCCTTTATCTTTTGCGGAAACGCTAAGAATACCGTTGGCATCAATATCAAAGGTTACTTCAATTTGCGGCACACCACGTGGGGAAGGTGGAATGTCCGTTAAATCAAATCTACCGATTTCTTTGTTGTCATTAAACATCGGTCTTTCACCTTGCCCAACTCTGATGGAAACTGCCGGCTGGTTGTCGCTCGCAGTTGAGAACACCTCAGATTTCTTGGTAGGAATGGTGGTATTAGCTTCAATAAGTTTGGTAAATACAGAACCCATTGTTTCAATACCTAAAGAAAGTGGCGTAACATCTAATAAAAGAACGTCTTTTACATCGCCGGTTAAAACTCCACCCTGGATTGCAGCACCTAAAGCTACTACCTCATCCGGATTTACTCCTTTTGATGGTGTTTTCCCGAAGAATTTTTCAACCTGCTCCTGGATAACCGGTATTCTGGTAGAACCACCCACTAAGATCACCTCATCAATGTCGGCTGTTGTAAGACCTGCGTCGGAAAGTGCTTTTTTACAAGGTTCCATAGAACGCTGCACTAAATCAGCTGCCAGCTGCTCGAATTTCGATCTGGTTAAAGTTTTAACCAAGTGTTTCGGGCCTGTTGCTGTAGCTGTAATATAAGGAAGGTTGATCTCTGTTTGAGATGAAGAAGACAACTCGATTTTTGCTTTTTCTGCAGCTTCTTTTAATCTTTGAAGTGCAATTGGGTCAGCTTTTAAGTCTACCCCTTCTTCGCTTTGAAATTCATTTGCCAACCAGTTGATGATTACATCATCGAAATCATCACCACCTAAGTGGGTGTCACCGTTTGTTGATAATACTTCGAAAACGCCGTCACCTAAATCAAGGATCGAAACGTCGAAAGTACCACCACCTAAATCGTAAACAGCAATTTTCTGGTCTTTGTGATTTTTATCTAAACCGTAAGCCAAAGCAGCTGCAGTAGGCTCATTAATAATTCTTTCAACTTTCAAACCGGCAATTTCGCCCGCTTCTTTTGTTGCTTGTCTTTGAGCGTCGTTAAAGTAAGCCGGAACGGTAATTACCGCTCTTGTAACTTCCTGACCCAGGTAATCCTCTGCTGTTTTCTTCATTTTTTGAAGGATCATTGCAGAAATTTCCTGTGGTGTATATTCGCGGTCGTCTACTTTTACTTTTACGGTATCGTTGGGACCTTTAACTACTTTATAAGCTACTCTACCAATTTCGGTAGCATCATCTTTAAAGTGCGTACCGATAAATCTTTTGATTGAATAGATTGTTTTTGTTGGGTTGGTTACCGCCTGTCTTTTAGCAGGGTCACCTACTTTTCTTTCGCCATCCTCTGTGAAAGCTACGATAGATGGTGTGGTTCTTTTACCCTCTGCATTTGGGATAACAACGGGATCTTTACCTTCCATTACCGCAACGCATGAGTTGGTTGTACCTAAGTCAATTCCAATTATTTTACTCATATCATTTATTTTTTAATTATTATCAAGTTCAATTTTACAAGCTGGTTTTCTCCAATTTTATACCAACAAAAAAATTATGACAAATTGGCACAACAGCGATAGTGCCAAAGAAAAAGGCATTTTATATTGCTATAAAATGCCTTAAATATGACTAAAAAATATTTTTATTTTTTTAATGTCAATATATATGCAACCATCTTTTTTGCATTTTCCTGGCTCATTCCGGCGTGTGGTGTCATTGGGATTTCGCCCCAGTTTCCTTTACCACCTTCAATGATTTTGTTAGCCAGCATGTCGATGTCCGCTTCGGTATATTTATCTGCTACTTCCTGGTAAGACGGTCCTACAACTCTTACGTCCATTTTGTGGCAGGTAAGACAGTCACCTCCTTCAATAAGCGCAAGGCCTTCATCTTTACCTTCGGCGGGGTTTGCGGTAGCGCTGGCAGGTTCTTCCAGCATTACATTAGAGTCCAGGTTAGGATTAACTTCTTTTTTACTACATGAAACGATTGCGATTAAGCCGCATATAATCAGATACTTTTTCATTCGGATATATTTATAATCTA
>Ga0308157_10006950_pt1 | contig 13337 bp, 7 predicted proteins | sample PhyBR1_FD_201035 | JGI IMG/M metagenome (GOLD analysis project Ga0308157, IMG submission 201035) | Phyllosphere microbial communities from UC Gill Tract Community Farm, Albany, California, United States - DLSLB.R1 | ecosystem: Host-associated > Plants > Phyllosphere > Unclassified | place: USA...
TTTGTTTTAAAATATATTTAAGCATATAATTTTAATAGGGTAAATATATTATCATCATTTTTTTCAAAACATGATTCTAATCATACTGTTTAATTTTTGTTTTTATATGTTAACCTTGATAATTTGAGTTTTATCAAAAAAAAAAAGCATGAAAAGAAATTTCCTTTTCATGCTTTTTAAAATTATAGATTTTCAGAATTTATCTATCTACCAATGTAAGAGTTACTCTTCTGTTCAGCGGTCTATTTTCTACTGGAGTATTTGGAACTAAAGGTTCGCTTTCACCTTTTGAAAATAAATGCATACGATTAGATTCAATTCCTTTATTCTGCAAATAATCTGAAACTGCTTGTGCTCTTTTCATTCCAATTTCAAGATTGCGCGCTTCCGTTCCTATATCGCAAGTATATCCTGTAATATTCAGATCTATGTCTTTATTTGATTTTAGAATTTTAGCAATTTCATCTAGTCTTGTAGCCAATTGTGGCGTTACATCGGTGTTTCCGACTTCTTGGAAAGCAAGCGGTTTTTCAACGTATGTGCGCTCAGTTGCTGTAAGTTCCTTTTTAGCTGGAGGAGTTTCAACGACTTTTTGCTGTACAGGCGCTTTTTCTTGAACAGGCGCTTCAGTCTTAGTCACTACTTCTTCTTTTTGTTGTACGGCGGCTACTGGTTCTGGCTTGTTTTTATTTAGCATAAAACCTAATTTCAGTTGAACGCCAGCAGAAAAGTAACGGCTTTCTTGAACAATTTTTCTATTGCCACTCGTACCATTTGCTTGAATGTTATCCAATCCGTTCGGGTTGTACGCAACGATGTTAAGATTTGCATTTTCTTTTGCCATTTCTGTCAAACCATAATCCAGATATACACCAGTGTAAAGCTGTGTATTCTCTTTTAGTTTGAAAGTAAGACCTGTTTCGACACTTAAAAGAAAAGAAGGATCTAAGCTTACGGTTGCGTTATCCTGCCAATTGGTTACTTTACCAAAGCCGTGAGAAGGCAGATCATCAATTAGAAGGTTAATATCAGGATAGTAACCGCTCAATTGCAGTTCAGATGCTGAAGCTTTTGCCGTTTGTTTTGCTGGAAACAGAATTTTTCCTCCAAATCCAAAATAAAGTTGTGTCTGAGGGGCAATTGATGTTCTGTATTGCATCATAAGCGGTACTGCAACAGAAATGAAATGCTGCTCTTCTTTATAGTTTGTCGGCGTTACTTGATACTCAAATGCAGAAGTCTGGTCATCAACTTCGTAAGTCGAAATCGTTGTTCCGTTGTTGAGTTCAAAACTGTTCTGATTGTACATTGCATCAACTCCTGTCGAAATTCCCCAGTGGCTGCTGAAGAAATAGGTGTAACCGACACCTATTCCTCCTCCAAACTTTAATTTGCCCTCTCCGATATTGCTATCATAGAGAATTCCTGATGGCCCTCCATTAATCTTGACATTAATTTCCTGTGCTTTTATAGTGACACTACACAGTAGTAGTATGGCTATTGTGGTTTTAATTTTCATTGCTTGCATTTTTAAATTAAATCTCATTTTTATTTCACCAATAAGTTGATTGTTTTTAACTGGCCGTTAGCCAATTTAAGAACGATAACATATAAGGCTGCCTGCGATGGTGCGATGATTTCATTTTTGGCTTTTACATTTGAAATAGTCTGAACTAATTTTCCTGTAATGTCATAAATAACCACCTCAGATCCATTTAATTGAGAATCGCTAAAATCACACTCTAAAGTAAATTCAGCTCCAGGTTTAACTGGGTTTGGATAGATTTTTATCTTTTTGGTAAAAACTGTTCCAGTCGTCTCAATTGGACAAGATTTAATTGAATTTCCGTTTTTGTCTTTTGCAATTACATAATAAGTGCCGTTTAAAGGCAGAACCTCGCTATAATACTGACGAGTGGCGCCAGAAACAGCTGCTCCGTTTTTGTACCATTGCCATGCTACGTAATTGTTAGATTTATTATCAAAGAATAGCACATTTGCCCACTGTTGTGTTACAAGTCCAGAATGGCTTACTTCTATTGGTTTAACTACGGATGTAGCAGCATTGTGATTCTGGTCACCGTTTTGTACAGCTGTAATTGTTGAGCTTCCTGATCCGGTGATGTTTAATGTTGATCCAGAAATTGTTCCTAATGCAGCATTTGCAATAGTGTACGAAATTGGTAATCCGCTGTCTGCTGTCGCAGTTAAAGTCACGTTATTAGAATCTACACAGCCAAATTCTAAAGTTTGGTTCCAAGTGATAGATTGGTCAGCTTTAGTAATTTCAAATTCGGCACCAGTAAAGGCAATTGTATAATCTGCGCCAGCACTAATTGATCCTAGCTTAATATTGTATTTTCCAACATTTTCGCCAGCATCTCTAGAAAGCAGACCTGTAATTATTGAAGGTGTATCTCCGTTAGCAAAACCTAGAGGGGTATAATTGAATAAAGGATCTTCTGTACCGTATACTTTTGTATGTCCCGCTGCTGCAGTTATAGTAAGAGTATATTTTTGAGTCGTGAAACTAACTTCGTTTCCATAATTAACAAAACCATTACTATTTATTGCATAAGTTCTAACATAATAAGTTCTATTTCCTCTAAGTCCAGATAAAGAATTTGTAAATGTTCCTAATGCGGCAGAAATATTTATTTTAGTATCTGCTGTAGTAGGATTTGCATGCTGTGCATATACAAAACCAACTTCTGTTAAACAAGATCCACTATCTGTATTTATTCCGTTAGAAGATACAGTTCCAGATAGAGAAGCGCCAGTTACTGTTATTTCTGAAATAACAGCAGTATTTAAAGTAACAGGATTTGCTGGCTGCAATATTTCTACAGTTAATGAAGCAGTGCAAGAATTGCCATCTGTTACGGTTACAGTATAAGTTCCAGCTGTAAGACCCGTTGCTGTTGCAGCAGTTCCTCCAGATGGAGACCAAGAGTAGGAGTAAGATCCTGTACCGCCAGTTACGTTTACTGTAGCCGACCCGTTATTTCCATTATAGCATGAAACTTCTGCAATAGTCGCTGTTAAATTTAAAGCACCTGGTTCTGTAATTATAATTGTATTTGTAACAGAACATGAGTTTTCGTCTGTAATGGTTACCGTATAAGTTCCCGCTGTAAGACCAGTTGCTGTTGCAGCAGTTCCACCAAAAGGAGCCCATAAATAGCTGTAGTTTCCTGTTCCTCCAGAAGCCACTACAGATGCAATACCATTATTTCCTCCATTACAAGATACGTTTGTTTGTGTGTCTGTAGCTGAAAGAGTGGTAGGCTCTGTAATTTGTACAGACTCCGTTACAAAACATCCATTTGAATCGGTTACAGTTACAGTATACGTATTTGGACTTAATCCAGTTGCTGTTGCAGCAGTTCCTCCCGATGGGGACCAAGAGTAAGTATAAGTTCCAGTTCCTCCAGAAGGAATTACAGTCGCAGTACCATTATTTGCCTGATTACATAAAGCATCTGTTTTTTCTATTGTTGCTGTAAGTAGAGTAGGTTCTTCTATGATTACTGTTGCTGTTGTCTGGCATAAGTTAGCATCTTTTATAGTAACAGTGTATGTTCCTGCCGCAAGCCCAGAAGCAGTTGCAGCAGTTCCTCCAGAAGGTGCCCATGAATATGTATATGCTCCAGTTCCTCCTGTAACGCTTATAGTTGCAGATCCGTTTGAACCACCATTACAAGAAACATCAGTTTTAGATACTGATGGAGTAAGTGCATCAGGTTCTGTTATGGTAAAACTTTGTGTTTGGGTGCATAAGTTAGTATCTGTCACCGTTACAGTGTAAGTTCCAGCAGAAAGTCCATTTGCGGTTGATGCAGTTCCTCCAGAAGGAGACCATGCATAGGTATAAGTTCCAGTTCCTCCACTTACGCTTACAGAAGCAGATCCGTTTGATCCACCGTTGCAGGTAGCATTTGTTTGTGATGGAGTTATATTAATTGATGTGGGTTGAGTAATTGTAAAATTCTTGACAATAGAACATCCGTTTGAAGAAGTAATCGTTACTGAATAGTTTCCTGCTGTAAGATTATTGGCTGTGTCACCATTTCCACCAGAAGGAGACCAAACATAGGTAAATGGTCCTGGAGCGCCAGATGGAATTACAGAGGCAGATCCAGTATTTCCACCATTACACAATAAGTCAGTTTTAGAAGCAGTTGCCACTAGTGTATTTGTTGTAGCGATGGTAAAATTCTTAGTTATAAAACAGCCGTTGGCATCTGTAATTCTGCAGCTGTAATTGCCTGCCGATAAATTGGTAATTATTGCACTTGTAGCGCCTCCAGGAGTCCATTCATAAGTATAACCTCCAGCACCTCCAGCAGCTGTAACGCTTGCTTGTCCGCCAATACTACAAGTAGCATCCATTTGAGCAGTAGTAGCTGTTAATGCAGAAGGCTGATTAATTGTAAAACTTTCTGTGATTGAACATCCTTTAGCATCAGTAATTGTGCAGGTATAAGTACCTTGTGTAAGGCCAGTAGCTGTAGCAGCATTTCCTCCAGAAGGTGCCCAAAGATAGGTATATCCACCATTTCCTCCTGCGGGAGTAACTGTAGCAGTTCCTGTAGAAGAACCATTACAAAGAGCATCTGTATGTGATTTTGTAGCGCTTAAAATTGGCGGTTGTGAAATGGTAAAACTTTGTGTAGTCTGACATAAATTAGCATCTTTAACAGTTACTGTATAAGTACCCGCAGCAAGCCCAGAAGCAGTTGCAGCAGTTCCTCCAGAAGGTGCCCAAGAATAAGTATAAGTTCCAGTTCCAGTTCCTCCTACGACATTTACTGCTGCATAACCATTTGTTCCGCCATTGCAAGAAGCATCAGATTGAGAACCTATACTTGCAACAAGGGCAGGTGGTTCTGATATAGTAAAGTCTCTGGTTGTGTAACAGCCATAATCATCGGCTACCGTTACAGTATAAGTGCCAGCAGCAAGTCCTGTTGCTGTAGCGGTTGTCTGGGTAGGAACTGTATTCCAGGTGTAATAATAGCTTCCAGTTCCTCCTGATGGGATAACCGTTGCTGTTCCATTACTGCCTCCATAACAAGAAGTATTGTTTATAGCACCTGGTGTGGTTGTAAGAGCTGCTCCTGGCTGTATAATTGTAAATGATTGGGTCACCTGACAATTATTATCGTCTTTAACTGTAACGGTGTAAGTTCCTGCAGCAAGTTCTGTTGCTGTAGCAGCAGTTCCTCCAGAAGGTGCCCAAGAATAAGTATAATTTCCTGTTCCTCCTATTGCGGTAACAGTTGCAGATCCAGTAGAATCTCCATAACATGCTATATTGGTTTGAGCTACTGGAATTGCAGTTAAAGCATCTAATGGTTCTGTAATAATAAATGATTGTGTGGTTTGGCAACCCCTAGCATCAGTAACAGTTACGGTATAAGTTCCAGAAGTAAGACCTGTAGCTGTTGCAGCAGTTCCCCCTGACGGAGACCAAGAATAAGTATAACCTGGAGTTCCACCTGTTGCAGTAACAGTTGCAGATCCAGTGGCATATCCGTTGCATAAAATATTGGTCTGGCCAGATGCAGATGCGCTTAAAGGTGCGGTAGGCTGGTTAATAGTGAAGCTTCTGGTTGTTTGACAGTTGTTAGCATCGGTTACTGTTACCGTATAAGTACCCGCAGCAAGTCCCGTTGCAGTTGCAGTTGTTTGGACAGGAGTTGTATTCCAAGAATAAGTATAAGTAGCAGTTCCCCCAGTTGGTGCAACTGTTGCAGTTCCATTCGCACCTCCATTGCAAGATACATCTGTTTTGCCTCCTCCTGTTGCTGCGCTTAAAGCTGTTGCAGGCTGATTAACCGTATAAGAAAATGTTTTTTGGCATAATAAGGCATCGGTTACTGTAATGCTATATGTGCCAGCAGTAAGTCCCATTCTGTCTTCCGTGGTAGGTCCATCATTCCATTGATAGGTATAAGGTCCTGTACCACCGCTAGGTGTAAAGTTTATAGTTCCAGTATTTCCTCCATTACATGCAACATCCGTTATGGTTGCTATTCCATTAATTAAAGGAAGCTGGGTTACTTCAATACTGTTAATAGTATAATTGCAGTTATTACTATCCGTAATTGTAACAGAGTATGAACCTGCTGTAAGTCCCGATCTGTCTTCAGTCGTAGCGCCATCACTCCATAAGAACGTATAAGTTCCAGTTCCTCCAGTTGGAGTAAGGTTTATCGCTCCAGTATTTCCTCCGTTGCATGCTACATGTGTTATAACTGTTGATCCGCTAATTGCTGCTGTAGGCTGGCCAACCGTAATATTGCTTACAACCCCGCTACAATTATTAGAATCTGTAATAGTAACAGAGTAAGTACCTGCCGTAAGATTTGTTCTATCTTGTGTTGTTATGCCGCCTCCCCAGTTATACGTGTAAGATCCGCTGCCTCCTGTAGGAGTAAGATCTATAGATCCATTGTTCCCTCCGTTACAAGATACATTGGTAATGCTAGTTGTTCCGGAAATAATAGAGTTTTGAGCTATCGTAAAGTTTTTTGATATTGACGTTCCTTCGCCATCAGTTATTAAAACTGAATAATTAGTAGAGGCTAAATTTATTGCAGTAGAAGTTGTTACGCCGTTTGACCATGCAAAAGTATAAGGAGGTTTTCCTCTTGAAGCAGTTACTGTTGCTGTTCCGTTATTAATACCATTACAAGCGTTTGTTTGTGATTGTGTTGCAGATAGGGCAGCATTGGTTGTAAATGAAGAAGTATTTCCGTAAGCTATTCCTACTGAATTCTCTGCATATGCTCTGTAATATATTGTTGTCCCAGCTGGAAGTCCAGTTGTATTTACAGTAAAGGCACCAGTGCCATTAAGTGGCGTTGCTGCTACTTTCGTTACCCCAGTACCATTAATGACAGGATTTGTAGTTAACGACCAAAGAATGCCTCTATCAAGGACACTAGTATCACCGCCATTATCGTTTGTACCTCCTAATATAGCAGTTACTGCTCCAATATTTGTAGCAGGAGTTGTAGTCGCTACCGATGGAACCGTTACAGTTGAGATATTTGGAGCAGTGTAGTTAGTTGGAAGTATGTTTAAAACAGACAAATCGGGACTGTCATTATTATCGTTAACCCAATTTGCAGGATTGTTAATGCTAAGTAGTAAGCTAGCCTTAGTCCCTGTTAATGTTCCAGTATATTTCGCATTTGGATATTCTGGGCCAGGTGCAGGAAATAAAGAAATACAATTTTGACCATTAGTTAAATCTAGAGGTATTACACTTTCAGGTCCCCCTGTAGCTCCATCTGTAGTATTCCAAGTAGTTGAATTGTCATATTTCATGGAATTATAATCTCCGTGTACTCCTGCAATAAAAAAGGGAGCCGCCGGTTCTGGTCCGATACTGGATTCATAAGCCAATATCTGATCTCCGCCCGAAAGATTAAATCCTCCTCCAGGTACGGGCATAGTAATAGAACTTTGTTGGGTACCTGTTACAGAAAAAGTATTACTTGTTGAATTAGTTTCAAGTACACTTATAATAGTTCCAGCAGGTGTATTAATTGGGACTGTCCATAATAAGTGAGATTCAGTATTGGAAATCCAAGTTCCAGTGCCCCATCCTTTATCTGTAAAATAGATTAATGTACCAGAAGGTATTTCTTTTAAAGTTATAAAGGTAAATCCATCAGTAGTAGTTCCGGTTTGATAACCAATAAAGGCTATGTCGCCTCGTTCTAAAGTCTGTCCTTTTATACTTTGATGTAATCCAATGACACAAAAGAACGTAAAAAATAAAAGTAATTTTTTTTTCATAACATACAATTTAGTTAATGACATAGATAAGCATTGTCCCAGCCCCCTAAATGATCAGGTTTTGTCATTGAGGCAAAAGCTTTAACAAAATCTCCATTGTTTATCAATGTTTCAATCTTTTTAAAGCTTATATTATTAAGTGAATCCAAATTTAATTGGTATATATAATGATTGAATATAGTTCTGTTGGTATTTTTATCAAATCGGATATTGCCTCTAGGGCCTTCAATATCTAATTTGTTCATTTCTTCAATTAAAAAGCTTGTTTTTAAACTATCAGCATTTAAAAGTATATTCTTTAATATCAGTCCATTTTCATAACCTAAAATTGAAAAAAAGGATGGATTTTCATCATAAACATCTTTATATTCAGTTGCAAAATCTCCTGATTCAGTGTCATTTTGCATCCAACTGCTTACTATATAAAGCTCTTGCGGATTATTTTTATACACGTCCAAAATTTTATCATTGATAAAAAAAGGCGTTACATAAAAAGGATATTTTTGAGTAAGTTTATTTTGTTTAAGAAAATCGGCATTCTCTTCGGCATATAAACCACTATAAAAAGCAAAAACAGCATTGGGTTGCTGTGTATTTATAGTATGATCCATATGTGCCGCTTCATTTTCTCTTGGCAAAAATGGAGTAACATAATGTCCTGTAAAATGATTTTGTTCTTTAAAGGCATATTCTAATGCGGCAAGCAAGCCATATCCAGAATCATAAAATGAAGTAGAAGTGGCTATCTGATATTTTTTATCTATAAGATATTGACCTAAATGATAACACGATTCGGTTAATCCAAATGAATTTATATATATACCCTTGTATGCATTTGATTGGTAAGGAATTGTGGCTCCCAACTCGGCAACCACGAACAAAATATCATTATTAGAAGCATAATTATAAACTTCAGACATGTTACAATGTCCCATAAATCCTATTATAATTGATACATCATCTTGAAAATTAAGTCTTTGTATTTTGTCAATTATAAGCTTTTCATCTGCACCAATACCAATACTTTCTACAAGAAATTTTACGTTTAGATTATTAAGTTTTACACCTCTTATAAAATCTTTATCTAAAGAAGGATATTGTTTTGACTTCGGAAGTAAAATTCCTATTTTAATGTCGTTATCCATAAAATGAGATTAAAAAATAGAGGCAAAAACTGCCTCTATTTAAATTTATTTAGTTTCTAGAAGGAAAAATTCCATTTAGTGCAATACAAAAATTTATAGCAAGATATGGATTGCGTATACTAAAAGGCACAGTACCTCCAGTTAACCCTGTGCTACCTCCAAGAGTTCCAGTTCCAGTAATTCCTCCAATTTTGTCAGTTCCACTTCCGCCTGGCTCGCTATAGATGCTTGGTGTTGAACCACCTGATGCAAAAGAGTTGTTCCCACCATCCGTTTCATTAGTAATTGTTCCTCCTGTCACTGTAGTTGCGCTTAAATTTAGTGCTACTGTACCTGTACCTGTAAGGGTATGAGCATGTGCAGGCAAATTTGTTTGTAGTAAAGTCATAGTTTCAGTACCCGAAACTTGACCTAATACTATAGGACTTAAACCAACGCCTTGCCCAAAATGAATAGGACTTCTTCCTCTTAAGTCAGGAAGAGCAAATGTCGTGGTGCCATTACCACCGTAAGTTGTTCCAAGTAAAGCAAATAAAGTTTGATTTTGAGAGATTCCTATAATTTGCCCATTACAAAATGCCCATCCATAAGGAGCGTAATTAAAAGCGAAACCAAGAATTGTTCCAATGAAAACTTCCATAATTTTTAAGTTTTAAAATAGTTAATTTTAGTTTTTGGTAGTATTTTACTACAATGCTAAATTACTTTATAACTAAATTGTGGGTACACGGGTTTTTACCTGTTTTTAAGTAAAATGTTATTATTTAACATATTACTATAAAAATAAGAAATATTACAAACAAGATTGCATAAAAAAGGCGGTAATCTAATTACCGCCTTTTATGTTTTAAATTTAACTTGAGAAAGTTAAACCTTTATTTTTGAAACTAATATAAAGTTCTTGCCTCGCTGAACTTATCGTTTCTTCTGTCCTGTAAATACTGCACCAGAACTTGATTAGAAGTTTATATTTTCCATCAGAAATTGAGCTGTAGTATATTTGCGATGGTTTTGAATTGTTTACCAATGGAAGATTGGCAAGCGTTTCATTTACTACAGTATTAATTTCCTCTGGAATTGTTTCTCCATTAATTTCAAAAGTAATTTCAACTAGTTTAAAATTGTCAGTATACGTCCAGTTAGTGATATTTTGAGATAATAAGTTACCATTCGGAATAATGATTTCAGCGCCGTTTGGAGCATTAATTTTAGTGGTACGAAGTCCCATAGATTTGATTCGGCCAGATTCGGAACTAATTTCTACAACATCGCCAACCTGAATTGGTTTATCGAAAATCAAGATAATTCCCGAAACAAAATTATTCACTACATTCTGAAGTCCAAGTCCGACACCGACACCCAAAGCACCTAAAAGAATACTCAATTTATCTAATGGCATTCCAGAAGCAGCAACAGCAAGGAGATAACCGCTTATTAAAACAACCAATCGCGTAATAAGCAATTTTGAATGCTGTCTTTTATTGATGTTCTCTTCGTTTTCATCATCAATTTCGCCAAAGAAATAAGCAACATATTTCTGTAGTAAATGCGCTGCCCAGATAATAATAAAGAATAAAACGACATTGCCTAAAGTAAAAGTAATGCTCCCAATGGTATTTGGATGACTTAATAACTTCGCTAAAGCACCGCGAAGTGATTCCCAGATGTTCAAATTTGAAGCAATTACAATTAGCCACATATAGCTAATGGCAATAATAAAAGGCTTTTTCAAGGTATCTGATAAACTTTCGTAATCAAACATTTTTTCAATTCCTCTTTTCACTCTAGTCGTATAAATTTGAAGCAAAATAATTTCCAAAATAATCTTCAAAAGTACACTTAAAGCAACAATTTGAGTAAGCGATATAAAGGCTGTAATGCTTAACATATTAGAAAGAGAAACCCTTCCAAATAAATTGTAGAGAATAGATAAAACATTCAAGCCAATAAAAATGATACTTGCCCATTTAAAAAAGCCTTTTATATAAAGTTCTTCTTTAAGTGTTTTAATCTGAACCAAACCATAACGAATACCTAAAACATTAATCGCGACAAAAGCAAATCGCTGCAATAATCCGATTGTGATAAACAAGTCCAAGAAACAAAGGGCAAAGAACAATCCTAAAAGGAAAAGCCAATTTCTCATGGCAACTCCAGACCATTGATTCTTGAAAAGGAAGATTAAAACTCCAAGCAGGAAAAGCTGAATTAATTCTAAAAATAGAGCAGGAGCGTATAAATTGGTTACTACAGCAATGTTTAGCGCAATAACTAAAACGGGCAATAAAACACCTCGATTTAAATATTTAAAGTTTAAAAGCTGTAGGTTTTCAGCATAACCATTTGTATTAAGGTATTTGATATTTCGAGAAATATACCAAAATAAAAGACCCATAAAGAAAAATAGCGTAATAAGTCCGCCTGCTTTGTAACCTAAGTAATAAGCGGCTACATTTTCTTCAATTATAATTTTTGCTTTTATATTGTGTGTTACTTTTTTCTTTGCTGCAGAATCATTAATCTGCCATAAAGAAGGATATTCTTTATTGAAAATACTGATTCCAGATTTCTCCAGTTTTCCTTCAACCGCCACCAAAGCATTCGAAACAGAAATTTTTCGTTGTACGGTAAGTCGTTTTTTATTGTTTAAAGTAGTCTGATTATTTGTCATTAAACTATCAGTGGCAAGGTATCTTTTTCTAAGATTTCCGAACTCTTTCTGAAACTGTTTGCGACGAATAGTGTCTTTTAATAAACTAATTAAAGTTTTGTCTTTACGAAGATCAATTACACGTTTTTTAATGTTTTCAAGATCCAGGTTTTTAGTATTAATTGCCTTGTTTTGTTCTTCTAATTCCTGTTGAATTTCTTGTAAAACCAATCGGTACATCTGTTGGTTGCGTACATTCGGATTTGCTCCTTTTAAACTAGCTAAGATTAAATCCAGCTTGCTTTCTGTACGTTTCATTTCGCCAAAAAGATGACGCGTATCGCCTGCAAAATCAATATCATTGTAGGCAGATTCTAATACTTCACTGGCTTTTTCAATGGCCATTAAATAATCGCTGTCCGTTGCTGTCGAGTCGTTGAATAGTCTTCCGCGGCTTTCTTTTTTAACTGTTTGCTGCTGTTGTGCGTAGTTAAACTGCGAGAATAATAGAAGTAAAAATAGGGAGAAAAAATAAAAAGTCTTTTTGCTAATAATCATAATTTATGGGCTTATTTAGGGAGACCAAATGTAATTTTTTTTGCAAGACTTTCCGTTAATAAAAATGAAATTTAAATAAAGAAACCTATTTCAATTTGTGATTTTATTCTAGGTTTCGTGACGCGATTTCTTCTTGAATTTCTTTAAGAAAATTAGAATTGACAATAAGGAAAGCCATAGATAAGGGAAAGATCATTAAAGTTAAAAAACCTTTTTTGAGGAAAATAAATACAATAATGAGAAGTAATAGAATAGCAATTAGAATCAAAACCTTAATTGTTGTTTTAATTGTTTTTTGCGTTTTTAATAACTCTTCAACACTCATTTCGCTTGGTTTCTTTGCTTTCATTTTATATTTTTACTTAGAATTAAAGCAAATTTTAATTAAAAAACTTTCGAAAACAATAGGTCAACTTTTTTTGACTACCCCAAATAATTATGGAAGAAATAGAAACTTGTCCAGCACAAAGACTCCTGAAAATGCTATCTGGCAAATGGAAGGCAGAAATTTTTCGTTTGGCTACAGAATCGCCTTTGCGTTTTAATAATTTGCTGCGCCAAATTCAGGGCTCAAATAAACAATCTTTGGCTACAGCTTTAAAAGAATTGGAAGAAGAAGGACTACTCGAAAAGCTCACTATCAAACTTAAACCTCTTCATATCGAGTATAATTTAACAGAAAAAGGAAAAGCTTTAATTCCTGTTTTTCAGCAATTGGAAGGATTGGCATAAATTTTTTAGATATAAAGTAGAAAGATCCTCAAATACTATTCAGTGCTACCATAGCCAATGAAGTTCTCTGAGAATCATCTCCTACATCCAAAAAATAAAAACGTCAGCTAAAAAAAGCAAGACAGATTAGTCAATAAAGCTGAATTTATCTTCAAAAACTTGTCCAACTAACGGAATTGGTTTCTTTTGTTCGTTAGCAGCATTTATGATTCCGAAAATCCATAAAATAAAAATAACGTATCCAATGTAGCTTAAAAAGTAAAGTGCTGGAACGATAGTTACAATAATAGACAAAGCAACATTTACGACTAAGGAAACCAGAAAAATTCCGAATCCTTGTTTTAAATGGTATCTCACCAAATCACTTTTAGGTGTTAAATCTTTACTTTTAACAAAAGCTATAATCCAACCAATAATAGTGACATAGCTAAGAATAGAAA
>Ga0308157_10006951_pt1 | contig 13336 bp, 15 predicted proteins | sample PhyBR1_FD_201035 | JGI IMG/M metagenome (GOLD analysis project Ga0308157, IMG submission 201035) | Phyllosphere microbial communities from UC Gill Tract Community Farm, Albany, California, United States - DLSLB.R1 | ecosystem: Host-associated > Plants > Phyllosphere > Unclassified | place: USA...
CCGGTCGGCTTGCGGGTGAACTTGTAGGCGCCGTGCGAGGTGCCGATGGCGATGGCCAGCGCGTCGCACTGGGTGCGCTGCACGAAGTCGGCGGCCTGGGCCACGTCGGTCAACAGCTGTTCGCGGGTCATGGTGCCGTCGGCGCCGTGGCCGTCTTCCTTGTCGCCCTTCATGGTTTCCAGCGAACCGAGCACGCCCAGTTCCGCTTCCACCGTCACGCCGATGGCGTGCGAGAACTTGACCACTTCGCGCGACACTTCGACGTTGTAGTCGTACGAGGCGACCGACTTGCCGTCCGCTTCCAGCGAACCGTCCATCATCACCGAGGTGAAGCCGGAGCGGATCGCGGCCATGCAGACCGCCGGCGACTGGCCGTGGTCCTGGTGCATGACGACCGGGATGTGCGGGTAGGCTTCGACGGCGGCGTCGATCAGGTGGCGCAGGAAGGCTTCGCCGGCATATTTGCGGGCGCCGGCCGAGGCCTGCATGATGACCGGGGCGTTCAGGGCGTCGGCGGCGGCCATGATGGCCTGCACCTGCTCCAGATTGTTGACGTTGAACGCAGGGATGCCATAGCCGTTTTCAGCGGCGTGGTCCAGCAGTTGACGCATGGATACGAGGGACATGGTAATACTCCAAACAATAAAAAAACCGTTGCCGAAGCCGTGCACCATGCGCCGTCATCCCCGCGCAGGCGGGGATCCATGCCGAGGATCAAATCAACTCAGCATGGATTCCCGCCTGCGCGGGAATGACGCATCTATGCGTACTCAGCTATCGGATTAACTAAATTCTCCAACCTTGACGATCTTCAGCGCATTGGTGCCGCCGACCTGGCCCATCGGCTCGCCCCAGGTGACGACGATCATGTCACCCTTCTTCGCGATGCCGTACTCGACCAGCAGATCCTCGGCCTGTTTCAATACTTCCGCGCTGCCGGCCTTCTGCAGCAAATTGTAGGCCTTCACATTGCGATACAGCGCCACCTTGCGCTGAGTCGTCACGCTCGGCGTCAGCGCGAAGATCGGCGTATCGATGTTGTGACGGCTCATCCACAACGCGGTCGAACCGGACTCGGTCAGCGCCACGATGGCCTTCACCGCCAGGTGGTGCGCGGTGAACAGCGCGCCGTAGGCGATCGACTGGTCGATCCGGGTGAAGGTCGCGTTGAGGAAGTCTGCGTCGAGCTTGTTGTACTCGGACTGCTCGGCTTCCACGCAAATGGCGGCCATCATCTCTACCGTTTCGATCGGATAGCGGCCCGAGGCGGTTTCCGCCGAGGTCATCACCGCATCCGTGCCATCCAGCACCGCGTTGGCCACGTCCGATACTTCGGCGCGGGTCGGCACGGCATTGAAGATCATCGACTCCATCATCTGGGTCGCGGTGATCGCCAGCTTGTTCGACTCGCGCGCCATCTTGATCATGCGCTTCTGCAGCGCCGGCACCGCCGCGTTGCCCACTTCCACCGCCAGGTCGCCGCGCGCGACCATGATGCCGTCCGAGGCGTCGAGGATCTCCTGCAGCACAGGGATCGCTTCGGCACGCTCGATCTTGGCGATCATCATCGGCTTGTGGCCGAACGGTTCGCCGGCGATATTGGCCAGCTGGCGCGCCATTTCCATGTCGGTCGCGCTTTTCGGGAACGAGATCGCCAGGTAATCGCACTGGAAACTCATTGCCGTCTTGATGTCTTCCATGTCCTTGGCGGTCAGCGCCGGCGCGGTCAGGCCGCCGCCCTGGCGATTGATGCCCTTGTTGTTGGACAGCTCACCGCCGATTTTCACGGTGGTGTAAATCTCGCTGCCGACGATCTTGTCGACCACCAGCACGATCAGGCCGTCGTTGAGCAACAGCTTGTCGTCGGCGCGCAAATCCTGCGGCAGCGCCTTGTAGTCCAGGCCGACACGGTCCTGGTTGCCCAGTTCGCCGTTTTCGCCCCACTTCGCGTCCAGGATGAATTTATCGCCGTTCGCGAGGTCAATCTTACCATTTTCAAACTTGCCAACGCGGATTTTAGGACCCTGCATGTCCGCCATGATCGCCACTTCGCGGCCGCATTCGGCCGCCGCCTCGCGCACCAGGCGGGCGCGGTCGATGTGATCTTGCGCCTTGCCGTGCGAGAAGTTCAAGCGAACGACGTCGACACCGGCACGTATCATTTTGACCAGGACATTGAAATCAGTGGAGGCTGGGCCGATCGTTGCGACAATTTTAGTACCACGGGACATAGTAATCCTTGAGCGTTTGGGCTAGCGAACGGTCCCCGCCAGGCGGGGACCAGGAAAAGCTGCGCTGTTTGTGTGGCGGCCCGAAAAATGTAGCAAAGCTACAAAAATCCAGCCATTCCCAGGCATTACCTGGATTTTACTGTCAATTTGCTACAACGCACGACCGTGCTTTTTCACTTACTTCGCGGCGCGCTGGGTCAGGATCTCCACGGCAGGCAAGGTCTTACCTTCCAGGAACTCCAGGAAGGCGCCGCCGCCGGTCGAGATATAGCCGATCTGCGCGGTGATGTCGTACTTGGCGATGGCCGCCAGCGTGTCGCCGCCGCCGGCGATCGAGAACGCCTTGGAGTTGGCGATGGCCAGCGCCAGCGTCTTGGTGCCTTCGCCGAACTGGTCGAACTCGAACACGCCGACCGGGCCGTTCCAGACGATGGTGCCGGCGGCGCCGATCTGCGCGGCCAGCGTGGCGGCGGTTTGCGGGCCGATGTCCAGGATCATGTCGTCATCCGCCACGTCGGCCACGGCCTTGATGGTGGCGGCGGCGGTCGGCGAGAATTCCTTGGCGCAGACCACGTCGACCGGGATCGGCACCTGGGCGCCGCGCTTGGCCATGATCTCGATGATGGCCTTGGCTTCATCGACCAGCTCGTTTTCCACCAGCGACTTGCCGATGTTCAGGCCGACGGCCTTCATGAAGGTGTTGGCGATGCCGCCGCCGACGATCAGGTTGTCGACCTTGTCGGCCAGCGCCTTCAGGATCGACAGCTTGGACGAGACCTTGGAACCGGCCACGATGGCCAGCAGCGGACGGGCCGGGGCGCCCAGCGCCTTGCCCAGCGCGTCCAGCTCGGCGGCCAGCAGCGGGCCGGCGCAGGCGATCGGCGCGAACTTGGCGATGCCGTGCGTCGAGGCTTCCGCGCGGTGCGCGGTGCCGAAAGCGTCGTTGACGTAGATGTCGCACAAAGCGGCCATTTTCTGCGCCAGTTCGTCGCTGTTCTTCTTTTCGCCCTTGTTGACGCGGACGTTTTCCAGCAGTACGACCTGGCCGGCCTGCAGGCCTTCCAGGCCGGCGCCGTCAACCCAGTTCTGTTTCAGCTCGACCGGCTGTCCCAGCAGCTCGGCCAGGCGCGCGGCGACTGGCGCCAGGCTGTCTTCCGGCTTGAACTCGCCCTCGGTCGGACGGCCCAGGTGGGACGTGACCATGACCTTGGCGCCAGCGGCCGCGGCAGCCTTAATGGCGGGAACGGACGCGCGGATGCGCGTATCTTCGGTGATATTGCCGGCATCATCCTGCGGCACGTTCAAGTCGGCGCGGATGAAGACGCGCTTGCCTTGCAGCGCGTTCTGGGCGATGAGATCTTGCAGACGGATGAAGTTCAAAACAGCTGACATGGCTACCCAAGGGTCGAGTTGAAGAAAGAGCGCTATTTTACCGCAAGCGCGGTGTGATTCATCTGTTATTAAAATACAGGGAGCAAGCGCAAAGCCGTGTAAAACGCCATGCCGAACACGATGGTCTGCAACATATTGCGTCGCAGCAAATAAAAGATCGTGGCGACAATTCCGGACACCAGTTTGAGGTTGCTCAGGTCCAGCAGCGCGTGGCCGTCCGCCAGCACCAGGTCGGGCGCGACGATGGCGGCCAGCGCGCAGGCCGGCGCGTAGCGCAGCATTTCCTGCACCCGCTTGGGAATGGTGATGTGCTGGCCGATCAGCCAGAACGAGCTGCGGGTGGCGGCGGTGGCCAGCGCCAGCACGCCGATGACGAGCCAGATTTCCCAGTCAGCCATGGTTTTTCCTCCATTTGTCGATGCCCTCTTCGATCGCCATCGACGTCAACATGCCGACCAGCACGGCCAAGAGCAGGCCCAGCTTGTACGGCAGCCCGGCCGCCAGCACCGATACCGCGCCGGCCACCAGTACGCCGCACAGCGCCGGCCGCCCCGCCACCAGCGGGATCATCACGCAAATGATGGCCAACGTGCCGGCAAAACCCAGTCCCCATTCGGTGGGCACGGTGCTGCCGAGGAAGATGCCGGCGATGGAGCCGACCTGCCAGGCGCCCCAGTTCGGGTACAACAGGCCCTTCAGATAGGACAGCTTGCCGACCTGCGGCGCCTCGCTGGGGTATTTTTGCAGGAACATGGCGACCGTCATGTCGCCGGCCACGTAGCCAAGCATGAAGCGCTTGCGCCAAGGCAGCTGGGCGAAGTGCGGCGCCAGCAGGGCCGAAAAGATCACGAAACGCAGGTTGACCACGAAGGCGGTGGCGAAGATGACCCAGATCGGCGAGTGCGAGGCGATCAGCGGCAAGGCCGCCAGCTGGGCCGATCCGGCGAACACCAGCAGGGTCATGCCCAGCGCCTGCGGCACCGTCAAGCCGCTCTTGACCATGGCGATGCCGACCACCAGGCCCCAGGCGCCGATGCCGAACAAGGTGGGCGTACCGGTCTTGAGGCCTTCGCGCCATGAGGGTTCGTGATGCTCTCCGACGTAGGGCGGAGGGGGTGCGCTGCTCAATTCGGTCATGTGCGTCATCGTGTGGCATTCCTGCCACATAGCAGGCCGCACCGGGGTTGTAGAGGCGCTATTTTACCGATGATTTTTGCTCAATGCGCGAATCCGTTAAAATCGTGGTTTTACTCAGCCTTCCGGAGCACACGAATATGACCAACGCCCACACGTCCGCCGCCACCAACGCAGTCGAGCTCGAAGGCAAGGACCTGCCGGCCCACTGCCCGAATCCGGCCATGCCGCTGTGGTCGTCCCACCCGCGCGTGTTCCTGGAGTTCAACCACGACGGCATCGCCAAGTGCCCCTACTGCGGCACCGCCTACCGCCTGAAGCCGGGCACCGTCGTCGGTCACCACTAAAACAACCGCCAGCCAGCGCCACGGAGCCAGCATGCCCACCAAGCGAGTCAAGCAGTTGAACGGCAGCGCCGCCGAGACCGAATCGGCGTTTTACGATGCGCTCAACCGCGCCGACCTCGATGCCCTGATGGCCCTGTGGGCCGACGACGACGAGATCGTCTGCGTGCATCCGGGCGGGCCGCGCCTGATCGGGCACGCGGCGATCCGCAGCTCGTGGGCGGCGATCCTGGAGCACGGCGGCCTGCACATCATGCCGTCGCAGCTGCACGAGACGCACAACCTGATGAGTTCCGTGCACACCGTGGTCGAGGGCACGGCGGCCGGCGGCGAGGCCGCGCACCTGGTCGCCACCAACGTCTATGTCAAGACGCCGCGCGGCTGGCGCATCGTGCTGCACCACGTGTCGGTGGCGCCGGGGCCGGCACCGACCGACACACACAGCCAGATCCTGCACTAAGTTTCGCCGTGAAGTACAGCGCGCCCATCTGGCTGCCCAGCGGCCACCTGCAAACCATCTACCCGGCCACCTGCCTCGCCAAGCAGGCGGTGCCGTTCCGGCGCGAGCGCTGGGACACGCCGGATGGCGACTTCATCGACGTCGATTTCGTCGACGGCCAGCCGGGCCAGCCCTTCGTGGTGCTGTTCCACGGCCTGGAAGGATCGTCGGACAGCCACTACGCGCGGGCGCTGATGGCCGACCTGGCCGCGCGCGGCTGGTCGGGCGCGGTGCCGCATTTCCGCGGCTGCTCCGGCGAGGCCAACCGCGCGCCGCGCTTCTACCACTCCGGCGACTCCGCCGAGATCGACTGGATCGTGCGCCGCCTGCACGCGCGCGGCAGCGGCAAGTTCTACACCACCGGCGTCTCGCTAGGCGGCAACGCGCTGCTGCGCTGGCTGGGCGAATCGCAGCACCAGGCCGACTTCGTCGACGCCGCCTGCGCGATATCGGCGCCGCTGGACCTGGCGCAGGGCGGCATCTCGCTGTCGAGCGGCCTCAACATGTTTTACACGCGCATGTTCCTGCAAACACTCAAGCCCAAATGCGAGGCCAAGCTCAAGCAGTTCCCCGGCCTGTACGACCTCGACGCGCTGCGCGCCGTGCGCGACCTGTACGCCTTCGACAACGTGGTGACGGCGCCGCTGCACGGCTACCGCAACACCGACGACTACTGGGACCGCGCCAGCGCCAAGCACGTGTTGAACGACATCACCGTGCCGACGCTGGTGCTCAACGCCCGCAACGATCCCTTCCTGCCCGGCCGCCACCTGCCGCAACGTGCGGCGTCGAACGTGATCCTGGATTATCCTGACGAAGGAGGCCACGCGGGCTTCGTCGCCAACGGCCTGCCGGGCAAGCGGCCCTGGCTGCCGCAACGCCTGATCCACTTCCTGCAAGGCGCCACCCATCACGCACTGGCCGAACAACATGGATGACATCGTCAAGCAAGCGCTGGCCAAGTGGCCCAACGTTCCCTACTGCTACGGCTGGCTGGGGCTGGACGCGCGCGGCAACTGGCGCATGCGCGACGAACGCGCCCAGCACCTGAACCTGCCCGGCGACAAGCTGAATCACGCGGCGCTGGTGGCCTTCATCGTCCGCAACTACGCGGCCGACGAGCGCGGCTGCTGGTATTTCCAGAACGGTCCGCAGCGCGTGTATGTGCGGTTGGAAGCCACGCCCTACATCGTGCGCACCGATCCGGCGCTGGGCTGGGTGCTGCACACGGGCGCGGCGTTGGGTCCGGTCGAGGAAGCGGTGCTGACGGAGACTGGCGCGCTGGTCCTGCGCAGCGGCGATGTGGTGGCGCAGCTGGACGACCGCGACTTCGCGCACGTGCTGCCGCGGCTGAAAATGAATGGCGCCGAAGTGGCCGATGAAACGCTGCTGGCGTGGATCGAAGGCTCGATGGCCGGCCTGCTGACGCTGGACGGCGTGGCCGTGCAGCGCGTGGACGCCGCCGAACTGCCAGCGCGCTTCGGCTACGTCAGCGAGCCGTCCGCCCCTGCGTAGGGTCGGTGTTCTGGCGCAAGCGGTCGAATGGATTGGCCGACGGTGAGACTTCCGGGCCGCTGCGCAACTCCGCCTTGAATGCCGGGCGCACCTCGGCCTCGCGTAAATCCTTCTTGCCCTTCTCGCCCATTTCCTCGCGGCGGCGCGCCTGCAACTCGCGCTCGCGCGCGTCGATCACGGCCTGGTCGTAGAACGAGGCGTCGGGCGCCTTGCGCGCGTAGTTCAACTGGTCCAGCGCCGACAGCACGCCGCCCTGCAGCACATACGATTCCGCCAGCGCGATATGCTGCAAGGCCAGCTTGCCCTGCTTGGAATACGCTTGCGCCAGCAGGTCGTAGGCGTCGGGATCCTCGCGGTACAGCTGCACCTGGTCGCGCAGATAAGCGGCCGCCTCCTCCAGCTTGCCGGCCGCGATCAACGCCTCGCCATACTGATGCGCGATGCCGCGCGACAGCGGGAACTGCAGGTGCGCCGCTTCCGCCTCGGACAGACCCTTGGCGATCATGGCCTTGTTGTCCGGCTGCGCCAGCTTGATTTCTATCGACGTGCTGACGAAGATCGAATCCGGCGCCGGCCGCGCTGCCACGCCGAAGGTGCCGGCGGCGGGCGGCTTGTCGAAGGTCGCGCGCGCCTTGTCGAGCCAGACCTGGGCCTGGGCGGTATCGCCTTTTTTCAGCGACAGGAAGGCCATGCCGTACTGGCCGGCCGTGACCTGCTGGCGGTTCTCCTGCTGCATCTGGGTTTCAAAAAAAGTCTTCGCCTCGGCCAGCCCGGCCGTGCTCGGGTCCTGCAGCACGCGCGCGCGCGAACGCACCAGGTAGAAATCCAGGCTGTCCTGGCGCTGCTTGTACGGCTGCTCGCGGATGCGGGCCTGGATGTCGGCGATGCGCTCGGTGGTCAGCGGGTGGCTCTGCAGATAGGCCGGCACCAAGTCGCTGTAGTTGCGCGTGGCCGCCTGCATGCGCTGGAAGAAGGCCACCATGCCCGAGGTGTCGAAACCCGCCGCGCCCATGATCTGGAAGCCAATGCGGTCGGCCTCGCGTTCGGCGTCGCGGCCGAAATTGAGTTGCCGCTGGATCGCCAGGCCCTGCCCGGCCGAGAACACGCCGATAGCCGCGTCGCCTCCTGCCTTGGAGGCCAGCGCCGCCAGGATCATGGCCGCCAGCGGGATCAGCGCGTCCTGCTTCTGCTGGCCGATGGAGCGGGCGATGTGGCGCTGCGCCACGTGGCCGATCTCGTGGCCCAGCACCGAGGCCAGTTCGGACTCGGACTGCGCCGCCAGCAGCAGCGCCGAGTGCACGGCGATGAAGCCGCCCGGCAGCGCGAAGGCGTTCAGCTGCGGATCGCGCACGGCGAAGAAGTAGTAATCGAAATTGGCCTCGCCGCGCGCGCCGGGACGGGCCGCCACCAGCGCATTGCCGAAGTTGTTCAGGTATTCGAGGATGGGGCCGTCGTCGAGGAAATCGTGGTCGCGGCGGATATCGCGCATGATTTCCTCGCCCAGCTTGCGTTCCATCAGCGGCGACAGGTCCTGGCGTTCGGTATCGCCGAGCGCGGGCAGGTTCGGGATCTTGGCGGGCGCCAGCACGTCCTGGGCCATGGCCAGCGGCATGGCGATCAACAGCGCGGCGGCGACTACGCGCAGGCGCAGGGAGCGGGGGGATCGTTTTGCATTCACGGTGATATGATACCCGCAACTTGGGCGCCGACGCACGGCGCCCGCCAATGAATTATTTTGTTACGTTCGCCCACACCATGACCACCGAAAACACCGCGCCCGCCGACCAACTGACCCACTTCGACGGCTCCGGCCAGGCCCATATGGTCGACGTCGGCGCCAAGACCGAGACCCACCGCATCGCCGTGGCCAGCGGCACGATCCGCATGAAGCCGGAAACGCTGGCCATCATCACCGGCGGCACGGCCAAGAAAGGCGACGTGCTGGGCATCGCGCGCATCGCCGCCATCATGGCCTCCAAGCGCACCAGCGACCTGGTGCCGCTGTGCCACCCGCTGGCGCTGACCCGCGTGGCGGTGGATTTCGAGACGGATGAGGCCAGCTCCAGCGTGCATTGCCGCGCCCAGGTCGAAACCTACGGCAAGACCGGCGTGGAAATGGAAGCGCTGACCGCCGTGCAAGTCGGCCTGCTGACCGTGTACGACATGTGCAAGGCCGTGGACCGGGGCATGGTGATGACCGATATCCGGGTGATGGAGAAGCATGGCGGCAAGTCGGGGGACTGGAGCGTGACGAGCTAAATGACCATCCATCCTTGATAATATTTACTCAATAGTCTGCAGACCACCATGCTTTTTCTGATTGGGCTCGTCATCCCATTTCTGCTTTATCTCATTATCCCAATGAGGAAAAAGTATCGGTATTTCGGCGCGCTCTTCGTCACCATTTTCTACCTCCTCATTTTCTTGCCCTCTCTTCGCCAGGATCATCGCCTTGCCAAGTATGGCGTGCAACAGACTGGTGTCCTGACGAGCAAAAATTGCGACATAAAGAACAGGCAACGGATCGAATACCGCTTTGTCGTCAATCAAAAGGAGGTGTCTGGAGCCGGGAGGCCTGGGCATGGCAATCAAGCCTGCGAAAACTTCAAAATTGGCGATCAGGTTTTCGTCACTTATTTAGCGGATGATGAAACGATCAACGTTCCGGAACGAAACATAGAGGATCATGTTTTCGGTTGGTCATTCGGCTTTTTTGCGCTATTTCTTTGCCTGCTGTGGCTTGGCAATGAACGAGAAAGGTTCCGAAAGAAAGGCAACTCATCCCAATAGCTAATTAGCTTATTGTCTGATTGTTACCTTTGATTGGCGCGTATATAATCAATGTCGCTGAAGTAATTTTTTGACGTAGGCCTCACCGTACCCGCCTCGCGCATACGAGAAAGAATTTGAATGAGCAGCAACCCTCCACCGAGCGAAGCCAAGACTCAGGAATACGAATTCGAGCAGATGAACCTGCAGGTAGGCGGCAGGATTCAGTTCATTACTCACCGTACCATCAAGCCGATCCAGCACTTCTCCACGCTGATCGGCTGGATGAAGGACGAGTATATGATCGTCAAGGTACCCTTCGAGAACGGCGCGCCGATCGCCCTCAACGATGGCGACAAGCTGACCATCCGCGTGTTTTCCGGCGTGAATGTGTGCTCGTTCTCTTGCGTGGTGCAGCGGGTTTTCCCGCGTCCGTTGTTTTATGTCCACTTGTCTTTCCCGGTGTCCATCCAGGGCACCAGCCTGCGCGCGGCGATGCGGGTCAAGGTCGATATCCCGGCACAGGTCACATCGCCCATCGGCACAACCTCGGTGTTCCTGGTGAACCTGAGCGTGTCCGGCGCGCTGATCGAGTCGTCCAAGAAGCTGTCGGACGACGAGACCCAGGTCGGCCTGTCCTTCTACCTGATCGCCCAGCCCGGCAACCGCCAAGTGCGGATCAATCCGAATGCGACCATCCGCAACATCAACGTGGTCAAGCCCGCCACCGGCGACAAGCCCGAGGTGTTCACCTACGGCGTGCAGTTCATCGATCTGGATCCGGTCCACTACACGATGCTGCAAAACCTGACCTATGAGGCATTGATCGCCGACCGCCAGAAGATCGTCTGATCCGCGCGCCACGGACGAAAAAAAAGGCTATGTAGCGGCTAGGTGTGGAAAGACTCCGACGGAGGCCTTGAGTAAATCGAGCGGAGCATTGATCCGGTGGGCGTCCAAGGCCCATCGCCATCCGAGATAGTTGGGAAGATAATGGGTCGCCACACCATGGAAGCGGTCCAGCCATTGGCGGCAACGGCTGTGATAGGCGTTGACGTTTTGGATATGGATCGCGCCTCGAACACGGTGCTTAGCGCGCAGGTTTATTGACTCGTAGCTGATATCCGCGTCGCGTGCGAAATAGCGATATACCGCATTGGAATCGCTAACGAGTAGCACGTCTTTATCGAGCGCTGGCAGCAGGCATTGGCGCAGTTGCGCCTTGCTGACGGGGCCACGTCCGGTCACGAAATTGAGCGTCTGCCCAGTTCTATCACGTGCCACCAGGATGCAAACTTGCTCCTTCGACGTGCCGCGCTGACTTGCTGCACCGCCCCGCTTTCGAGGCGGCCTCGATATTTGTCGTGCGCCTTTTTCTGACTCCAATAAATACATCTCGTCCGCTTCAGCAATGCCATGCAGGTGCTCGGGTCGATCATTTTTTACCCAAGCAAGAAAGCGATGACGCCAGCGGAAGCTGGTATTGCGACTAATATTGACAGCCGCTGCTGCCTTACGAATGGTGAGAGAGTCGAGCAGGCATTGATGGTAAGACAACCACTTATACCGCAGCCGTAAGTGTGCCAGCGGCGTCCCAGTCAATGGATTGAAGGTCTTTCGGCACACGCGGCACCGGTAACGAGGCAGGCCATGTGCTTGGCCATGCTTGTATAGCTCTGTCGCACCACAATGCGGGCAGGCTAAACACCTGGCGCTTAGAAGTGCCGCCAATTCCCCCGCGCCATCTTGGGCTGAAAGCTCTGTCAACGTCGCTGCAACCCTCTCACGCTGCTTGGGCGAAAGTGCATCCAGCTGCTTAACTAATGCTTGAAAATCTAATTTTTTCATCGCCGTCTCCCATCAGTCCGTATTGCTTAGACCGATGGGGGAGCTAGCCGTTCAACACTTAGGCGCTACATAGCCAAAAAAAACCGCCTGCACTGAACGCGATCTTGACGCGTCCAGGCAGGCGGTTTTTTACGCCGCCACTACTTCATTAAGGGGCTGCGTTATTTTTGGTCAACGCTGCCATTGCTACGGGGTTGGTGGACGTGGTGGTCACGGTCCAGTTCACGTTGGCTGCGCCGGCGGCGATGTTTGGAGTGAAGACGGCGGTCTTGCCGTCGATGTCTTTGCCGACGTTGGCGGCGAAGGTTTCAGTGATGATGCCGTTCGTGACGGTGGCGGTGGCCACTTCCTTAGTCGGGGTAAAGGTTGGCACGCCTTTGGAGCCAGAGTCGCAGCCGGTCAGGTCGCCGCCACCTTCCTGGGCGCACAGCGCCACGGCGGTCTTGATCGAGTCGACCGCGCCTTGGGCGTTGGCCATCTTGGCTTTGATGGTGTAGTCGCTGTACGCAGGAATCGCAACGGCTGCCAGGATGCCGATAATGGCAACCACGATCATCAGTTCGATCAGGGTGAAGCCGGCCTGGGCTTGTTTCTTCATCATTTTCATGGATTTCATTTTCGACTCCTGGGGTGTGTTGAACTACAAAATTGGGTGGGACACTGAGCTAAGTGCAATTGGTGTGCCACCCCATTTTTGACCCCGAAACCGTCGAAACCTGCCAAAAACTGTCGCTTTTGGCTATCCGGACTGCCGTTTTTTGTCACTCGCTACGCCGCAATTTGTCAGCCGGCGGCGTCCTGACAATTATTGTCAGGCGATGCGGAAGGCCATTTGCGTTCCGCCGAGCTCGATCACGTCGCCATGATTCAGGCGTTGCGCCTGCTTGCCGAGCGCGATGCCGTTGACCAGCGGCGGCTGCGCGCCTTCCTGATGCGTGATGGTGTAGACGTCCGGATGGCGGTGGATCACCACCACCTGCCCGCCGGCGCGGCCGAGCGTGGTCTGCGGCTTGGTCAGCGCCATTTGTTTGCCGGCATTGTTGCCATTTAATACTTCGATTTGCGCCAGCAGCGGCGCCGCCGCCATCATCGGCCGCACGCCGTCGGCGATGAATTCGATCTGGAACTTGGCCATTTTGATCACGTCCCGGTGTTGCAGGAAATGCTTGCCGATGCGGTGGCCGTTGACGAAGGTGCCGTTGGTGCTGTGCAGGTCCTCCAGGAAGGAGTCGTCCAGGATGGTGACGATGACGCCGTGGTCGCCGCTGACGGCCGGATGCGTCAGCACGATGTCGTTGCGCGGGTGACGGCCGATGGTCATCCGCTCTTTGCTTAGTTGTACTTGCTGTTCGACTTGCCCATCCCGCGAGATGATGATCTTCGCCAATCTGGTCTCCAAAACAAAAAAGGGGAGCGCTCGGCTCCCCTTCATTATTCCACAATCAAGCCGGCTGTTATTACAGCATGGCTTTCAGCAGACGCGCCATTTCGGACGGGTTCTTGGTGACGGTGATGCCGCAAGCTTCCATGATTTCCAGTTTGGCTTGTGCGGTGTCAGCGCCGCCGGAGATCAGCGCGCCGGCGTGGCCCATGCGCTTGCCCGG
>Ga0308157_10006952_pt1 | contig 13333 bp, 21 predicted proteins | sample PhyBR1_FD_201035 | JGI IMG/M metagenome (GOLD analysis project Ga0308157, IMG submission 201035) | Phyllosphere microbial communities from UC Gill Tract Community Farm, Albany, California, United States - DLSLB.R1 | ecosystem: Host-associated > Plants > Phyllosphere > Unclassified | place: USA...
GGTGAATTTTGAATCTGAATTAATCTTGCGCCCGAAGGTGCTTTTCCGAATTTTGGATGCTGCAGAAACATATAAATTGCCAAAACAATTAGGCATAAAAGAATTAGGAATGTTATCATTTATTTTGTGGATATAAATTTTGGGTATATTCAATTGAAAGTAAAATTATCTTTTTTAAGGTTTCGATATCAATATCAGCCAATTTTTTAATGTAAATACAGGCTTTTGACGAAGTATGTTTTCCTAGTTTAGATAAAAGTGCTTCTCTTTTTTCTTCTGGCAAATAGAAGTAAACTGTCATTGCTGTTTTTCTTGGCGAAAACCCCGCAAGTGGCGCATCTCCTTCGTGTCCGCTTTCATATTTATAATGATAACTTCCAAAACCAATAATGCTTGGCCCCCACATTTTGGGTTCAAAACCTGTTATTTCCTCAATTATTTTTAGAAGTTCAAAAGCATCGTTTCTTTTAACGTCATTTTCAACAGCGTTAATAAAATCAGTAACACTGTTTTGAGTTTCTGTAGTTTTATTTTTTGCCATTTTAGCTTACTTTTTCTTTAATAAATCGCTTTTTAAAAGAATGTTTTTGATTTTAAATTCAGTCGCATAAAACAAACTAGCATCTTCAGGCATCTGATTTTCCAATGCAATCAAACTAACATCACTTTCTGGGAAGTACAAATTTACGCCAGAAAACCCGTCTCCCAAACCTGTATGTCCAAGATACTTAACAGATTCTTCTTCAACAATTCGAATTCCGTACCCATAAGGCAGTTTTTCTTTTCCAAAGAAATTATGCTGAGATAAAATGGTATTTTTAATTAACAATTGATACGATTCTGGTTTTAGAATCTTTCCTTTATGAAGATTATTGTTCCAAATTGCTAAATCAGAAACGGTTGAAATTATGCCGTCTGCGCCTAAAGTTTCATCTGTGATTTGTCTTGAGGTATCAGGTTCCAATTGATTTTTTTCATTATAATAACCTGTTGCCAGATTTTGTTCTTTATCTTTTGAATAACAAAAAGTGTGATTCATTTTTAATTTCTTAAAAAGCGATTCGGCAACCTCTGTATAGCTTTTTTTAGTGCTGAATTCGACAATTTTTGCAACCAGATTAAAGCTTAGATTTCCGTATTTAAAATCGGTTCCAGGTTTAAATGCCAACGGTTTTTGTAAATCGACAATTCCGTGAGAATGATTTAAAAGCTGATGAACCGTTACCGAATCTGCCCAAGTTTGAGTTAATTCATGAAGATATCTTTTGATTGGTGCATTCAAATCTACTTTTCCTTTCTCAACTTCCAATAAAAGCAAAACGGCAGCAATTAATTTGCTATTTGACATGATTTCAAATTGGGTATCTAATTTTAAAGGTTTTTTAGTTTCAAAATTTGAAAAACCTTCAACTTTTGAATACAGTGTTTTTCCGTTTTGAGAAATCAAAACCACGCCATTAAATTTAGGATTTGAGTTTTGAAGTATACTATCAATACTTTTTCTATAATCGTCTTTTTTTTGAGCCGATGAATTGCAAGAAGCGAAAATTAAAACAAATAATAAGGAAATTTTGACGATGAAGTTCATTTATAATTGTTAATGGTGAATTGTAAATAGTTAATGTTTAATGATTGTTTGATTGAATATGGTTAATGATTTTTTATAGTATTTTATAATTAATAATTCACCATTAACAATTCATAATTAAATTAAAACATTCCGTTTTCATTAATAGAATCTTTAGGAACAGGTTGACCAAGATCCCAAAGTTCGACGATTTTATCCGATTTGAATTTGAGAATATGCTCGACGGCAAAACCAATGTCTGAGCGCGTTTGTTTGAGATGCGAATGTACAGCAACAAGATTTCCGTCTTCTAAAATATGATGTATTTTAAAAACTTTATTTGGGTTTGTTCTGGCAGACTCTTCCATAGCAAGCATTAAAGTGTCTGCATCACCTTTGAAATAGGCATTGTGATGTTTGAAATTCTTTCCGACATATAATCGAAAACCTTCATGAGGATGCCCTTTTGCTGCTAGTTTCAGGAAGTTTTTAGCGATTTCTTTCTTAGTCATAATTCAAAATTTAAAAACAAACTAAGTTATGAAATAACTATATAAATTATATTATATATAAATTATTAGTTTTTATATAATGATTTTGATTAATGACTTTTTTTGCATCTGGACTAATCCAAAAATTTGGGCGAAATAGTTTTGTATCGCTTTGCACTTTTGCCTTATTAGATATAGATTTTATGTTTTTTATCAGAAGATTGAATAAATTATAGGTGTCAAAAGAATTTGTTTCAATTGGAGTTTCAAAATCAGGAGCAAAACTTACGAATTTTGGATAGTTTAGTTCTAATCCAATTGTTCCTTCTGTATTATATACTGAGATGCTTAGACTTTCTTTATTTTTGTATGAAGTAATATAAAGTGGACTAATATTTATTACTGGTTCAATTGGACGAACTAACTTAAATTCATTCGAAATTTTCCCTTTCTTGTCCCGAATATCTTCAAAATCAATTTTACTTAAAGAATCTATAATTGAGATTCTTATTTTGCTTTCGAAAGACCATTGTTCTTTTTCTTCTACTTTCTTTTCTTCAATTAAGATCGCGTTAAAAAAATCTTTATAGCTGTCAAAAACAAATTGTTTTTCAGTTTTTGTATAATCTATTTCAACACGTGAGTTTGTAATAATAAAGTAATAGTTTAAATCTTTAAAAATAGATTCAAATTCTGCAGGTGTGAGAATAAATTTAAACGTATTCCATCCTTTTCCAGCGCCTAATCCTCCAAAATATGACATGATAATAGAATTTGTAATTATAAAAGCGCTATAAAATTACAAGAATTTTACTACTTAATCGGAGTTTTTAGAGTTAAATTTTATAAAATTAAACTTCTTCTGATTTGATTTTAGAAAGATCAATGCCCAATTTAGCAAACTCTTTTTCTCCCAATTCGGTAATATAAAAATGCTTGTCTGAAGCTTCATTTTTTGCGATCCATTTTTTGTCTGCAAATGTTTCAAAAAGCAATTCGCCGAGTTTGCCACCAATATGACTGTAGCATTTTTTGGCTGGTTTTATAGTATTCTTGGCTTCCATTTTTCCTTTAGATTTTCTTTTTTACAGCAATTTTAGAAGCCAAATAAGCCATTGGAAGATAAGCAAATACTAAATCGACAATGCTGAACCAAATTGGAGATGGAAGTGTAAAGACCATTGTGATACCACCAAATAAAAAGAAAGCCCCAATAACAAACGCTAATTTGGTTTTGCTAGAAGCGGCAGATAATGCAGTTGTAAGTGCTCCAGCAAAAGTTCCGATTGCATGGGCTAAAAATGGAAATAAAAAATGCTTTGGCTCGAATAAGTGCATAGTAGCTTGTAAACCTTCTGTTGTGGTAACATCAGCACCATTTGGAGGCGGAATTATGGAACCGCTTATTAAAATAATGCTCATATTGACTATACTTCCGATAACAAGACCTGCAATTACGGCCAAAGTATTTCTTAAAAATGGATTCATAACTTTCGTTTTTATTAGTATAACGAAAGTAAGAAATTTATTCTTTTGATGATAATGCTCTTTCGGTTTCTATTTGAGGTTTTCCAGTGGCATTAGGCTGGCCTTTTCCAGTTTCTATTAATTTTTTCAAACTGTTTTCGACATAGTTGCTCCAACCTTTTGTGCAAACATCAAAACATTCGTATTCCGGAACCAAACCAACATGGGTGAAAGTGAGTTTCGTTTTATTGCCTTCTTTCGAAATGTCAAAAATAGCTGTTGTGTTAGTCCATTCGGTATCGTCTTTGGTAAAACTGAAATAGTTTTCTTCAATCAGCCAGACAATTTTTTGATTCGGAATGACTTCTGTCAATTTTATTTTACAGCGGTGAACATCTTCGTAATGATATTTAAATTCATCACCTTTGTTTGCTGTTTTTCCTTCAATTTCTTCAGACCACCAGCCTTTAACGTTTTGTATAGCTTTAAAAACTTCTTCTGGCGATTGGTTGACAAGTATTGTTGTGGTAAAATCGTGTGAGTTCATAATCAATTGATTTTTTAAATTAGTAATGTAAAATTACAATCTTAAAATCAATTGATTAAGGTGCTTAAAAGACAATTTTGAGGTGCTTTTCGGACAGAAAAATTATCCGGCGTTTTCAGTTAATAAGACAACACTCATAATAATTCCAAAAAATATAAGTATGCTCAACAAACCAATCAAAGTAACTCTCCATCCGCCGAAAGTTTCACCGCCATTTTTAATATGATTTTGAATATTCTGTTCTTGAAATTTTTTCAAAAAATAAGAAGCCACAGCTGAATAAAGCACTGGGAAGAGAATATTTGGAAAATTATCGGGAATGATAAAAATAAGCCCAATAATCGCAATCATTGATAGAGTTGTAATAATCCATGTATTTTTTGCTTTTTCAAAGTCATTAAACGCTTTAAAATTTTCTGCAATGCAATAACCTGCCACTAGCGGACCGGCAAAAAAAGTTCCTATTCTTATGGCTTTTTCTGAATATATTTTTTCGGTTGGAATTTCTTCAAAAACTGATTTTTCTGAATTATTGTCTTCAATCATTTTTTATAAAGTAAGATTTGTGATTTATATTGTTGCTTTAATTTTTTCTGGAATTTTATTAATCAGTTCAAAATGTTTTGCCATTACATTTTCAAGCTCTAATGTTCCACCCAAAATAATCATTTCTTTGTGTGTAAAACGTTTTCCTAAACGGTCTTCGAGCATAATTTTTTCCATGCTTTGAGCCATTTCAATTTCAAGCAAAAATTCATTCGGATGTCCAGCGGTACAGATTGCAATTCCGTACGGAATGGTTTTCATTTTCCTTGAAGTTTCATTTTGTCCGTAAGCATATCCAACAGAATAAACACGATCAAACCAGCCTTTTAATTTTGCAGGGCAATCGCTCCACCAAACTGGATAAAGGAAAATAATGCAGTCTGCTTTTTCTATTTTTTCTTGTTCTGCTAAAACATCAGAAGGAATTGGAATCTGTGTCTTTGCAAATCCTTCACGCTCATATTCTGCTTCAGACATATCGCTGATGAAATTAGATCCATACAAATCGGAGACTTCAATATGCCAATTTTCATTGCCTAAAACAGATTTTAGTCTTTCCAAAACCTGAAAGGTGTATGATTTTTTGCTTGGATGTGCATAAACAATTAAAACATTCATTTTTAGACTTTTTAGATTTGTAATCGTTTCAAAGTTTAAATCAGTTCTGTACGAAAATACAAATTAAAAGTAAAATATTTTATTTTAAGATGTTGAATTGGATTTTAAAATCTGTCAGAGCTAAGTACAGTTTGTCATTTCGACGAAGGAGAAATCTCCGCAAGTAGCTCCGCAAAGTAATTCCCAATCTTTGTCGAGTTTTTAACGAAGATTTCTCCTTCGTCGAAATGACAAGATTGTGTAAAAACTATTAGTTATTCTTCTGAAAATTCTAAAATATCACCAGGCTGGCAATCCAAAACTTTGCAGATTGCTTCGAGCGTACTGAAACGAATGGCCTTTGCTTTTCCTGTTTTTAATATAGAGAGATTTGATAATGTCAAATCTACTTTTTCTGAAAGTTCATTTAATGACATTTTTCTTTTTGCCATCATGACGTCTAAATTTACTATAATGGGCATAATTTTGGTTTAAATGGTTAGGTCAATTTCCGATTGAATTTCGATTCCTCTTTTAAAAATCTGTCCTATTACAAACATTACAATGGCCATAAAAATCCAGATACTGTGACCTTCAAGATTAAGTGATTCTAAAGTCGGGAGTTTTACACCATTTGATGCCAACCAATTGTTGAATTTGAATGCCCAAAAAGAAAACAATCCGATCCCGAAAGCTAAATAGGAGAGATAAGATATAAAGCGCCCTGTTTCTGGAGTAAAAGGCTGTTCTATATTTAATTTTTTCTCGTGCAGCATTTTTACAATCAGATAAAACATAATCGATTTTAATATTGCCACAATGCTGATAAAACATATTTCTTGAATATAGAAACTTGGACTATAATTGTAGAGATCAAGTAAGTTAAGAAAACGAGCATTATAGGAATTTATAGTCATAGTATAAATTCCGTTAAAAAGATACATGCCGGCTTCTACGCATAAGCCAATAAAAATAATCCATGATAAAATATTCAGGATTTTTAGAATCTGCGGTGTTCCAATTTTAATTTCCATAGTATTTAAGATTAGAAGTTATGCTGCTAAAATAATAAAAATTTATTGATAAACAATAAATAAATAGTTTTTATCAAAAAAAAGCTTCAACAATTTTAATGCTGAAGCTATTTTTATATGTTTCAAAATCTTGTTATCGGAGCACTTTCTTTTCGTTTTCGAGCATTTTTTCAATATTAAAATAAATGCCATCTACATTGTAAGCACCTTTTTCGAAACTTAGGTAATCGCAATTTTCAACCAATGATTGTCCTTTTGATTCAATTTCAAAAAGGCTGAGCAATATGTATTCGTGATCTACCATTAGGACATGAAAGCCAGTTTCGCATTTTTTGCCATCTCCAGAAGAAAGAATTACATTCATAATACTGTGAAATTTAAAGGAAGCAATTTTTGCTGCAGTTTCGTCACCTTTTAAATGATAAATGTAAGCTAGATAGTTGAGCTGTCTTAGGTCAAATGGAAAATCGTTTAAGGAATTATTGGCTAGTTTTATAATTTCGTCATAATCTGAAGTTTCGAGCTTTTCTTTAGCATAATAAGTGCGAAGTTTTTCGTCGTTGGGAGAAGTCCAAAAAGCATTGTATTTGGGTTGAAAAAAATAGCCTAAATATAAGTGGCGATATTCATCATGTGATAAAAGAGTATCATTTTTAATCAGCCTTTCCATTAATTTCGGATAAAAGAATTTGGAATTCTTATCACTGATTTCTTTTTCGATTGCTTTATAATCGGGTTTTGTAAAACCGAGATCTTGAGCGTTTAATTGGATTCCGATACAAAAAAATAGGGCAACAAAAAGATGTTTTAGCATGATTTAGACGGTTTTGAGTTAGGTTTCTGGTCTTACTAAAATACAAATTATTTTATAGCAAAATGTTCTTGCAAAATCCTAATTCGGCATGACGAAATATGCTTTTATAATGGTTCATTAGTTATCCATTTTCCTTTTTCTTTTGCAATATCGATTAATTTCTGGCCATGTTCTGTCATTAAATTCTGCTGAATCATGCGTTCGGCTCTTTCGATATTGGGTTTGCTCCATTTGCTGGTTTTGGGATTTCTATGAGAGAAGGTGAGGTAATAGCTTTCGGCATCTCTTTTTTTGCAGAGACTGTCAATCCAGCCAAAACAAAGTGCTTCTTCGGTTGCTTCGACTAAATTTACACTTTGTGTTTTACTTTTTTTATGATACAAGATTAGCCAAACTGATTTTTCTGTCTGACTATTTGCTTCGAGCCAGTTGCGCCAATCTTGTCTGGTTGGAGCATAAACAGCTAATTTTCCGTCTTTAGTTTCCATCTTTCTAATTTTTATTTTATAAAAGTAAAATGGTTTTATGACAACAGTATGTCAGTAATAAAATTAAAATAAAGTTTTGGAAACTAAATGGTTAAAATGTTTTTGTTTATTTTAACCGAAGTAATTGGCCTTTTCGTTTGACAATGTTTTTGTAATCCCATTGAATTTCTCTGCTTTTCTCGAGCCAGCGTTTTAGATCTTGCTCATTTATCTGATCGATGTTTGTATAACGCTTTTCAGCAGCTTTAAATGAACCTTCGTTTTGAAGTTTTTCTTCTTCAAAAGATTGTCCGCTCCAGAAAAGTAATCTGACAGAACCTTTTAGTTTACTGTAACCTACAATCGGATTTCCGTCTAGAAACCAAACAGGATGCGCATGCCAGATTTTGTTTTCGGCTTCAGTTAAGTTTTTATTTATAATGTCATAAAGAAGATTGCAGATTTCTTTATTTTCTGCTGTCTGAGAATCGTTGTAATCCTGAATCTGATTCATATCTTTAGCATTTTAGTTAATTTATATCTTTTGTGAGTTCAAATAAAATATAAGCTCCGTTGCCTGACTGACCTCTCGATTTTTCGGTGAACCCTTTTTTTAGGTAAAATTCAATTGCTTTGGTATTGCTTACAAGACATTTTAGGGTAATTGGAAATGCTGTTTTCTGTATTGCAGCTTTTAGTAATTGGGTGCCAATGTTTTTTCCTTGATATGCATTATCAACATAAAGATGATGGATAAAATTATTAGGCATCCAAATCGAAATAAATCCGACGGGAATATCATCTATAAATGCAGTAAGAATATATTCTCCCTGCGTTTGTTTGTCAAAATCTTCTAGTTTAAATTCAGATGTGTCCTGCTCTGTAAATGTTCGCTGTCTTTCGTTTAAGAAAATGGTTCTTAAACGTGGTAAGTTGATGTTTTTCGCTTCTTCTACAATTACCATTTTGAATTTGCATTTATTGCTCGTTAAGCGTATGAAAGTTAAATAAAAAATCCGACTTGTTTATGCAAATCGGATTTTGGTATTTTTTATGGCTGTAACTTTTTCATGAACTCATTTGAAGCCAGTTCTAGTGCTTTATAATAGTTTCCTTTTTTAAGTTCAGGAACAGAATAAGTAGAAATTATGTTTTGCGTGTCTTCAGTACTTAATTTGTATCTTATAAAATCGACACTTATAACCTGAATTTGTCTTAATGTTTTACTTACGATTATTAAAAGAGTAGGATCTAATCGCGGGTCTTTTGATAGAAATTTATCAAGTTCCAATGTATATTCTTCCAATGATTTAAAGGGAGAATAAGAAGGAGTTGTGATGACAACAATTTTATAAAGGTATTTTTTTTCGAAACCGTTTAATGTGGTATTCAAAGATTTAAGCTCGACTGGTGTTAATATTTTTTCGAAGTCGTTGACACAGTCTGTTGATCCTGAAAAAGAGCTTTTTAGTTGAGCAGCAAAATCGGTGTCGTTTTTTGTTTGGGCAGATAAAAGAACTGAGGTTAACAGTACTAGCGTAAAGAATAATTTTTTCATTCTGTGGCAGTTTAGATTTGGTGCAGCAAAAGTAGCACATTCTTTAATTTTAAACAGATGAAAAGTAGAATAGTTTTTGTTTTATGTTGAAAAATATTGGGTCTTTTAAAAATAAAAATCCGACCTGCTTTCACAAATCGGATTTTATTATTTTAGGTTTGATTTTATATGATCATTTGTGATTTTTTATTTTTTACACCATCGATATAACCTTCAAAGAAAAAAGGAATATTATCTTCAATGCCATTTTTTAATCTTCCTTTCACTTTTTCAATAGCTAAGAGAGACATCTCAAATTCAGGTTGTCCTGTAACTAGAATTGGCTGATTAAGTTTATCATACCAATAGTATTTTCCTCCAAAATTTTGCCTTGCAACTTCAAGAATGTAACAGCCAGTTTTGCTGGTAATGCTTTCAAGCTGCTCTGTCTCAATTTTTTTATAAAATTTTGAAATTTCATTTAAAAAAAGATCTATTATTGATAGGCTTTTTACAGAAAAATCTAATCCAGGGTAATCTTTTTCTATTTTTTTAATTAAATATATTGCTTCTTCTTGAATTTCCTTTGTGAATGCATCAAGTTCTTCCTCTACAAGTTTATTTTTCTTTTTAAAAAAGTTTAGTCCCATCACATTTGCATTATCATTTGTGTGAGCAAATTTAAAAAAACTTTATTTATTGTAGGATTTTTTTTAAATTTTTTTATAAAAAATCCGACCTGCTTACACAAATCGGATTTTAAAGTTTTCTATTGTAATAAAGGCAATAAATGATCCCACTTTAATTCTTTGGCAAAATCTAAAGCAGTTTTGCCTGTCGCGGTTTTAGCATTTTTATCTGCGCCAGATTCCAGTAAAACTTCGACAGAAGTCTGATTTCCTGCAATAGCTTCTCGATGCAGAAAAGTATAGCCTAGTTCATCTTGATTGGATACTTCTTCTGGATTATTGGTGACGAATTCAATAAGACTTTCTTTCATGTTTTTGCTCATTGGGTGTTCAATCAGATTTTCGGGTTTTTCTTTTTGTTCGTTTACGATCAAAATGTCGTTAAAATCGCCAAAATCTAGTCCCCAAGCCTCATCATGAGATTCTCTTTCGTCTTCGCTCATTTCAGAACGCATGGCTTGAATTGTAAATGCGCCATAAGTTTGTCCATTGATGGCGAATAACCAGTCACTGATTTGATTTATCGGAATTGCAATTTCGTCTCCATTAGCAACATTAGTTAATTCATCAGGATCGTTTACTAATATGCCGTATATGTTTTCTCCATCGAAATTTACATCGTTAATCCACATGTGTTCTACTACGGTTTCATTGTCAATTTCTTGAGTAAAAGCTAGTTTTACGCAAGCAACATCTAATCCCGGAACTATTCTTCTGTATTCCCAAGAAAGTTCTCTCCAGAAGTATTTAAAGGTTTCCTGAGCTCTTTTGTAAGCTTCAATCATTTTTGGGTTTTCTCCGTCGGCGTAGAATATTTTTGTTTCTTCCATTTAGAATGAATTTTTTAGAATGAATTATAAAAGTAATCTTTTTATTACTTTGGGAGAAATGATATTTAAGGATTTATGATTTTTCTAACGTAATTGTAATTTTGTTCTTCTTTTGTTCAACAATCACCATTTTTCCTTTCTCAAACCCAATTTTTTCGAGCCATTTTCCTTCTAGTTTTATTGATGGAATTGTAATGTCTTTGAAAGTTCTTGTTTGAAATTTACTATGTATTTTAAGTTTTCTTAGATTTTTCATTTTCGAATTTTTTTCAAACATTACTTTAAAAAGTTATTTTTTTATAGGCAAGGTTTTATGATGAATCAAATTTCTAATGAATAATTAAGAATGTTGTCAATTTAAAATATGACAAAAGGGATTTTTTATTAACAATTTTCAATGTTTAAAATAGAATTTGTTTTGTAAATCTGATTTTTAAGATAAAGTATTGTCATTTCGACATAAGGAGAAATCTTCGCAAGAAACTCCGCAAAGTAAAGTTATTAGTAAAAATTTTTATCAATCTTTGTCGAGCTTCTTGCGGAGATTTCTCCCTTCGGTCGAAATGACAAATATTGTAGATTTATTTTGCGGTATTTCTTTGTCGATTTTCGCGTGTGATTTCTCGTTCCTCGAAATGACAAACTAGCCGAACTTTAAATATATTGAAATAAAAAAATCCGATCTGTTTTCACAAATCGGATTGTATTTTTGAAAATATCTATAATTATATAATCTCCTTGATTAAATTGTAGAATTCATCCTTATTGGCATTATCAGGAAGTCCAGCAACTTGTCCATCTCCTAATTCCATTATAATCCAATCTCCATTTTTATTTAGTGCAACATCCATAGTAAAGAAGTTACTTTCAATATGCTGAGCAATTTCAATAAATTTATCTAGTTCAGGCTGTAATCCTTCGTATTCTCCTTCGTCCCAATAATTAAAAACTTTTATAATTTTTTTATTTAAGAAAAATATTCTAAACTCTTTGGTAAGTGGCATTCCACTTTGTGAATGCTGTGTTAGAAATTCCAGCTCTTCAAATTTTCTAAAGACTAATCCAACATTTAAATCATTTCCTCTTAATTCTAGAAATCTATCGACAACATTTTTTACAACAGATTTATCAGATGCATCTGGAATAAAACAAGCTTCGTTCCAATTATGTTTTTCAGATTTTACGTAATCTTTTACTATTATCGGAGCATTCCCAAACTCATTAACTAATGAATTGATATTTTCAATCTTTATATCATTTGTCCAATTTGATTTTGGAGTATATAATTTAATTTTCTCATATGAGTTTGGTAAATAATGGCAATGCCTATATTCGTTAGCTGAATTAATTAAATATATATTTTTTTGGGAAAGTGAATTGTATAGGTTTTCATAAACTTCAGGCTTGAGCATCCAGCCTCTATAAATTGCTGTTTCTTTTTGGTCAGAATTATTTACGAATTTTAAAGCCTGATCTACATTATTTTCGTTAAGTTTTTCAAAACTTAAAAGAAAGGTTTGAAAACCTGCATTCTTTGCAGCATTCATTTCATCTTCATAATCAGAATCAATCACATTACTTTGAAATACATTATCACAATAAATTATCTTCATTTTTTTCTTACAAATATATGGTTTTTAGTAATGTTTATGCAAACAAAAAAATCAGGCTTGCTTTCACAAATCGGATTTATAGTTTAAAGTTTAAATCGATTGGTATTAACGCTCCAACCTTTCCATTCAAATATTTCGACTACTTTATCTGTAATATCTTTTTGCTTTTCTGTCCATTTGTTTACAGTTAGTGAATAGAATTCAGAACTATAATCATGTTCCGTATAGTCAATAAAAGCTATTGCATCATTTCTTTCTAATATTGTAATTTTATCGAATGAAGTTTTAAAGTCAAAATAATTTATCAATTCAGTTATTTTATTTTTCACTAATTCATCATCTTTTGAAAAAAGATAACTGTATGCTTTAGTTTTTAATTTGGAGCAATTTGTGCAAATGTGTTTTATTATAAAATTGCTTAAATTCAAATCTTCATAATAAGTTATTTCCTCTGTTTTTAAATTTATGATGAACCTATAAATGGTGGGATTTTCTTTTAATAAGTCATTTTTTTTGATTCCATAAAAAAAATCTTGTTGTCCTTCTTGTAATAGCAATAGAAAATCATCTTTTTTGTTGTACGAAATGATTAACTGCTGATTTGTAAAAATATAATTGAAAGCTGAATGGATGTATTTTTTATTTCCGTAAATTGTAGAGTTACTTAAATCACTTAAGAAATTAAGTAGCTCATTTATATTTTTAGATAAATTAATTCCGAGTCGATCTCCAAAATTAATCTCTTGGTTTGGGAGAAGATCTATTTCATGCCAAGCTTTTATAAATTGTCTTAAAATAATAAAAATGTTTGTATTATTTATCGTGTGTATTATTGGATTATAACTCATAGTGTAACTATTTTAATCAATTTTAAAGTACAAAATTATAGAAAAAAGATTACAAAAAAAGCAAGGGTTTCATAAAAAAATCCGATCTGTTTTCACAAATCGGATTTTATAAATTGAGAATTATATATAACCGTAAAACGGTATATTTTTACAAGTGAATTACTTCGCCGTAAGCATCAGCAACAGCTTCCATAACAGCCTCGCTCATTGTTGGGTGAGGGTGGATAGATTTAAGGATTTCGTGACCTGTAGTTTCTAGTTTACGAGCTACAACTGCTTCAGCAAT
>Ga0308157_10006953_pt1 | contig 13331 bp, 7 predicted proteins | sample PhyBR1_FD_201035 | JGI IMG/M metagenome (GOLD analysis project Ga0308157, IMG submission 201035) | Phyllosphere microbial communities from UC Gill Tract Community Farm, Albany, California, United States - DLSLB.R1 | ecosystem: Host-associated > Plants > Phyllosphere > Unclassified | place: USA...
TGACAGTATTGAAATTTCAGATTTAACTAAAGGAGTTTATCTTTTAAAATTAAATGATGTAAGTACTTCAGTAAAATTTATAAAAGAATAAGCAAATATTTTATAATAAAAAAGGGTTGAATTTAAAACTTAAATTCAACCCTTTTTTATTTATTGTTTTCAATATATCGGATATACTATTGAGAATTATTATGAAAAAACTTCTTTCAAAACGTCCAAAGATTTTGGTCGTTTGAAACCATCCAAATGAAAACTATAATAGTCTATTAGGATTTTAAGCAGTATTTGTCTTTCGATAACATGAAAAACTTTTTGACTATTGTCAAATTTCAAATCTATTAGTTTTTTGAACAAATTAGTTTCATGTTCTGTGAGAGAACTAACAGCATGGAAAGGATTAAAAATGCCTTCGATCATTTCAAAAAAAGGCATATCCATATCTGAAGTATCAGGATAAAAACCGAGATATTTTGTGGTTTCAAGCATTAAAATCAAATGAAAATTGGAAATTTCATCATGTTCATCCAACCATTGCAAAGCTGTTTCAAGAAAAGTAAACAATGATTCATTTTTTTCTTCCTCGTGTATTGAATGGTGTAGAATTTCTGAAAGAAACAAAACCATAGTACTCTTAAAAATATCTGAATGTATCGAATGAAAAGGTGAAGCAATTTTTATTTCTTTGAAATTCTCTAAAGTCCCTTTATTTTTATGAATAGCTTCGATTTCAATAATTGTCAAAGGCTGGAAATATGCCATTTTTGAACTCCCTTTTCTGGTAGAAAAAGCATCACGGACAATATAGGATTTCAAACCATTTGAAAGTGTAAAACATTTCACAATCAAGCTTTTTTCTTGAAATTTTAAAGCTGAAATAACGATTGCTTTGGTTTTTACTTGCATTGATTTTTGCTTAAATTTAAAGTGCTAATAAGCAATTATCGAATAATCATCACTTTTTTGACTTTCGTTTCACCACCATCCTGAGCTGATATAAAAATCATATACACACCAGATGCTACTTTGTATTTTCCAAAAGCAGTTGTATCCCATTCTAAAGTTCCGCCTTCCGTTGTAGCTTCAAAAACTAGATTACCAGCAACATCAGTGATTTTTACATTGGCTTTATTGAGTAGTCCATTTATCTTTACAGTTCCTGTATACTCCGGACGGACAGGATTTGGATAAACATACACATTATTAAGATTTTCGCTTGCCGAAGTAGCTAGTCCTTTGAAAGATATTAACCCTTTTGATGTTGCTATAAAAACTTCACCTGTACTGCTATTGATACTAATGTCATTTATAATGTTACTTGGTAAAGGAGAGTTATCTGTAGTAAAATGATATTTAGTTTGATGACCATCAGGCGACACTAAAAAAACGCCAGCATCTACAGTTCCAATCCATTTTTCATTAGCACCATCTACTTTAATAGCTGTTATAAATTGCTCATAAAGTAATTCTTGCGCCTGATCATCTTCAATAATAACTATATTTTCGGTCGTTAATTTTGATTCGGTCTGGAAATCATTCACATTACGTAAAATTCGCAAACCTTTTGTGGTACCAATCCAAAGCTGATTTTTAGCATCTACAGCAATTACTCGGACATTTTGTGTTGGTAAATTCCCTTGATCTGGTCCAAAATTTATTTTTTTAAATGAATTGCTATTTTCATTAAAACCAATAACACCGTCAATATTTGTGGAAATCCATTTCGTGTTATTTTTATCAATAACAATATTCCCATAACTTGTGTTTTCGGAATTATTTAAAATCGATTTCATAGAATAGCTTTGCCATTGCCCGTTGGATTTCAAAACTTTTAAACCATTATTTATTAGACTATTGGTAATCCAAAGATTTCCAGATTTATCAAAAGCTGTTCCGTTAATACGAACATCAATATAATTGGGACCAAGAAAAGTCAGGGTTTCTAATCCACTATTTTTTTCATTGTTTAAAAATACGGGCTTGTCATTTTCAATTTCTAATAAACCGGAATAAAAAGAACTAACATAAACTTGTTTCTCATTAGTGGGATTAACAATTATTTTTGAGAGTGCTTTAACTCCGTAATTAGCTGTAGTTCCTTCCGCTTTAATCAAATCAGAATAAGGAATATGAAGCCATCCAGACGTTGAAGTGTATTTACTAACTCCAAACGTAGCGATAGGATTTCCAGGCTTTGGAAAATTATATGGATTATAGCTAACATCATATCCTCCATACACTGTCCAAAGTTGTGTAGGAGTAACATGCATGCCAAAAACATTATTTCTAAGAGGTCCCGTTGGTGTAATATCTTCAAATACCGAACCATTTGATAATGCTGTTGTATACAATCCGTTTTCGGAGGTTCCAATAAAAATAGTACTATCAATTATAGTTGCGCAACTAAAAGTTGAATTCATTTCAATAATTTGGTCTTTGTTTATTTGTCGCTGTAAAACCATTTGTTTATTAAAAATATAAACACTATTCGGTGTTGTTACAATCAAATAATCGGTTGTGGCTCTGAAATTTACTGCCGGTTCTGATAATTGTAAAAAACCATTAAAAGCATTGGAATTGGTATCATATTTATAAATGTAACCAGAGGTATTTACAGCATACAAATCTGTTCCTAATGAAGTGATTCCAAACCAATTTCCTGAAGCAGTAACTTGCCATTGTTTGTAGTCAATTAAATTAGGATTGGTAATATCGCCTTTTCGAATACCGTTTGCAGTGGCGGCATAAATAAACCCATTGTGGATAGCAGTTTGAGAAACTTTGATTTCTGCTCCATTATCGCCAATGAAATAGGTGTCTCCAAACTTTGATGTAGCCAAGTTGAATTGTACAATTCCAAAATCAGTAGAAACATAAATAATTCCCTGATATTCCATGAAATTATTTATACGTTTAACATCACCACGTAAATTTTTATTGATGATATCAACGACTTTGAGTATCGAACCGTCCTTTTCATTTTTCACTGTTAATAGACCGTTCTCATATCCGATAATTGTTTTATTAAATGTTGGGCTGTAATATAATGATGTAATGGTTTCACCTGAAAGGCCATCGATCGTTGTGGTTGTTTTAATGATATTTGTGCTGCTGTCTTTTGTGAACAAAGCATTTTCGGAAGCAGCAAAAATGTTTTTAGGAGATTCGGAAACGGCTTTTATTTGTGTGTATGAGAAATAACCTTGCCAAGTCAGATTGCTTTGTGCGAAAGTAATTTGCATCACGAATAAAAAAAGTAAGTATTGGAGCCTTTTTTTCATTTAATATTAATTGATAGACAAATATAGTACAAAGCAAAGAATTAAGGATTGTGTGTTATAACAATGTACTCTTTTGCGTCCTTTTTGTCCTGCGAAAGGGATAGCAGCAAGCTACCGAAGTAGCGCGAATAGCCCGACCGCCGCTAGAGGAAAGGGCGTATCACCGCAAAGTAAATTGCCCTTTTCTCTAGTGGGGGTTTCGCCCAAATTATCTTATTTTGAACAATAACGTTGTAATTCAGGATACTAAGTTTTTCATTTAGTTTGATAAGTTGATTTTAAATATATTTGCAAATCATTTTAAATAGCGACGACTTTGCAGTATTTTAATTTTATAGGTTGGTATAAAGCCAAGGGAAAGTACAAAAAAAACTATCGCGATGCTAAAGCTTCGTATTTACTTAGGATTCGTTTTGCGGTATCAATGTTTTATTTTGCAATGGGATTGTGTTTTGCCACTTGGGCAAGCCGAATTCCGACTATAAAATCGACTCTGAATTTGAGCGACGGACAATTGGGAACGATCCTTTTTGCTTTGCCATTGGGACAGTTAACAATGATGTATTTTTCGGGAAAATTGGTGACTCGTTTTGGCAGTAATCGAGTTTTGCCTTTTGCAATTTCGATGTACGCTATTAGTTTGACGAATTTAGGATTGGCACAAAATGCCTGGCAATTGGCTCTTGGATTGTATTGTTTTGGAATTTTTGGTAACCTGACGAATATTTCTGTTAACACTCAGGGTATTTATACCGAAGGGCTTTTTAGACGAACCATTATGTCTTCGTTTCATGGAATGTGGAGTTTGGCTGGATTTACCGGAGCATTGGTAGGATTGGGATTATTAGCATTGCAATTGACTACGTATACGCATTTTCTAATTGTAGCATTTATTGCGTTTACATTGATTGGTTTTAATTTTAAATATTTAATTAAAGCTAAAGAAAAGGTTAAAACGGAAAAACCAAAAGGCTTTAGAAAACCTGATAGAACATTGGTTTTACTAGGGGTTATTGGTTTTTGTAGTATGGCGAGCGAAGGAATTATGTTTGACTGGAGTGGAGTATTTTTTAAAGATATTGTAAAAGCGCCGGGAGCTTTAATAATTTTGGGATACACATCGTTTATGATTATGATGGCTAGTGGCCGTTTTTTTGGAGATAAATTAATCAATAGATATGGGCGAAAAACGGTAATGAAGATCAGCGGAATTATGATTTCTTCGGGTTTCTTTACTGCTGTAGCTTTACCGTATATTATTCCTTCTATGCTTGCTTTTATGGTTATAGGTTTGGGAGTTTCTACTGTTGTTCCTACTTTGTATAGTATCGCCGGTAAGCATCCAACAATTCCGACTGGTGAAGCCTTAACGACAGTTTCAAGTGTAAGTTTTCTAGGTTTCTTGATGGGACCTCCTGTTATTGGGCATATTGCCGAACTGTTTAGTTTGCGTTTTTCTTTTGCTTTTATTGGGATTTTTGGATTCTTAATTGCTTTTATGGTTGGACGTATTAAAGTAATTAGTGAATAAATCACAAAAAAGATGTATTTACTTATTTTTTAGAATAGTTTTTTTCTTATGTTTGTTTTAGATGTAATCAGAAAAGATTACTTTTTAAAATACCACAAACATTTAAAATTATACTTTTCTAAACATTTTTTTATCCTTTTTAACGAATTTAATCTTTGGATTAGTTGTGTTTTGTCATGACCTATTCCATTTTGTTTGTAAAAAATAGGTATGAGGAAATTTTTACTTGGAGTATTATTTTTATTGAAATTAACTTTTGTTTTCGCCCAAATACCAACCGGTATTAAAGGGAAAATCATTGATTCTAAAACTCAAAAATCATTAGAAAATGTTGTAGTTACAATTGAAAATACTCAGTTAATGCAGCTTACGTCTAGTGATGGAGTTTTTAGTTTTTATACTGTAAATCCTGGGAAACAATTGCTGCTTTTGCACAGTCAAGGTTTTAAGGATGTTTTGTTGCCTATTGAGGTAATCAAAGACCAGATGTTGGATTTGGGAATGATTCCGATGCAAGACGACCAAGTTATCGAACAACAGACAGGTTTAATTTCTCTTCTCGAAAATGATTTGACTGATGATAATAGTGGTTCCGAAAGTACTTCGGGACTTTTGCAATCTTCGAAAGATGCGTTTCAGCAAGCAGCCGCTTTCAACTGGGGACAGGCTCGTTTTCGAATTCGGGGATTGGACAGTCAATATGCAACGACTACCATTAATGGCGTTACAATGAATAAACTATTTGATGGCCGACCACAATGGGGAGATTGGAGTGGATTGAATAATGCGGTACGGAATCAAGAATTTACTGTTGGTTCTTTTCCTTCGGATTATGCTTTTGGCGGAATTTTAGGAACTCAGCAAATCAGCACTCGAGCTTCCATTTACAGACCAGGAACGATACTTACTTTTTCGGGAACTAATACTAATTATTCCTGGCGAATGACAGGAAGTTATGCTTCCGGAATGAATAACAAAGGCTGGGCATTTGTCGTTTCGGCAGGGACGAGATGGGCAGATCAAGGTTATTTTGAAGGAACTAATTATAATGCTTTTGCAGGTTTTATTAGTGTTGAGAAAAAATTAAACGATCATCATTCATTGAATTTCTCCGGATTTTACACGCCGAATTCAAGAGCCAAAAATTCCCCAAATACAGACGAAGTTACGCAGTTAACCAATGAAAAATACAATTCGTATTGGGGCTGGCAAGACGGTAAAAAACGGAATGCAAGAGTAAAAACTATTGAAGAACCGATCTTGATGCTGAATCATTATTTTGTTATAAATGAAGTTTCCAATTTAAATTCAAGTTTGACTTATCAATTTGGTAAAATCACAAACAGCAATATTGATTATCAAAATGCGAATAGCCCGGATCCAACCTATTATCGAAAAATGCCAAGTTATTACAGTTCTCTTTATGCTAAGGATAACGGGGAATTTTCGGGAGAATTCAAACCCGACTTTGAAAATGCCGAAAAAAGTGCAGCACAGTTTCTAGTTCAAAACCAAATCGATTGGAATGCTTTATATTTTGCCAATCAATTGCCAGTTTTGGATGTAAATGGGAATATAACTGGGTTTGCTCCTGGCAAAAGTCATTATGTTCTATACAAAGATCGGACCGATGACCAAACTATTACAGCTAATTCAATTTTTAATGCCCAAATAAGCGACAATCTTTATTTGACTGCTGGCGGCTTTTTCAGCACTTTAAAATCTCACAATTATCAGCAATTGACAGATTTATTGGGAGGTTTGTATTTTGATGATATTGATATTTTTTATAATGGAGAGCAAGCACAATCAGATTTGAAAAATCAAAACAGACAAGTAGCAGAAGGAGATATTTATGGTTACAATTTCAATTATTTGGCTAATACTTTAAACCTTTTTACCAATTTCAAGTTCACTTATGACAAAGTCGATTTTTACTTGGCACAAAATTTTATAAGCACTAATTATCAAAGAGAAGGTTTGTATCAAAACGGAATTTACCCAACCAATTCTTTTGGGAAAAGCGAAAAAATTCATTTTGATAATTTTGGTTTCAAAGGTGGAGTATTATTCAAAATTTCGGGAAGACAACAACTGAATTTTAATGGAGCGTATCTTTCGAATCCACCAACAATCAGAAATACATTTCCTAATTCTCGCTTGAATAATTCGGTAGTGGCAGGTTTGGAAAATGAAATTATTAACAGTCTAGATGCAAGTTATTTTTATCGAACTCCAAAATGGCAAACGCGATTGACTCTCTTTTATACTACTATAAAAAACATCACTCAGACATCTTTCTTTTATGCCGAAGGAATCTTTGATGATGGCGCTGGTTACGCCAACACTGATGCATTTGTAAGTCAAACATTGACGCATATGGATAAACAAAATTTGGGAGCAGAATTTAGTTTCCAATACCAATTGACCACGACCATACTGGCCAATTTTTCGGCAGCGTACGGTGAATATATTTATTCGAGCAACCCAAATGTTGTCATTACGAATGATGCTCAGGCTACAATTGAAAATCCTAACCCAGTATTTGATTTTGGAACAGCAACTTTAAAAAATTATCATCAAGCTGGAATGCCACAACAAGCTTTTGCTTTAGGAATCGAATACAGAGACCCAAAATATTGGTGGATTGGTGCCAATATCAATTACTTGTCCGATAGTTTTATCGACATTTCTCCTATTTCCAGAACGGAGAATTTTTATAAAAATCCCACAACTGGTTTTAATTTTCCCGAAGCTTCTGAGGAAAGAGCTAGAGAATTATTAGCACAAGAAAAATTTGAACCTATGACTTTGTTAAACATTTCTGGTGGGAAATCCTGGAAGATAAAAGGAAAGAATATTGGACTTTTTGTATCATTAAATAATGTTCTGGATTTAGTGTATAAAACTGGAGGATATGAGCAAGCCAGAAATGCCAATTTTAGACAACTCAATCAAGATGTTTCTAGTGGAACTCCCAATTTTGGCAACAAATATTTTTATGGATATGGAAGAACCTATTTTGTAAACCTGTATATCAATTTATAATTTTTAAAGTTTAAAAGATGAAGATAAAATTTGGAATTGTTTTAATAGTAATGTCAATGATATTAGGCAGTTGCGCAGAAGAATTTAATGTGCCAAAGTTAAGTTGTAACCAGCCAGATTTAAAAGTAAACCGCACAGTTGAAGAAGTAAGAGCAAGCGCAAGTTCGATTGTAACGCAATATAAATACGATGACATTATTGAAGCCTATGTAGTATCCAGCGATGAAGGAGGGAACTTTTTTAAAACAATTTCGTTTCAAACTTTGGCAACAAATACGAGTCCAGCTATTGGATTTAGTACCCCTGTAGATGTATCAAATACGTATTTAGATTTTAGAATTGGCAATAAAGTCTATATTAAAATGAAAAACCAATATACTGATATTTATTACGGGGGAATGCGTCTTGGTGATATTTATGTCAATGCCTATAATGAAGGAGGCGTTGGCCGGATTACTCCAAATGATTATAAAAAAGTATTGAATGCTTCCTGTACCGTGATTGATGAAAACCGATTAATAGAAAAGGTTACTGTGGACAAAGCTTTAAATGACACAAAGCTGAATACTCTAATCGAATTGAAAGATGTTGAGTTTACTGAAGAGGCGGTAGGTAGGCATTATTATGAAGAATCCAATGATGTTGGAGGCGCAACAAATTGGAATTTGCGTGACAAAACAGGGAATCAAATTATTTTTAGGACAAGCGGTTATGCAGACTTTTCTAATCATCTTGTACCAGAGGGAAGCGGAAATATCCGTGGAATTTTGACAAAATTTGGAACCGATTATCAACTGATGGTTCGATCCGAAAAAGATATTGAACTGACTGGAAAAAGAAATATTCCTTTTTTTGCCGAAGATTTTCAGGCAGTGAAAAACAATATAAATTTTGCATTACCTGGTTGGAGCAATATTGTTGAAAAAGCGTCTAAGTTATGGAAAAGTATTGTTTATGGAGGTAATGGCTATGCCGAATTTAACACTACCAGCACTACGGCAGCTGAAAATGTAGCTTGGTTGGTTTCACCCAAAATTAATTTGAAGGATTATAAAAATGCTGTTTTATCTTTTAGAAGCGCACAACATGACCTGAAAATCGATTCTCCTCTCAATACAATGGAAGTGTATGTTTCGACCAATTTTGATGGAGCAAGCATTTCAAAAGCAAAATGGACAAAATTAGTAGCAAAAGTCCCGTCCTTGTCAACACCTGCGCGTGAATTTATCAGTTCGGGCGGTATTGATTTATCTGGTTACGCAGGGAATATCAACATTGCATTCAAATACATTGGCTCCGGAAAAGACAAAACTTTAAACGGTGCTTTTATGGTTGACGATATCAAAATTTTTGGTGAAAAATAGGTGTTTTATAAAGAGACCTAACATGTTTTTTACAACTTGTTAGGTCTGTCTTACTCGAGATAATTATTTTTTGTTTTCAATAATGCTTATCGCATAACCACCACCTGGAGCACTTAGTTGTGAAAGCTTGGATTTATTGGTTATCTCAATTTTTAGAATCGTATATGCTTGTGGATTTGTTTTGTAATTGGCATCTTTTGCATCAGCATAAATAGTGGCTGTGTATTTTTTTCCTTTTTCTAAAAAGGTAAAATTAATAGTTGAGGTACGCGCATCATATCCGTTTACGTTACCTACAAACCAATTGTTAGTTCCTTTTGCTTTTCTGGCAACAGTAATATATCGACCCGGCTCAGCTTCTAAGTAATTGCTTTCGCTCCAATCTACCGCTACATCTTTTATAAACTGAAATGCATCTGAGAATTTGTTATAGTTTTCTGGAAAATCAGCAGCCATTTGCAACGGACTATAAAGTGTTACATATAAAGCCAGTTGGTTAGCAATGGTGCTGTTTACGTGAGATTTATTGTTTGGATTTATTTTGCTTAAATCCATTTCAAAAATACCTGGAGTGTAATCCATTGGTCCGCCAATTAATCTTGTAAACGGCAGTAATGTTACGTGATTTGGTTTTGAACCACCAAAAGCTTGATATTCAGTTCCTCTTGCAGCTTCATTACCAATGAGATTTGGATAAGTTCTGCAAATTCCTGTTGGTCTAACTGCTTCATGCGCATTGACCATAATTTTATATTCCGCAGCTTTTTCAATGGCATATTGATAATGATTTACAATCCATTGATCGTAATGATTTTCACCTCTTGGCAAAATATCACCTACATAACCACTTTTTACAGCATCATATCCATTGTCTTTCATGAATTGATACGCTTTATCCATGTGACGCTCGTAGTTACGAACAGAACCAGATGTTTCATGATGCATAATCATTTTGACACCTTTGGATTTAGCATATTCATGCAAACCTTTTACATCAAAATCCGGATAAGGAGTCACAAAGTCAAAAACATAGTCTTTGGAATGACCAAACCAGTCTTCCCAACCTTCATTCCAGCCTTCAACCAAAACAGCATCAAAACCATTTGCGGAAGCGAAATCAATATACTTTTTCACATTTGCATTATTAGCACCATGTGTTGCATTTGGTTTTGCTTTAGAATAATCAGTAACACCCAATTGTACAGAAGGAAATTCATCAGTATACGACCATGTGCTTTTTCCGGTAATCATTTCCCACCAAACACCAACGTATTTCACCGGTTTGATCCATGAAGTATCTTCAATTTTACAAGGATCATTCAGGTTTAAAGTCATTTTTGAAGCTAAAATTTCTCTGGCATCATCGCTCACAATAATAGTTCGCCACGGTGAATGTGAGGGAGCTTGAATATATCCTTTATCTCCTTTAGCATCTGGAGTTAACCAAGATTCGAATACCATATTTTTATCGTCCAGATTCAGATGCATGCAGGAATAATTAATCAATGCAGCCTCGTGTAAATTGATATACAAACCATCTTTTGTTTTTAGCATGAGTGATGTTTGCACTCCAGTTGTTGAAAAAGAAGTTTGTGATAAATTAGCTGTTTTTGCTTTTTCAGAAAGGCCTCTTATTTCAGATAATTTTGAAGTGGTGTAATCATATTCCTGAGTGTCATAATCTCCTGGAATCCAGAAAGCGGTATGATCTCCTGTCATTGCAAATTGTGTTCTCTCTTCTTTTATAACAAAATAGACAAGATTTTTTTGAGCCGGAAATTCATAGCGAAATCCTAAACCATCGTTAAATAATCGAAAACGAATGATGATTTGTCTGTCAGTTCCTTTTTGATTTAAAGTAACTGCCAGTTCATTGTATTGATTGCGAATGGATTCTACTTCGCCCCAAACTGGTTTCCATGTTTCATCAAATGAAGATGTTTTACTGTCAATTAAACTGAAATCATTTAATAGCGATTTTGTATCTTTTTTAAGTTCAAGTCCCAATTTACTTGGCTTTATTACGGTTTTGTCTTTATAAGTTAAACTGTAAGTGGGAGTTCCGTCATTTTGTAATGCAAATTCCATTGTTAATTTCCCATTAGGGGATTTTAACTGTTGTGAATTGGCGTATTGTAATGCTATAAAATAAAATAAAGCCGTATAAAGTATGTTTTTCATGCTGCAAAATTTATATTAATTTTTATTTCGAGTATTTTTAAGACAAGTTCGAATTTTTAAGTTGAATCAAATACAAATGCTTTTACTTATTATTCTTAAAAATGATTTTAAAAAAATAAATTCTTTTAAAATTACAAAATAAAACGAAAAACCGTCTTGAATCTTTATGAAACAAGACGGTTTAATTATTTGATAAACTGAATTTATTCTATTTCAGAAATTCTTAACGTATTTACCATACCTTTTTCTACAATTGGCATAGCAGCAAGGTTGATCAAGAAATCTCCTTTTTTCACAAATCCTTTTTCTTTTACAATATTGTTTACGTCAGTAACAGTATCATCTGTACTAACCGATTTTTCATAGTAAAAAGATTTTACTCCCCATAATAAATTAAGTTGAGTGATAATTCTTTTGTTTGAAGTAAATACCAAAATATGTGCAGAAGGTCTCCAAGCAGAAATTTGGAATGCTGTATAACCACTGTTTGTCAATGTACAAATTGCTTTTGCTTTGATAACATTTGCGATACTAGCAGCATTTTGACAAATTGTTTTAGTTATAAAACGATTTGTTCTTACTTGAGGAGAATTTTGAGGAACTTGAATAAGTGGAGAATCTTCAACAGCTTCAAGTATTTGAGTCATTTTTTTGATAACTTGTACTGGATAATTTCCTGTAGCTGTTTCACCTGAAAGCATTACAGCATCAGCACCATCCATAACCGAGTTAGCTACGTCATTTACTTCAGCACGAGTTGGAGTCAAACTACTAATCATAGTCTCCATCATTTGTGTTGCTACAATTACTGGAATTCTAGCAGTTTTTGCTCTGTGAATTAATTCTTTTTGAACCAATGGTACTTCGTGAGCAGGCAATTCAACACCTAAGTCACCTCTAGCAACCATCAAAGCATCACAATAAGCAACAATTCTGTCCATGTTCTCTAATGCTTCAGGCATTTCGATTTTGGCAATAATTGGAATTTTATATTCTGAATGTTTTGCAATCAACTCTTGTAAGTCTTGTAAATCTCTAGGAGTTTTTACAAATGAAAGAGCGATCCAGTCTAATTTCATTTCAATTGCGAAAATAGCATCAGCAATGTCTTTTTCGGTCATTGCAGGTAATGAAATTTTAGTGTTTGGTAAATTCACCCCTTTTTTAGATTTCAATTCACCACCTTGAATAACTTTGGCAACAACCTCTGATTTTTTATCTGTGGAAACAATTTCAAAAATTAATTTTCCATCATCAAGTAGGATTCTTTCGCCAGGATTAACATCATTTGGGAAGTTTTGGTATTTCATAAATACCTTTTTAGAAGTACCTATTATATCTTCTGCAGTTGTGAAAGTAATCAAATCGCCGTCGTTAACAACAACTCCGTCTTCCATAACCCCAACGCGAAGTTTAGGCCCTTGTAAATCTCCGAGAATTCCAGTAGTGTAACCAAATTCTTCATTTATACCGCGGATAATGTTAATTTTGTTTTTAACATCTTCATAGTCAGCATGAGAAAAATTCACTCTAAATACATTTACACCTGCCTCAATCATGTCCTTGATAACTTCTCTTGTACTACATGCAGGCCCAAGTGTGGCTACAATTTTGGTTTTTTTATTTGTAAGCATTTCTATTAAAAAATTAAATTGTTTTTAGATTTTATCTTATTTATATCAACAGTATAGTTGGTTGCTATTTGATCTATTGAATTCAAAGTATATTGAATTTTCAACAGAATATCGTTGTCTTCCTCGCTGTTTTCTATTTTAAAAAAATAATTTACTTTTTTAAACTCAGGAAGCATATACACTCTTTTAGCAACTTCAATATCTATGTTTGAAAACAAACTTTGATTTTCTTCGTTTTTTTGTTGAATAACCTCACCTATATTTTGTATCAAATCCCAGGAAATGTCTTTTTTCT
>Ga0308157_10006955_pt1 | contig 13327 bp, 12 predicted proteins | sample PhyBR1_FD_201035 | JGI IMG/M metagenome (GOLD analysis project Ga0308157, IMG submission 201035) | Phyllosphere microbial communities from UC Gill Tract Community Farm, Albany, California, United States - DLSLB.R1 | ecosystem: Host-associated > Plants > Phyllosphere > Unclassified | place: USA...
TTTTCCATCTTCGCCCTGCTGTACTGCGTCCAGCCGCTGATGCCGCTGCTGGGCCATGACTTCAGGTTGTCGCCGGCCCAGAGCAGCCTGGTGCTGTCGGTGTCCACCGCCACCCTGGCCCTGGCGCTGCTGGGCTCTTCCAGCGTGGCCGAGCGTTTCGGCCGCAAGACGGTCATGGTGGCCTCAATGATCAGCGGCGCGGTGCTGACCCTGGCCTGCGCCCTGGCCGCCAACTACCCGCAGCTGGTCGCCGTGCGCGGGCTGATGGGCCTGATGCTGGGCGGCCTGCCGGCGGTGGCGATGGCCTACCTGAGCGACGAGATCGAGCCGACTTCGCTCGGCCTGTCGATGGGCATGTATATCAGCGGCAGCGCCTTCGGCGGCATGAGCGGGCGGGTGATCTCGGCCTTCATCAGCGATGTCGCCTCGTGGCGGGTGGCGCTGGGGCTGCTCGGCGCGGCCGGGCTGTATGCGGCCTGGGAATTCTCGCGCAGCCTGCCGCCGTCGCGGCATGGCGGCGCGCTGCCGGCGCGCGGCCCCGGCTTCGTCGACGGCCTGCGCATCCACTTGCGCGACCCGGGCCTGCCGTGGCTGTTCGCGCTGCCCTTCCTGCTGATGGGGGCTTTTGTCAGCCTGTACAACTACATCGGCTATCGCCTGCTGGGCCCGCCGTTCGGCCTGCGCCAGAGCGCGGTCGGGCTGCTGTCGCTGCTCTACCTGCTGGGCATTTTCAGTTCGATGTGGGCCGGCAAGCTGGCCGACCGCCTGGGCCGCCGCAACGTGCTGTGGCTGGTGATGGGGGTCATGATTGCCGGGCTGCTGGTGACCCTGCTCGATTCGGTAGTCGCCGTGGTGCTGGGCGTGGGGCTGGCCACCTTCGGCTTCTTCGCCGCCCATTCGGTGGCCAGTAGCTGGGTCGGACGGCGCGCGCAACCGCCGCAGGCCTTGGCCTCGGGCATCTATTTGTTCTTTTATTACCTGGGCTCGAGCGTGGTGGGGTGGTTCACCGGCTATGTGTACGAGCACTGGGACTGGGATGGCGTGGTAGCGCTGCTGGGCGCGATCCTGGGCGTGGGTCTCTTGATTGCACTGCGCCTGCGCAGGCTGGCGCCGGTGCCAATCAAATAACGGCGAAATAACGGCGAAATAACGGCGAAATAACGGCGCCCAAGTAAAAACGCCACGCTGTTGGGCGTGGCGTTCTGGTCGATCAGCGGCGTGCTGCGCGATTCACCGGCGGGCGACCGGTGCCGGCCGACTTGCCCAGGTGACGGAAGGTGATCCGGCCTTTGCTCAAATCGTAGGGCGACAGCTCGAGGCTGACCTGGTCGCCGGCGATGATGCGGATGTGGTTCTTGCGCATCTTGCCGGAGGTGTAGGCGATCAGCTTGTGGCCGTTTTCGCAATCGACGCGATAACGCGAATCCGGCAGCACTTCAGCGACGACGCCATTCATTTCGATGAGTTCTTCTTTTGCCATGATGGGCTCCTGTTTAGTTTAGATTCTATTATCTGCCCTGCCTGGCGCAATGGCGCACGGGCAAGCTGGTGATGCGGCCCGCGTAAGCAGGTGGTATCAGGGTGAACACGGCGGCGCAGCGCGCACGCTTCACCGGGAGTGAAAAAACCCACGCATGGCAGGCTTGTTGTTCGATGACTGGCAGGTACTTCGTTCGCGGATACTTCGTTCGGTGCGGCCCTCGTCATCCGCAAGGGTGTCGCCATGTGGCTGCGCCAAGGGCGCAAAGGTCGTCCGCATGAACACGATATGGGGACAGGTCGTTAATTACCAAGGGCAATCTTCTTGTACGCCGCCCAGCGCTGTAAAACGCGAACGATGGATCGATGCCGCAACGCCCGTAGTGTAGCACGATTGACGCCCTACTGTTCATTGATCCAGTGTAATGAAGATATAATCGACCCAATATCCGTTTCGCAACTCGCGATCCTTTTTGTCCGGTCGTCCCGCCATCCTGCCACCGGGAGCGCACGGAATGGCCAACCTTGATGGGCTGTTTTCATGAGCGATACGATCGATCCCCGGCTTTCCACCGGTATTCCGGGCCTGGACGCCATCCTCGGCGGCGGGCTGACGCCGCAGCGGGTCTACTTGGTCGAAGGTTCTCCCGGCGCCGGCAAGACCACCCTCGGCCTGCAATTCCTGCTCGACGGCGTGTCCCGGGGCGAGAGCGGCCTGTATATCACGCTGTCCGAGACCACCGAGGAGTTGACCGCGGCGGCGCGCAGCCATGGCTGGGACCTGGCGCCGCTGGCGATCTTCGAGCTGGCCGGCGACGATGATCTCGACCCGGACGCCCAGCAGTCCGTGTTCCATCCCTCCGAGGTCGAGCTGGGCGAGACCACGCGCAAGGTGATGGAGCGGGTCGACGAACTGCGTCCGGTGCGCGTGGTGTTTGACAGCCTCTCCGAAGTGCGCCTGCTGGCCCAGAATTCGCTGCGCTACCGGCGCCAGATCCTGGCGCTCAAGCAGTTCTTTGCAGCCCGTGAATGCACGGTACTGTTGCTGGACGACAAAACCAGCCAATCCGACCAGCACCTGCACAGCATCGCCCACGGCGTGATCTCGCTGGAGCAGATCGCGCGCGAATACGGCAAGGAGCGGCGCCGGGTGAATATCGTCAAGATGCGCGGCATCCGCTTCCGCGGCGGCTACCACGACTACACGCTCGACACCGGTGGCATCACGATCTATCCGCGCCTGGTGGCCGCCGAGCATGTGCGCGACTTCGTGGCGCAGATCGACACGAGCGGCTCGGACGGCTTCGATGTCCTGCTGGGCGGCGGCCTGGTGCGCGGCACCAATACCCTGATCGTCGGCCCCTCGGGCATTGGCAAGACCACGCTCTCGACCCGTTGCCTGCTGGCGGCCCTGGAACGCGGCGGGAAGGCCGCCTACTACCTGTTCGACGAGGGCCTGGGCACCTTCTTCACCCGCAACCAGCAGCTCGGGCTCGACCTTCGGCCCTACCTGGCGAACGGCCAGTTAGCGATCCACCATTTCGACCCCGCCGAGCTGTCGCCGGGCGAGTTTGCGCAGGCGCTGCGCGACGCGGTCGACGATGGCACCCGCTTCATGGTGATCGACAGCCTGAACGCCTACCTGCAGGCGATGCCGGGCGAGCAGTTCCTGACGCTGCAGATGCACGAGCTGCTGTCCTACCTGAACCAGCAGGGCGCGACCACGATCATGATCCTCGGCCAGCACGGCCTGATGGCGGAAGGCCGCACCGACGTCGATCTCAGCTACCTGAGCGACAGCACTGTGCTGCTGCGCTTCTTCGAGGCGTCCGGAACGGTGCGGCGCGCCATCAGCGTCATCAAGAGCCGCACCACCCAGCACGCGTCCACCATCCACGAGCTGCAGCTGGGCGAGGGCGGGGTGCGCATCGGCGAGCCGCTGCAGGGTTTCGAGGGCGTACTGACGGGCATCCCGACGTACCGCGGGGGGACGCCGATGATGGCCCAGGCGCCGCATGCACCGGAATAATCCGCACGAAGAGCGCATCATGGTGTTCGCGCCGCGCGGGCGCGATGCCGAGGTGATGGCCTCGGTCCTGCGGCGCGACGGCATGGATTGCGAACTGGTCGGAGATTTCGCCAGCCTGGGCGCAGCAATCGGCCAGGGCGCGGGCGCGGCCATCGTGGCCGAGGAAGCGTTGCATGGGGTCGACGCGTCGGCCCTGCGCCGCTGGCTGGAGCGCCAGGAACCGTGGTCTGACTTCCCATTCATCGTCCTGTTGGGAAAGGCGATGGGCCAGCAAGCAGGCGGGGCGCGCGAGCGCCTTGCCGACTTCGGCAATGTGATCCTGCTCGAGCGCCCGCTCAATGTGCAGACCCTGCGCAGCGCCACCGTGTCGGCGCTGCGCGCGCGTCGCCGTCAGTACCAGGCGCGCGATGTGCTGGCCGACCGCGAGCGCACCGCCGCGAGCCTGCACCAGAGCCGCCAGGAACTGGTGGCCCTGAACGAGACGCTGGAATCGCGCATCGAGGAACGCACCCGCGCACTTGCCCAGGCCAACGACCGCCTGATGAACGAGATCATCGAGCGCGAGCGGGTGCAGCAGGCGATGGCCCAATACCAGAAGATGGAGGCGGTGGGACGCCTGACCGGCGGCATCGCGCACGACTTCAACAACCTGCTCAACGTGGTCCAGGGCAGCATGGACCTGATCCTGCTGATGTCGAAGGACCAGGTGGCGAAGGGCCGGGCCGAGATCGCGCGCAAGGCGTGCCAGCGTGGCGGCAAGCTCACGCGCCAGTTGCTGGCCTTCGCCCGCAACCAAAGCCTGGACCTGCGCGAGACCGAGATCGGCGTCCTGTTCGACGGCGTGCGCGAGCTGGTGTCGAGCTCGCTGGGATCGCGCATCGGCCTGCGGTTCGAGGTCGATGGCGATTGCCCACCGGTGCTGGCCGACGCCAACCAGATGGAGATGGCGTTGCTGAACCTGTCCCTGAATGCGCGCGATGCGATGCAGGGTTGCGGCGAGCTGGTGTTCGTTGCCGCCTGCGGCCAACCGCCGCCGGGCTTTCTTCCGCCGGGCGACTATGTGCGCATTGCCGTGACCGACAGTGGCGAAGGCATGGCGCCGGAGCTGGTCGCCAAGGTGTTCGAGCCTTTCTTCACGACCAAGGGCGTGAAAGGCACCGGCCTTGGCCTGAGCCAGGTATACGGCATGGCGCAGCAGTCCGGCGGCGCCGCGCGCATCCAGAGCGAGCCTGGCGTCGGCACCACGGTCGAGATCTGGTTGCGCACGGCGACGGCGGAGGCGGACGCCGAGGCGGCGCCGCCGCCCGCGATGCCGGCGGTTCGGCAAGCGGCGCGCATCCTGATCGTCGAGGACGACGATTTCGTGCGCGAATCGATGGTCTCTTCACTGGAAGCGCTGGGCCACACGGTGACCCAGGCCGCTGACGGAGAGGCGGGCCTGCGCGCGCTGCACGAGGCGCGGCCCGACCTGCTCATCACCGACTACCTGATGCCCGGCATGACCGGCGCCGAACTGATGCAGCGCACGCGGGCCATGTTCCCGGACCTGCCGATGATCATCGCGACCGGCTATGCCGACATGAAAGCGATCGAGCAGGTGCTCGGCGACGACCTCGTGCTGCGAAAACCATTCCAGCTGGCCGAGCTGGCGGTCAGCGTCGGCCAGGCGCTGGATCGCCAGCCCGCCGGCCGCGCGCGGCCTTGATTCCACTGTTGACGGAGCATGATGAGCACTGAGTCCCCCGGCTTCGATTACGAAGCCCAGCTTGCCGCATGCGCGCGCGGCGACCGCCAGGCGCTGCGGCGGCTGTATGACCGGGAAAGCCCGCGCCTGCTGGGCGTGGCGCTGCGCATCGTGCGCGAGCGGCAGCGCGCCGAGGACGTGCTGCACGACGCTTTCGTCAGCATCTGGACCCGCGCCGCCAGCTTCGACGCCACGCGCGGCTCGGGCCGCGGCTGGATGTATACCGTGGTGCGGCATGCGGCGCTGGACGCGGTGCGCGACGGCGCGCGCGAGGTCCACGCCGACGAGGAGGCGCTCGACGCCCTCGGCGGCGAGGTTTTCGATCCCGCCATGCCGGACGCTTTTGAACTGCGCCAGGACATGGGCCGCCTGCAAGACTGCCTGAACCGGCTCGACGTCGCCAAGCGCAACAGCATCCTGCACGCCTATGTCGACGGTTTCTCGCACAGCGAGATTGCCGAGCGCCTGAAATCCCCGCTGGGGACCGTCAAGGCCTGGATCAAGCGCGGCCTGAGCGCGCTGCGGGAGTGCATGGTATGAATCCCGTCCACGATCCCCATGAGCTGGCCGGCGAGTACGTGCTCGGCACCCTGTCGCGCGCGCGCCGCCGCGAGGTCGACGCCATGCTGCCGAACGACGCCACCTTGCGCGCCGCCGTCGCCTATTGGGAAGAACGGCTGCTGCCCTTGAGCGCGCTGGTCGAACCGGCAGCGCCTTCAACCGCATTGTGGCCGCGCATCGAGCGCAGCCTGGGGCCGGCGCCGGTCCCGTTCCCGGCGCCCGTGCATGCCGCCGCCCCCGGCTGGTGGGAACGCCTCGGCCTGTGGCGCGCCCTGGCGGCCGGCGGCTTCGCGGCCGCCGCGATCATGGCGGTGGTGGTCGGCGGGCGGCTGTACGAGGTCGAGCAGCCGCGCTATATGGTGGTGCTGGCCGCGCCGCAGAACGCGGGGCCGGGCTGGGTGCTGGAACTGGTGGCCGACGACACGCTGCGCCTGGAGCCGCTGGTCAAGACCGACGTGCCTGCCGATCGCGCGCTGCAATTGTGGACCAAGGCCGACGACTGGGATGGTCCAGTCTCGCTGGGCCTGGTCAAGCCGGGAGAATCGGTCGAGGTCAAGCTCGCCAAGCTGCCGAAAGTGGTGCCGAACCAGCTGTTCGAGATTACCTTGGAACCGGCCGCCGGTTCACCGATCGGCCGTCCGACCGGGCCCATTCTCTACATCGGGCGCGCGGTCAGGATATAGGCGTTGCTGGGCGGCGGCCAGGACAAGCCCATGAGGCCGCCGCCAGTCTCCTATCAGCGCAGCCAGATCGCGATATCGCGCACGCCTGGCGTGCCGCTGCCAATCACCGAGGTTGCCGGCGTCGCCGCGCCATTGACCAGGGTTGCCGCACCGGTCGCCAGGTCGACCCGGTACAGCGAGCTTGGACCGCCGGCCGTGGCGCGCAGCGCCGCCAGCACCAGGCCATTCGCGCCGCCACCGATATCCATGCCGCCATCGCCCGCCACCGTCACGCCCAGCGGACCAACATTCACCAGCGTGCCGTCGTTCGGCGGATTCTGCAGCGCCAGCACCGAGCTGGCGCCGTCCACATCGAACAGCTGGGTCGATGCTGCATTCGGGATGCTGTTGGTATAGGCGGCTGCCACGACGACTGGCGCGACGCCGGCGCGGTTGATATTGCCGTCGGTGGTGGTGGCGCCGGTGTCGACATTGATGCGCAGGCTCTGGCCGCTGTCGCTGATCACGCGCAGGCGGTCGGCGGCCGGGTTGAAGTCGACCGCGAACGCCGTTCCCTGCATGGCGGTGTAGGGCGCCGTGGTGTCGGCGGCGTCGGCGCTGAGCGTCGCCTTGACGGTGGCGGCGCCGGTGGCCGGATCGATGGTCACCAGGCGCGCGGTCGAGGTCAGGCCATACAGCATGCCATCCTTGGGCCGCACATCGATGCCGACCAGCGTTTCATTGCCGGCGAGACCCGTGATGGCGACATTGGTGTCGATCGTGTTGGGCGAGCCGACCTTGAAGCCCATCAGCCGGTTGTTGTCGGCCAGGCCCAGCACGACCGGGGCCGCGGCGCCGCGCAGTGCGATGCCGCGGATGTCCTCGGTGACGCCAAGCGCGCCGATGAGGTTCGTCGGGGCGCTGGTGGCGGCCAGGTTCACGCCATACAGGTTGCGGGCGCCGCCGACGGTCGCGACCATATAGCCCATATTGCTGCGTGCATCGATGTCGAAGCCATTCGCGGCGCCGATGGTGACGCCCAGCGGCACCGGCGTGGCCAGCGTGCCGTTGTTCGGCGGATTCTGCGTGTACAAGGTCGAATTCGCGCTGTCGATGCCGTACAAGGTGGTCGAGCCGGTGCCGGCGAACGAGTTGGTATAGGCCGAGGCCGAGATCGCGGTATTGGACGCGCCGCCATTGATGCTGCCGTCGGTGGTGGTGGCGCCGGTGTCGACATTGATGCGCAGGCTCTGGCCGGTATTGCTGACGATGCGCAGGCGGTCTGCCATCGGGTTGAAGTCGACGCCGAAGCTCGTGCCGGCCAGTGCGCTGAACGGCTCGGTGGTGTCGGCCGCGTCGGCAGAGAGGCGCGACTTGTTGGTGGCGGCGCCGGTCGCGGCGTCCAGCGTGTACAGGCGGCCCGTGGAGCCGACGCCGTACAGCATGCCGTCCGTCGGCCGCACGTCGATGCCGACCAGGTTCTCGCCGCTCTGCAGGCCGGTCACGAGCACATTGCTGCGGATGGTGCCGGGCGTGGCGCGGTCGAACGAGACCAGGCGGTTGCTGGCGGTCAGGGCGACCACGTCGCCGACGGTAGCGGCCGGCGGCGGCGTGGTGGTCGGTGGCGTAGCGTCATGGTCGTTGTTGCTGCTGCCGCAGGCGGCCAGGGCGAGGGCGATCGCGGAAACGAGGGCGAGCTTGGTGAAGTGCGGTTTGGTCATGATGTGTCCTCAGTAAGAATTGCTTGTTTGAATTCGTTGGGGCGCATCGCGGCCGGGTTGGCTGCAATGTTGGCGCTGGTACTACTCGCCAGATGCAGGAATGGATGCAGCTTGTGAAAAAATATTTTCACAAGCTGAGATAGGCATGACCGTCCGTACAATGCGGACGAGGTCATGCAGTTCCTGCTGGGCGAGGAAGCGGCGGCGCGTTGCGTGTCGATCACCTTCAGCCACTGAACATCACGATCATTCGGCCCGGCGCAGGCGCGCCACCAGCGGCGCCAGCAGCGCCGCTAACAGCGCGAAGCCGGCGGCGACGTAAGCGACCATGTCCAGCCCGAGCCATGGGATGACGACGCCGCCCAGCATGGCGCCGATGCCGATCCCCGCGTTCGCGGCCGACACATTGGCGGTGCCGGCCAGCGCCTGCGAATGGGTGGCCGACTTCATCACCCGCACCTGGCAGATCGGGAACAGGCCGGTGTACGCGATGCCCCACAGCGCCAGCACCGCGCAGAACAGCAGCGGATTGCCGGCCGCCGGCACGCACAGCGCCATGCCGAGCGCCAGCAGGCCGGCGAAGACCGCGGTGGCCCTGAGCGGCGCGCGGTCGACCGCCTTGCCACCCAGCCAGTTGCCGATCAAGCCGATCGCGCCGAAGCCCATCAGCCACCAGCCGACGTTGGCCGGCGCCACGCCGGCCAGGCGTTCGAGGATGTCGGCCAGGTAGGTATAGGCGGTGAACATGGCGGTAAACACCAGGACCGACAGCGCGACGTTGGCCAGGAAGCAGGGCTCGCGGAACAGGCGCGCCTGCGAGCGAAAATCCACGCCTTTGGCGCGCGCCACGGCCGGCATCAGGCGCCACAGGGCGAGCGCGATCGCCAGCGACAGCACGGCCAGGATCCAGAAGGCGCTGCGCCAGCCGATGCTGTTGGCGGCAATCGTCCCCAGCGGGATGCCGAACAGCAGGGCTGCGGAAATGCCGAGGTAGACCCTGGCCACCGCCTGGCCGGCCTTGCCGGGTCCGGCCAGCTCGGCGGCGGTCTCGCTGGCCGTGCCCCAGAACACCGGCAGGGCCAAGGCCGGGATGAAGCGCGCCAGCGCCAGGATCCAGATATTCGTGGCCACCGCTGCCAGGGCGTTGGACAGCGCGAACACGATCAGTACGCCAATGAACAGCGCCTTGCGGTCGAGGTGCGACAACCAGGCCGTCAGCGGCGGACCGAACAGCATGACGGTGAAGGCGAACAGGGTGACCAGCTGGCCGGCCATCGAGATGGAAATGCCGAGGTCGCGCGACAGGGCCGGCAGCAGGCCGACGATGAGGAACTCGGTGGTGACGACCAGGAAGCCGGCCAGCGCCAGGATGAAGATCGACAGGCCGGCGGACGATGACGCCGCCGGCTGCGCGATGGCGGCGGGAGAAGATGGGTTGGACATGGTGGATTGATGGTTTGATCAGGGGCGCCATGGTATTGGAAATGGAATTTCCTATCTCGGGCATTTATTCCTATACTTAGCGGAATAAAATTCCGGAATCGATCATGCAAAGCAGTGAACGCCTGAAAGGCGTCGATGTGTTCGTGGCCGTGGCCCAGTCGGGCAGCTTCGTGCGCGCAGCTGCGCGCCTGAACCAGACCGGCTCGGCCGTCGGCAAGGCGATCGCGCGCCTGGAAGCCCGCCTGGATGTGCGCCTGTTCGAGCGCACCACGCGCAGGCTGTGCCTGACCGACGCCGGCACCCGCTTCCTGGCCGCCTGCACCCGCGTGCTGGGCGAACTCGAGGATGCCGAACTGGCGCTGCATGCCGAGGGCGCCTTGCTGGCCGGCCGCCTGCGCATCGACCTGCCGGCGACGTATGGCCGGGTGATGGTGCTGCCGGTACTGAGCGCCTTCCTGGGCCGCTATCCGCGGATCCGGCCGGTACTGTCGTTCACCGACCGCTACGTGAACATGATCGACGAGGGGATCGACGTGACGGTGCGCATCGGCAGTCCCGAAGCCTGGTCGCCGCTGCTGGGCCACCGGTTCGTGGGACAGGACCAGAAAGTGTTCTGCGCGGCGCCGTCCTATCTCGAGGCGCATGGCGTGCCGGCCTCGATCGAAGACCTGGACCGGCATGCGGCGATCATGTACGGCAAGGCCGACGGCACGATCAGTCCCTGGCTGGTGCGGCACGGCAGCGCCCTGGTCGAGCGGCGCGGCGCCGACGAACGGATTGTGGCGGGCGACGCCGAAGCCCAGGCCGGTCTGGCCCTTGCAGGCCTGGGCGTCGCCCAGATGTCGACCTGGCTGATCGGGCGCCAGCTGCGTGAAGGCGGCCTGGTGCAGATCCTGCCGCAGCACGCGACCGCGGGCCTGCCGATCCACGTGGTGTGGCCCAAGGCGAAGGAGGGCGTGCCGCGCGTGCGCGAGCTGGTCGAGACCTTGTGCGCGGGGCTGTCGGAGAAGATGGGCGACACGATCTGAGTGCCGGATGGAACGCACCGCGTTTGCCCCGCCGCCCGGCCGCAAACGATGCTTGATAAACCACGGATCCGTCCTAAGCTGAAAGGCTCCAGTGGATTTTTCCACACCATTCTCAGGAGGACATCATGCTGCAAACCGCCGACATCCAGCAACGTTTTAAAAACGTCCAGCAAGTCGTGAACCAGGCCGAGCAAGTCTGTCAAAGCGACCAGAGTGTCCCGAGCGAGATCCGCGACTGCATCCACAAGATCGCCGAGGAAGCCGGGCGCGCGCAAAGCGTCATGCAGTCGAACGACCAGTCGCGGATGGTCCAGGCCATCGACGACCTGGAAGCCATGGGCGACGAGGCCAAGCGGGTGTGTACCTCGACCCGTCCGTCACCGCAAGTCCAGTCGGTCATCGTGCGCGTGCACGATGAGCTGTCGAACCTGAAACACCAGCTGCACTGATTTTTAGACGATACCCCGATCGCGCAAGGCCGCGATCTCATCCTCGCTCCTGCCCAGCACCTCGCGCAATACCTCATTCGTGTGCTGGCCCAGCAGGGGCGGGGCCATCCCGCTCGTCGCCGGCGTGGCCGACATCCGGATCGGATTGCGCACCAGTTTCACGTGGCCCGCGCTCGGGTGCGGCAAGTCGATCGCCATCTCGCGCGCCACGACCTGCTCGTTGGCGAACACTTCGCCGACGTCGTTGATCGGCCCGCAAGGCACGCCTTTTGCTTCCAGCAGCGCGATCCATTCGTCGCGTTTTTTCAGCTTGACCATGTCCACCAGCAGCGGCACCAGCTGGTCGCGGTTCTGCACGCGCAGCGGATTGGTGGCGAAGCGCGGATCGCTGCCCAGTTGCGGCTCGCCGCCAGCCTCGACGAACTTCTGGTACTGGCCGTCGTTGCCGGTGGTGACGATGATGTGGCCGTCCGCGCAAGCAAAAGTCTGGTAGGGCACGATGTTCGCGTGCGCATTGCCCCAGCGCTTGGGTGGCTTGCCGCTGTTGAGGTAATTGCTGCCGACATTGGCCAGCATCGCCACCTGGGTGTCGAGCAGGGCCATGTCGATGTGCTGGCCCTCGCCGCTGCGGTCGCGGTGAGTGAGGGCGGCCAGCACGGCGACCGTTGCATACATGCCGGTCATGAGGTCGGTGAGTGCGACGCCGGCCTTTTGCGGCCCGCCGCCAGGCAGGTCGTCGCGCTCGCCGGTGACCGACATCAGCCCGCCCATGCCCTGGATCAGGAAGTCGTAGCCGGCGCGGTGGGCGTAGGGACCGTCCTGGCCGAAGCCGGTGATCGAGCAGTAGACCAGGTCCGGCTTGATGGCCTTGAGCGCGTCGTAGTCGAGACCATAGCGCTTGAGGTGGCCGACCTTGAAGTTCTCGAGCACCACGTCGCAGTGGACGACCAGTTCGCGCAGCAGGGCCTGGCCCTCTGGGCTGGCGATGTCGACCGTGAGCGAGCGCTTGCCGCGGTTGGCCGACAGGTAGTAGGCGGCTTCCAGCGTGTCCTTGCCCTGTTCATCTTTGGCGTATGGCGGGCCCCAGGCGCGGGTGTCGTCGCCGGCGCCGGGGCGCTCGATCTTGATCACGTCGGCGCCGAGATCGGCCAGGTTCTGCGAGCACCAGGGGCCGGCCAGCACGCGCGAGAGGTCGAGCACGCGGAGGTGGCCGAGGGCTTTGGACAAGGCGGGGGAAGGGGAACTGGGGTGCGTCATGTCTCGTTCTTCTGGTATGCGATCGGGAAGCGCCGATTATAGCTGGCTGGTTCGGGGACTCGCACCACGTGAGGGAGTGAGACGCCATCCACCGTTCATCCGGGCCGATCGTCGAGATATCCAGATACCGGCTTCAATGCATGACGACAGTGTTAAGCGTTTAAGTCATGCTGGTTGCATTGATCAAGTTCGAGTGCCAGGGGGGCGTATGAGCGCCGAGAGCAAAGAAACGGATATTCAAGCTGAGCCGTTACCGGATCCGACAATGGAGGGCCCACTCCTGCAGGCCCGTGCGCGACGCCTGGCCGTCTTGAGGGCGGCTGAGGGACTTTGGAAAGATCGCACCGACATTCGGAAGAATGGCGTCGAGGTCCAAGAGCAATTGAGAGCTGAGTGGAACTCATAATTTGATTAGCGATGGAGATTTTCCCCAGGCTTGATTTTTTGTGCACTGAAGAAGAAGCCGTCCCAGAAAATCACTGCATGATCAGGTTTTTTGATGAACACTTGCGTGCAACCGATATCGACCACCGTGACGGGATTTGGCAGACCTAGCTTCGTAGCACTGATTTGCGCCTCCTGGAGCACGTACACATTTGTTTCGACCTGCTTGCTTTCAAAGCTTGGTGTACCACAGCTTTCGGTTCCAAACCGTGTTCCGTCCTTTCGGATTGTCATTACCTGTCCAAGGAGTTGCTTCGCCTGCTTCTCATCTATCGAAGTGATCTCGACACCGTCGAGCACCGATGTAAATTTCCATTGGCCGATGACTTCTTGTCCTGGCTGCGCCGCGTGGACAGGAAGGCTGCTTGTCATGGCGATGACAAGCATCGCAGCGTGGGAGCGAAATCGAAGTGATACTGAGCGTTGAGTAGACATGGTGAGCTTGCTCTTTAGTTTGGGCTATTTAACTGAAGCTAAGGCAGTACGGAATGGAGCACTCTCCTCCTCTCG
>Ga0308157_10006957_pt1 | contig 13323 bp, 10 predicted proteins | sample PhyBR1_FD_201035 | JGI IMG/M metagenome (GOLD analysis project Ga0308157, IMG submission 201035) | Phyllosphere microbial communities from UC Gill Tract Community Farm, Albany, California, United States - DLSLB.R1 | ecosystem: Host-associated > Plants > Phyllosphere > Unclassified | place: USA...
ACTTCATTTCACCTATACCCTTTAAAACGTTGGTACGACAGGCTTCATGAGACGATTCAACTCATCAAATCAGTACTTATTCCCACTCAATCGTTGAAGGTGGTTTCGACGTCACATCGTACAGGACGCTTCAAAAAACGTTGGTATTAAAGGGTTTATCAATATATTTAAGTTATGATTCCACTGAATTTATCGCATTATTTATTTATATAATTGTAGCAGGTGAAGGGCTTATTTTCAAACAATAATACAGAAAAAACTACAATTTTACGGGGTAGTAATTACTTACTTTCTCGCCCCTTCTTTTCTTCCCATGAAGAGATTAAAAACTCAGCTGTAGATCCAGCTATATTAACTGCAAACTGAGCATGCCTAGATGAAGGAGATGGGACTTTACGACTTCTGCCATGTGCGTCACTCAGTTTATTTCTTAATGATCCGAGACCTTTTACTACAGATACACACCCCGATAGAATTTCTTTAAATATTTGTTCCGTATGTTCACTAGGCGCTAGGTTAAGTAGTTCTTGAACTCCTTTATAGAGTTGTGGTAATTCGGCTTTATCATTATATTCATATTCAGCCTCATCCATAATATGTTTACATGTTGCCTCTAGCAAAGTCCTCGCAATAGTGATTGCTCCATCAGGATCTGTCGTCCGCCTTACTAAAGCTTTTTGCCAAACTTGTTGAACATATTCGTAATCGATATGCCCATCTATAGTGTCAGAAACAACACTATCTACTGGAGAAGTAGTAATTATACTTTCTTCTATTATAGTCAGAGCATGATTAAACTCATCACGTAAATAATCACGTCTTCCTTGATATGTAGGTGATTGATTTTTAATATGACCCCAAAACTCTGTTAACGAGCGACAATCCCTCAAAAATTTTGGTAAATAACTATTTATATAGGTATTTCTTATTAACTCCTGACGTAAATCTTTGTATTCAGCATCATCAGCATCTTCTCCAGTTGCATGAGAAACGAGTAAATATTTTAATTTTTCTACTTTAATATATAGCCCGTCATTCATCGTAGCATCCCCTCTCGATTCCATATTTAACAACAAGCCGTTCATAGTAACTTATACAATTTATAATTACGAAGAAGATGATTTCTAAGCAATAAAGCAACACCATAATATTTGTATCGTGTGGATGTACCTACCTATGCGATTATAAGAGTTATTTCGACTTTTGTAAGTGACAATAACCCCCCCTTCCATTAGAATTTTAAGTCTGTATAAAATAAGCAATGATTCTTTTAAATAGCTACATTCAATCAATGTCTTTAGAGTAAAGATCTTTCACACTTAAGTTGTTTAAACAAATTAAACTAATCGAGTAATTAACTAGAGACTCTGCTCTCAGATTGAAATCACTGAGTCAATTCTGAACTTTCTTTAATAATTTTATAGACAGTCGCTCTTCCGATTCCATATTCTTTGGCAATATCGCTTGCACTTTCTCCAGCTTCAAAGAGGATGCGTACACGCTTTTTCACTTTTTCATCTATAGTAGGTCTACCGCCAATTCTCCCTCGCTTACGAGCTGCAGCTAGTCCAGCTTTTGTACGTTGCTGAATAATATCACGCTCAAACTCAGCAAAGACAGCCAACATACCAAACATAGCTTTCCCAGTTGGAGTGGATGTATCAAATGAATCACTGATTGATACAAAATCAACTTGTTTCTCTTTTAGTTGCTCAGTTAATTCGTATAACTCTTTAGTGCTTCTGGCTAGCCGATCTAGTTTATAGACAACGAAAAGATCTCCTTGAGTAGCAGCTTTCATTGCATTCAATAGCTCGACCCTCTCACTCTTTCGACTTGATACTTTCTCAACATACATCACCAACCGCAGTCCTTTTTCCTCCGCATACTTCTCAATAGCTCTTTCTTGCATATCTAAGTTCTGATCTTCCGTACTCACACGACAATATCCGATGATTCGATGCATTCATTTAACCTCTATTCTTTTTTCTCATATGTTTTATATACAAACTACATTAGACGAGTTTATAGACAAAAACAACAAAAAAGAGAGAGCATAAATGTTAATTTATACTCTCTCGGTATTTCGTCTATAAAACGACGATTTAATAGATTTCTTATTTCTGTTGTCAACTAAAGGACTTTTGCTTCTTTATGCTATTATTTAATCAAGTAATAACTCAAAAAGGAAGTGATCTAATGAATGATAGTAAAGAGTTCTGTCCTTATTGCAAATCTAACCTTCAAGGAGAAGTGATTCCTAAAGAATCACAGAAGTTTTATGGAGCTACTCACTTTACAAGAAAGATTGGTATTACAAGCATTGACATTGATAGTATAAGAAAATGGCGATGTCCAGACTGTCATAAAGAATGGGATAAGAAATCCTAATCAAATCGATATGATTAATAATCGCTTCAAGTAATGTGTTTTATAACTCATTAAAGTTCTTTTCAGACGGATTATTTGTTCCAAGATCTCCACGAAAAGCATTTTGTAGTATCATTTTTTTTAAATGATCAAATTGACCTGCTTTTTTAATTAGTTCTTTAGATTTCCGTTCATTTTCAAAAATTTTATCTAACATCTCAACAATTTTTTGCTGTTCTTTTAACGAACATAAAGTTATATTCAGTTTTCTAGCTTTTTTTATACCAAAAGCCGCTTGGGTAGTAGAATTAATCCCTTTCTTAATTTGCATTTCAATTTGTGAAGATTGAAATAAATAGTACAAAAATCTAGGAACAACTTTTGCTACCTTTGGTTGGATTAAAATGACATTTGCAGACAATACGTACTTTCTCTCAACAGGTATATTAAATGGGTTTCCAACAGTTCCAATTTTACCAATTATGAAGTCACCATCATTTATATCGTATCTATTTATATGCTCATTTAATACAGATAAACTTACTGATCTTGCATTATCAAAGTCAATTTCTAAAGTTTGATAATTGCATTCTTTGATACCTATATAAGGAACTCCATCATTACTTATTGGAGGTGTTCTATGACTAGGTTGTGGGTCTATTGCAAAAGCAACTTCATCAAGATTAACATTTTCCCAGTCCTCAAAATTTACTTTTTCTGTAACCCTCCATTCACTAGTCAATTCACCACGAAATGCTTTATCTAAAATTGCTGCTCGACGTAGTTCAAACGTTTCATTCGCTTCCTCAATCAACTGCTTTGCTTCGTCAATTTTACATAAAAGCCGCTCCACTTTCTCAGCAATCCGTTTTTGTTCGTTTAGAGGAGGGAGAACATAGGGAATCAAAGACATTTTTCCTTTATTAATTATGGAAACTGTTGTGGCAGAAGACCGATTCCAAAGTTCATTTTGGTAAGTTCCATTTAATACTTGATAATAGTTAAACTTTGGGTTAATCATTTTTTTATTTGGCACAAGTGAATTTATTTGTTGATTAGTTGTACATTCAACGGTGTTAAATCCAGCCTTTCCAATAGAACCTATACAACATACCATCGTAGATTCTTTTGGTATAATTCTAGAAACGGCTTTGCCCTCATCGGTCAGATATTCAGAAGCGTGTATAACTTCTCTACCTTGTTCTAAATCTGTTGGCTTAACAAATGGAAAATCGCCACCATAGTATTCACTATGTTTTTTAGCTGGGGTAGAACCTGTGACTACGCTGTTTGTTGTTTCAGTTCTTACCCAAATCCAATTATCTGGAACTTCATATGGCTGCTCTTCCTCTGTTAATATAGCTTCTTCTAACAACTCTTCGAAAGTCTTTTTTTTCTTACTCACTTTATGACCACCTCATCAACTTCAACCGCACGTAATTCTTCAACCGCACGTAATTCTTCAACTACTTCGTTTAACAAATCCATCGCCTTTTGAATTTTTATAATCGCTTCTTCTGCTGATTCAATTGGGTCGGGTAAGTTTTCGTATGAGGATAACGATTCATCTGCAATCAATCCAATATTTAAGCTATCATCTTTTTTCGCAATTTCCGCTCTAGTAAATTTGTTCCAACGTTCATCCTCCACTTTTATGCGGTCTTCCGCCACATATGCTTTCATGAAGTTTTCAAAATGAGCCAACGTTAGTTGGTTACGTTTTCCAAACGAAGACATATTTGTACGAAGATCATATATCCAAACATCTTTCGTATTATCTTGGTCTGTTGTTCCTCTTGTGAAGAACAGGACATTTGTTTTAACACCTTGTGCATAGAAAATCCCTGTCGGTAATCGTAAAATGGTATGCAGATTACATTTGTTCATTAAGTCCCGACGTATTTGTGAACCTATACCTCCTTCAAATAACACATTGTCTGGTAAAATAACTGCAGCACGAGCATTTCCATCATCCTTCAAAGCATTATAAATTAACTGCAAGAAATTCAACTGTTTATTCGATGTTTCAAACGTTAAGTCATCTCGTGTGACTCGTTCTCCACCTTTTTTCGTTCCAAACGGTGGATTTGTCAAAATAACATCAAAATTCTTCATCCATTTACCATTACTAGATAAAGTATCACCGTGTTTTAAACGTCCCTCGATATCATGTAAAAGTGCATTCATCAATGCTAAACGGTGTGTGTCCTTGACAATCTCCATTCCTGAAAAAGCTTCTTTCTTTTGGAACTCAATCTCTTCCGTTTTCAAATCAAAGTGATTATCTGTTTTTTCTTTTATATGCCGATCTGCAGCAATCATAAAACCAAATGTTCCTGCTGCAGGATCAGCACAACGTTCCCCTACTTTAGGATCAATCAATTGAACCATTACATCAATCAAAGGTCGAGGTGTGAAGTATTGACCTGCGCCTGACTTTGTTTCACTTGCATTTTTCTCAAGAAGTCCTTCATATAAGTCTCCCAATCCTTCTTCTTTAGCATTGTACCAATCGAGCGCATCGATAGATTTAATGATTTTTTCTAAGTTCTTGGGCTCTTCAATACTGGTAGAAGCATCGCTATAAACAAGACGCAATTTATCATTTTCGTTGCCACCTAATTCAAGAAGAAGCTTTTGATAAAACTGTTTTAATGGCAGTCCTTCTTTTTCTACGAGCTCATCCCAACGATATTCTTCTGGAATTATTGCTTCAGTTTCTTGTTCTTTCATCATTTTTAAGAACAATAAGTAGGTTAGTTCCGTTACATACTGTTGATAATTAATTCCGTCATCCCGTAATACGTTACAGAGATTCCATAGTTTTTTTACGATTTCTTGGTTTGTCATGTTGTTCCTCCAATGTATTTCTATTTATCTGTTTCCTTATTAAAGACCAATTAACAAGCAAGTCAATTCTACAATTATAACGTAAAAAATGCCGCTCTATTAAGCTAGCGACATTTTAATTTAATTATCCTACATACAAGTTGTCATTGATTGTTGAAACAATCGGATTAATCAAATCACCAAATTCTCTTTTGAGTGTCTTATACCCTCCGCTACTTTTAAATGGCTCCTCAATAAATGCAGCTTCTGGAGTAGGAGCTAAGACAGGGACTAATAGTAGTTGTTTTTCGATACGTTCTAGCCAGTTCTTTTGTCTCGGTGTCCAATCATGAAGAGAATAGACTTTTTGCATTGCATATTTAATTCGTGTTTCATGATCAATTAATGATACTCCAAGAGCAGCCTGACGAATAAAACTAATGATGTCTGCAGCAATCTCCTCATTTTTAGTTTGCTTCCATGCAATTTGTAAATGAGACTGTTTAAACCCTTTTGTTTCTAAAATTGTAGTCAACTCTCTTAAATCTTTGCGAGTTAGATCTTTTGGTCGAGTACATACCAACTGTAAAGCAGGGATTTCATTTATATTCGCTCTAATAAATTGCACGAATCCATCTAAATAATCTTCAGGACGTTCGTTCCCTTCTCCATAACCTCTGGTTACATGTGTAACTTTATCTTCTTTATCAGAAATGTACCGCTTTTCTCCCTTGATTTTATACTCTCCCATGTATTCAAATAAAATAGAATATTGACTAGCTTCTTCAGGAGAGTAGTTCTTTACCTCACTAATCCATTCATCAATATTTTTTCCTTTAGACAGTTCTTCAAATTTCTTTTTGTCTGTCTCAGTTAGTTTTTGTTTACGTCGCTGTAACTTAGCTGTCAGTTGTTCTCCGTAAAAGCTTGCTTCGTCTTTTGTTTTAGCATGCGCTAGACGATCATGAAGTTCTTGTATGCTTTGAATTTGGTTCTTTACGACGGGCTTCATTTCCGTGTAACTCTGTAGTTTGTCATAAATTCCTACTGCATCATAGATATTAAAATGCGTTTTATTGATATCAGGGCAAAGACGTGTGGCACGTCCAAGCATCTGATCATACAAGATACGTGATTGTACACGTCGCATGAAGACGATATTAGTAATAGCAGGCACGTCGATTCCTGTAGTCAAAAGGTCAACAGTAACCGCTACGTTCGGCAAGCGTTCGTTTTTAAATCGCTTAATTGATTCAAGGGGTTTATAAATTGAACCCGTAATCTTGACGATTGCATCGTCTTCCACTTCATCACCTAACTCTTTGAATGCTTCTTTTAGCAATCGTACAATCAAATCTGCATGTTGATCCGTAGCAGCAAAGATTAATGTTTTTTCATTTCCCATTGGATCAATATACTGAGCGAGTGTATTTAAAATCGCTCGGTTGAATGGCTCAGTAATTACTCGCTTATTGAATTGCTCGACTTCGAAATGAACAGTATCTTCTACTTTTTCAAGTTGAATTTCATTGTTATCCACATCATAGACTTCAACTTCATCATCTTTTTCAAACGTGATTCCTAAAGTAGATAGCTCTGTTGCAAAAACATACGGTGGTTCATGGTCAGTCAAGAAACCATCGAGCACAGCTTCACTATAGGAATATTTAAAGATTGGCATTCCAAATATCTCTGTTGTGTGAAGAGCGGGTGTTGCTGTGAGACCCAAGCAAGCTGCATCAAAGTAATCAATTACCCGTCGATACTGACTAATATAGTCATTTTGATCTTGGAACAACAACTCTTCATCAGACATTTCACGATCACTGGTATAACCTCGGTGCGCCTCATCAACAATAATAAAGTCATATTGACCGACACTTGGTATCCGCTTGTCTTCACTGTAAAACAGTCGATGTACCATACCTTGCACTGTTGCAATGTGTACTCGAGTTGCAATCTCAGGCGACATGTCCTCTAATGATTTAACATCATAGATACTTGAGAAAGGAAGCCCTTCGATTTCTGTATCTTTTAATGCATTTTCTGTTTGAACACCGAGAGATTTTCGATCAACTAAGAATAAGATGCGTCGACTTTTTTTAGCTTTGATTAAGCGATACATAAGTGCAATCGCAGTTCGAGTTTTCCCTGTTCCGGTTGCCATAGCAATGAGCATTTTTCGTTGTCCCTCTTGCATAGCTTGCTCAGCCGCTAATACTGCATTCTGCTGATAAGAACGTAGACCAAACTTAGTAATATCTTCTTCTTTCAACTGTTCATTTGCAGCTTCATCATCCTGACTCAGAAGAAGTTGCAAGTCTTCTGGAGAGTGCCAACCTTCTAATGGACGTGCATGCTCTGTCGGTTTTCGAGCATCCCAAAACCAGATTCCTGACTCTTCTTTTAACTGGCGTAAAAATGGTCTGCCATTTGTAGCATAAAGAAACGGTACTTTATATTGACCGTTGGCAGACAGCAATTGTTCATTTCTAATCGAAGTAGCATTTCTAGCATACGTTTTCGTTTGGCTATCTAAAACAGCAGGTATGTTCTTATGCTTTGCTTTCGCTTCTACCAAACCAACTAGTTGTAATCCAATAAAGAGCGCATAATCCACTCTTCCTCTTCCAACTTTCCACTCAGCAATTGCCATATTTCGATTCTTCTGCGGAATCGTTCCTTTTGTATAGGAGTTCAAATTATTCGTATCTACTTCCCAGCCTGCCAAGCGCAGTTTTTCGTCTATGATTGTACGTGTTTCTGATTCTGATAATCGTTGATTACTAACAAACTTACGTGATATTTTTTTACGTTCTCTCTTTATTTCTGGACTTTCTAAATTTGAATCTTTACGGATGCTCTTTAGTTCATCTTCTAACTTTTTAACTTTAAAATCGTATTCTTTTTGCAACTCATAAATCTTGTTTTCTTCTTCCTGTTCGACGGGTTCGATGTATTCTGGTACTTGGAAGCTCCAATCGTTGTACACTTCCATAAACCATATCGATATACGATAAGTTAATCGGAGCATTGCTTTCGCTTCTGCAACTTGTCCATAATCTGCGCCATGCACTGCCTGATTTCCTTTTCGACGCAACGCATGAAAGATTTCTATTAACTCAGGAGCTAGTATCTCTTCTCTTCTTAGTAAGTTAATTCGTTCAATTTGCTTTTTATTATCAGGTTCTTCTAAATTCTCAAGTGCTAAAATGTATTTAGTCATTGTCTCTGCAAATAAACGCAGCTTCATCAACGTTGTATGTGGATCAATGTAAACGTTCCGTTCTGCTGATTCACCTAAATTAGCGAGAACATCCCATTTACCAAGAAAGAATGCAAAATTACTTTTCATGATTACCACCACTTTGTATAGTATTTTTCACTATTATACCATCATGATGTATGTATTTTACAATTCAACCATTTTCTAAAACAACGCAAAGAAGAGTATCAATCATGCATTGAACATAATCGACACTCTTTCACTATATTGTTCTTTTCATTCAGTAATACTGTATGAAAGATGAGTTTTATTAACTCTTACTCTTCTTTCCTCTTCCCTCGACCGAATAGCTTTAAATTGTGCCAAAGGATTAGCTTTTGAAGCGTTTTTAGGTACATCAAACTCCACATCATCAAGTTTTATAGTAATTACTTTTTTAATATCTAGCGACTCTTCAATAGTCACCTTTTTTTCAACAATTGATCTTTTTCCAACAATCGATTTTTCCTTTTCAACAGTGGCTACTTTTTGGTCAATCCTCCCTTCTTTTTCACTTGAAACTCTCTTTGATTGCAATACGCTATAACATCCAAAATACTTTAGCAATAATCCCCACATCAGAGCATATTGTTTGTTAAGTTTTAAAAAGTTAACTCTACTGAATTCCGAATAGTCTTTAGTTGTATTCTCTTCTCTTTTTTTAGCAAGGAATAGAGAATGTACACTATGCATTTGTTTGAATTTCTCTATCTCAATATTAAAGGACATATCTGTTAATCGATGAAAGAAAGGAGCATCCTCTTCTTCTTGTTTTTGATCAAGAAATTCTAAAATGCTCATTCCTTTGTTATTAATTGAACAGTAATGAGCATCGTAATAGTAATTCAACCCTAATTGATCTCTTAATTTTTCATTTAAGTCTTGTTTATACGCTATGACTTCTTTTTTATCTTTTTTAACAAATGCTTCTTGGGCACTTATATTATAAAAATGAAGTAATTCTTCTTTAATAGCATCTATTTTCATAATTTCGTCCTTTTTAAGTCTTCTATGTTTATTACTTACTGTGTATGCCCATTTTTGCTTTTTGTAGACAATAACGCCCTCTTTATTTAGCTTGCCAAAAATTGATACTAAATTTGATTTTAAATTTCCGAGAAACACTTGAATAAAGTCATCTAACATCTCTTTTTCTAATTCATCAGTATCATAATCAGAAATCTCTGTTTTGAAATATTTTTTAATTTTTTGTAGATCGTTTTCTTTTTTTCCATACAATACATTTAAAATCTCGTCATCAATTATACCAATGCTGCCTAGCCATTTATTTGAACTCATCGGCTTTACATCATTATTTTTTTGAACTAAAAAACTTAGTACAAGCGATTTTAACTCAGATTCTCCAACTAACTGCCCACTGCCATTGTTTGAGCGTCTATCAAGTCTATCAGCCTTTTTAGAGCGCTTCCCTGTACACGTAAAAATTCTTTTTGAACCTCTTCCTTCAAATGTACATGACTCCCAATGCTGCATTACTGTTTTCATAATTATTTTGGTTTCTTTCCCAGATAAATTTCCATTCTTTTTAAGTGCTTGCTTTTGTGCATCACTTCCGTATTTTTTCACTAGTTCTTTGAGGTTTAATATTCTCACTAATATAATTCCTTTCTTAATAGGTTTTCTTAATTTTGATAAGCATTTATTACAACTCGCTCTTATACCTGCGAAAAATCACATTCTTCGTATCAAGTAGATCTTAGTTTTCCTTGGCTTTCACCATGTTATTTCTGTACCGAATCGATTCAATAAAAAAGTATTAACTATTATAAGGTCGATTCGGTACAGAAATTAATGTTTGATTTAGTAGATTTTCACGACTTATTTTGACTTCCTACATACAATTTTTTGTATCCATAGTACAATCTATTTTTTGGGATTAAGTGTTTGTCTCTTTTGCGATTGTTTACAATGATTTGTTAAGTTTTTATAATCTGCTAATGCCCTATCAATATGACTATAGGGAATCCTTTTATTCCAGCCCTTATACAAATAGTCTCTCATCTCACTAAATGTCCACTGTCTATTTGATTCTTTAACAATTCTACCGATAACTTTTTGTACTGAATGACGTTCTTTTCTCGGATTCTCAATTTCGTTAAACTCAGGGATGTTTTTTTGAATGAGTAATGTCTCCGTCATTTTTAATAATTCTTTTTCCATCAAAACAAATAGTACTTCAATCTCATCTAGGCTTGTTTCAATCAAATCTAACAGTTTACTATTAACGTGTTGCTTGGTATCTTTTTTTAAATAACCTCCGATGAATCTCACCCATAAATCTTTACTTTGTCCTACATACTTCAATTTTTCATTAACGTGAAAAAAATATAAACCACTCTCTTGAGACAACTGCTTTTGATAATTTTTCACCTCGCTAAACTTGACCATAAATCTTTTTTCCGAACTAATTTTGATATTAAACAATGATATTCGAAATTAGTGTACGCCTTCACTCTCGACAATATACTATTGTCCGACACTACGAAAATCGGCAATTTCTTCCCTCGCCTTCTAGTATTTTTTTATCAGTTATTCTGATATCCTGATCATATCAAATCGAGTTTTTCCGATATGAGGCAGATTCGTCAGTAAAAACCTACTCTTTCTCGTGAAAATCGCCACCAAGAACTTTTTTCGATTTTTTGAAAGTTTTTTTGAATTACTATTCAATTAATTTAATATGTCTCGTAAAAAGCTTTATTTAATCTATTGTTTCTTCATATATAACCTCTTTAAATTGATTTTTTATGCTTCTCGTCTCGAAACTTTCAGGCACATTTTTCGTGTCCTTAGGAGTGCTAATCTTGACGAAAGATGAATGTAGATAACGAGATAAACAGATAACATTGTATAGATTGACTTTCTTATCAGTCCTTCTCATGAAAAAGCCGCCAGAGATTTTTCACTCCAGCGGACTTTTATCTTTTTCATAGACTATTTAGTTTGATTTGGATCAATCGTTATTGAAAATCGTATTATGCCGCTCTCTCGCTATGCAATGGAAACAAGTACAAACCGAGTTATTAAGACACGACTCATCGATGAAACCAACTTCTCTAATAGAACCGTATTTTGTAAAGCTTCCGTCTGATTCATAGGCTCGATGAATTCGCTTGATTCGGAAAGAACGTAAATACTCTTCAACACTCGTAGTAATTATTGAGTCATATTTATCCCTTGCTACTGCTTTAACAGTTTCTTCTGACCAAGACCAGTAAAAGTATCTCCAGTGCGTTCCTAGCCCATCAGGAAGGTTTTTCGGGGGTCTTAGATACCAAATTAACAGATACTCTAAAATTAATAAGCCTCGATTGTTAATAGATTGATCTGGTATGAGCACGTCCATGAAAGTGACTTCGTCCGTTAACTTTTTGCCGCTGTATGAATGATGTGACTGCATTCTTGACTTCCAGTTCTCTTTTGTATCATCTATGTCTTTACATGTTCCTACGTACTCAATATCGCCATTAGCATTCCGAAATACATATACACCAGAAAGCCCCCTTAGCGAACTCAGCTCAAAGCCAAATGTATGTGTCTGCTTTTTGCCCATGTAATGATCTTCCCTTCTCATTTCTTTTATTTGTTTTTCAAATATATACAAGTTACTAACTAAACTTATTTGATTTTGAAATCATTAAGTGGACTGTACATTCTACCAATTTCTAAAATGCTGTCCTGTTCCAGTCCTCTCAAGTATTTAGACGTCATCTGCGTATCAAAGTGCCCCATCAAACGACTTAAACTATAGATATCTATTCCATTACGCAATTGCTTTTGAGCAAAGTAGTGACGGCAATCATGTGGTGAACAACGTACTTCCTTGCGTACTCCAGCATTCTTACAGTGAGCTTTCAAAATTTTGTTTATACTGGAGCGATGTAACTGTGTAGCGGATTGATCTAACAAGTAGTACTCTTCCATCTCATCTGATTCTTTACATCGAAACCGCTCTTTTTTTAACACTTCGTAGCGACGCATATACTTGCGCATCGTTTTGCTGATGTACACCAAACGCTGCTGTGATCCCTTTCCATGGATTAGTATCGCTTTGGATGAGATATCCTTGTTTTTAATGCCAACCAACTCTGAAACTCGCACACCTGTATCAAATAGAATAATGAGAATAAGCTTATCTCGGACATTAGAATAGGTTTCTTCCTCGACATCAGTGATGATTCGTTTTACTTCGTCGTCATTGAACGTTATAATTACTCGCTTTTCCTCTTTCAAACTTTTGATTCGTCGCATCGGATTAGCAAGCTCTTCAATGAACTCTTCCTCTACCAAATAGTTAAAGAAAACCCTTAACGTTGCGATATTGTTATTGATCGTAATCGCTTTTTCTTGTCCCAGTTGCTGACGATACTGAATATACCGTTTAACGTGTATAGCTCGTATATCCTCGACTTCATCCACTCCAAAATCTCCTTGTATAAAGTCCTTCCACCTCATCAATCGCCAGATACACATATCGATATATCTTGGTCTCCTCCCTTGAATTTGTTGGTTCAATTTAAAGTCATCCAACAGTTCCATGATTTTGGTCACGAAAAAAGCCCCCTTTCATTCACAAATAATGCGAACAAAAGAGAGCTTCATTTTTAAATATAATTGTTGAAGGTGAAACGGACTTCCTTTCACCTGTCCCCTTTAAAACGTTGGTAGGACAGGCTTCATGAGACAAATCCCCTCAGTAAGTCTAGTTCTTACTCCCACTCAATCGTTGAAGGTGGTTTCGACGTCACATCGTACAGGACACGGTTGACGTTCTGAACTTCGTTGACGATCCGGACGGAAATCTTCTCGAGCACGTCCCACGGGATGCGTGCCCAGTC
>Ga0308157_10006960_pt1 | contig 13321 bp, 13 predicted proteins | sample PhyBR1_FD_201035 | JGI IMG/M metagenome (GOLD analysis project Ga0308157, IMG submission 201035) | Phyllosphere microbial communities from UC Gill Tract Community Farm, Albany, California, United States - DLSLB.R1 | ecosystem: Host-associated > Plants > Phyllosphere > Unclassified | place: USA...
AACGGCCCGCTGGCCCCTTATCAGGTGCTACCCGAACTGACGCCTAGCATGCATGTCGGCCGCATCAGCCGGGCCAGCGTAGCTGATTTTCTTCTGCGCCAAGCCCAGCAGCCGACGCTACTGCACCGCTATCCAGCCCTCACGAGCTAACTTTGAGCCTTGCGCAGCAGTCGGAAAGTTGCGACAAGAATCTCGCTAGCTCACCAAGCAGCGCTGAGAAGGTACGTAATAATTGAACAAAATGGAGAAAAGATAGCTACAAAGAAGTAGTGACTTTTCTCCTTTTTGTCCCTTTACGTAATGTATGTGGCTGTTGCAAAAGGAGAGTAAGAGCGTGTTTGGGAATTAGGGTAGCCCAAAAGAAAACTAGCCAGTAAGTAGCAAGCGGAGTTACTAGGCTCCGTTTACCTTATGGTTGATAGCTCTCAACCCCCTCCTGACTCGCAGTGGTAAGTTGTGGAACCGCTTTTGCCTACGCACCGCAAACGGCGCCATAGTTTACGACAAGTGCTTGAGGCCATGCTATATATCTGTCGTACGGGGGGCAGTGGCGGAACCTACTCGCCTGTTTTCCGCTCTGGCCAGCGGTGTATTATTATTTCGCCCGGTGGCGGGCGGATGGCACGTTTGAGCGCCTGAGTCAAGCCAGTAACCGGGCCGACCGGCTGGCCCAGGGACGCTTGCCCACGCCTTCGCTGGCATTGGTCGCTGCACAGAGCGTCAAATTGGCTCCGCGCCTGGGTCTGCAGCGTGGCCTGGATGCCCACAAACGCATCAACGGTCGCAAGCGCCAAGTGCTCTGCGACACGGGCGGACGGATTTGGCAAGTGGTCGTGCACGCGGCCAACGGCCACGACAGCCGAGGAGCGCAACCCCTGTTGCCTGCGCGCAATCAACTTCGTCCCGCCTGGGCCAGTCGGCTGCGTAGCGTGCTGACGCACAAGGCGTACCAGGGACGTTTTGCGCGACAGGTGCAGGCGCTAGGTTGGCAGCATCACGTAGCCAGCCGTCCGCCAACCGCTGAGCGGAGCTTCGTGCCGGTGGCTCAGCGCTGGGTCGTGGAACGCACCTTTGCCTAGCTCAATTGCTTTCGGCAGCTCGTCATCGATTACGAACGTACCCCGGACAGCCACGCCGCCTGGCTCTGGGTCGCTCATCTGACCAATGTCCTTGCGAAGAGCTACTGACCTTTAATTCTCAAACATGCGCTAAGCCTTTTAACTAAACTTTGGGTGTTTTTTACTGGGGCTAGCTATGTTGATTGCTGTTGAGTCGTATTTTAGTGACGAATGTCGTATATTTGTGACACAAACAGTCTAAAACATCGTCAAATTCTACCCGCAACCCGTCACCCGAACAATATGTCCGATACGCAACAGCGGATAATAGAGGCCGCCATCGTGGTACTCAGCGACGATTTATCGGCCTCGCTGGATAAGATAGCCGGGCAGGCCGGCGTGACGCGGCGCACCCTGCACCGCTATTTTGAGGACCGGCAGGACCTGTACACTTCGTGCCGCCGGGAGATGCAGCAGAGTTGCCAGCGCGCCATGAGTGCCGCTTACGCCAGCGCCGCTGACCCCCGGCAGCAGCTAGAGCGGCTGCTCTACGCGGGCATCGACTGCGGCACGAAGTACGCCTTCCTGCACAAGTTGACCCTGCCGCAACCCGACCCCGAAATCGCCGGTCTAGCCCATTCAGCAGAAACCAAGGAGTCGGACCAGCCCTTGCATAACGTGTTGCGGACGCTTCAGCGGCAAGGGGCCCTGAGCCCTGAGCTGACGCTGGCCTGGCTGGAAATGTTTTTTTTCGGGCTGATTCAGGCCACGCTGCACGCGGCGGCGGCCGGGACCGTAGCCCAGCGCGACCTCAAGCCGATGGCCTGGTGCTCGTTTAGCCAAGGCATCGGCCTGGGGCGCGAGCCGTTAGCCACCGCCCCGGCCTAGGCGTGCGCTTGAACAATGAGTTGCCCCCACGGGCGGCTCCCTTACGCAGTAGGCAAACGCAGCTCGTCCCGCGTTCGCTAGGTATACAAATGACTTTCTACCGATGAAAACACCTGATTTTGACGTGGTAATTATAGGCGGCAGCTACGCGGGCCTATCGGCGGCAATGGCCCTGGGCCGGGCCGTGCGCCGGGTATTAATCCTGGATAGCGGCCAGCCCTGCAACCGCCAAACGCCGCATTCGCACAACCTAATTACCCAGGACGGGGCCACCCCGGCGCACATTACGGCCGTGGCTAAGGAGCAAGTACTGGCGTATCCGACCGTGCGCTTTCAGGCCGGCACGGCGACCGCAGTTATGGGGGAATCTAACTCCTTTGTGGTCGAAACCGCAGCGGGCGAGCAGTTCCGGGCCCGCAAGATTCTCTTCGCAACTGGGGTCCGAGACCTGCTGCCCGCCATTCCGGGCTTTGCCGAAAGCTGGGGCATTTCGGTAATTCACTGTCCCTACTGCCACGGCTACGAGTACCGCGACCAGCCCACCGGTATCCTCGTCAACGGTCCCACGGCGCTGGATTTTGGCAAGCTCATCCGCAACTGGACCCGGCAACTCACCCTGTTCACCAATGGCCCCGCTACTATCGGTTCGGAGCAGCGCCAGCAGCTGCAAGCCCTCGCTATTGCGGTAGTGGAGACGGAGGTTGCGCAGATAAACCACACCGGGGGCGTACTCGACAGCCTGCGGCTGGCCGACGGCACGCAGCACCCGCTGCGGGCGCTCTATGCTCGGGTGCCGTTTGAACAGTCCACCCCGCTGCCCGAAGCCCTGGGCTGCACCCTCACCGAAACCGGGCTGCTGCAAGCCGATGCCTTCGGCCACACCAGCGTGCCGGGCGTGTACGCGGCCGGCGACAACTGCACCTGGCTCCGGTCGGTGGCCGGCGCCATCGCGATGGGCACCGTGGCCGGCGGCTTCCTCAACCACGAGCTGATTGCCGAAACGGCGTAAGTCCGCCGGCTTGTTGGTGACCCGCATGGCGCACTGCCCCCCGGACGTGCTGGTATTCAAAACCACCGTCCGCCGCCCTCGGCACATTCGGCGGCTGAGCACTGGGCTAACGGCGCTGGGCCGCTGGAACTTCGACCTCGACGACTGCGACCGCATCCTGCGGGTGGAGACGGGAAGCTGCCACGCCGCCGCTATTGTCGAGTTACTAGGCCGCTTCGGGTTCCGTTGTCAGGAGCTAGCCTGACGGGACCATTTGATTGCCCAAACCAAGGCTGACAGTTGCCCGAAGCAACTTCTTTTCCCTTCCCCTTTATTTTTTGAAAAGTGACGATTCAACCCCTTTTGACGCCCCTGCACACCGATAACCTCAACCTGCGCAACCGCGTGGTGATGGCCCCCATGACCCGCAGCCGCGCCGACAACGCCGAGTCCGTGCCCAACTCCTTGATGGTGAGCTACTATGAGCAGCGGGCCTCGGCGGGCCTGCTCATCAGCGAAGGCGTGTACGTGAGCCGCCGGGCCGCTGGCTACATCAACGTGCCCGGTCTCTACTCGCCCGCACAGGTGGCCGGCTGGCAGCCCGTAACGGCGGGGGTCCACGCGCGGGGCGGCCGCATCTTCGCGCAGCTCTGGCACGTCGGGCGGATGTCGCACCCCGATTTGCTCGGTGGCGAGTTGCCGCTGGCCCCTTCGGCTATCAACCCGCACGATAAGGTGTACACGCCCAATGGCTTCCAGGAGACGGTAACGCCCCAGGCCATGAGCCTAGCCCAGATTCAGGAAACCATTGCCGACTTTGCCCAGGCCGCGCAGAATGCGCTGGCGGCCGGCTTCGACGGCGTGGAAATACACGCGGCCAACGGCTACTTATTACACCAATTTTTCAACGGCCCCAGCAACACCCGTACCGATGCCTACGGCGGCTCAGTGGAAAACCGCGCCCGTCTGCTCTTCGACGTGCTCGAAGCCATCCAGGCGGCCGGCGTGAGCCTGGCCCGCGTGGGCGTGCGGCTCAACCCATCGTTCTACGGCATCTTCGGGACGGAGATTGACGCGGAGACCATCCCGACGTTCGATTACATGGTGCAGCGCCTCAACGCCTACAACCTGGCGTACCTGCACCTGTGCGAACCCTTCGTAGACGTGCGCCAGGTGCCGTTTGCCGAGCCACATATTGCCCGGCACTACCGGCCGCTTTACCAGGGCACGCTGATGATAAACGGCGGCTTCGACCAGGAAAAAGGCAATCAGGTGCTCGCCGACGGCCTCGCCGACCTCGTCTCGTTCGGCATCCCCTTCATCGCCAACCCCGATTTGGCCGAGCGGTTTGCCCAGCACGCCCCGCTGGCCCCGAGCGATAAGGGCACCTTTTATACGCCTGGCCCGCAAGGCTACACCGACTACCCACCGCTCACGCAGCCCGCACCCGCGGCTCAATAGCCAGGCCCGCGAGCCTGGCCAGCCCACGCCCTTCACCAAGCGCTGGCCGCAACAAGAGATTACTTTGTTGGAACAACCAGCCCCTGGCCCAGCTGCCACCCGAGCAGCCAACTGCTAAGCTGGCTACGCTCTCGCTTTTCGCCGTGTTCCCCTACCGCCACCCGAACCGGCACGGCGAATACAATTTCTGCGACCAGCCCCTGCCGGTGGAAGCTCCGTTTGACATGAACCGGAGTACTGCCTGGCAGCCGCTGACCAAACCCGCGTAGGGCTGAGTCAGGGGTTTGAGGTGGCCTAGCTGAGCAAGATAGAATTGAGCAGTACTTTTCTTCTCGATGGAAGTTAGAGTGGACTAGCTATCAAGCCGAGGAAAGCTCTCAGGGGCGTACTGGGTGCGGGATAGAATAGAATTCCTATTTCGTTCTGCGCTCGCCTAACAATCCATAAAGCCGCTAAAAAGGCACGTCCAGCGTAAGCCACCTCGTCGCATGTGCGGTTAGTCATTTAGACCAGCCGTATATTTACTGGCGGTACTGTTTTTCTATCGGTTTACGAACCACCTGCTAGCGCGCCTCTTTGAGTGAGCCTGAGCTAGCTGTCCCCTCGCATGACTACTTCAGTTGCTTTTGTGGCGTCGCCGCTTTCCGCCAGCGCCCTGGTCTTTCGCCAGCAAGGCTTCGCTGCGCCCACCGATGCAGAAGTAGCTCAGAGCTTAGGCATTACGCCGGCCGAGCTGGCGGCGCAGTACCCCACCCGTGAGGCGCTTGCGTTGCACTACCTGCTGGCCGATATGACCCGTCAGAAAGACGACCACGTGCGCCTTTATGCGCACTACACTTCGCCCGTCGAGCGGCTCTACGGCCTCATCAGTTACAGCATTCAGGATTTAGTCGGCACATCGGCTACCTACTATCCCGACTTGATGCAGTACCCCAGCGCCGCGCAGGCGATGCAGGACTACTTAGCTGAGTATTCAACCCCGCAATTGCAGCAACTGCTCAATGAGGGGATTCGCCAGGGCTTATTCCGGAGCGACATCAATATTCAGCTCGTAACCATTGTATTGATTCAACTGGTCAATATTGTGCTGGCCCCCGGTGTCTTCCCACCCGGCCGCTTTCCCGTGGCCGAAGTTTTTCGCAGTATTTTCCTCTACTACATACGGGGCTTGTGTACCGACCAAGGAGCCCGCCTAGCGGCCGAGCACTTTGCTCGGGTATAAGAAGGCGAGCGGGCAGCAAGCTTCTACGGAAGCCCCGTATGTTTGCAGGGCTTTTCGAACAAACGAGGGCCAGGACTGAAATCCTGACTACCGTTATCCTAGGGATGCCCCAGCCAGTAGCTATTCACGATTCACGACTTGAGCTGCTCCCCCTAGTGCTGCCTTGAGCAGTTCTAAGAACGTGTTTGGGAATTAGAGACTAGCAGCTCGTCGCAGGGACATGGTTAAGTTGGCGACGAGCAGCCAAGCCACATGCCTGGCCGGCTGACGCTCATAGTCCATGACCACGCGGCGGAAGCAGTTGAGCCAGGCCTATTACCCAACGCTGGGCAACCGGCACAAAGCCGCGCGTGACCGTTGGCGGCCGACTGGCCACTTGATGCTGCCAGCCCAGGGCCTGCACTTGTTGCGCAAAATGTCCTTAATAGGCTTTGTCCGTCAGCACACTACGTAACCGACTGGCCCAGGCGGGACGAAGCTGATTGCGCGCCGCGACTGTCGTGCCCGTTGGCCGCGTGCACTACTACCCGCCCAATACGCCCGCCTGTGTCGCAGAGTACTTGGCACTTACGGCCGGCGAGTCAGTAAGAGGTTGATAGTACTCAACCATAAAGTAAACGGAGCTTAAGAACTCCGCTTATTCTTTACTGGCTCGTTCTCTTTTAGGCTATCCGACATTCCTAAACACGTTCTAAGTGTCGCGCTCGGCGGCGTGGACACTCTTTTTTTCGTCGCCACTCTAGGGCTTGTACCGCCCCATCGTGGCCGGGCTCACGGCCGGTCCGCCCAGCGCGGCCACCCACACGCGCAATTCGTCCAAGGTAGCATCGGGCTGCTGGCGCAGGCAGGCCGCCAACTCCGTGCGAGCCGCCGCGTCGAGCAGGACAGTGGGGCTACTGCGGTGGGGCAGCGCGGCTACCGACCCGCTTGCCCGTTGGCGCTGGCGCAGCTTCTCGACAAACGAAACTGAAACGCAGAACCGAGCGACGACGGCGATTTGCGTGGCACCGGGCTCTGCACAAGCTGCGGCCACTCGTTCCCGCAAATCATTCGAATAAGCTTTCACGTGCAAAAAATACGCCCGAACCCATACACCAACCTGAAAACTGCTCTAGGTTGGTACTTAAACGATTATAAGCAATGGTGCTGAGCAGCATTGCCTTATGCCGTTGCTCGACGTCGGTCAGCTAGGGGCTGACCGGCCGTTGGATGCTAGGTGCGCCAGCGGCGCATTGCCGTGAAGCGCAGTCATCAGCAATTGCTGGCGGGTGCTGCGGCGCAGGCGGCAGCATACAACTGGCAGCCAATGGCCGGTAGGCTGGCACCGAAGGTGAGCAGCAGCTCCAGCACGTCGGCCGAAAAGTGCGTGACCTGCCCACAATCGAGCCGGATAATGCGGTGGCGACAGCCGCGTGGAATAGCGAGCGGGTCAGCGCCAGTTCCTGCGCCCAGAGGCCGCCCGGCATCAGCGTCGATAAGTAGATGCCCGCCAGCGGGAGGTAGTGAACTCGAAGCATAGTGGTGGCAAACGCCAACCTGTCGGCACGCAAAGGCACCGGCCAGCCTGGCCTGAAATATCAGCAACGCACGAGGTTGCGCGGCCTGCGATGGCAGCAAGGGGGGCAACCACGCGGTAGCTGAGGACCGGCTAGGAGCCGCCTACCTCACAGTGGGCACTGACCAGGACGGGACCGCACAGAGGCGGGCCAGGCGGGCAGCAAGGAGCAAACAGCGAGAGAGGGCCGGGCGGCGCACAAGGCAGCTTTCCGGAAATAAACCAACGCCCCGGCGGCCAGCCGATAAACAAAGGAATCGGCTATGGGAAAAGCGCGCCAGCTGGCATTAGATTGGGCAGCACGCGGAAATAAAAGCGTCCGCTTTCGCAAAAGGTTGCGTCTAGGTCGGCAGGCACGGTAGGCGGGCACTGACGTTAGCACGACAAAAACGGCTTTGAGAGGTTGCCAGCACATTAGTTGAAGACCAGCGCATTTTCTTATAAAAAGCGCGACAACTCCCCGACTCCTTCTTTGCGTAAAGGCAAGCAGTCATACCCCCGAGGGTGCTGGCCCGGTGCAACAGGCGGAAAAGTCAACTAAAAGCCTTACCTTTGCCCCAGATTATGTCGCAGCTCCTTAGCCACGTCTACTTCTTTACTCCCCCCTGACCCTGCGTCAGGTAGGCAGTCATCGGCCGGATTTTTATCTGCCGCTCCCGGCTCGCCGCTCTTTTCCATTGCGGGTTGGCCTAGCCCCTGCACCCTTTTTCGGAGAAGCCCCTCTTCGCTGCCAGCTCTGGTTTCCTACCGCTGTCCGCCGCTTGGGTACGCTAACGTCGCCTGGTGCGACTGCCCGCCACCTTTGCTTCCACGTCCGTAGGATTAGTCTTACCCAGAATCCACGGTTCGCCTCTGGCGAGCCAGTCGTGCGGCATGTCGTATTTATTGTTATTCAGTCTATTAGGCTGTGCCTTTGCGTTTTTTCGCGAAGGCGTGTGGAGGCTTTTTCTCCTCTGTACTTGGCGCAATTACGCGCTCAGGTCCAGTTGGAGCCGATGCGGCCTGCTGAGACGCTGGTCTGGCCCGACGCTCGCTCCTAAATGCGGCTTGCGCCCCAGGCGCCGCGGCTAGGCTGCCCCGCCAGCCTTCGTTCAGTCGTTGCTTCCCGGTCCGCTAGCCCTGCCGCGTAAGCAAGCTGAGAACGTAGTCTAAATCCGCCTTCGCATTGAGGCCGAGATTGCCACTACCGAGGGGGCCGGGGCAACCTACCGCGACCTAACCTGGCCCGTAGCGCCCGACAACGCGATTGAGCGCACCAAACGCCTATACGCCATCCCTAACAAGAGCGTAGCGGAGGCCGCCTTACGCCCAGTTGAAGGCAAGCTGCGCTAGTTGCGCCAAATGCTGACCCGCCTGCATGAGCCTGACTTTGGCCGCTGCTGGCGCTGCCACGCGCTTATTCCGCTGGGGCGTCTGCTGGCGCTGCCCTACAGCCGCTTCTACGTTCATTACGCTTCTTAAATTACTAGCCAATAGCCGTTTATGACAAATGCTTCTCTTCATTTCCATAACAGTCTGGGCCGCACGTACTGCCTGGTGCGCTACGACCAGATGCGCCACGTAGTGGTGGCCGTCTGGCGTGGCCTCGTCACACCGGACAGCCGCGCCGAGGTGTGGCAACAGCTGCTGGCAGTACTGTACGTAACGGGCTGCCCCAGGCTGTTCAACAATTGGCAGGACTTCTGGGGCACCTGGCTGAGCAGCGGCAGTGGCTGCAAAAGGTCTGGGACGCCGCGACCGAAGCCGGCCTGCGCTTTCTGGCCGACGTTATGAAGCGCAATTCGCTCTTGCAGGACTACCTACTGCCTCTTTACACGCCTAGCCAACCCCGTTTGGCCACACTGGAAACGGGCCTTTTTTACAACCTGCTCGACGCCTACCCCTGGCTGCACAACAAGCAGGCTGTCCGCCCCTAGGGTAGCGCTATTACTTCCTTTTTCATGCCTGCTTCACTGGAAGAAACCGTGCGCCGGCTCATCGCCCGGCGCTCCGGGTGACCCCTAGTGCAGGTGCGGCCCGCCACGCGTCTGGTCTCCAACCTAAACCTGGAAGCGTTCGACGTATTCGAATTCGTCGTGTCCTTGGAGCGCCGTTTCGGAGTCGTGATTCCAGTCAGGGCGCCCCGGCACACCCCGGCCGACTTCGTGGCCTGCCTGCGTGCCCGGCTGGCGCCCGTGCCCTAGCATACCCAAACGCCATATGCCTAGGATAATTATTTGTCTATCAACCCATTTCTAGTTACATTTTTCAGTTTTCCTGCATGAAGCAGTACCTCAAAATCTTTGCTTTCAACCCCAAGGTTGAGTATAAAATAGAAGTAATGGCCGGCCTGACAGTGGCCCTGGCCCTGATTCCGGAAGCCGTCGCCTTTTCGCTCATTGCCGGCCTGCCGCCGTTGGTGGGCCTCTACGCCGCCTTCGTGCTAGGCCTAGTGACGGCCGTGTTCGGCGGCCGACCGGGCATGATTTCGGGCGCGACCGGCGCCATTGCTGTCATCATCGTGGCCCTGGCCAAGACTCACGGCATCGAGTACGTTTTTGCCACGGTAGTGCTGGCGGGTATTCTGCAAGTTACCGTTGGCTTACTCAAGCTGGGCAAGCTCATCCGGCTGGTACCGCATCCGGTCATGTTCGGCTTTGTCAATGGCTTGGCCATCATCATTTTCCTATCGCAACTCGACCAGTTCAAGTCGGTAGATACTGCTGGCGTGCATCATTGGCTGACGGGCGCACCGCTCTACACGATGCTCGGGCTGGTGGGTCTTACCATCGCCATCATCGTGCTCTTGCCCAAGCTCACCAAGGCCGTACCGGCCTCGCTGGTGGCCATTCTGGTGGTGTTCGGGCTGGTCGTCGGGCTGGGCATCAACACCCGCACGGTGGGCGACATCGCCAAAATCAGCGGGGGCTTCCCACCGTTTCATATTCCGGCCGTACCGCTGACGCTGGCTACGCTGCAGCTTATCTTCCCCTACGCGGCTATTATGGCGGGCGTGGGCTTGATTGAGAGCTTGCTCACGCTCAATTTAATAGACCAGATTACCGAAACCCGGGGCCACGGCAATCGTGAATGCATCGCCCAGGGCAGTGGCAACATCCTCAGCGGGCTGTTCTTTGGCATGGGCGGCTGCGCCATGCTGGGCCAGAGCTTGATTAACGTCTCGTCGGGGGCGCGGGCGCGACTCTCGGGCATCGTGGCGGCGCTCACGTTGCTGGGCTTCATCCTGTTTGCCGGCCCCGTGATTGAGCGTGTGCCGATGGCGGCCCTGACCGGGGTAATGGTGATGGTGGCCGTAGGCACCTTCGAGTGGATTAGCTTTCGCCTGATTGGCAAAATGCCTGCCGCCGACGTCATGGTGGGCATACTGGTGGCTATCATCACGGTGGTGCTGCACAACCTGGCCGTGGCCGTACTCATCGGCGTGGTGCTCTCGGCTCTGGTGTTCGCCTGGGAAAGCGCCCGCCGCATCCGGGCTCGCAAATACCTGGACGAGCAGGGCGTGAAGCACTACGAGCTGTTCGGCCCCTTGTTCTTCGGCTCCGTTACGGCTTTCCAGGGGAAGTTTGACGTGCTGGACGACCCCAAGGAAGTCATCATCGATTTCCGAGAGAGCCGCATCGCCGACATGTCGGCCATTGAGGCCGTGAACGTGCTCACCGAGCGCTACCATAAACAGGGCAAAAAGCTGCATCTGCGCAACCTCAGCGACAGCAGCCACCGCAAGCTTATTCAGGCCGATAGTGTGATTGGCGTCAACATTCTGGCGCCCACGATTGAGCGGCACTTGGATAAGTATTAGGATAGCTAGCCTTATTGTATACCTTTTAGTAGGTTAGTTGTGTATATAGTCTGGGGTTTAGTGGTCGAGGGACCGCTAAACCCTACTTTGGATGTTATTGGTGCGAAAGTGTGCTGGTCGTGAGCGTTGATGAAGATAATGGGGCTAGTGTGCGAAGGATTTGCCTAACAATAGTGCTCAACTTGATTCTTCCCTTTGAAAAGGACTGATTGAGGGTTATCCGAATCTGGCACAATCATGGAAAGCACATTCAGCAATGCTGAGCACCAATTCCCTTACCTGTCCAACCAGGTGCACGCGCGCGCTATTGCATCGCTGCTACGCTAAACAGTACCAGAGCTAACGATACCCCATGGGCGCGGAAGTACAGTCGTAGGAAGCGCAATGCTTGTGTCATCTGGTTTTCCACGCACTTCACCGACACGTTGAGCTGCCGGGCAATGGCGGCATTGGAGAGGCCTTGCTGGCGGCTGAGGGCAAATATCTCCCGGCGGCGCTGGGGCAATTGGGCCAGAGCCGCCTCATATACTTGCTCCATTTCCTGGTGTTCGAGTGCCTGAATAGGCGTAGCCAAATCTAGCGCGGTGGCTTCGTGCACGGCTTCGTGCTGCCAGAGGTGCTGGCGACGTAGCTGGTTGAGTACCTGGCGGTAAGCCATGGTGTAAAGATAGGTCTTGAAAACGGTCGTGTCGGTGAGTTCGTGGCGGTGCTCCCACAAGCGCACGAAGCACTCCTGTACCACCTCGTCGGCATCGGCGGACTGCCTCAGGTAGCTGGCGGCAAAGCGCGTAAGCCGGGCCGCATGCTGGTCGAATAGCGCATCTAGGCCCCGTGCGTCGTCGGCGCGTAGCAATTGCAGACAAGCCGCATCGGAGTAATCACGTACAACTTGCATGGGCAGGTGGGAAAAAACGAAGAGCCTAAGAACTAGGCGGCTAATATAAGACAGATAGTGTGCTCTTTTTTAGTTGTAAAACAATAAAAAGTAGAACAACAGTAATTTCCAATCAGCAAAGTGCCCTTCTTACCTAGGCTAGCCCCCACTCCCGTAGGCAGTGCTGGCAAGTATCGTTACTAACTTATTTATTTGCCTCAGGTAGCTATCCAAAATACTGTAAATAAGTGGTTTACTTCCTGGATGATAGCTCGCAGATTATTTCCCCAATTATTTCTTCAAAAAAAGTAGCCTACCGCGTTGGGGTAGCGGGCACCTGGGGGGTTTTAGTACTAGAACCCTCTGGCCTGCCATGAATCCGGACATCGACTACGCTGCCTTTCGCCGCTTCGTGCGCCACCAATCCTCCCCTGCTGAGGCGTGGGCGGTGCGGGCCTGGCTAGCCGAGCCGGCCAACGAACTACTGGCAACCTACTGGATGAGCCAGCACGCGGCCGAGCTGGCAACCGAAGCACCAACCACCGCCGAGACCACCTACGACTATGCCGGCCGGCGGCACGCGCTGCACGCCCGTTTGGGCTTAAGCTCGGGCGAAGCAGCACCTCGTGCAGCTTGGGGCAACGGGCGGCGCTGGGCCGTAGCGGCCTCGCTAGCGGCGGCAGGAGCAGTGGGCGGCTGGCTGTGGCACGGGCAGTCTCCGGTGGCGACCCTAGCCACGGCGCGCTTTGCCACGGGCGTGGGGCAGGTGCGGCAGGTGCAGCTACCTGATGGCTCTACGGCCATGCTTAATGCTAGTTCAACTTTACGCTACGCGGCGTCGAGCATGGCAGCTACCCCGCGTGAGGTGTGGCTCGATGGCGAGGGCTTCTTCCAGGTTAAGCACTTGCCCGACAGCCGGCCCTTCGTGGTGCACACCACGGCGGGGCTCAACGTGCAGGTGCTGGGCACGCGCTTCACAGTGTACCGCCGCCACGAGCAAGCCCGCGTGGTGCTGCTCTCGGGCAAGGTGCGGGTTGATTTTGCCGATACGACCCGGCGGGCCGTGCTGCTGAGGCCCGGCGAGCTGCTGCAAGCGCACGACCATAGCCGCACGGTCGAGCACCGGGCAGTGGCCGCCGCCGACTACGCCGACTGGACCAGCGGCCAACTGGTCTTCGACGGCACTTCGCTGGCCGAAGTTGCTTTGCGCCTCGAGGATATGTACGGCGTGCGGGTAGTGGCCAAAAACCCAGCACTGCTGCAGCGCCGCTTTACCGGCGTCTTTGCCTTGGGCAACCTCGACCGCCTTTGTGAAAACCTGACCGAAACGTTCCACCTGCGCATTGTGCGGCAGGCCAATCAGCTGCTGCTCTCTGAGCTGCCCGGTCGGGCTGCTGTGCCCCGGCGCTAGCTGCGGCTTTTACTCGCTCACCTTTTTCCCACCCATATGAAAAAATCTACTTTGCAGGTAGGGCG
>Ga0308157_10006962_pt1 | contig 13320 bp, 13 predicted proteins | sample PhyBR1_FD_201035 | JGI IMG/M metagenome (GOLD analysis project Ga0308157, IMG submission 201035) | Phyllosphere microbial communities from UC Gill Tract Community Farm, Albany, California, United States - DLSLB.R1 | ecosystem: Host-associated > Plants > Phyllosphere > Unclassified | place: USA...
TTCAGCAGGTAGTCGGGCTTGGCGGAGAACAGGGAAGGGTCCACGCTGTAGCTGGCTTCCAGGTTTTCCTGGGCCAGGATGGGCGAACCGGCGGCCACGCGGCCGATCAGCGGCAGCGACATCATATTGGACGCGGCGGCGGCGGCCGCGTGCGCCAGCTTGGTGGCGGCCGATTCGGCGTGCGCGCCCAGCAAGCGGATGCCGCGCGAGGTGCCGGCGGCAATCTCGATGGCGCCCTTGCGCGCCAGCGCCTGCAGATGCTCCTCGGCGGCGTTGGCCGACTTGAAGCCCAGTTCGTTGGCGATTTCGGCGCGGGTGGGAGGGAAGCCGGTATTGTCGATGGCATCCTTGATCAGATTGAGAATTTGTTCCTGGCGTGCGGTGAGCTTGATCATGGTGCGTTAGCTCTGAGAGCTGTGGATATAGACAGACTGTATTTTTGTACAGTGCGCGTGCTAATGCAAGGGATTTTGTTGATATGTGCGAAATATTTTCATGCAATTGGCCCGATAAGCTCCTCCAGTGAGCGTGCCTGCAGGATTTTGTCTTCCCAGGCGCTCAATTCTTCCTGTTTCGCGTGGGAGATGCATAGTTCGGCACTGGGTGAAAGTGGCCCGAAACGCAGTTGCAGCAGCTTGCGCACGACGGCCCGGCGGCCTTCCTCCCGGCCTTCCTCCCGGCCTTCCTCCCGGCCTTCCTCCCGGCCTTTCGCCCGGCCCTCCTGCAAGCCGGCGTCTCTGCCTTCCTGCAAGCCCACCTCTCTGCCTTCCTGCAGGCCCTCCTGGCGGGCTCGGTCCTTGGCCATGCGTATCATCAGGTTCTCGAATGGCATTTCCTTACTCCTGTTTAGTTCGTCAATCCGCACGGCCAGCTGGCCTTGCAGCTCGCTTGGGATTTTCATCATCCAGTCTAGTACATTGAACAAATCGAGGATGCGCTGCGGGTCCCAATGCCGCGCGTACATTAGCGAGGTCAGCAGTGCCTTGAATTCGAAGCGTTTCCGGGGCTCGTGGCGGGTGTGCAGCGTCATCAGATGGGCGGCGGTCAGCAGCGCGAAAGCGTTGTTGCTGCTTAATAGCCGGTCCAAATGCGGCCAGAAGTCCAGCAATTTGACTGTGGGAAAGCGTATGCCGGCTTCGCAGCCGAACAGCTCGCATTGGAAACAGTCCGGCCGCCACGCGGGAAAAGGGTCGGCCAGCACCACCAGCGTCGCGATCGGGCAGCGGAAGCGGTCGTAGAGCCGGTAGTAGTAGGTAAAGATGCGTTCGGCGAAGTCTTTCTCCCTGCTGCGCTGGATCTCCAGATGGAGATAGAGCAGCCTGGCGTCGCCGTCCTTGCCGGTCACGCGCACCAGTTTGTCTATCCTGCGCATGCCGAGTTTGGCGTCGCGCACCACCTGGGCCAGTTCCTGGTCGAGAAAGCTGTATTCCCGGCGCCAGTCGATGGCGTCATGGACGCGCGGGAAGAAAAACGCCATGAATTCGCGGAAATAGGCCATCACGGCGCTTTTCCAGGGCGTGTCGTAGTCGTCGTTGGCTGGGCTCATGGCGCCAGCATGCCTGTCGCCGGGGCTGCCGGCCTTGCGCCAGCGCAAGCCGGACGGCTGCTTGATTTTTCAGCGGAAAGGCGCTATAGTCGCGGGCTTACCTCTTCCCACACCCGTCTTGACGCCGGGGTGGGCTATATTCACAGTCCTTAAGGGAGTTTTCATGCGTCACTATGAAATCGTATTTATCGTCCATCCGGACCAAAGCGAGCAAGTGCCCGCGATGATCGAACGTTACAAAGCCAGCGTGACCTCGCGCGGCGGTAATGTACATCGCGTGGAAGATTGGGGCCGCCGTCAAATGGCTTACTCGATCCAGAAACTGGCTAAAGCACACTACATCTGCATGAACATCGAGTGCGACAACGAGACCCTGGTCGAGCTGGAAACCGCATTCAAATTCAATGATGCCGTTCTGCGTCACCTGACCGTGAAAATGAAGAAAGCGGAAACCGCTCCTTCGCCGATGATGAAGTCGGTACAACGTGAAGACGCGGCCAAGAGCCATCGCGCCGAAGCCCAAGCAGCTGCAGCGGCCTAAGGGTCAAGTTTTTCACTGACCAGGAACTGAACTGAACCAGCTAGAGGTAAACGCCCTCATCACCGAACGGGACACCATCAGGTACACCCCGGCCGGGATGCCGATCGTGACTGCAGTCTTGCAGCACAGCTCGCAGCAGATGGAGGCAGGCATCGCCCGCTTGACCGAATTCGAGATCCCCGCCCTGGCGGCAGGCGATCTGGCAAAACGGTTCAACGACGCGCCCCTGGGCGGTATTTATCAGTTCACAGGATTCCTGGCCAAGAAAAACCGCAATAGCAGAAGCCTGGTGTTTCACATCATTGATTTTAGTTTATTAGATACAGGAGCCTAAAATGGCATTCGGTAAAAAGTTCGACAAAAACAAGCTCAAGCTGAAAGAAAAGCGCAAGCAACAGAATCCTCTGTTCAAACGTAAGAAGTTCTGCCGCTTCACCGCCGCAAACGTAGAACAAGTGGACTACAAAGACGTGGACACGCTGAAAGATTTCGTCCAGGAAAACGGCAAGATCATGCCAGCACGCCTGACCGGCACCAAGGCGCACTACCAGCGCCAAGTTGACACCGCAATCAAGCGCGCTCGTTATCTGGCCCTGCTGCCGTACACCGATCTGCACCACGCTTAATTGGCGCCGTCAGATTAGAAACTGGAGAGAACTATGCAAATCATTCTGTTGGAAAAAGTTGTTAACGTCGGCAACCTGGGCGACGTGGTTAAGGTCAAGGACGGCTACGCGCGTAACTTCCTGATCCCGCAAAAGCTGGCCCGCCGCGCCACCACCGCCGCTGTTGCTGAATTCGAAGCCAAGCGCGCTGAACTGGAAAAAGCTGCCGCCATCAAACTGGCTGCCGCCCAAGCCCAAGGCGAGAAACTGAACGGCATGACCGTGACCGTTTCGCAAAAAGCTGGTGTTGACGGCCGTCTGTTCGGTTCCGTGACCAACTTCGACATCGCTGAAGCGCTGACCAAAGCTGGTTTCGCGGTTGAAAAGGCTGCCGTGCGCATGCCTAACGGCCCGCTGAAAGTCACCGGCGAGCACGCCGTGTCGGTATCGCTGCACACCGACGTCGTGGTTGACGTGACCGTCGCCGTCGTTGGCGAAGCTGCCTAAGTTTTTGTTGTAGAGAAATCTACGGCGAGACTGTTGTACATGTAAAAAAGCCGGGCTTGCCCGGCTTTTTTATTTTTTGCCCTTGCACCGAAGCAGGTATAATTCGCGCCATGAACACCCCCTCCGATCCACAGGTAGATTCGCTACGCATTCCGCCGCATTCCATCGAAGCAGAACAGTCCGTCATCGGCGGCCTGCTGCGCGACAATGCCGCGTTCGACCGTATCGCGGATTTCATGAATCCCGACGATTTCTACCGCTACGATCACCGCATCATCTTCGAACAGATCGTCCGCCTGATCAACGGCTCCAAGCCGGCCGACGTGCTGACCGTGTTCGAAGCGCTGTCCATGCTGGGCAAGGCGGACGAGGTGGGCGGCATGGCCTACCTGAACGCGATGGCGCAGAACACGCCCTCGGCCGCCAACATCCGGCGCTATGCCGAGATCGTGCGCGACCGCGGCATCCTGCGCCAGCTCATCACCGTGGCCGACGAGATTTCCGGCCAGGCCTTCAGCCCGCAGGGCAAGGAGGTCAAGCAGATGCTGGACGAGGCCGAATCGAAGATTTTCGCCATCGCCGAACAGGGCGCCCGCGGCGCCCAGGGCTGGCTGCCGGTGCAGCCGCTGCTGACCCAGGTGGTCGAGCGCATCGACGAACTGTACAGCCGCGACAACTCCAGCGAAATCACCGGCGTGCCGACCGGCTTCATCGACCTGGACCGCATGACGTCCGGCCTGCAGCCGGGCGACCTGGTCATCGTGGCCGGCCGTCCGTCCATGGGCAAGACCGCGTTCTCGGTCAACATCGGCGAGAACGTGGCGGTCGACGCCGGCCTGCCGGTGGCCATCTTCTCGATGGAGATGGGCGGCACCCAGCTGGCCATGCGTATGCTCGGTTCGGTGGGCATGCTGGACCAGCACCGCCTGCGGACCGGCAAGCTGAACGACGAGGACTGGCCGCGCCTGACCAACGCCATCCAGAAAATGAACGACGCCCAGGTGTTCATCGACGAGACCCCGGCGCTGAACCCGATCGAGATGCGCGCCCGCGCGCGCCGCCTGTCGCGCCAGTGCGGCAAGCTCGGCCTGATCATTGTCGACTACCTGCAGCTGATGCAGGGCAGCAAGCCGGGCGACAACCGCACGGCCGAGATCTCCGAAATCTCGCGCTCGCTCAAAGGCCTGGCCAAAGAGCTGCATTGTCCTGTCATCGCGCTGTCGCAGCTGAACCGCTCGCTGGAACAGCGCCCCAACAAGCGCCCCGTGATGTCGGACTTGCGCGAATCCGGCGCGATCGAGCAGGATGCCGACGTCATCATCTTCCTGTACCGCGACGAGGTGTACAACCCCGATTCACCCGAAAAAGGCACGGCCGAGATCATCATCGGCAAGCAGCGTAACGGCCCGATCGGCGCAATACGTTTGACCTGGATGGGCATGTACACCAAGTTCGGCAACTACAGCGGCTCGCTGGCGACCTACCAGGGCGATTAAGTTTCGAATTTCGCAATACCCCCGCAGTACCCGCAATTTTCTGAAGCCGCCGCGTGGCGGCTGCCTGCTGTAACGATGATTCATGATTGGAGAATAATATGTTTGGACGCTTGATGCCCACCGAGGGCAAGTTTTTTGACCTGTTCAACCAGCACGCCGAACTGTGCGTCAAAGGCGCCAAGGAAATGCTGGCCCTGATGACCAACTTCGACGACCTGGAAAACCGCGTGCACGCCATCGAAGGCATCGAGAAACAGGCCGACAAGATCACCTACGCCACGGTGGACCTGCTGCACAAGACCTTCATCACCCCGATCGACCGCGACGACATCCACAAGCTGATCACCAAGATGGACGACATCCTGGACCTGATGGAAGACGCCGGCCAGACCGTGTCGCTGTACGACCTGCACTCGGTCACGCCGGAAGCCAAGCGCCTGGCCGAACTGGTGCTGGCCTGCACCGAGAAGGTCAAGGACGCCGTGGCCCTGCTGCACAATATGGACAACTCGCGCCAGATCGTCGCCATCTGCGAAGAGATCGACCGCCTGGAATCGGACGCCGACCACGTGATGCGCGCCGCCATGTCCAAGCTGTTCCGCGACGAACCGGACGTGCGCAACCTGATCAAGATGAAGGCCATCTACGAAATCCTGGAAACGGTGACCGACCGTTGCGAAGACGTGGCCAACATCATCGAAGGCATCATCGTCGAAAACGCGTAATCGTCACCCTTCGCCACTACGAAAAAAGAATAATCCATGAATAGCGTACAAATGAGCATCTATGTGCTGGGAGTGCTGGTCTTCCTGGCCCTGGTGTTTGACTTCATGAACGGTTTCCACGACGCCGCCAACGCGATCGCCACCGTGGTCTCGACCGGCGTGCTCAAGCCGCAGACCGCCGTCGCCATGGCGGCCTGCTTCAACTTCGTCGCCATCTTCGTGTTCCACCAGCTGACCGTGGCCGCCACGGTGGGCAAGGGCACCATCGACCCCGGCGTGGTGGACCAGTACGTGATCTTCGGCGCGCTGATGGGCGCCATCGTCTGGAACCTGGTCACCTGGTACTACGGCATTCCATCCTCGTCCTCGCACGCGCTGATCGGCGGCCTGGTGGGCGCGGCGGTGGCCAAGTCGGGCACCGGCGCGCTGATTTCCGCCGGCCTGATCAAGACCGTGGTGTTCATCGTGCTGTCGCCCCTGCTGGGCTTCCTGTTCGGCTCGCTGATGATGCTGCTGGTGTCCTGGATCTTTGTGCGCACCACGCCGCGCAAGGTCGACACCTGGTTCCGCCGCCTGCAGCTGGCTTCGGCCGCCGCCTATTCGCTGGGCCACGGCGGCAACGACGCGCAAAAAACCATCGGCATCATCTGGATGCTGCTGATCGCGGCCGGCTACTCCGCCGCCAGCGACACCACGCCGCCGCTGTGGGTGATCGTGTCGTGCTACACGGCGATCAGCTTCGGTACGCTGTTCGGCGGCTGGCGCATCGTCAAGACCATGGGCCAGAAGATCACCAAGCTGAAACCGGTGGGCGGCTTCTGCGCCGAAACCGGCGGCGCCATCACCCTGTTTACCGCCACCGCCCTGGGCGTGCCGGTGTCCACCACCCACACCATCACCGGCGCCATCGTCGGCGTCGGCTCGGCGCAGAAGATGTCGGCCGTGCGCTGGGGCGTGGCGGGCAACATCGTGTGGGCCTGGATCTTCACCATTCCGGCCTCGGCCTTCGTGGCGGCGATCGCCTGGTGGGTCGGCAAGCACATCATGTAATTCCTGCAATAAAAATGCAGTGCAAAGGGAGCTTGGGCTCCCTTTGTTACAATACGGGCATGTCTTCCATCCCCGCTTTCCTGCGCCGTCTCCGGCCCGACAATTTCACGCTGGCCCTGCTGTTCACCGTTGCCGTCGCCAGTCTCCTTCCCTGCACCGGCCGCGTGGCCGAAGCGTTCAGCGCCGTAACGGCCTTCGCCATCGGCGCGCTGTTCTTCCTGCATGGCGCCAAGCTGCCGCGCGAAGCCATCGTTGCCGGGCTCACGCACTGGCGCCTGCACCTGCTGGTGCTGTGCTGCACCTTCGTGCTGTTCCCGCTGCTGGGCCTGCTGCTCAAGCCGCTGGCGCTGACGGTGCTGACGCCGGAGCTCTATCTCGGCGTGCTGTTCCTGTGCATGCTGCCGTCCACCGTGCAATCGTCCATCGCCTTTACCGCCGTGGCGCGCGGCAATGTGGCGGCCGCCGTGTGCAGCGCCTCGGCCTCCAATTTCCTGGGCATCTTCCTTACGCCGCTGCTGGTCGGCGCGCTGGTGGTGCACGGCCCGTCGGCCAAGCCGCCGCTGGACGCCGCCTTGTCCATCGTGCTGCAACTGCTGCTGCCTTTCGTCGCGGGGCAGCTGATGCGGCGCTGGATAGGCGCATGGGTGGACCGCCACAAGCCGCTGCTGCGCTTCGTGGACCAGGGCTCCATCCTGCTGGTGGTGTACACCGCCTTCAGCCAGGCGGTCAGCGAAGGCTTGTGGCACAAGGTCGGCGTGCCGTCGCTGCTGGCGCTCGCGCTGCTGTGCTGCCTGCTGCTGGCCGCGGTGCTGCTGCTGACCGGCTGGCTCAGCCGCCGGCTGGGTTTCAGCAAGGAGGACGAGGTCACCGTGGTCTTCTGCGGTTCCAAGAAAAGCCTGGCCAGCGGCGTGCCCATGGCCAAGGTGCTGTTCGCCACCTCCTCGCTGGGCATGGTGATCCTGCCGCTGATGCTGTTCCACCAGATCCAGCTGATGGTATGCGCGGTGCTGGCGCAGCGCTTCGCCGCCAGGCCGGAGGGCGGCCTGCAATGACGCGCGCGGCCTGGCGCGTGGAAGCGGCCGATCCCGCTTCGCCCGACGCGGCGCGGCTGATGGCCGAGCTGTCGGCCGTGCTGGCGGCGATCACCGGCGACAGCGGCCAGTCTTCTTTCGATCCGGATGATGTGCGCGGCCCGCTGGCCCGCTTCGCCGTGGCGCGCGGCGCGGACGGCGCCGCCGCCGGCTGCGCCGCATTGCGGCCGCTGGAGCAGGGTGTGGCGGAGATCAAGCGCATGTACGCGCGGCCGGGGCATGCGGGCTGCGGCAGCGCCGTGCTGGCCTTCCTTGAAAGCGAGGCGGCGGCGCTGGGCTATGGCGTGCTGCGCCTGTCCACGCGGCGCGTGAATACCCGCGCCGTGGCGTTTTACGCGGCGCGCGGCTATGCGCCGATTCCCAATTTCGGCCGCTACGCAGCCAAGCCGGAATCGGTCTGTTTTGAAAAGCGCTTGCGACGGGTTTAGACCTCGCGGCTTACAGCTCGCGCTTTAGAGTTCGACTTCCAGCCCTTCGTAGGCCAGCACCACTTCCAGGCCGTCCGGCAGCGGGGCGCGGCGCGCCATCACTTCGGCGAACACCGCTTCCAGCTCGTCATCGCTGCGGGTGGGTTCGTGGTGGGTGCAGTACAGCCGCCTGGCGCCGGCCTTGATGGCCATGTCGAAGGCCGAATCGAAGGTGCCGTGCCCCCAGCCCTGCTTGGCCGGGTACTCTTCGCGGGTATAGGAACAGTCGACGATGAGCGCCGTCACGCCGCGCACCTTCTCCTCCTGCGCGCGGGCGCGTTCCTGGATGTGCTGCTGGTAGGCCGCGTACTCCGGGTGGTCTTCCGGGTAGATGTTGTAGTGCGGTTCGTGGTCGCCGGTGAAGAACACCGATTTGCCGTTGCAGTCGATGCGGTAGCCCAGGTCGATCACCGGATGGTTCATGACCACGTTCGACACCACCGCGTCGCCCACTGCTATCGCCTCGTCCACCGCCAGCGTGCGGTATTCGATGGTGGCGTCCATCTGCGTTTCGCTGACCGGGAAGTAGCTGTTCTGCAGCTGCACGCCCATCACGTGCTCAATGCCGTTGCCGGTGTCCGGATCGGTGGCGCCGTGCAGGCGCACGCGGCTGCCCTTGATGAACAGCGGGGTGAAAAACGGCAGGCCGTGGATATGGTCCCAGTGGCTGTGGGTGATGAAGATATTGGCCTGCACCGGGGTTTTCTTTTGGGCGATCAGCGACTGCGCCAGCGCAAACAGGCCGGTGCCGCCGTCGATAATGATCAAGGTGTCGTCGTCGCTGCGCACCTCGATGCAGGTGGTGTTGCCGCCGTAGCGCGCAGTGCGCGGACCGGGGGAGGGAATCGAGCCGCGCACCCCCCAAAATTTGAATTTCATGCTCTCTGCCTTTTAATTCTGCCCACTGGCGTTCCACACAGCCGCCGTTCTGTTGACTATTCAATATGAACCATGATTGAACAGGCAAGTGGCGATCACCCTCCGATGATAGCCTTTTTTTCATCGATTCTGGGCCGAAAGTTGCGAAATTGAGCGATGTGCGCGGCGCACGGCGATTCGGGCGGGATTTCGGCGCATTTCCAATGTACAGCCGCTTGCGCTGAGGCTACACTTCTAATCAATATCGTCCAGGCACCAAAGATTGTAAAAACACCATGCAAGAGCTCAACCACATACAAATCGCGCAGCGGCTGGACCAGCTGACGGAGCTGAGCGTGGCGCTCGGCGCCAGCCATGACACGGACGAGCTGCTGGAGCGCATCCTGATGGTGGCCAAGGGCATGACCCATGCGGACGGCGGCACGCTGTACCGGCCCAGCGCCGACGGCGCCAGCTTGTGCTTCCACATTTCCGTCAACGACACCCTGGGCATACGCCAGGGCGGCGCCAGCGGCGACAAGATCGACATCCCGGCCGTGCCCCTGTACGACGAGCAGGGCGACAAGAACCTGTCCTCGGTGGCGGCCTACTCGGCCAACTTCCGGCTCTCGGTGAATATCGAGGACGTGTACCAGGCCGACGTGTTCAACTTCTCCGGCATGCGCTCCTTCGACCAGCAGCGCGGCTACCATTCGCAGTCCTTCCTGACGGTGCCGATGACCGACCACGAGGGCGAGCTGGTGGGCGTGCTGCAGCTGGTCAACGCGAAAGACCCGGGCACCGGCGCCATCTGCGCCTTCTCGCCCACCGACCAGCGCTTCATCGAGGCGCTGGCCGCGCAGGCCGCCGTGGCGCTGACCAACCAGCGCCTGATCCAGCAGCTGGAAGACCTGCTGGAAGCGCTGGTCAACCTGATCAACATCGGCATCGACGAAAAATCGCCCTACACCGGCCGCCACTGCCAGTTCGTGCCCGAGCTGACCATGATGCTGGCCGAGGCGGTGCACAACGCCGACAGCGGCCCGCTGGCCGATTTCCGCATGACCGACGGCGACCGCAAGGAGCTGTGGCTGGCCGGCCTGCTGCACGACTGCGGCAAGATCACCACCCCGGTCCACGTGGTGGACAAGGGCACCAAGCTGGAAACCATTTTCGACCGCATCCACATGGTCAGCGCCCGCTTCGAGGTGCTGATGCGCGACGCCGAAATCCGCGCGCTGAAGGCCAAGCTGGCCGGCGGCGACCACGCCGCCATCGACGCGGCGCTGGCCGAGGAGCTGGCGCAGCTGGAGCGGGACCGCCAGTTCCTGCGCGTGGCCAATGTGGGCGGCGAGGGCATGAAGCCGGAGGACCAGGAGCGCGTGTGCCAGATCGCCGCCTACCGCTGGACCGGCCCGCGCGTGTACAAGAAGGAGCCGGGCGCCGAGGAGCCGCCGTTCGTGCGCGAGGAGCAGGACTTCCTGACCGCCGAAGAGACCGAAAACCTGAACATCCGCTTCGGCACGCTGACCGAACCGGAACGCAAGGAAATCAACAACCACATCTCGGTGACGATACGCATGCTGGAGTCGCTGCCGTGGCCCAAGCACCTGCAGAACGTGCCCGAGTACGCCGGCGGCCACCACGAGCGCATGGACGGCAAGGGCTATCCGCGCGGGCTGACCAAGGACCAGATGTCGGTGCAGGCGCGCATCATGGCCATCGCCGACATTTTTGAGGCGCTCACCGCGCGCGACCGGCCGTATAAAAAAGGCAAGCCGCTGTCCGAGTCGCTGCGCATCCTGGGCAATTTCAGCCTGAACGGCCATATCGATCCGGACCTGTTCGACATCTTCATCCGCCAGAAGGTCTACCTGAACTTCGCGCACAAGAACGTGGACGAGCGCCAGCTGGACCACGTGGACGAGTCCAAGATCCCCGGCTACACCCCGTAGCCGATGGCCAGGCTACTGAAAAAATACGGCGCGCGCTGGCTGCTAGGGCTGCTGCTGTGCGCCGCCGCCATCCTGCACACGGCCAACGTGCTGCACGCGGACACCTTGGACCGCATGGACACCTTCATCTCCGGCCTGCGCATGCGGCTGGAAACGCCTGTGCTCGATGCGCGCGTGGTGATCGTCGACATCGACGAGAAAAGCCTGGCCGAAGTGGGGCGCTTCCCGTGGAGCCGCAACGTGATGGCCAAGCTGGTCGAACAGCTCACCGTGAAATACGAAGTGGCGGCGGTCGGCTTCGACGTCTCCTTCCCCGAGCCGGACACCAGTTCCGGCTACGATGTGCTGAAGCAGCTGGCCCAGGGCGAGCTGCAGCAGGTGCCAGGCCTGCAGGGCCAGCTGGCGCGCCTGCAGCCGCAGCTCGATTACGACGGCCTGCTGGCGCAGGCGCTGCAAGGCCAGCCCGTGGTGCTGGGCTACAACCTGTCCGGCAGCCAGGCCAAGGGCATGCTGCCGAAACCGGCATTCACCGAGGAGGCGCTGAACGGCCGCACCGTGGACGCCTACAAGGTGGCGGGCTACGAAGCCAATATCGCACGCCTGCAGTCGGCCGCGCTCAGCGCCGGCATCTTCACCGCCATGCCCGACCGCGACGGCGTGGTGCGTTCCACGCCGCTGCTGCAAAAGATCGGCCAGGGCTACTACCCCACGCTGTCGCTGGCCACCGCCGCCGTGGCATTGCGGGCGCGCGCCATCCACCCGCTGTTCGAGGGCACGGTCGATACCCTCACCGAGTCGCAGCGCGCCAACGGCGGCCTGGAAGCCATCGGCCTGTTCCACGCGGAAGGCAATATCCGCATCCCGGTCGGCGAAGGATTGACCACCACGGTGCAGTACCGCGGCCCCGGCGGCCCGCAGGGCGGCGGCTACCGCTATGTGTCGGCGGCCGACGTGCTGCGCGGCGCCGTGCCGGCCGAGCAGTTGGCCGGCGCCATCGTCCTGGTGGGCACCACCGCGCCCGGCCTGAACGACCTGCGGGCCACGCCGGTCAACGCCCAGTACCCCGGGGTGGAAATCCACGCCAATATGATCAGCTCCATCCTGGACGGCAGCTTCAAGTTCCGGCCCGACTACGCCACCCAGTTCGAAGCGGTGCAGCTGCTGGTGCTGGGCCTGCTGCTGGCGCTGCTGCTGCCGGTGCTGGCGCCGGCCTGGTCCATCCTGCTGGCGCTGCTGGCGGGCGGCGCGGCGGCGGCGTTCAACTTATACCTGTACCGCGCGCACGACATTGTGTTTAACGTCTCGTCCATGCTGGTGCTGGCGCTGGCGTTGTTCATCCTGAACGTGGCCTGGGGCTATTTCTTCGAGGTGCGGCGCGGCCGCGCGCTGGTGTCGCGCTTCGGCGAATACGTGGCCCCCGAGCTGGTGGCCGAGATGGCCGAAAATCCGGAAAAATACAATATGGACGGCGAAAGCCGCGAGCTGACCGTGATGTTCGTCGACGTGCGCGGCTTCACCACCATCTCGGAAGGCCTGACGCCGAAAGTCCTGCGCGAATACATCAATCTCTACCTGACGGCGATGTCGACCGATATCCGCGACAGCCATCGCGGCACGCTGGACAAATACATAGGCGACGCCGTGATGGCGTTCTGGGGCGCGCCGGTGGCCTTCCCGGACCACGCCAGCCGGGGCGTGGCCACCGCGCTGCTGATGCAGGCCAGCGCTCAGCGGCTGAACCTGGACTTCCTGCAGCGCGGCTGGCCGGAGCTGAAAATCGGCATCGGCCTGAACACCGGCCAGATGCACGTGGGCGACATGGGCTCGGAGATCCGCCGCGCCTATACCGTCATGGGCGACGCGGTCAACCTCGGGGCGCGGCTGGAAGGCATCACCAAGGTGTATGGCGTGGGGATCGCCGTGGGCGAGGTCACGCGCGCCGAAGCGCCGGAATTCGCCTACCGCGAGCTGGACCTGGTGCGCGTGAAGGGCAAGAACGAGCCGGTGTCCATTTTCGAGCCGCTGGCGCTGGACAGCGCGCTGGCGCAGCCGGCCCGGGACGAGCTGGCGCGCTGGCATGCGGCGCTGGCCCTGGTGCGCGCGCAGCAGTGGGACGCGGCCCAGGCGGCGCTGGAAGCGCTGCAGGCAGAGGCGCCGCACGGTTTGTACCGGCTGTATCTGGAGCGTGTGGCGCAGCACCGGGCGCACCCGCCGGGTCCCGGCTGGGACGGTGTGACGACTTTTGATACCAAGTAAGAACGACACAAAGTATCTGTGCGGAAATACATCAAAGCCGCGAAAAATGCGGACGCCAGCCGTATTTCCGACTAAACTGAGAGAAACATCCATTTCTTTCAAGTCAAGTCCGGGCGGAGGCCATCATGCGATGCCGCGTCGTGCAACTGCTGGCTGGAGCGGCCTTCGCCGCCGCTCCCGGCGCGGCTGTTTGCGGCGGCCAGGAGGCGGACAAACCGGCCCT
>Ga0308157_10006963_pt1 | contig 13319 bp, 10 predicted proteins | sample PhyBR1_FD_201035 | JGI IMG/M metagenome (GOLD analysis project Ga0308157, IMG submission 201035) | Phyllosphere microbial communities from UC Gill Tract Community Farm, Albany, California, United States - DLSLB.R1 | ecosystem: Host-associated > Plants > Phyllosphere > Unclassified | place: USA...
TCAATGCCTGATGACCATAGCAAGTTGGTCCCACCCCTTCCCATCCCGAACAGGACCGTGAAACAACTCTGCGCCGATGATAGTGCTGCAACCAGTGTGAAAGTAGGTTATCGTCAGGCTAGTTATAATAAAAAACCCCCACCAGCCAGAACGCGCTCAAGATCGCGCTCTGTGCAGGTGGGGGTTTTTTTCGTCTATACGTTGCCCGTTTGCGCAGGCGCACTGTTCAACCATCGTCTCCAAGGCAGTATTCGGTAATCTACAACCGAACGGAGCGTGGACATGGACGACAAACTGACTGGGCCGGTTACGGCCATCATCGACAAACACCGCACCACCATCGCGCCCATGCTGACGGCGAATGGCGGCGCAATCACCCGCACAGCGCTGCAAAACGACACCGCCGTCCGGACTGTCGCCGGCTATTGCTATCAACTGCTGCCTGGGCTGATACGACTGGCCGTCAAGGAGCAGGCCTTCATCGAATTCGTGATGACGCACCGTGAGCAGCTGCTCAATAAACTGGTGGAGCAGCCCGCCCAGCAGCGCTAGGCGCCCCGCTGCAAGTTGAGGACAAAGCTGACACCATCGACCTCGTTCTGCGCGACGATGGTGCCACCCATCTTGGCCATGTAGGTGCGCGCGACAAACAGGCCCTGGCCACGATTGCCATTGGCGCCGGATTCCGGTTGGTCCGAGACGCCATATTCGAAAATCTTGGTGAGCATATCGGGCGCTATCTGTGGTCCGCGGTTGCGGATGGTGATGGCCGCGCCAGTATCGCCGGCCTCCAGCGAGATGGTAATCGCGCTGTCCTGCGCCCGATAGCGTTCCGCGTTGCGCAACACGTGGGTGACGACATCCTCCAGCGAATACTCGTCGGCCCGCGCGGTCAGCGTTTCGCCCGACCCCTGAAAGACCACATTCTGAATACCGATGCACGATGCATTCTCGGCGACGTTCCGTAGAAACGCCGTCAAATCAATCTCGCTGACTTGCAGCTCGGATGACTGGAACGCTTCGCTCGGCGATGCGCGGCCATACAGAACACGGATCGCCTGCTGCATGCGGCTGATGTAGCGATGGCTTTCGTCCTCGGGTGCACCATGCAGTACCATCAACGACTGCAGTGGCGACATGATCTCGTGGCCTACCGCATGCCACATGTCGCGCTCCTGCTCCGCGCGGATGTTCTCGCGTTCGACGTCCTCGCGCACGCGGCGCAGCAGATCGTGCAGGCCGGTGGCGAGTACGCCCAGTTCATCTTCGCCGCGCAAGTCGGCCAAGTCGGTTTCGGAAAATCCTTTGGCTGCCTTGACCCGCTCACCCACATCATCCGCGCGCTTGATCAGCACCTTGATGCGGCGGATGATGCCGATCTCGATCACCAGCCACGCCAGCATCAGCGCCGCCAGCATCGCACCGACAAACCATACGAGCCGGCTGGCCACCACGCTCAGGCTTTTGCTGACGCTGCGAACGTCACCCTTGAGCAGAACCTCGTAACTGCCGGCAGGCGTGGCGATGACCTCCTTCGCCTCCAGCGGAACATCATAGGCATCGACCGGCAGATGGCGAATCAGGGTCGTCACGAAATGCCAGGATTGGTCTTCAGGATCGACCGGGCCAACCAGCAGCGGCAGCGCGGCCGCCGGAGAGGCACTATCCGCCAGCCGCCGGATCTGCAGGCTTTCTCCAGGCAGCAGCATGGGCTTCAAGTCCGCCAATGAAAACGCCGGCGCGCTCGGGCCTGTGGCGCTGTCGAGCAGCGGCGCTCCGTCGCCCGGAGGCAGCACCGCGATATGGACATCGATGCGGTCCAGGTCTTCCGGCGGCCAGACCGGGCGGCGCTTCTCGAACAGCGCGTCCTGCAGCACCCCGACCGGCAGCCGCAGCGAGAAGAAAGCGCTGCGCGTGCAGCTGCTGTCATCGTCGGCGGCGGTTTGGTCAGTGCAGCGCGGATTCTGCCAGATCCATCCCCGGAAGTCCTTCACCGCCGGCGCCTTGGCCCGCGCCACATCGGCCGCGGCGAATCCCGTCAAGCGTCCGCGCATGCCGCCAAAGCGGTGTCCCGGTGTTTGCGGTTCGGCGCTTTCCTCGAACGGTGCGATCCACTCGTATGTCTGGCCGCGCAAACTGACCTTGACCCTGACGCGGTGCGCCTGGTCCACCACCTGGTCGCCGCGCGTATGCGGCACCAGCTGGGCGCCGTCGAAAGTACCTGCGACGTAAATGAAGCCGCCGGCCCAGGGGTTATTACCGATACCGATGCACAGCGAGCCGTTGTTACCGTACTGCGCCAGGCAGCCGGACATCGCCACCGCCTGCTGCACCTTTTGCAGATCGTCGAAATCGAGCGCGGCGAATGGCAGCAGCAATGGATGCAGCGCCTTGCCGGCGGCCGCTGGCTGAGGATTCAGCAAAGCCAGTTGTCCGGTAGGATGGCGTAGCGTGGCCGCCACCTGCACGCGGGTCTTTTGAAAACTGCCCTGGTAGTTCTTGTAGCTGAGCTGCTTCTCTTGCTGAAGTACGGACAGCGCCAGGCCCACCGTCGCCGCCATCAGGAAGACGAAGGCTGCGCGCAGCAGTAGCCGCAGGCGATAGGGGACGAGGCTGAACCGGCGCCAGTTCACGGTCAATGGCTTTCGGTGTCGGCCCAGCGGAAGCCGCGCATGGGGATATTCTCGATGCAGGCGAAGCCGGGATCGATCTCGCGGAAGGCGTCGCGGATGGTGCTGACGTGCTTGCGGATGTTGTCGCGATTGCGTCCGCTCTTCACCACTTCGAATAGCTCGTCATAGGACACCACTTGGCCGCGCCGCGCGAACAGCGCCGCCAGGATGCGCTGCGCCGTCAGCGGCAGGTTGATGCGATGGCCGCGCCAGGTCGGTGTGCGCTGGCGCAGCGGGTCCATGCTCAGTTCATCGGCGGCATGCGCCGGCTCCGCTTTTTCCTTCACCGCACGCAGTATCTCCAGGAAGGTTTCGATGAAGTCGGATTCCTCGAACGTGGCTTTCTGCAGATAGTCCCAGGCGTCGAGCGCCTTCATGATGCTGCGGTAGATAGTTGCCGGCATCGCCGATACGACCAGCACCGGCGTGGCGTGCCGCTTGTTGATGGCGTTGATGATGGCGACGCCGGCATGGCGTTCGCGTCCCAGTTCGATGTCGAGCACCACCAGGTCGTAGCGCTCACGCGCGATGGCTGCCTCGGCGTCGTCGCGGCTGAACCATTGGTCGACCACGATGCCGGGCCGCGCCGATTCTATCCACGCCCGCAGCTGGTTGCTGGTCGGCAGATCATCCTCGATGACGGCGACTTTGGCCATGTTGTACTCCACTGACTGTCAATGCGACGAGTATCCACGGTTTTACGCAAAAAGTCACAAACCGGCTGTGAGGATTTCTTCACAGCGCCGGAGGATACCGGGACGGCTGCGGCGTTGATACTTCCGCCGCATCCGGCGCACCATGCATGTCAGGGATAAGCCCTTCAATCAACCAACCGGGAGTAGGTGAATATCATGGCGGAACGGATCAAGCGGATGGTGCAGGCAGTGCGCGCGGCGTTGAGCGGCGGCGCCGGCGCTGCGGTGAACGGCATGCGCCGCAACGGCGCGATAGTGGTGGCGTTGGGCCTGGCCGGGGCCGCCGTCTACGGTCTGGCGACGCATCCGCCGATCGCCAAGCTGGCGCCCGGAAGCCTGGGCATCCGCACCAATCAGCTGACCGGTTCCGCCATCACTGTGCGCGATGGTGCGGTGTTCCTGGTGCCCGGCGTGCATGTGCTGCGGCAGGTGTCGCTGCGCGACCAGGTGTACCGTCCGAGCGGCAGCGACAAGGCGCCGTTCCAGTCGGTGGAGGGCCTGGCGCTGGGCGTGGACATGTCGGTGCGCTATGCGCTGGATGTGAACCGCGTCGCCGCGATGGCGCAGTCGCTGCCGCCGGATATCAACGGTTCCATCGTCGAGCCGGCGGTGCAGGGCGTGATCTACAAGGTGTTCACGCGCTACACGGTGCGCGAGATCTTCTCGACCAAACGTGCCGAGATCCAGCAGGCGATCGAGGCGGAGCTTAAACCCAAGCTGGCGGCGGACGGCGTCACGCTGCGCGGCATCACCATCGGCAAGATCACTCTGCCGGCGGAGTACCAGGCCGGCATGGAGAAGCTGCTGGCCGAGGAACTGGAAACGGAGAAGATGCGCTACACGCTGGAATTGAAGGAGAAGCAGGTCAAGCAAACCGCCCTGGAAGCGGACGCGGAAAAAATTCGCCGTGAGAAGGCCGCCGAGGCGGCGGGCAATGAGCAGATCATCGCGGCCAGGGCGCAGGAGCAGGCGATGGCGCACGTGCTGCCGTTCAAGGAGAAGCAGATCGAGCAGCGCAAGCTGGAGGCCGAGGCGGAGAAAATGGCGCGCATCAAAACCTCCGAGGGTAACGCCCAAGCGCGGGTCATCGAAGCCGCCGGCGAGGCCGATTCGCGTCGCAAGCTGGCGGATGCGGAGGCCTATCGCCAGGAGCTGGTCGGCAAGGTGGCCGCCGCGCAGATGGAGCGCGAAGGCGATCTGATTACGCGTAACCCGCTGCTGATCCAGAAGACGATGGCGGACAAATTGTCGGACAAGGTCTCGGTCATCATCGCGCCTTCGCCCACCGATGGCGGATTTATCGGCTCCGCGCTGCTGGGCGGCCAGCGTGGCAAGCAGCCGCGCCTGGCGACGGTCAGCGGTGAAGTCTCCGATAACGTCAAGGAAGGCCAATAATCATGTCGATGATTGCAGCCGTCGCCATACTGGCGATCGTCACGCAGGACCAGGCCGCGCTGCGCGCCGCGCCCAAGGACACGGCCCAGCAGCAGGCGGTCCTGTGGCAAGGCGACAGCCTTGAGATTCGCGGCGAGAAGCAGGACTTCCTGCAGGTCTACGATTATCGCCGTGAGCGTGCAGGCTACATCCGCGCTTCGCAGGTGCGCAGGATTTCGCTGGCGCCGGAGGACGCGCCGGAATTGCTGTCGGTGGTGCGCTTCCTGCGCGATACGCCGGGAGCGGAATCGCTGGGCATCAGCTACGCGGCGGCTTACCTGAAGGCCGCGCCGGCCGGTGCGATCACGGCGGAACCTTTCGATGCGCTGGGCACGATGGCTGAACGGCTGGCGCGGCGTGCATCCGCCAAGCAGGGCAAACAGGGCGACGCCACGATTGCGGCGCACCTGGAGGTGGTCGCCAATTACGGCGTCGGTATCCGCAGCTTTGAACGGGAGGGACGCATGCAATTATGCTACGACGGCGAAGCGTTTCGCCGCGTGCTGGCGATGCTGTCGGAGCCGCGGCAGCGCGCGACCGCGATACTCGGCCTGACGCGTCAGGAATGCGTGGACCCGGCATTGCGCCCCGGTGCGCGCGTGGCGCTGGACGACTGGCGCGCCGAGGTGCTGGAGCGCGTGGACCTGAAGGATCTTGCGCCCCACATGCGCAACCGCATCCACATGCGGCGCGCGGCGGTGTGGTCGTCGGTGGCTTTCGCTCGGGCGCGCAAGGGCGAGGCGGCAACGCAGCCGGCGCAGCGCGCGCTGGACCAACTGGGGATGGTCGATCCCGCCGAACTGACCGAGGACGACACGAGCGCGTTCGCCGACGCCGGCGTGCGCGTGGGCAGCGTGCGCTGGGCCGTCGCAGGGCCGGTGACGCCTTCCGCCAATGGCTTGCATGTGCAGACGATGGCCGGCCAGCCGGGAGAAACCTGCGTCGCGCTGGTCGATGCAAAACACGATCAGCAGCATGCGCTGGCGCGCCGCTGCAGCTATGGCGTTGTGTGGCCTGCGTCCGCGCAGGCCAATGCACAGAACACGGCGCTGTCGCTGGCGGTGCAACCGATGGATGGCTGGCGCGAGATGTGGCTGTTCCACCAGACCAGCGCCGGCTGGCTGGTCGACGTGCTGCCGCCTGCCGCCGCCGATCCCGATATCGGCTATGCCGAATTCGCAGGCTGGGTGCCCGGCTCGCAGAACATGCTGGTGGCGCGGGAGGCCCGCGTCGACGGCAAATTCAAGCGCAGTTTCGAACTGGTGGAGATCAATACGCTGGCGACGCTGAAGACCGCCGACAAGCCTTCCTCTCTCAGCATGTTCTATCGTTGGCAGGACCCTGCCTGGAAGCGCCAGACCGTCAGCCTGCGTTGAACATCGGGGTGTGACAGCTGTTCCAGATTGGAGCAGGTGTGCGATGGATCAAGGAGGAAAATGCGTGGCATGGCATTTGCTCAATGGCTGTATATCACTCATTAAAACAGCCAGGAGACAACCATGCACCATCCATTCCGCATCTTCGCCATCGTGACCGTCATCGCCGCCGCGGCCACGACATCCCTCTACGCCACCGCCCACGGCAACGTTGTGCCGCAGGCGGTGGACACCACCGGCCTGACGCCACTCGGCGAGAAATGGCTGGACCAGAATCCTTATCGCGGTAACAAGCTTGCGCTAAAAATAGGGACGTCCGCCTATAACCAGAACTGCGCCCGCTGTCACGGACTGGAGGCGGTCACCGGTGGCATCGCGCCGGATCTGCGCCAGCTGGACCGCGATTGCACCGACGTGAAGAACGACACCAAGAAGAAGGCCTGCTACAAGGAGACCGACAATTACTTCCTGACCTCGATCCGGCATGGCAAGGTGCGCAACGGCGCCGTGTACATGCCGCCGTTCGAGGGCGTGTTCAATCAGGAAGCCATGTGGGCCATCAAGACCTACCTCGAAGCCCGCCGCGACGCCGCCAACTGATCGAGGAGCAGACCATGTCGAATTTTCGTTCGCGCGCAGCTGCTTTGCTTCCTCTCGTCGCGGCACTGCTGGTGGCCGCCGCACCCGCGCATGCGGAGTGGGACAAGATCCGTCTATCCGGTTCGCTGAAGGTGGCGGTGTATGAACAGTTCGCGCCGTTCTCGGATCGGGGCGCCGGCATCGATGTCGAGGTCGCGCAGGCGCTGGCCTCGAAGCTGGGCCTGAAACTGAGCCTGCTGCCTTTTCCCGCCGGCGAAAACCTCGGCGACGACCTGCGCAACATGGTCTGGAAAGGGCACTACCTGGGTTACGGGCCGGCCGACATCATGCTGCACGTGCCGGTCGAGCCTCAGCTGATGAATGAAAACGGCAAGGTCACCATCTTCGCGCCGTATCACGTCGAGACGGTGCGGCTGGTGCGCAGTGCGCGCAGCATGCCGGTCTTCGACGGCATCGATGCATTGAACGGCAAGACCATCGGTGTCGAGAAAGTCTCCATCGCGGCGATGGTGCTGCTGGGTGAAGGCAATGGACGCTTCCGCGACAAGGTGCGGATTTTCGACACCGCTGCCGAAGCGCTGGAGCAGCTCAAGGCCGGCCAACTCGACGCCGTGCTGGCCAACCGCTCGGAGATCGATTCGGTATTCCGCGACGATCCCGCTTTTCCGCTGAACGAAGTGGCGTTCCAGCGCCTGCCGCGCGCAGGGTGGGCGGTGGGTATGGCGGTGCGCAAGGACGACCAGGAAATGGCGCGCCTGCTGCAGGCGGCCGTCAACGACATGAAGGCCAGCGGCGAACTGCAAGCTATCTTTGCCCGGCACGGCGTGCACGAGCAGATGCCGTGATGCGCGGCCATTCGATGGCAAGCGCCATGCTACTGGCATGCGGGGCGGCTGCGGCGGCGGATACCACGATGGTGGTCTATCCTGCTACCGCGATGTTGTCGGTGGATGTCGTCGGCGTCGCGCCCTTGCCCGGCCTGGGAGTGGACCGCAACCAGCTGCCGTATCAGGTGCAGACGGCATATGCCGCCGAGGTGTGCGCCGCTGCCGGCCAAAACCTCAGCGAGTTCATGGCGCGCAATCTGACCGGGGTGAATATCAACGAGGTGTCGGGGAGCCCATTCCAGAACGATATCACCTATCGTGGCTTTCGCGCCTCGCCGGTGCTGGGGGCGTCGCAGGGCATTTCTGTTTACCTGGACGGAGTGCGCGTGAATGAGCCGTTTGGCGATGTGGTGAACTGGGACATGCTGCCCGAGGCGGCGATCGGCAATGTGATGCTGGCGCCGGGATCCAATCCTCTGTATGGCCTGAATACGCTGGGCGGCGCGCTGGTGTTGACCACCAAGTCCGGGAAAAATCATCCGGGCGCGGACATTGGCATCTCAGGCGCCAGCAACGGCCAGCGTCGAGCCGACCTGGCTTATGGCTACGACAGCGGCGAGCGTTGGAACGTCTTAGTCGCGGGCACGGCTTTCAACGACAAGGGGTGGCGCGATCATTCGGATGGGCGGCTGGCCAATGCCTATGTCAAGCTGGCCGGCACCGCCGGCGACAACGAGTGGAGCATCGCGCTGCTGGCCGGCCGCAGCCGCCTGGTGGGCAATGGTCTGCTGCCCGATGACCTGTATGAACAAAACCGCCGCGCCGTCTATACATCACCCGACGAGACCCGCAACCGCTTGCGCCAGGTCGTCTTCAGCATGACCCATCGCTTCGACGACCATACGGAATTGAGCACCGCTGTGTATGCGCGCAACAGCCGGCGCAGCACCGTCAACGGCGACATCAACGATGCCTATGCCGGGGGCGAGAGCCCATACCCGGCCAGCTACAACACGACCGAGACCCGCCAAAGCAGCCAGGGATTCAGCGTCCATTTGAGCAAGGACGCTGGCCGGCATCAACTCGCCACAGGGCTTGCGTTCGACCGTGGCAGCGTCGCCTTCGCGCAGTATGAACAGGATGCCGGCTTTGCCCCGGACCGCTCGGTCGTCCCGGATACGAATGCCGAAGAGGAGGCCGGATCGTCGGTCAGCGGCCACTCGCGCACGGCAGGGATGTACGCCGCCGACACCTGGGCGGCAGACGCCGACACCTGGTTGACCGTGTCCGCCCGTTATAACCACGCGACGGTCAGCAACCAACTGCGCCGCGACGGCGAGCCGCGGCCTGCCGAGACGTTCAGCTATCGCAAGCTGAATCCCGCCATCGGCATCGCACGCCGCGTGGGTGGCGGCTGGACGCTGTTCGCCAATCTGTCGCAGAGCAACCGGGTGCCGACCGTGATCGAACTGGGTTGCGCCGATCCCGAACAGCCATGCCGCTTGCCGGTCGGTCTTCAATCGGACCCATACCTGAAGCAAGTCGTGTCGCGCACCGCCGAAGCGGGCACCCGCTGGAAGGGGGCGCGCGGCGCGGCGGCGGTATCGCTGTACCGCACTGTCAATCGCGACGACATCCTGTTTCGCAGTGCCGGCATTGCACAGCAAGGTTACTTCTCCAACTTCGACCGCACACGCCATCAAGGCGCGGATCTGAGCGCGAGCTACCGGATCGGTGACTGGTCGGCGCGATTGAGCTACAGCTACCTGGACGCCGTGTACGGCGCGGAAGGTGACCTGTTCACCGGCACCCGCAACGTTCATGTGACGCCCGGCACTCGCCTGGCGGGGCTGCCGCGCAATACACTGAAGCTCGGCCTGGAATGGAGCGCGATGCGGCACTGGTCCATCGGCGCCGACCTGACAGCTTTGTCCGATATGGCGACGCAGGGTAACGAGGACGGCAAGGCCGCGCCGGTATCGGCCGACTGGCGTGTGCGCGGCTACGTCCTGGTCGGCCTGCACGCCAGCTATCGGCCGGATTCGAAATGGGAGTGGTATCTGCGCGTGAACAATGCGTTCGATCGCCGTTACGAGACCTTCGGCGCCGTCGCTGCGGACATGTTCCCGAACGGCGCCTTGCAGCGGCAGGGTGTCGAGGCCCAGCAAGCCCGGTTCGTCGCACCCGGCGCGCCACGATCTGTGGCGGCCGGTCTGCATTACCGCTTCTAGAACTGATGCTGGGCGCTCGCGCCGATCAACCAGTTCCGCCCAGGCGCCGCTTCGTAATAGCGCTTGTTGGTGTCGCCGACGATCAGCGAGCCGACATACTGCTTGTCCAGCAGGTTATTCAAGCGTACGAACTGTTTGAAGCGCCAGCCATGCCACTGCTGGTTGGCGTTGACGCGCGCATTGAGCACGCCATAACCCGGCGCCGCCTTGTCGGCATTGGCATCGTCCGCGTAGATCTTGCTGCTGGCGACAGCTTCCAGTGCGGCGCCAAAGCGGTTGGCGCTGTCCTTCCACGCCAGCTCGCCGTAGGCGTTGGCGTTCGGGATGCCGGGCATCCGGCTGCCTTCGGCGACCGCGCCAAAGGCGTGGTCGTAGACCGCGCGCAAACTGGTCAGCGCCATGTGCGCGCTCAGGCCATGTTTCCAGGTGGTGTCCAGCGACAGCTCCATCCCTTGGCGCAGCGTGCTGCCGGCATTGCGATAGCTGGTGCGGCCACCAACGCTGCTGTCGACCACCAGTTCGTCGCGCGTGCGGACCTGGAATATGGCCGCGTTGATGCGCGTTCCTTCACTCATCCGCGCCTTGATCCCGGTTTCGAGGTGGGTGCTCTGCGCGGCCTGTAAACGGAAATTGAAGCCGGCGCCTGTACCGGAGTAGAACAGTTCATTGAGCGTGGGCGTTTCGAAGCCGCGCGCGGCGCTGGCGTACACGTTCAAGGCTGGCGACAGGCGATACAGCAGGCCAAGCACCGGCGTGGTGTGGCTGTATTCGAGGCTGCCGCTGTCGTTGCCGTTGCTGAGGAAGCGATCGTCCACCGATATCTTCACGCTGCTGTGGCGCAGGCCCGCGCTCACCATCCAAGCGCCGGACTGCCATTCCGTCTGCACGTACGGATCGAGGCTGGTGACCTTGTCGTTTTCGTCGCGGCGCAGCGCGCCCTTCACACCGAACTGGGTGCCGATGAAGTTCTCATAGCCCCGGCGTGCATCGTTGGAGCGGCCGTATTCCAGGCCGACGGTGGTACTAAGTTTGCCGCCCGCCAGTTCGCCCACGTGCAGCCAGTTCAGGTCCGTGCCGTGGAAGTCGCGGTCGAAGTCGACCACGCCGCCGGAATGCGTGGCCGGCGCCTGGAAGGCTTTGGAGAAGGCCTGGTACTGGATTACGCCGCGATTGCCGCCGTAGGCCGTCATGCGCAGGCGGTCGTCGCCGAAGCGCTGCGCCCAGCTGGCGCCGATCTGCTGGTGGTCGATGCTCTTGCGGGTGTTGTAGCGGTCGGCCAGCGTGCGTTTCGGATTCTGCGTATCGGTGGTATCGATCTCGCCGGCGCGCGGGTCGCGCTGGTAGGTGGCCCAAGTCACGCCCAGCGCGTCCTGGGTGTCGTCCTGGCGCAGCGCGTTGCCGACGATGGTCAGGCTGGCGCCGGCCATCGGCGCCAGCGTCAGCTTGGCAAACGCCTGGTCGCGGGTGGCGGCGCTGTGGGCGCGATAGCCGTCCGTTTCGAAGCGGGACGCATCCAGCACGTAGCCGATGCCGGCCTGCTTGCCTTGCGCGTTCAGATCGGCCTTGCGGCTGCCGTAGCTGCCGGCGCTCAGCGCTGCTTCCACCGTTGGCGCACCTTCACCGTCGCGCGTGAACATCTGGATCACGCCACCCGAGTGATTGCCGTAGATGGCGGAGAAGGGGCCGCGCAGCACTTCGATACGCTCGGCCATATCGAGATTGAATGTGGCGGCCTGGCCTTGGCCGTCCGGCATGCTGGCCGGGATGCCGTCGGCGATCAGGTGCACGCCGCGCACGCCGAAGGCCGAGCGGGCGCCGAAGCCGCGCGAGGAGATTTGCAGGTCCTGCGCATAGTTCTGGCGGTTTTGCGCCACTAGGCCAGGGACGGCGGCCAACGCCTCGCTGGCGTTGACGCGTGCCTGGCTGTCGCGGATGCGTTCAGCGTCGACGACGTCAATGGCGGCGGGCATGTCGAACACCGTGTGCCCGACGCGGGTGGCGCTGACCACCACCTCCGCCGGCCGCGCGGCGTCGTCGGCTGCGATGGCGCCGCCGCTCAGGGCAAACAGCGCGGCCACCGCATTTAATTGGAAAAGGGCTTGCTTCATATTGTCTCCGTTTTGGTCAGTGTTATGCCGGACCACTAAGCAATATACCTGCCATCCCGGTTTTTTGGTGGCACGCCGATTGCAACGGTCATCGCATTTTCCTGAAAGGTGATCACCATGAACAGCTCTCGCATTCTGTCTTACCTGGCTTTTTTGCTATGCGGTCCCGCGATGGCCGCGCCCTTTGCCTATGTGCCGAACGAGAAGGCGGGCAGCATCAGCGTGATCGATACCACCACCGATTCCGTGCTGCGCGAGATCGCCGCAGGCAAGCGGCCACGTGGCATCGCGGCCGATCCAGCCGGCGCGCACCTGTACGTGACCGATGCCGCCAGCAACGCGTTGCTGGTGATCGATACCGCCAGCGGCGCCGTGGCGCGCCGTATCGCGCTGGGCAAATCGCCCGAGGGCGTGAGCGTATCGGCGGACGGCCGATACGTGGCGGTGGCGGTTGAGGAGAGTAATAGCGTCACCCTGATCGAGGCGGGCACCGGACAGGTGCTGGCGGATATCGCCGTGAAAGGCAGGAACCCGGAGCATGCGGTCTTCAGCCCGGACGGCCGCTGGCTGCTTGTCAGCGCGGAGGAGGCGGAGCAAGTCGACGTGATCGATGTCGCCGCGCGGCGCCAGACCGGCGCGGTGGCGGTGGGCCTGCGGCCGCGCGGCATGGGCTTCAGCCCCGATGGCGCCCGCGCCTATGTCGCTTGCGAATTGGCGGGAGCCGTGTACGTGGTCGACATGGCGACGCTGGCGACGACGGTACGCATCCCGGCCGGGAAGAACGCCAACGGTATCGCCGTGCATCCCGGTGGCCGCCAGGTCTATGTATCGAACGGCGCGGACGCCAATGTGATGGTGATCGACACTGCCACCAATACCGTCAGCGCCACCATTGCAGTTGGCAAGCGACCCTGGAACATGGCGCTGACGCCGGACGGCGCCAAGCTGTATGTGGCCAACGGCCGCTCCAACAGCGTATCCGTGATCGATACCTCCGCCGCGGCAAAGCGGGCGGATGTCGCGGTGGGCGAATTGCCTTGGGGCGTGGTGATCCGCTGAGACGCTGTTCCATCGGCAGACACCTGTTCCAAACCTGAACAGGTGTCACGGCACCGGTACAGCTCTCCCCAGCCGCTTCCCCCTGTATTTCAAGCGCGGCACGGGGAAAAGCGAAGCTGGCACGGTGCTTGCGAAAAGGAGTGCACGCAGTACCTACCGCCGCCTCACGCGGCCTCATAACCACAGCAGAAAGAGGACGACATGAATCTCGCAGACATCAGCAAATTGGGCGTTGCCAATCCATTCAAACAACGCTACGACAATTACATCGGTGGCAAATTCGTCGCTCCAGTCAAGGGCGAATACTTCGGCAACGT
>Ga0308157_10006964_pt1 | contig 13319 bp, 10 predicted proteins | sample PhyBR1_FD_201035 | JGI IMG/M metagenome (GOLD analysis project Ga0308157, IMG submission 201035) | Phyllosphere microbial communities from UC Gill Tract Community Farm, Albany, California, United States - DLSLB.R1 | ecosystem: Host-associated > Plants > Phyllosphere > Unclassified | place: USA...
GCGCCCCGGCCTGCTGCGCGCGCAGCGCCGGCGAGGCCATGGCCAGCGCGGCGGCTGCGGCGGCGATCAGGGTGGGGCGGAAGGGCAGGGCGGAGGTGAGCTTGGACATGTGGGAAGCCGGCGCGGACGCAAAGTTTGCAAATAAATGAGAATGATAACACTTCTCATTTGCAAGCGTCGACCGGCCGGCAATTATTCCTTCAGTTTCCAGACAAAGCGGGCGCCGTCGCTGCCATCCGAATTGGGGCCGGGGCTGTCCGCCGCGACGGCCCCGGTCTGCGGATCGATGCGGACAAAGCGCTGCGTGGCCAGCGACATCAAGGCCAGGTCGCCATCGGGCGTCTCTATCCATTGCAGGCTTTGCGCCGGGCCGGGCTGGCCGGCTTGCAGCGTGAGCCTGGCGTCCTTGTCCACCGTCAGGAACCGACCGTTTTGGGCCAGGGCGACACGGCCCAGCTTCATGTCCCGCACCGCGAAGGCGCCCGACAGGACGGTCGATGGCGCGTCCGTCAGCTGGATCCGCTTGCCGAAGGGGATGGGGCGCATCAGTCCGTTCGGGTGGGGCTCGTCGATGTCGATGGCGTCGAAGTCGGCGAAGCCGCCCGCCGCGCCGGCGGTGTTGAAGTTGAACAGCCCGTAGCGCACGCCCTGGAAGGTGAGCAGCTGGAACGCCATGGCGCGCTCTTTTCCTATCGGCGCAAAGGACTTGCCGTCCACCGAGTAGCTGAATTTCGCCCGTTCCGAAATGAAGTCGCCATCCACGCGCAGCCACACGCGCTCGGCCTGGAGCGGTGCGCGGGTATGTTCGCCAGTCTCCTCGTCGAACAGCACGACTTGGCGGCCTGCGGCAGTCTGCTCGACCCCCAGCCATGAATACGGCCGGCCGAACAGGGCCAGTCCGGCCACGTCGCCCGGCTGCAAGCCCTTCAGGTCCAGCGCAATGGTCGCGCTCGAATCCGGGCCGATGGCGCGCTGCGTGAGCGTGTTTTTCGCTTCCCACAGATGCTTTGCCGGCAGGCTGTGCAGGCGCAGGCTGCCGGGGCGCTCCGCGAGGGACCAGCGGCTGTTGTCCGGCACGTGGTTCCACTGCCATATCGGCTGCAACGCGGCGCCGGCGAAGTCGTCGCTGCGCCGATAGGGCGCGTGCGGCTGCGTTGGCGCCGCTGTTTTCGGTTTGACCCAGGTGCGGGGCGTGCGGCCCGGATTGCCCGGCAAGCCGAAATACGGCCAGCCATCCTTCCACGTCACCGGCGACAGGTTAAGCAGCCGGCCGACAGAGTTGTAGTCCATCATGGAGAAACCCCACCATTCGCCGAGCGGGGTCTGGACCACGCCGCCCTGGTGCAGGGAGACGCGGCCATTCGGCGCCCTGTTCGGCGGCTGCAGCTTGAACGGCAGCGCCTTGTTGCCGGCCAGCCGGTAGCCCTCGTGCAGGCCGAAGTCCTCGTCGATGCTGATCGCCGGATTGACCTCGTAGGGCCCTTCCGGCCGGTCCGCCCGCGCGGCGGGCATGCGCATGCGGCCGTTGTACCAGGCGGAGATGATGAAATATTTGCCGTCGATCTTGTAGAAATGCGAGCCTTCCCCCATGCCCGAGCCCTGCTTGATGATCACGCGCTCCGAGCCCGGCACGATGTCGTTCAGTTCCTCGTTCAGCTGCGCGAGCTTGACCTCGTCATAGCCCCAGACCACATAAGCCTTGCCGTCGTCGTCGAACAGGACCGAGAGGTCGTGGAAGGCGCGCTTCATGGCGGTCTGGGTCCAGGGGCCGGCCGGATCGGCCGCCGTAAACAGCTGGGTGGTGTAGCCGTTTACATTGCTGAAGATGTAGAACTTCCCTTTGTGAAAGCGGAAGCTGGGCGCCCAGATGCCACGGCCGTACACGTTTTTCCCGTCCTCCAGCCGGAAAGCGGGGGCGAGGTCGAGCCTGGGCGAGGCGTAGGCGACGAAATGCCAGTTCACCAGGTCGTTCGAGCGCAGAATGGGCAGGCCGGGCATGGCGTGCATGGTGGTGCCGGTCATGTAAAACGCGTCGCCCACCTTGATGATGTCGGGATCGGAAAACTCGTCGTAGAAAATGGGATTGGTATAGGTGCCATTGCCATTGTCCGCCGTCCAGGTCTTGGGTTCTTTGGCCAGGCAAGGGCTCATGCAAACAGCCGCGGCCAATGCAAGCGCCGCGAGCGGCGTAATGAAACGGGACATCCCCGGCTCCTCTTTGTTATACGTATTAGGGGAGGAGTAGTTTGACGTATTTCGCTAGCGGGACCGATCACATTTTATTTGGTATTGATAGCTTTTTCGGCATGGCGAGCGTTAAAAAAAACGCCCGCTATGGAAGCGGGCATTATCTGATGCAAGGGAAGGTGCAAGCTTACTCCAAGTTTTGCACCTGTTCGCGCATCTGTTCGATGAGCAGTTTCAGTTCCATCGACGCGTCCGCCAGTTCTTTCACCGAGGCTTTGGCGCCCAGCGTATTGGCCTCGCGGTTCAGTTCCTGCATCATGAAGTCCAGGCGCTTGCCGACCTGGCCGCCTTTTTTCAGGATGTGGCGGGTTTCGGTCAGGTGGGCCGACAGGCGGCCCAGTTCCTCGGCCACGTCGATGCGGATGCCGTACAGGATCACTTCCTGGCGGATGCGCTCCATGGCGTCCTGGCGCGACAGGCTGGTGTTGGAGCCCTGGCAGGCCAGGCCCAGCGCTTCCTGCATGCGCTCGATGGCTTTCTGCTGGAAGGCCGCCACCACCTGCGGGATCAGCGGCGTGATGCGCTTGACGATGGCTTCCATAGATTCGATGCGGGACAGCAGCATGGCCTCCAGCGCCGCGCCTTCGCGCTGGCGGCTGGTGACGAAGGCGGCCACGGTGCGCGCGGTCAGCGCGGCCACGTCCGCTTGCAGGGTCTCCTGGCCGATCTGGGCTTCCTCCACCACGCCGGGCCAGCGCAGCAGTTCGGCCACGCTCATCACCGGGGCGGCGACGAAATGCTTGCCGACCTCGGCCTGCAGGCGGGCCAGCTCTTCCAGCAGCGGGGTATTCAAGGCGGTGGCGCCGGCGCCGGCGGCTTTGCGGCCGAAACTGAGCCGCAATTCAACCTTGCCGCGCGTAATGGCGGCCATAATGGCGGTGCGCAAATCGGGTTCCAGCGCGCGCAAATCGTCGTTTATTCGAAACTGCAAGTCAAGAAAACGCGAATTGACGCTCTTGATTTCTATTGTCAGTGTCCCGGCCGCGCTTTCGCTGGTGGCAACCGCGTAGCCTGTCATGCTGGAAATGCTCAATGGATGTCCCCGATTTAAACTTTACAAAACAGTGATTTATCCACACAATCCGGATGTTGAAGCAAGGAAATCCTATGGCTGCACAGAACAACGCTCCACTACCGGATGGGCTGGAAATAGCTGGATATCGCATTGTAAAGAAAATTGCGTCCGGTGGGTTCAGTATTGTTTACCTCGCCTATGACGCGGAAGGCAATGCGGTGGCGGTAAAGGAATACCTGCCGAGCGCGCTGGCGCTGCGCCAGCCCGGAGAATTGGCCCCGGTCATAGCGAAAGCCAATCTGCCGGTGTTCCGCATCGGCCTGAAATGCTTCTTCGAGGAGGGGCGGGCGCTGGCACGAATTTCGCATCCAAATGTTGTAAGCGTGTTGAATTTCTTCCGCGCCAATGAAACCGTGTATATGGTGATGGCCTATGAATCGGGCCATTCGCTGCAGGAATACATCCAGCGGCAGCGCGCCAAGGGCAGCAAGGCGGGCGAGGCCTTCATCCGCCAGATCTTCACCCAGGTGCTCAAAGGGCTGCGCGAAGTGCACGCCAACCAGCTGCTGCACCTGGACCTGAAGCCGGCCAATATCTATCTGCGCACAGACGGCACGCCCATGCTGCTGGACTTCGGCGCGGCGCGCCAGACCATCAACAGCGACCTGCCCAAGCTCACGCCGATGTACACCCCCGGCTTCGCGCCGCCCGAGCTGTATGTGAAGACCGAGCCGCTGGGGCCGTGGACCGACGTGTACAGCATAGGCGCGTCGATGTTCGCCTGCATGGTCGGTTCGCCGCCGCAGCCGGCCGACCAGCGCCGCAAGGAGGATAAAATGGACGGGCATTTCGCCAAACTGGACGGTCTGTACACGCCGGAGCTGGTGGCGCTGGTGCGCCGCGCGCTGCAGCTGGACCCGCTGGCGCGGCCGCAAAGCCTGTTCGAAATGCAGAAAGTGCTGCAAACTCCGGTGGCGCTGCCGGCCCCGGCGGGCAATTTGGGCACGCTGGACCGGCTGGGCGGCCACGTGCGCGGCCTGCTGGGCCGCTTTGGCCGCAAAAACGCGGCGCAGACCACGCAAACCTGACCGATAAGGACGATCCAGGGACCATGCAATTCTCCGTATATCAGGAAAGCCACATCGGCGGCCGCAAGGTCAACCAGGACCGCATGGGCTACAGTTTCACGCGCGACGCGCTGCTGCTGGTGCTGGCCGACGGCATGGGCGGCCATTTGCGCGGCGAGGTCGCCGCCACCATCGCCATGCAGACCATCTCCACCCTGTTCCAGCAGCAGGCCATGCCCTACGTGAAAAAGCCGGAGCGTTTCCTGGAGGAGGCCTTCATGGCCGCGCACCAGGAGATCCACCGCTACAAGGCCATGCACAACCTGCCGGAAACCCCGCGCACCACCGTGGTGGCCTGCCTGATCCAGCACAATATCGCCGTCTGGGCGCATTGCGGCGACTCGCGTCTGTACTGGATGCGCGGCGGCCAGGTGCTGGCGCGCACGCGCGACCATTCGCACGTGGAAAACCTGATCGCCAAGGGCCTGGTGCCCGCGTCGGAGCGCGCCACCCACCCCGACCGCAACAAGCTGTACAACTGCCTCGGCGCGACCAGCCTGCCGAAAGTGGAACTGTCGCGCCGCGCCAGCATGTTGCCGGGCGACGTGATGCTGCTGTGCTCGGACGGCCTGTGGTCGGTGCTCGACGACGAGGACCTGGCGCACCGCCTGGCCACGCAGACCGTGGTGCGGGCCGTGCCGGACATGCTGCAGACGGCGGTCGCCATCGGCGGCGCCAGCGGCGACAACGCCACCGCGCTGGCCATCATGTGGCAGGGCGGCACGGTAGCCGACGGTGCGCCCACCACGGCGGTGGGCATGTCCAGTATGATCTCGACCGAAATGCTGCCGGAAGACCAGGTCAACACCACCATCAGCCGCGCCGTCCAGGCCGAAGCGCGCGGACCCGCGGCGGCGGCCGACGTTTTCGACGACGACGAGATCGAGCGCGCCATCGCCGAGATCCGCGGCGCGATAGAAAAATCCTCCCAACACTTACCCCGAAAGACCGACCCATGACTTTTGAATCCCGCCCCAGCGGCCGCCCCGTCGACGCGCTGCGCGCCATCCGCCTGACGCGCCAGTACACCAAGCACGCCGAAGGTTCGGTGCTGATCGAGTGCGGCGACACCAAGGTGATCTGCACCGCCAGCATCGAAGACCGGGTGCCGGGCTTCCTGAAGGGCAAAGGCCAGGGCTGGCTGACGGCCGAATACGGCATGCTGCCGCGTTCCACCCACACCCGCATGGACCGCGAAGCGGCGCGCGGCAAGCAAAGCGGCCGCACCCAGGAAATCCAGCGCCTGATCGGCCGCTCGCTGCGCGCCGCCTTCGACCTGGAAGCGTTCGGCGAGCGCACCCTGAACCTGGACTGCGACGTGATCCAGGCCGACGGCGGCACCCGCACCGCCTCCATCACCGGCGCCATGGTGGCCGCCTACGACGCCTTCTCCAAGCTGGTCGAGCGCGGCGCGATCCCCGCCGTGCCGCTCAAGCACTTCGTGGCCGCCATCTCGGTCGGCGTGTATAAGGGCATGCCGGTGCTGGACCTGGACTACGTGGAAGACTCGGACTGCGACACCGACATGAACGTGGTCATGACCGACGCCGGCCACTTCATCGAAGTGCAGGGCACGGCCGAAGGCGCCGCCTTCGACCGCGCCGGCATGAACCGCCTGCTGGACCTGGCGCAGGCCGGCATCGCCGACCTCGTCAAGCTGCAAAAACAGGCGCTCGGCCTGGCTGCCTGACTGCCGGGCTGAGCCGCATTCGGGGTCAGACCCCGAATGCGGCTCAGCTCGCTTTGGGTAAGGGAGTACAATATCGGCTCCCGAAATTAGCCGATCTTCGCCATGACCCAACGCCTCATCCTCGCTTCCAACAACGCGGGCAAGCTCAAGGAATTCAACGAGTTGCTCGCTACCGTGGGCTATGACGTGCGCGCCCAGGGCGAGTACAACGTGCCGGAGGCGGACGAGCCGCACCATACTTTTGTTGAAAATGCACTGGAAAAGGCGCGCCACGCGGCCCGCCTGACCGGCCTGCCCGCGCTGGCGGACGATTCCGGCGTGTGCGTGACGGCGCTCGGCAACGCGCCCGGCGTGTACTCGGCGCGCTACGCCGGCGAACCGAAGTCGGATGCGGCCAACAGCGCCAAGCTGATCGCGGACCTGGCCGCGCATGCGGACAAATCGGCGTACTATTACTGCGTGCTGGTGTTCGTGCGCCATGCGGACGATCCGCAGCCGGTGATCGCGGATGGCCGCTGGAACGGCCAGATCATCGCCGAAGCACGCGGCAATGGCGGCTTTGGCTACGACCCGCATTTCTTCATCCCGGAGCTGGGCAAGTGCGCAGCCGAGCTGACGGCCGATGAGAAAAACAAGCTGTCCCACCGTGGCCAGGCCCTGCGCGCTTTGGTAGAGAAACTGAAATGATACCGATCAAGCTTGTTGGCGCAACGCCGGAGCATACCCACAAGCAGGCTGCCGCCAGCACGGCGCTGCACTACCTGCAGCCGGGCGCGCTGAACCTGGCCGCGCTGCCGCCGCTGTCGCTGTACATCCATTTCCCCTGGTGCGTGCGCAAATGCCCTTACTGCGACTTCAATTCGCACGAAGCGAAGGGCGGCGGCTTCCCCGAGGAGGAGTACCTGGCCTCGCTGCGCAGCGACCTGGAAATGGCGTTGCCGCTGATCTGGGGCCGCAGGATACACACCATCTTCATCGGCGGCGGCACGCCCAGCCTGATGTCGGCCGCAGGCCTGGACCGTTTGCTGTCGGACGTGCGCACCTTGCTGCCCATGGACGCGGACACCGAAATCACCATGGAGGCCAACCCCGGCACCTTCGAGGCGGAGAAGTTCAAGTCCTACCGCGCCAGCGGCATCAACCGCCTGTCGATCGGCATCCAGAGCTTCAACGCGGAGCATCTGTCGGCGCTGGGCCGCATCCACGACGGCGGCGAGGCGCGCCGCGCGGTGGAGATCGCGCTGGCCAACTTTGATAACTTCAACCTGGACCTGATGTACGCGCTGCCCACGCAGACGCTGGAGCAGGCCCGCGAGGATATCGAAACGGCCATGTCCTTCAAGCCGCCGCACCTGTCGCTGTACCATCTGACGATGGAGCCGAACACCCTTTTCGCCAAGTACCCGCCGGTGCTGCCGGACGACGACGCCAGCGCGGACATGCAGGACATGATCGCCGAGCTGACCGCCGCCCGGGGCTACGGCCAGTACGAAGTGTCGGCCTACGCGCAGCCGGGCCACCGCGCCAGGCACAATCTGAACTATTGGCACTTCGGCGACTACCTGGGCATAGGCGCCGGCGCGCATTCGAAGATATCGTTCCCGCACCGCGTGCTGCGCCAGGCCCGCTTCAAGCAGCCCAAGGCCTATATGGAGGCGGTCAAGGCCGGCAACCCGGTGCAGGAGGAATACGAGATCGGACGCGGCGAGATGGGCTTTGAGTTCATGCTCAACACGCTGCGCCTGCACGAGGGCTTCGAGCCCAATCTGTTCAGCGAGCGCACCGGCCTGTCCATCAACGCCATCGAGCAGCAGCTCAACGCGGCCGAAGCCAAGGGCCTGCTGTACCGCGACTACAAGCTGATCAAGCCGACGGAATTAGGGCAGCGCTTCTTGAACGACCTGCAGCAGATGTTCCTGGGTTCCTGAGGCGCGGCTGTTCGTTGCCCAGCTTGAAGGACGCCGCCACGCTGGCCAGGCTGGCGGCCTGCTCCTGCATGCTGGCCGCCGCCGCAGCAGCCTGTTCCACCAGGGCGGCGTTCTGCTGCGTCACCTGGTCCATTTGCGTGATGGCGCGGTTCACCTGTTCGATGCCGGTGCTTTGCTCATTGCTCGATGAGCTCATCTCCGCCATGATGTCGTTCACGCGCCGCACGCTGGCCACCACCTCGTTCATGGTGGCGCCGGCCTGCTGAACCAGCGTGGTGCCGGTGTTCACCTGCTGCACCGAGTTGCCGATCAATTCCTTGATTTCCTTGGCCGCCGCCGCGCTGCGCTGCGCCAGCTGCCGCACCTCGGACGCCACTACCGCGAAGCCGCGCCCCTGCTCGCCGGCGCGCGCCGCCTCCACCGCCGCGTTCAGCGCCAGGATGTTGGTCTGGAAGGCGATGCCGTCGATGACGCCGATAATGTCCACGATCTTGCGCGCGGAGGCGTCGATGGCGCCCATGGTGTCGACCACCTGGCCGACGATGGCGCCGCTTTTCACCGCCACGTCGGAGGCGGCCTGCGCCAGCTGGTTGGCCTGGCGCGCGCTGTCGGCGTTCCGGCGCACGGTGGCGGTCAGCTCCTCCATTGAGGAGGCGGTTTCCTCCAGTGAGCTGGCTTGCTGCTCGGTGCGGGTGGACAGGTCCATATTGCCGGAGGCGATCTCGCTGGATGCGCTGGCGATGGCCTTGGTGCCGGTCTGCACCTGGCTCACCACATTGCGCAGCGCATCGTTCATGGTGTGCAAAGCCGTCATCAGCTCGCCGATTTCGTCGTTCGTTTTGTCCTGGCTGAAGGTGGTGGTCAGGTCGCCCTGCGCCACGGTGCAAGCCACACCGAGCGCGGAGCGCAGCGGCTGGGTAATGCTGCGCGAGATGATATAGGCCGCCAGCGCGCCCGCCGCCAGCAGCAGCACGCCCATGACGGACATCAGTATGGTGCTGCGGGTGTTGGCCGCGTCGATGGCCTTGGCGGTGTCGTCGATGTCCTTGCGCTGGTGCTCGAGCAGGAACAGCACGCGCTTCTGGTAGGTCTCCGCAGCTGGCATGAACACGTCCTTGAACGCGCGCTCAGACTCGGCGGCGTCGCCGGCCTTCTTCGCGTCCATGACCTTGTTCTTGGCGTTCTGGTACTGGTTGCGCATGCCGACGATGGACTTCATGATCTCCTTTTCCTCGTCGGTGTCCAGCAGATCCTCTATCTTCTTGATCAGCGCGGAGCCGCGCTTGGTGCTGTCGGCCACCACGTCGGCGAACACCACGGGCAGCTTCTCGTCGCTGGTGCGGGCGAACAGCGCGGTGCGCGCAATGGCTGAGTAGATCAGCACATACCAGTCGGACACCAGGCGCTCGGTTGCCAGCGGATTGGCCATCATCTGCTTGGTGGCTTCGGCGGTGGCGCGCGCCTGCACCAGGGCGTAGCCGGTGGCGGCCACGGACAGCGCCAGCACAATGGTGAACCCGGCAGCGAGCCGGGTGGTGATGCGCATATTGGACAGAAAATTCATGGAATCCCCCCGTCAAGTCGGCCGCCCATCGGCTTCGACGAGTATGCGCCGACTGGCGGGCAGGGGGCAACTGTTTTCAGAACGGGGAGGTCTGGGACAGGTCCGGTTTGTCGCACCAGCGCGCAAAGGCCTCCGCCATGCGCTCGCTTTCGCCGATGGAACGGGTCCAGTCGCGGATGCGGGTGTCGTGGTTCTGGCCGTAGAACTTGAAGTCGGCGCGGTCGGGCATTTTCCCGTTGGGGAGGGTGGCCAGGAAGGACTTGGAGGGCGACACCAGGATCACGTTCTCCACGGCGGCGTCGCGCGCACGGCGCCAGGGCATGGACTTGTCCAGCCAGCCGGGCACGATGTAGTCGCTGAAGTGCGGGTAGAGCACCAGGCCGGGGTCGCGCTGGTAGGGCAGGTGCAGGTGGTAGTCGATCAGGCCGCCGTCCCAGTAGGCGCCGCCGGGAGCGCCGGCAATGCCGGACACCGCTTCCAGCACCATGGGGATGGAGCCGGAAGCCAGCAGCGCGTCGCGCAGATTGTGTTCGGACAGGCCCACGAAGTGGTTGGCGAAGGCGTCGAATTGCTGGCGCAGCCAGTCCTGGCTGTCGCGCGCGTCGTGGAACACCACGCGCTCCATGGCGGCGGCCAGGCGGCTGCGCGAGAGCGCGTTGCCTGCTGCGGCGCGCAAAAAACCGGACAGTTCGCGCCAGCGGCTGCCCGCCGCCTGCGCCAGCGGTCCCACGCCGCGCGCGGTGATGATGGACAGCGAGTATTGCGGGTTGTTCAGTGTTTCGGCGGCGCGGCCGTCCAGCAGCTCGTCGAGCAGGGCGCGGCAGGTGTTGCTGACGTAGGCCGCGTCCACCTTGGCCGGGTAGCGCTGGTGCGCGTACAGGTGGGCCAGGCGGCGGTGGGCCGTGTCCGGATCGTGGAAGGCGGCGGCGGCCATGCGCCAGGCGCCGATGGAGGCGCCGATCAGGCGGCGCTGGCGCGGCGCCTGTTGCAGGAAGTCGCCGAACAGCCAGCGGTCCAGGCCATGCAGGATCAGGCCTTTCGGGCCGCCCGCCGCAGCCGGGATGATGGCCACGTCGGCCGCCTGCATGCCCTCGGCCGCGATGCGCTGGCGCGCCCGCTGGCCGAGGCGGATGGTGATGGGGGAGGAGGTCATCGGAATATTTTAACGCAGCGGACTGCGCATGTTGGCGGGTTACGCTGCGCTAACCCGCCCTACGCGGCAATGCGGTAAGCGGCAATGTGTAATCCGTAGGGCGGGTTAGCACGCAGTGCGTAACCCGCCATGCAGGCGCCGCTATTTCAGCCCGCCGCCCAGCGCCCGGTACAGATCGATGGCGCTGGTGGTGCGCAACAAGCGCGCCTGCACCAGCGACTGCTCCGCGCTGAACAGTTCGCGCTGCGCATCGAGCACATCCAGCGAGCTGGCTACACCGTTCTCGAAGCGCAGTTGCAGCAGCTTGAGGCGGTCCGCCTGCGCATCCTGCACGGCGCGCTGCGCGGCCACCTGGCTGCCCAGGTAGGTGCGCGCGGCCAGCGCATCGGCCACTTCGCGGAACGCGGTCTGGATGGTCTTCTCGTAGTCCGCCACGGCGATGTTCTTGCGCACTTCGCTCAGGTTCAGATTGGCGCGGTTGCGGCCGGCGTCGAAGATGGGCAGTACCAATTGCGGCACGAAAGACCAGCTGCCGGTGCCGCTGTCGAACAGTCCCGAGAAGTCCGGACTGCTGCTGCCGATGGCCGCCGTCAGGCTGACGCGCGGGAAGAAGGCCGCGCGCGCCGCGCCGATATTGGCGTTGGCCGACTTCAGCCGCTGCTCCGCAGCGCGGATGTCCGGCCTGCGCGCCAGCAGTTCGGACGGCAGGCCTTCCGGCACCGCGCTCATGGCGTCGATGGCGGCGTCGCTGGCCATGGCGCCGCTGGCGGCCGAGGCGGGCGCCTGGCCCACCAGCTGCGTGAGCGCGTTCTCGGCCTGCGCGCGCTGGCGCGCCAGCGTGAGGGCGGCCACGCGCGCCGTTTCCATCAGCGTTTCATTGGAGCGCAGGTCCAGGCGCGAGGAGGCGCCCACGTCCAGGCGCTGCTGCGTGAGCTGGTAGGTGCGCGCGCGCGCCTCGTAGGTCTGCTGCGCCAGCTTGTACTGCTCGGCGTAGGCGCGCTCGGTGAAGTAGGCTTTCGCCACTTCCGCCACCACGCTGATCTGCGCGGCCTGGCGCGCCTCGTCGGTGGCCAGGTAGGCGGCCAGGGCTGCGTCGTTCAGGCTCTTCACGCGCCCGAAGAAGTCCAGCTCGAAGGACGAGATGCCCACGCCGGCGTCGAAGCGGGTGCTGGTGATGTCGGTGCCGGTGGTCGACACCGAGCGCGGCGTCTTCACGCGGCTGCCGCCCAGCGTGCCGTTCAGCGTGGGCAGGCGGTCGGCCGACTGGATGTTGTAGGCCGCGCGCGCTTCCTCGATGCGCAGCGCCGCCGTGCGCAGGTCGCGGTTGTATTCCAGCGCGGTGGCGATCAGCTGCTGCAGGCGCTCGTCGGGGAAGAATTCGCGCCAGCCGGTGTCGGCGGCGGGTTTGCCCGCCGTGGCGGTGGCGCCGGCGCTGCCGCCGGCTGCAGGAACTGCTGGATAGCCCGCCGCCACCGGGGCGTCCGGGCGCAGGTAGGCCGGCGCCATGGAGCAGCCGGACAGCAGCAGCGCCGCTGCGGCGGCAGCCGATGCAAACGCGCCAAGCTTGTAGTCAGTCTTCATCATACTTTTTTCTCCGGGAGGTCTAGTTCATGCGCGGCCAGGCGGCGCTGGCGTTCGCTTCCCTTGAATATCTTGCGCACCACCACAAAGAACACCGGCACCAGGAACACCGCCAGCACCGTGGCGGTGATCATGCCGCCCATCACGCCGGTGCCGATGGCGCGCTGGCTGGCCGAACCCGCGCCGCTGGCAACCACCAGCGGCAGCACGCCGAGGATGAAGGCCAGCGACGTCATGATGATGGGGCGGAAGCGCAGGTGCACTGCCTCCAGCGTGGCTTCGACCAGGCCTTTGCCCTGCGCCTGCAAGTCCTTGGCGAATTCGATGATCAGAATCGCGTTCTTGGCCGACAGGCCGATAATGGCAATCAGGCCCACCTTGAAGTACACGTCGTTGGGCAGGCTGCGGATGGTGGCGCCGAGCAGCGCGCCGAGCACGCCCAGCGGCACCACCAGCAGCACCGCCACCGGGATCGATTCGCTTTCATACAGCGCGGCCAGCACAAGGAAGGCCGCCAGCATGGACAGCGCGAACAGCGCCGGCGCCTGCGAGCCGGAGGTTTTTTCTTCCAGCGACTGGCCGGTCCATTCGATGCCGAAGCCGGGCGGCAGCTGCGCCGCCAGGCGTTCCAGTTCGGCCATCGCCTCGCCGGTGCTGCGGCCCGGCGCCGCATTGCCGGTCAGCTTGATGGCGGGGTAGCCGTTGTAGCGCACCAGCTGCACCGGACCGTTGATCCACTTCGACGTGGCGAAGGACGACAGCGGCACCATGGAGCCGGACGCCGAACGCACGTTCAGGCGCAGCAGGTCTTCCGGCTGCAGGCGCTGCGGCGCGTCGGCCTGCACCACCACGCGCTGCTGGCGCCCGCTGCTGGTGAAGTCGTTCACATAGCTCGAACCGAAAGCCACGGACAGCGCGCTGTTGATGTCGGCGAAAGCCACGCCCAGCGCGTTGGCCTTGTCGCGGTCGATGTCCACCTGCAGCTGCGGCGCGTCTTCCAGGCCTTCAGGGCGC
>Ga0308157_10006967_pt1 | contig 13318 bp, 14 predicted proteins | sample PhyBR1_FD_201035 | JGI IMG/M metagenome (GOLD analysis project Ga0308157, IMG submission 201035) | Phyllosphere microbial communities from UC Gill Tract Community Farm, Albany, California, United States - DLSLB.R1 | ecosystem: Host-associated > Plants > Phyllosphere > Unclassified | place: USA...
CCCGGTGACGTCCTTCATCTCGACCTGCGCCGGCGCAGTCGACCCCCGAGGAGGCGCGGGTCGCCTAGACCGCTCGGCCCGGGCACGTGTGGTCCGGTACGTCAGGCCCTCGGCGTTCATCGTCACGTAGTTGACGCGTGGCGCTGCGCTCTCCTCGAGGCCCGGGAAACCGGTACGCACCGCGATGCCGGCCTTGCTGGCGGTCAGGCGGAATGGCCCCGAACGGATGATCGTGCGCGTGTAGACCCCCACGCGATCAAGCAGCCAGGATCTCGAGGAAGCTCAGCCGGGTGATCATCTGGCGCGACCCACTACGGGGTCCGAAGGTCGACAACACCCGCTCAGCCTAGGAGTGATCCTCATTTCCTCCAGCCCCAGTTCGGGCACGCAGGTGATCGACCCCTCGTGCTTCGGGCGACGGTATCGCCGACAGGGGCGCGCAGTAGATGAGGGCGTCCCAGTCGTTCTCGAGGGTGCACTCGATGGGTACGTCTCGGCCGTCGACGGTCAGGGCCTCGTCCTGGAAGCCGCCGCCGGTATGTCCGCCCGGGTCTCGGAAGGTGAAGACATGTGATTCGTCGGCCGAGGTGCATTGGAAGGGCCTCTGATTGCGCCACCCGTCGATCCGCACGCATTCGCCGAGAGGGTGCGTCTCGAGGTTCTCGTCGAGGTACTCCCACGATCCCGGGCGGCCGTCGTCGGTCTCGAAGATGCTGTGGGGTGTCGATTCGGCGATCTCTTGGGGGAAGTCGGGTTCGTTCCAGATCAGCATCGCCACGAAGAAGAGGCCCATGCCCCCGACGACCACGAGCAGGAAGATCCCCATCGTCTTGAGGTCGCGCTTCTGCCGAGCAGTCAGCGGCTCGATCGGCTTCGGTGGTCGCCTGGGCTTCGACACGTTCCTCCTCCATCACGGTGACGGCGCACACGACACCTCTGCGGCTCGCGCGCCGGCGGCCAGTCCCCCAGACCCCGACACCCCGCCCAGCAGACCCCGCTGCACCCCACCCACATCATCGCAGCGAACGCCGGCTCACGCTCACGCTAGCGAGTTCGCCAGACCGCGCCACGCCGCCCGCTCACCCCACAACAGCCGAAGCCTCCACCTCCACCCGCACCCCCGCCTCGAACAGGATCTCCACCCCGATCAGCGACGCCGGAGGCATCGGCGACGGGATCCCCAACTCCCCCGCCACGGCGAGCACCCCGGCCATGAACGAGTCCATCTGATCCACCGACCACTCGGTGACGAAGAACCGCAGCCGGGTCACGTCCGCGAACGACGCGCCGGCCCCGGCCAGCCCCACCGCGGTGTTCCGCAGCGCCGAAGCCACCTGCCCCGCGAGATCCGCCGGAACCCCGTCCGCCCCATGAGCCACCTGCCCCGCGACCTCGACGAACCGGGACCCGGTGGCGACCGAGACGTGGTGGTACGGGGCGGGGGCGAGCATCCCCGCGGGGCTGCTGAGCTGAACGGTCATGTCATCCTCTCGAGGCCGCCGCGTTGGAGGCCGTCGCACGACTGTCTACGGGACGCCCTCAAGGCACTTCAACGAAACTAAGTGGCATGCACGACACCGATGCCGCAGTCATCACCCCCGAGCACCGCGAGCTGCTGGGCGAGCTGCTCGACCGCTGGTCGCTGCACATCATCGATGAGCTCTGTGAGGGCCCGCGACGTTTCAACGATCTGAGGCGTGCGGTGCCCGATGTCTCCCCCAAGTCGCTGACGACGACCCTCCGCCGTCTCGAGCGCAACGGAATGGTCGAGCGAGCCGTCCTCACCATCCGCCCCGTGGCGGTCGAGTACCGCCTCACCCCGCTGGCCCACTCCGTCCAGACCCTCATCGACGCTCTCTACCGCTGGACCACCACCAGCCTCCCCGCCATAACCGCCGCCCGAACCACCTACGACATCCCCGAAACCCCTAGCCCCGGAGGCGCGGGTCGACTCCCACAGGTGGCGCGGCTCACGTAAAAAGGCGGGCTCTCATCCTGGAGCCCAAACTGTTCGTCGGTGAGGCCGTCGAGGGAGCGCTGGACGCCGCGTTCGTCAACGGTGTCGTGCTCGGCCAAGGCGCCTTGCGAGGGGGCTCCGTCTCAGATCCCGTTGTCTTCGGTGAGGGCGGTGTCGCAGTGGTCGGCATGCCCGACGGGGCACATGCACACGAGCCGGAGGGCGGTCCGACGCTGGCGACGACCCGGTCCTCCACGGCGCCGGTCGTGACACCGGCGCCGGCGGCGAGGACCGTGCCGGTCCACTCGTGGCCGAACACCGCCGGAGGGATCAGCCCGCTCGATGCCCAACGGTGGGTGTCGGTCGCGCACACGCCCGTGCACCGGATGCGCACAACGACCTAACAGTTCCTCTGCGCCTTGAGCTCCGTCTCGGCAAGAGCAATCGACCGCTCGGCGTCGACGGTGGCAAGTCGGGAGCGGGCAGGCAGCTCGGCCCCCTCGAAGCTATCCCCAGCCAGCGCCTGTTGCCCTGCAGCAGAGGAGGCGGGGGCCACCGGGCTGAGGGGGCGCGTATCGAGCAGGCACAAAGCAGGCGACCCGCAGGAGACGCGGGCCCGCCCGCTGGACAACCGTCGGCCACCAAGACAGAGAAGCCTGCTTTGAGTGTCACGAAGGCCCGGACGCCGCAGATTCATAAGCGGCTCCGTGACTACGGTAAGGCGAGACTGCCAGACAGTTGTGCGCCGCCGCACATATCTGTTCATCGCCGTCAGAAGCTACGAATGTCGATTCTCTTCGACCCACGCGGCCGTGCGAGCCGCGCACGCTTCGGGCGTCAGCAGGGCGAGGCACTCTGGCGCTGTCGAGCAGTCGGACATGCCCTCATCTCACGACGCCACGTCCGTCGCTCGCGTCAACACGTCGAGGCGGAACCCCAGCCGCAGAGGCGTGGTCGCCCCAACCCGACGCTCATCATCCGCTGATCCCATGCCGGTCACACCAGGGCCACCGCCGTCGAACTTGCCGGGGATGGGTTCCGAGACCGGTCCGGGTCGAGGTGCAACACCGGGCCAGGTCGCCTAGGCCACGGCCATGAAGGCCGCCCTGACGTGATGCCAGGCGCAAAGGCCAACTTGTCGACAAGCGGCGTCCGACCACAGGAGGGCCCTCGATTTCTACTTTGACCCCTGGGGAGCGAAAGTCGATCCGGCGTGTCCGCACGTCAGCGGCCCTCACCGTCGCAGTGGTGGTGGCCGGTCCAACGGCGGGTTGCGCTGTTCCTCTAGATGCGGTGTCCCGCAAGCTGAAGCATACGCACTAGTAGCTCACTACGGACTAGTCCATCTTTACTGACTCAGTCGACGAACTAGATCGGAGCCCGTCCACTCTCATTTGTCGACATTTAGCGCCCCTGGCGGTGAAAAGTTAATTCTTCAACGTACGGGACGGAATCAAGATCGCAGGAACCAATACACTTCTGCGCGATCTTCATCTGAGCGTCAGCGATGATGCAGATTCACGCGTAGAGAACCATCTTTCTCGACGGTCACTCCGGACACAATGCCGGCAGCATCGAGTCGACCGAGGACAGCGCGAAGCGCGTTCGAATCCGGCAGCTTTGGACGCTGTCGGCTCGGGTCTGCAACAAGCGCATAATTCCCTCCCATTGTCCGGAGGATGTATCGCAGGCCGCCTATATCCACCCGATCAGCAGCCTCTGCCAACAGATTAAGGATTACGCCTCGCGCAACTCCAGCCTTGAGAAAAGTAAGAATATCGTTCTGGTCTACAGAAACTCGTCCGCGTCGCGCGCAGTCCGCCGCCGCCTCGTAAGCCGTTCTGGGCAACACCCCCCAACTTTGCATTGAATTGATTACTTTTACCTGAAGGTCCGCCGAGATAATCTTGCTTTCCAGAAGAGGAGTGACAAATTCTGCCTTTAGTGTCGCCGGCCCTGCGAAACGCGGGAAATTGGTCGACATGGTCGCAGCGTGCTCCTGGGTAGGCCAATCCACCATGAGCAGCGGTGAGAAGGCGTCTTCGTCATCAGCGATGAGACCAACGCGAATGAGTTCGCCGATAAGAGGGCCGGCCTGCGGTTGTATAGAAGCTGTTGGCAGAACACCAGTTTCGAGCGACAGCGTCAGGCGTATACGGGACTCGACGTTGAGAACTGACAGGGACGCGTTCACTAAAGCAATCGCGACAGTCGTCACATCATCATCAGTGGCAGCATCAGCGCCATCAAATCCGTCGAGGCTGGATATCAACGACGCAAGAGATTCGTCGACGCCGCCGATCATGCGGATATAGGCAATCACGTTGTCGAAGGAGGCGGGAACTCGGCGATGCTCAACCAAAGCACGCCATGAATTCGGAGGAACGCCCGTGAGGACCCTTACCATGCAGCCATCATCAGATCGCTTAATGAATATTTCGACGGCAGTTGCTGGCCAATGTGCGATTTCTGTCAGAATCGCGCCTAAATTTGCCGAACTTGTGGCCGTGACTTGACCATCGCCGACATCGTCAATCGCAGCGAAGTATTCAGAAGGTTTAGAAAGGACGTAGTTATAGACCCCTAGTGCCTTATTTTTCAGCGAATCGAGCGCTAGCGAATCTGTGCCGCTTATAGCCTCAATGTTAGCAGCCGAGAGAGTATAGTTTCGCGTCGATCCAAGCGCCGACCTAACAGCGGGCGAAAGCCGCGATGCGTCAGGTAGTACCGCTCCAGCAGAGACGACGAAGCTCACTGCCGCCTCCGCACCATCGGGCGTGGAGGATTCAGAAAGTGCGCGAATCATCGGGGCGTTCTGCTCAAGAAACTCTCCGATACCGTACCCATACTCGTAAGCGCGTTCCACATCGTCGCGCTTCTCGATGGCGATGCTGATCATTTCCCAACGCTCCTCCAGAGAGATGTGGGCACTCTGAACCAAATAAGAAAAAATCTCGTTCCAATTCGGAGCAAGGACGGCGACAAGCTCGGGCTTATGTTGGCCACGCTCAAAGTACCGGTTGATGAGTTCAGTACCATCCTGATTCTCTAAAGCCAAGCCGATAACAAACTCGGCCGAAGTTGCGTCCGTGTCGAGCAATCTGTCGAGGATAGAGACGTTTCTCATACTTGGGTTGAGAAGCACACTCGAGCCCTGGTCTGCGATGATGGCATCGACGTCAGTTGCCGATAATGGGAAATCTAAGTCCGCCTTTCCACCATCGACATTGCGCATGATATAAGTCATCGCATCTAAGGGAAGGAGCTTGCCATAAAAGACCGAAACATGCAAAGCAAAGTACGATGTAATGAATCCATTAGAGACCAACTCAAAGACAAGATCCGATGGTAAAATCCTCTTCGCCAACTCTCGGAAAGATTCCGCCGGCACACCTTCTGCCCGAAGAAGAAGATCACCATGCCGCAGCAGCTCTTGCCACGTATGCCGTCTCTCAAGAAATTCCAAATTCTTTTCTATCCGCTTCAAAGTGTCCCTATCAGCCGCGTTAGACTTATCAACGAGCGTAATGTTGTCAAGCAATAATCCAGTCAGACCCTCAATGACTGCAGGACTAAGCGCTGACTGCACGACGCGTCCATAGCTATCCCTCACTCGTAGCGACAGATCTTTCTTCCCGGCGTGGACCGCCTGCCAAAAATCGGCCTTGTCTAGCTCAACGTCCGCGACCTGCCCGCTTGAATCAAAGACATCTTTCCCTGTGAAGTTAGTGCCAGGAAGGCCTGTAACCGCAAGTAAGGCATCTCGGAGACGTTGCCCGACGGCTGCGGCTTGCTCCTCGGCAGCCGCGGACCGAGCCGCCCTATCGTTCAAGCGCTCAATTTCGGCTCGAGAAAGGTCAATATTGTATCGAACGAGGGCGCGCCAAGTCTCGAAGAGCCGATCGAGGCTACTTACATTGCGACGTATTCCTTCAAAGTCAGCCGCTTGGGTATTTTTGAAGAGGACCATGGCGAACAATTTCTCTGCATCCAGTCCAGGAACGGGGGCCTTCACGTCAAGGAGGCGACGCCTGAAGACTTCATACTCATTGACTACATTGATGATCGTTCGCATATCGGGCAGGTGTCTTGAAGCGATATCGATAAGATCGCGGCGTACCTCATGACCCCGTTCCTCAAGTACGTGGTGCATCACTTCACGCGCATTTATGTGCGTGACGAAGGGAACTACTGGAATAATCAACTCAAAGAACTTTGTTCGATTTGCCCGGCCTAACTCAGCCCGCGTGTCATCATAATCATGTTCGGCACCGGCCCTGCCAAGGTTTTCAAAAATGCTATCTCTAACCGCATAAATAAATCTAATATTGCGATCGCCAAGCTGCTGAGACTCATTGAGAATCTGATTGAGCGATCGAAGAGATTCGTAGATATAGGGATCATTGAATCGATCGAGATCCTCAATAATTACAATATCTTTTGCGGGATTTATTTCGAAGAAATACACTATCTCGTCAAGGTACTCATCAAAGTAACTTGTTGACCGTGGCGACAGCTCTATAGCCGCCGGGCCTGCCGCCAATTTAGCGACTGCGAATCGTCCGCGCAGAATTGCCCTGAGCAGAAGCGTGACGATGCCCGCAATGGCGAATCCAAGAACGAGAGAACTCGCGTAGCGCAGCGATTCGGTTGTCGCAGGCATCGACAGGCCGAGCCATTTTCCTGGATGTTCCAACACGCCAGAGGTAGAAAGCAATACAAGGGCCAACAGTCCGGCAACCGATGCAAGGAAAATCTCATGGAACCAGTGTGGCCGGTCAATGCGTCGGAACCGCGAGAGTGTTGTCTTCCTCGGTGATTGCTTGTAAAGCAGCTGCTTGACGATCTCTTTTTGAATCCGGTTAGATGTCGTACTTGCCGCAGGGTTTACGTCATCTCCAGTTGAAGGGATTCTCGGTCCAGCGCCTAGAGTCAGTAGGGATACGTTAATGACTCGCCTTTTTCGCCTACGGGCAAGTTCGCTTAAAATGCTGCTCTTTCCAACACCATACGCGCCGGCGAGTGCAATATTGTGGACTGTATTCTCATGTTCATCGATGGCAGCCTCGAGCACCTGCAGGTAGGTGCCATGGTCGTTCTCGACATACCTAGGAGACAAGGGTCTGAGATCCATCTGCTCCGCAGATGAGACATGGGGATTACTCACGAGCCCAGTTTACTGACTTCGATGCGGTGCGTTCCGAAGTGCGAAGAGCAGACCAGCCAAGCCGCTCAAATAGCCCATGAACCGACGTACGATGCCCGGGGCTTCGCGGCAACCACAATCAAGGCCCACAGGCCCAGACAGGGTCATAGCGTCGCTGCGACTCCAAGGGATCGCAGCTACCTCGCCAGTTTCGGTGTCGCCTGCCGATCGTATAATTGCCAGCCAGCCGAAGCTAGACCGGGTTCTGTCGGCTATTCTCTATGCGACATACTTCTACCGCAGACGACACGAAGAGTGCCCCACGAATGTCCTAGGTAGCCTGTTTCCGGACGACCCGGTAGCGCGCCTAGCCTATCGGCTACAGTCCAAACGATCGCAGGACCACTCTGCACCGAAAGCGTCCCTGACCTTCGCGACTGCCTGACGGTCTCCCCAAACTTGAGGCGCGGTGCACCCGCCTGCATATCGGCCCGCGACGAGGCCGCTGGAACATACATCTACCCATGTGTTCGTGACGCCTGCCGAGGATGATGAGCTACTCGCAGCTAAGGGATCCACCTCAAGCCGCTTGCCCAGCGGGAACACCAAGGTCGATCCCGCGGGTCTGCAAAGGTCAACGTCCCAGCCAAGAGTTGCCACGGGGATGTCCTGGACCGAAGTGCAATCCTCGACCCTGAGGTCCGGCCCCGTCAGCGTGAGAATTCCCGAAGGTTCGTTAATGCAGCCCGATGCTCCGAGCAAAAAAGCTGTCAGCAGCAGACCCACAACCACACGGCTCACGGCTCACGGCTCACGGCTCACGGCTCACGGCTCACGGCAAGGGCTTTCTTGCTCTTTTTGTCAATCTAACCACCGATACGCCGGCTCGAGTCTGAAATCGAAATCGAACCCATTACACCTTACTCGCGACCGACAACGACTGAGGTAGAGCCAACAGCTTTTTTCCCTACCCAGACCCCACGTGCAGAGTGCACTCCCGTGACTACCCCGCCCGCTGGACTGCACGATAACAGTGGACCAGGCGACACCGAAGAGCTCGGCAATTTTACTGGTGGTGTGGGTGCCGGTGCGGTGCAGCTGCACGAGGTGCTTCTCCTGCGACGCGGTGAGCTTGGGCTTTCGTCCGCGGAGCTTGCCTGCGGCCTTGGCGATCGCCATACCCTCTCGGGTGCGGGCCCGGATGAGGTCGGCCTCGAACTCAGCCACCGTGCCGAGGACGTTGAAAAGCACCCGCCCAACGGGATCGGTGGGTTCGTAGACCGCTCCCCCGAGGCTCAGCGCGACACCTTTCTTTGTCAGCTCCTCTGCGATATCGGTCGCGTCGCGCAGTGAGCGGGCGCGAAGGTCGCGCTTGGTGACGACCAGGACGTCGCCGGCACGGCATGCCGCCAGTTCCTCTCGCAAGCCCGGCCGCGCTCGTGTAGTCCCCGACAACCCGTGGTCAACATGCACGTGTTGATCGTCAACACCGAGCACTGCAAGTCCATCACGTTGTGAGGCAAGATCCTGGCCGGAGGTAGACGCGCGGGTGTAGCCGATGAGGATCTGATGACTGTAGCGTTTGCCCCTGCCACCGGGCATTTTTGCGGGACTGGCACAGGCAAGTCCGCAGGCCAGGCGCCACTTGGCCTCGGCGGGCCGAGGCCGGGCCGAGCAGGTGTCCCGATAAAGGACCGTCTATTAAACAGCCGCCGTTCCGACGCCGCTAGCCCCCGAGTCGCGTCAGACTTTTGGAGCGCCCGAACGAACGAGGGTGGGTTTGCACGCACCCCTAATCCCGAAATCAGCGAGCGGCCTGCGGCACCCATCTGCTTCGCGTTTGAGATAGGGCTTGAGGACAGGCCGTCAAGGGGTCCGCGCGCGCCCCCGGCTTGTTGACGATCGCGACTAACGTTGACTCACCCGAACATGGAAGGAGCATTCAGTGGCGAGGCTCAAAGACGAAGTAGAGGCCGAGATCGCGAAAACGGTCGGCGCCAAACTGACCACCCGGCAGCAGCAGAAGAGCAACGAAGACGTTCCGAAGGCATCGGACATCGGATACGCCGAGGGTGTGCTCGTTCCCAGCGTCTACCTGTACGCCGACATGATCGACTCATCGGGCCTCGTCAGGAATCACCCGCCCGAGACAGTGGCTCGAGTCTTCAAGACTTACCTGCAGGTGGCGGTGCGGATCATCCGAAGTCATGGAGGCCATATCCGCAGCTTTGACGGGGACCGGGTGATGGGGGTGTTCGCGGGAAACAACCGCGACGAGCGAGCCGTCAAGGCCGCAATGCAGATCAAGGCGGCTTGCGCGGATCTTATCGAACCAGCCCTGCGCGACAAGTTCCGCTCCATCAAGGAGAGCGGATGGAGGCTCAAGTGCGCTACCGGAGTCGCGGGAGGCGAGGCTCTGCTGATCAGGGCGGGCATCCGACAGAACGACGACCTTGTCTCGATTGGTCGCAACGCGAATTTCGCAGCCAAGCTCAGTGACCTCCGCAAGGGGACGTACACGACGTTCATCAGCGAAGAGGTGCACAGGGCACTCCCGGAATCCCGGCTGGTTTCGAAGGGTGTTCTGATGTGGCAGGGACCGTTCACAATCGACCTTGGGGGCGAGACCAAGCGCTACTACCAGACCTCCTACCGAACGTTCCTCTGATGACGGCGATGGAAGACTTCGGCAAGAAAATGACGTCGATCTTCTTTGCCGAGTGGAACATCCAGAACGCCCGAGTGGTGCCGAAGACCGAAGACGTCGTGCAGTACAACGGAGCCAAGCGGCTCGAAGCAACGTATCTTTATGCGGACATGGCGGACTCGACACGCCTCGTCAAGGATATTGAGCCCGAGGATGCCGCGCGAGTGATCCGTGCATATCTGCGGGTTGCGGTGGACTGCATCAGGGCAAAGGGCGGTCACGTCCGCAGCTTCGATGGCGACAGGGTCATGGGTATATTCATCGGCGACACTCGACGCAACGACGCCGTTGAAGCGGCTCTCAACATCTCCTGGGTTGTGGAGAAGGCCTTGAACCCCAGTCTCAGGCTTCGTTTGTGGAACGCGCCGAAACAGTTCGAAGTTAGTCACCGGAGCGGGATCGATGACGGTGACACTTTCATCGTTCGCGGCGGCGCACGCGACAACAGCGATCTCGTGTCAATCGGTGACGCGCCCAACATCGCTGCGAAGCTGAGCGCGATCAGGAACGAAAGCGGAAATATCACGGTAACTAATCGGGTTCACGACTCCCTTTTTGACTACAACAAGACCTCTAAGAGCGGGGAGGCCATGTGGTCGAAGCGGGCAACGTCTCTCGTGGGGCCGCACCTCGTAGTGACTTACAACTGCGGCTGGATGAGGGAACCTTGAGCAAGCAAAACAAAGACGCCGTAGAGAACGCCTGGCGCATTCATGACGCTCAATCCGACTGGACGGGCAAAGTCGATGCCAAAGCTTCGTTTTCCTTCGGCATTCAGACCGCGATCATCGCAGCCGTGGTTGCTCTCGTCGCCGACGACAAGCTGTACGACAACTTTCGAGGGTGGTGGGTGCTGATCTTCATAGCCGGCATAGTGGCACTCTCGGCCGGGGCCGTCCTCGCCGCCTTGGTCGTAGCGCCGTTACTGCGTGGAAAAAACCTCAAGGCAGAGTCGCGCCACGACTTCATCTACTTCGGGCATTTGAAGCATTTGAGCGCGACAGACGTCGAGAACAGGCTGCGAAATCAGGACTTACTCCCCGTGCTCAGCCGCCAGGTGGTGAGGATGGCTGACATCGCCTGGAAGAAGCATCTGAAAGTTAAATGGTCGATCTGGTGCGGCGTTATGGGCGGTGCAATTCTCGTCGTCTGCGGCCTGCTAATAGAGACCGACTTCACTCGCTGATCAAGTCGGGGAAGAACACTAATAGGGACAGGACTGGCTAGGTACCATCAACGACCCCCTTGGTAAGCACTAGGCACCGGCAGAAGTCTTCTAGGCCTCGAGCTCATCAATAAGAGCCCGGTACAGCGTTGTCCTGTCCACCCCCAGATCCCGCGCTACCTTCGTCTTCGGAACCCCTGACTCAACTAGTCGACGCACCTCAATGAGCTGCTCTGCGGTCAGCTTCCTCGTTCGCCCCTTTTACTTTCCAGCCGTCTGAGCGAATCGGATGCCCTCGCGTTGCCACTCACGAATAAGGATTGGCTCGAACTCAGCCAGCGCGCCCAGCAGGTTCGGCATCAGCCGCCCGATCGCGTCATCGGAGTCACGGCTATAGATCTACTGCTCCATAACGAACACCACCAGGGCCCCATTGCCCGTGATCTCGTCCACGATCTCGCCAGATCCCCACCGACCGGACAAGCCGGTCCCATTGACGCGACCTTCATCACGTCGCCCTCCCGGACGTACGGATGCAATCAAGCAACGCAACCCGATCGGCTCAAGACCCGCCCGGGACCTTTTCTTCAAAGACCCGGTGGACGTCGCCAACGGCCTCCAGCTGCCGACCGAGGTTCCGATCGACCGAACTCACCCGGACGTATGCGACAACCTGCGTTTTGTGCAGCACGATTCCTAACCCCGCCGCACACCTGTGGCGAAAAGATCGAAAAACGCTCCAACGCCCCCCGCGCCGCGCCCACGAGCACCCGTGGCGCTGAGGTATACCCCAGAACGGCACGATTCCGCGTCCGATAGCCGACTGCGTATCGGACACCTATGTAGGTCGACACGAATCGAGGTACTCAGTAGAATGATAGATCCGGGCCGCATGCTTTAATTGCTATCCAAGCCTTACCATTTGAGAAGGCCGCGCCATATTGCATAGGCACGAAGTGCACCAGAGAACTCTCGGCACGGCTCTTAGGCTTACTGTACATCTTCAGCTAGCAAATCTTTATAGGAGGGTCGAGATTCCTCGTGCCAGAGCCGTATACTCGATTCCAGGTCCTCAATGCGCTTCATTTTCGATAAGACTAACTCTTCTCGCTTATCGATTTTGAGCTTCCTGATAGTGTTCACACCACGTTGACTACCATCTCGAGCAACAACGAGTGGTCCAACAAACTGAACATGATCCTCAATGAAATCAACATAGGGATTCAAGATTTGAAGCTTGATTTCCTCAGTATAATAGCTACCCTTGTTACTGTTACAACGCTGACATGATAATCCGAGATTAGCCCACTCAAGAATGAGATTGGGAAACAAAGACTTCGGCTTGATATGCTCAACTGCAGAATAAGATACGTCATCGACAAAGGCTTTGCAATACATACGTTTCCCATTTCACTCAGCCTTTAGCAAATCGACAATCTCCGTTACCCTCCACGGTGCCGGTTTGTTTCGAGTAGGTGCTGCGACATAAACCTCGGTGTACCGCTGTTGGTTTAGCTTTAGCCAATTGCTGTCCGGATGCCAAGACGCGAGTATTCTCGATAAGCATGAGCAAGGCGACGCCGGACGTGCAGCCGAACGTTGAAGGCAAGTCATGGGGCGGACCGTAGGCGCGCTTCCTCAACCGCGCACGTGAAAAACAGACCACAGATTCGAGCAGCGACGCGGTTGAGACCTAGCTAGGCATATCCACGAACCGGGAGAACATGCCGTGGAACGCCACCGTGATGGTGTCCGTCGGCCCGTTGCGGTGCTTGGCAACGATGAAGTCGGCCTCGCCCTGGCGGGGGTTGTCCTTCTCGTAGGCGGACTCGCGGTGCAGCAGGATGACCATGTCGGCGTCCTGCTCGAGCGAACCGGACTCTCGCAGGTCGCTGATCGCGGGCTTCTTGTCGGCACGCTGCTCAGGGCCACGGTTCAGCTGCGACAGCGCGATCACCGGCACCTGCAGCTCTTTTGCCATCAGCTTCAGCGCACGCGAGAACTCCGACACCTCCTGCTGACGGCTCTCGACGCGCTTACCCGACGTCATCAGCTGCAGGTAGTCGATCACCACGAGCTTCAGGTTGTGCTGCTGCTTCAACCGCCGGCACTTCGCTCGGATCTCGACCAGCGTCATGTTCGGGCTGTCGTCGATGAACAGCGGCGCATCGTTGATCCGCCCACGCACCTGCGCGATGTTCGTCCAGTCACGCGCGTCCACCGTGCCCTTGCGCATGTTCTGCAGCGGCACACTCGACTCGGCCGACATCAGACGCATCGCGATCTCGCTGCGCCCCATCTCGAGCGAGAAGAACACCGACGCCTGCCCGTGCTTGATCGACG
>Ga0308157_10006968_pt1 | contig 13318 bp, 11 predicted proteins | sample PhyBR1_FD_201035 | JGI IMG/M metagenome (GOLD analysis project Ga0308157, IMG submission 201035) | Phyllosphere microbial communities from UC Gill Tract Community Farm, Albany, California, United States - DLSLB.R1 | ecosystem: Host-associated > Plants > Phyllosphere > Unclassified | place: USA...
CCGGCCGCCTCAACGTCCAGGTGCTCGACCGCGGGACGGCCTGGCTCGACACCGGCACCTTCGAGTCGATGATGCAGGCGTCCGAGTACGTCCGTGTCATCGAGGACCGCCAGGGCTACAAGGTCGGCTGCATCGAGGAGATCGCCTGGAGGCAGAAGTGGATCGACGATCAGGAGCTCGCCGCGCTGGCGGCCCCCCTCGTCAAGAGCGGATACGGACGGTACCTGACGTCGCTCCTCGCGAGTCGGGACTGACGACGTGGTCGTCCCGCGCATCCTGCTGGTCGGGGCGTACGAGCGGGACAACTTCGGCGACCTGCTCTTCCTCGAGCTGACCAAGCGCCGGCTGGGGGCCATCGGTGCCGTGACCGTCGTCTCGGCACCGATCTCGGCCGACATGAGGGCGCTGGTCGGTGAATTCGTCATCCCGACGGGTCTCGCCCTGCAGACGGATTCGTTCGACACGGTCTGGGTCGTCGGCGGCGAGATCGGCACCACGACGCTGGGCGAGGCGCTGAGGTTCAGCCTGTCGGCGGCGGACCACGAGACGCTGGCTGCCGCACCGGGGCCCGTGAGGCGAGCGGCTATCGCCGCGTTGACCGTCGACCACGAGTCGCCGGGCGCGTACGTGCCTGCACCATCCGGAGACGACGCGACCCCGGGCCCCGTCGTCCTGCATTCCGTCGGTCTGGCAGGCCTCGCCGGCGCCGCCGTCGATGACCCGCGCATGGTCTCGATCTCTGCCGCCGCGGGTCTCACGGTGCGTGACGGCGTCTCCAGCGAACTGCTCGCAGAGCGCGGCGTGCGCCATCGACTCGCGCCGGATCTCGTCCAGACGATCCGGAAGCACCTGGTACCCGCGTCACCGGACCCTTCGAGCCGTGTGCTGGTGCAGGCGTCCACTCGATCGCTCGACCTCTGGGGGGACGACGCTTTCGTCGAGGCCGTCGTGTCGTTGTCGTCCGATCATCCCGTGACGCTCTTCGCGGCGGGGACGGCGACCGGGCACGATTCGATCGAGAGATACGAGGAGGTGCGCGCCACGGTGCTCGAGCGCTCACCGACCGCGGACGTCTCGATCTCGTCAGAGCGTGACCCGTGGAGGCTCGCGCGGGAGATCGCGGAGTCCCGCGCCTGGATCGGCACCTCTCTGCACGGACGGATCGTGGCCTCGGCCTTCGACCGGCCCCGCGTGAGTCTCGCCAACGTCAAGGTCGCCGCCTACGCCGATACCTGGGACCCTTCTATGCCGTCCGACGTCTTGTTGGCAGATACGTCGGCGGCTCTCGCCACCGCTCTAGCCGTGGCCGAGCTGCCCGAAGCCGCCGTGGGGGCACGATTGTCAGATCTGGCGGCCACAGCCCTCGACGAGGCGGTCGCAGCTCATGTCGCCTGATCCTCGCCAGGACGAGGGCCTGCCCGACGTCGAAACGCTCATCGCCCTTGTCGCCCGGTACCGGCAGGGGATATTCGATGTCACGAGAGAGGGCACGAGGGTCTCGGTGGCCGCCGCGAGACGATCGGACGCTCAGCTGCGCGTCATCACCCTGCTCGAAGAGCGGATCGCGGAACTCGCTGCCGACCGCGAGCGACTCATGATCCGAGCGGAGATAGATCGTGTCGCCCTCGAGATCGCACGATCGGACCGGCCAGCCCCCTCGCCCCGCTGACAGCCCGACACCTGGGGGCAGGGCTCGATGGCATCGCTCGGATGAATTCGTCGAGCGGGGCCGATCAGCGTCGAGCGCGACGGACCACGCCCTCGAACACCCGCCGGGCAATCGAGACGGGAACGGGCGCGATTCGCTCGGCGCGACGGGCGACACGATGGAGGCGCGGCTCGACGGGACGGACCGTCTTGAGTCCCGAGACCGCGGAGTCCCGTGCGATGGTCGACCAGCGGGCCCGGAGTCGTGTGATATCGATCGGCTGCCCACCGAACGTGCTGACGGCGGCGTCCAAGATGGACGCGCCGTCGAACCCCGAGAGCTCGACGATCGCGTCGGTCAGGCTCGTCCCGTCAGCGATCGCCAGAGCCCGGAGATCGTCGGCCACGGCCGACTCGCCCATGACGATGATCCCCTGAGCGGCTTGCAGCACGTCGGCCGTCCGGTACCGGAGCATGGCGTCGGCGTCTCGTGCGGACCATGATCGCACGGTGCTGTCGAGCGCCTCGGTCGCCACCACGAGACGGGGTGACGCGTGATTGACCCTGGCGAGCTGACGCGACGAGGCCGTGGTGCCGATCACGAGGGCCAGGTCGAAGATGCCGTCGAGGCGCGAATGGGCCGTGAAGCGGATGCCGGTGAACTCGCGCATGAGCGACTCACGGTGCTCGTCGCGGATCGAGATCGTGAAGTGCACCGAGCCTCCCGATCGCTCGGCCAGGTCTCTGGCAGAGGAGACGAGCGCACGCGTGCGGTCGCTGATGCCGTCCGCGTCGTCGACGTCGACGAGGACGCGCAGGACCTCGTCGGAGGGGGCGAAGCAATCGGCGAACACGTCGACCGGATCGGCGTCCTGTCGGAGGTAGGTCTGTACGGCCTCCGTGTAGAACGGGTAACGGGACACCAGGATCTTCTCGTGAGCCGACCGGAGGGCCGCCCGTCGGGCACCCAGGAAGCTCTTGGCGCCGGCGTGGAAGACGATCGCGTGGTGCGCGATCAGCGCCGAGTAGCCGAACTCGTTGACCCGGAGGCAGAAGTCGTTCTCCTCGCCGTAGCCGGGAGCGTAGATCGCGTCGAAGAGGCCGTGCTCACGGATGAGCTCCCGCCGGATGAGGAAGCAGAACCCCATCGACACGGGGGCGATGCTGAAGCGCGGCAGATCGCTCGCCACCGCGTCGTACACGGACTGGCTGCGCGCGCTCGTGCGCTCGGAGGCCTTGTCGCGGAGGCGGAACGGGATGCTCGCGATCGTCGCGTTGTTGCTGCGGGGGCAGACGATGCCGTGATTCGGCGACAGGTGCAGCACCGCGGAGAGCTCGTCGACGAAACCCGGGGTCGTCACGGTGTCGCTGTTGAGGAGCAGGATGTCGTTGTCGGTCGTATCGACCTCGGTGACCGCGCGATTGCAGTTGCCCACGAATCCGAGGTTCTCGCTGTTCCGCGCGTACTCGAAGCCGGAGACGCCCTCGATGGCGGCGAGGAGACCGGATTCGATCTCCTCCACGTCCGGCCCGACGTCGTTCATGAGCAGGACACGGTGACGCGTGAGGTCGACGGTGGTCTTCAACGACTCGACGCAGTCGAGGAGCGACTCGAGGTCGCCGTAGACGGGGACGACGACGGTGACGGGACGGCTCGCGACGGTGGTGGGCATGGTGGGCTCCTCGGGGGTCACTTCTTGACTGCGCGGCGGACTGCCGACACCGGCTTCTTGGCGTAGTTCTTCAGACGCCCCTTGAGCCGCGTCATGATGAAGCGGACCGTGATCTCCTGCGACTTGGTCTTGCTCGCCGAGTGGAAGTAGCCGGGAAGCGCGAACCAGTGCCGCGCGATGTTCGGCAGCCGGTAGACGTCGGTGGCGGCTGCGGTCCGCTTCAGCCGCTCGATGGCCCGCAGGTTGCTGTACTCGCTCGTCATCAGTTCGAGCGCTCGCCCTCGCGCCGCTGCGCCGTGCGTCGTGATGGAATCGCGATCGCCGACGTAGCGCATGAGCGCCTCGACCAGGGTGTCGGTCCGCTCAGGATCGAAGAGCGCGCCCGTGGCCCCGTCGACGACGAGCTCGGAGCCGCCACCTCCCGTCGACGCGATGGCGGGCTTGGCGGCCAGCATGTATTCGAGGGTCGTGCGGCCGAAGGCCTCGATGGTCGAGGCGGTCACGCACACGTCGGCGGCGGCGACGAACGGGAACGGGTTCTCCTGCTCGCCGACGATGGTGAGCTGCGAGTCCACGCCGAGAGCCCGTGCGCGGGCCCTGAGCTGCAGGTCGTAGTCGTTGTCGGTCCAGGAGCCGACGAGGCAGAGATGAGCGGTCGCACCTCGGCGCTTCAACTCGCCGATCGCGTCGACCACTCGCCACTGTCCCTTGGTGTCGCTGAGGCGGCCCACGACGGTGATCTTGAGGTCGTCGGGGGCGGCGACGGGGAATGCCGGAGCGGGCAGCGCCTCGGCCGCCTTCTCGTCGAGCTGTTTCGTATCGATCTGCGGATAGACCACAGTCACCTTCGACTCGTCGAGGTACTGGCCGATGTGGCTCTTCACCGCGAGCGAGTTGGCGAAGACCGCGTCGGAGAGCAGTCCGATGTCGCTGAAGGTCTCGGCCCGGCTGGTCTGGAAGGCCAGGCCGTGGTCGAGGTCGCCGTACTCGCGGACCATCCACGCATGGGGGATGCCGAGCAGGTTGGCGGCGAAAGCCCCCCAGGGGGCGACGATCGTGTTGGTGACGACGAGGTCGGGACGACGCTCCTCCATCATGGACACGATCATGCGGGTCGAGGCGTAGTCCTCGCGGGCGAAGTACGTCATCTCGCTCACGGGGGCGGGATTGCGGGGCACCGTCCACCCGCGGTAGCGGAACGACTTGAAGGCCCACTGCCGTTCTTCCAGGGCGCGGATGAACTGCCCACGGGGGTGCTTCGTGATGAAGACCGCCTCGAAGTCCGGATCGCTGGCGTACCAGTCCTCGACGAGCTTGATCAGGGAACGTTCGGCTCCGCCCAGGTTGATGGGGGCGGTGCTGTGGTTGACGAAGTAGACGAGCACGAGACCAGAGTCTAGATCGTCGGTCAGCCCGAATGCTGTCCGATGCGCCGTGAGAGGAGACGGGACCGGATGGAGAGACCCGCTCGGAGGGCGAGCCGGACAGGCAGCCAGCGGAAGCCGCTGTAGACCGACGACAGGTAGATGTACGCGCTCCGGTGGTGCACCCGCAGCATCCGAGCGGACTGCTCGCGTGTCGAATGCGCCCCGACGTGGGTCACGGTGGAGGTGGGGACGAAGAGGTTCTCTCTCCCGGCGAGTCCGATCCGACGACCGAGGTCGACGTCCTCGAAGTACATGAAGTACCTGTCGTCGAAGCCATCCATCCGCCGGAAGAGCCCGCCCGAGACGAGGAGGCAGGCGCCTGAGAGCCAGCCGACGGGAACCGTGCGTGTCTCGGTCAGGAGGGATTCGGAGCGGTAGCGGAGAGACCACGGGTTCTGCGGCGCGAGAGTCGCCAGCAGCGCGTGTCCGAAGCCGGTGAAGAGGGTGGGGAGCCTGCGGGCGGACGGGTAGGGAGTCCCGTCCGGCTGCAGGATTCGCGGGCCCACGGCACCGGCGCCGGGATTAGCGAGGGCGGCCTCCACGAGGCGGTCGATCGACCCCGCCGAGAGGATGACGTCGGGATTCGCGATCAGAAGCCAGTCGGCGTCGGGCAGGAGGGCCGCACCCGCGTTCATCGCGCCCCCGTACCCGAGGTTCGCACCGGTCTCGAGGATCGTCACGTCGGGATGGTGGCACCGGACGAGGTCCAGCGAGGCGTCCGTCGAGCCGTTGTCGCTCACGACGACGTCGACGTCGAACCGTGTGGCGCCGGGGATGCTCTCGAGGAACTGGCCTAGGAACGACCCCGAGTTGTACGTCACGACGACGATGCCGATGCGGGGCGTTTTCATCGTGCCACCTTATGCGCCGCGAGATAGGCGTCTCGGTGCGCTCGGCCGCTGCGAGCCCAGGTGAAGCCCGAGGCGCGGCTCCGCGCACCGTCACGGAGTGACCGCCGCCGGTCGTCGTCGGCGAACAGTCCGCTCAGTGCCCTGGCCAGCGATGCGCTGTCGATGTCGCTGTACTCGACGCTGTCGCCGCCGACCTCGGGCAGCGACAGGCGCCTGGTCGTGAGGACGCAGGCCCCGCACGCGAGCGCCTCCAGGACGGGCAGGCCGAATCCTTCTCCCAGGCTGGGGTAGGCGACGACCGTCGCTCCGCCCAGGAGAGCCGGCAGGAGATCGCGCGGGACGTAGCCCGGGGTCACGACGCGGACGGTGTCGGGCAGGGCGTCGATCGCGGACCCGATGGTGTCGTCCCATCCCTTCGCCCCCGCCAGCACCAGGACCGGGTTCTCCTGACTGTCCGCGAACGCCTCGCCGAACGCCCTGACGAGTGCCGGCACGTTCTTGCGTGGCTCGAGGGTGCCGAGGAACGCGACGAACGGCGCCTCGCCGAGGTCGAGTCGGGCGCGGAGCTCGAGGATGCTCTGGGGTGACGGAGGCGCGAACACCTCGAGGTCGACACCGTGGAATGCCACGACGACCTCGTCGGCGCGGAGTCGGACATAAGAGGCGATGTCGGTGAGTGTCGCCCGGCTGGGGACGACGATGCCGGCGGCGAGGCGGGCGGAGAGTCGCGTCCACGCGCGGAAGAACACGCGCTTTCCCCGGGCATGGACGAGGGGATCGCTGAAGAAGGTCCCGTCGTGAAAGGTCACGACCCGGGGGATCGACGTGAGCAGGGGCATCGTGTAGTGCGGGGAATGGATGACGTCGGCTCCGAGGCGGCGGGCCAGGCGGGGGAGGACGAGCTGCTCCCAGACGAGTCGGCGTGGAGCGCTCGCGAGGCGCGCCGAGACGCGATGGATCTCGACGCCGGGAAGATCCGCGAAGACGGTCGCGGCCAGCGACTCGCGGGTGACCAGAGTGATCCGGAACCCATCGGAATCGAGATGCGGGAGCAGGCCTTCGAGGTACCGCCCCACACCCCCGACGGAGTCAGGTACGGCCGTCGCATCGACGAGCACATGCACAGAGGCGGACACGTCGAAGCCCACCTCATTCAATTCGCTTCTCAGGAACGGCGTGATTAGATTCTACGCTAGACCCGATCGACCAGCGGTCCGGCAGTTCCTCTTCCCGACCGGAAACTTCTCTCCATGAACTACATCAAAGAGCTCTACGGCACCCGTGAGCTACTGACGAACCTCACGATGCGTGAGGTCAAGGGCAAGTACCGCCGCACCGCTCTCGGGCAGCTCTGGTCGCTCATCAACCCGCTGGCCACGATGCTCGTGTACACGGTCGTCTTCTCGTTCATCTTCCGTGCACAGCCGCGTGTCGGTGACCCCAGCGGTCTGAACATCTACCCGCTGTGGCTCATGTCCGGCCTCCTGCCCTGGATGTTCTTCACCAGGGTCGTCAACGGCGGCATGGCGTCGGTCATCTCGAATGCGAGCCTCATCAAGAAGGTGTACTTCCCCCGCATGCACCTTCCGCTGGCGGTCGTAGGGAGCACCGGGTTCACGTGGCTGAACGAGATGGCCGTGCTGAGCATCGCTCTGCTCATCTGCGGGGGATTCGTCCTCCCCTGGCTGCCCATCGTCGTCATCGTGATGGTCCTCCTGGCCATGTTCGCCAGCGGCCTCTCCATGCTGCTCGCCATCGCGAACGTGCATTTCAGAGACATGCAGCACTTCACCACGATCCTGCTCCAGATGTGGATGTACCTGACGCCCATCATCTACCCCATCACCCTCGTCGAGCGCCAGGCCGACAAATACGGCTCCTGGCTGCTCGACCTCTATCGGCTCAACCCGATGGAGCGCTTCGTCTCCGTCTTCCGAGAGCTCCTCTACGACAACAGGTTCCCCGACGGCGGGGACTTCCTGTGGTGCGTCGCATGGGCCGTCGTGGTGTTCGCGCTCGGAGCCTGGGTGTTCCAGAAAAACGAGAAGAAATTGGCGGAACTCCTGTGAGCGAATCTGCGGTCATCGTCGACAACGTGTCCAAGCGCTTCAAAATGTATGCGGAGCGGAACGACTCCCTCAAGACGGCGCTCATGCGCGGACGCAAGTCGGTGGCAGAGGACTTCTGGGCTCTCAACGACATCTCCTTCGAGGTCCCGCAGGGCTCGACCTTCGGTCTCGTCGGGCGGAACGGCAGCGGGAAGTCCACGCTGCTGAAGTGCCTCGCGAAGATCCTGTACCCGGACAAGGGTTCGATCCAGGCCTTCGGCAAGGTCGCGTCGCTCCTCGAGGTGGGTTCGGGATTCCATCCCGAGCTCACCGGGCGTGAGAACGTCTTCCTCAACGGTTCGATCCTCGGGATGAGCAAGAAGGAGGTCACGCGGAAGTTCGACGACATCGTCGAGTTCAGCGGGGTCAAGAAGTTCATCGACCAGCCGGTCAAGAACTACTCGTCGGGCATGTACGTGCGACTCGGATTCTCGGTCGCGATCAACGTCGACCCCGATGTGCTGGTCGTCGATGAGATCCTCGCCGTCGGAGACTCCGCCTTCCAGGCCAAGTGCCAGCAGAAGTTCGTCGAGTTCCGCGAAGCCGGCAAGACCGTCATCCTCGTCACCCACTCCATGGCGAACATCAAGCGCATGTGCGATCAGGCGGCTTGGCTCGACAAGGGCAACCTCGTCCTCGCCGGGGATGCCAAGACGGTGACGACGGCCTACGAGGCCGACATCAAGACCGGCGACAAGTAGGCGAACACGACGCCGTACGCGGCGCTCGGCGACACGTGTCTCCTAAAAGATGCCCCGTCAGTCGTGAGCTTCCTTTATGCTGCTATCAGCCGGAGGGGCTCAACAGCAGCAGGGGTAGCGCGTGAGCAGAAGAGCAGTCGCGATAGTGATAGCCGCGGTGGTCGCCCTGGCGGCGGCCGTCGTCGTTCTGCTGTTCGTGATCCCGGGTACGGACCGGCGGCAGACCGACGCCGGGTCGTCCCCGAGTCCCTCGCGGGTCACTCCGACCGCGTCGTCGACCCCGACTCCCACTCGGACGGCGGGCACCGACAACGGATCGTCACCCTCGGCACGGCCGTCGGAGGTGCCGGTCGTCACGCCCGAACCCGTGCCGATGCCGACGCCGACCGCTGAGGATCCCGTCCCCCCAGCCGCGAGCGTCACGGTGACGCGAGCCGGCCAGAACGGGGCGACGATCTCCGTGTCGGCATTCGTCGCGGGCGTGACCGAGGACGGCGGCACGTGCACTCTCGAGCTGGTCGGAGCGTCCACGGCGGGAGCCACGTCGACGGCGTTCGCCGACGCGACGACGACGATCTGCGGGCCGCTCTCCGTCTCGGCTCGAACTCTGGCCGCCGGTACGTACACGGCGACGGTCTCGTACCGCTCTGATACCTCGTCGGGTACCAGTCAACCCGTCGACGTGGAGGTCACACGATGAACGCTTTGAAAAAGGTCGTCGCGACGATCGCCGTGCTCGGGCTCGCCGTCGGCGTGCTCGTCCCGGCTGTACTCCCCACCGCGGCCGCCCCGGCGGCGGCCCTGTCGGGCTCGTCGTTCCAGGCCGGTCAGATCATCAGCGACGCGAAGTTCTTCGACTCCGACGGCATGACCTACTCGGCAGCGGAGTCGTTCCTCGCCCGCGTCGCACCCGCGTGCGGCAGCGGTGAGACGTGCATCGACACCTTCCGTGTCGACACCGTCGGGCGTGCGGCGGACAAGTACTGCGCAGGGTACGCGGGTCGCGACGGGGAATCGGCGGCGAAGATCGTCATCAAGGTCGCCGAGTCGTGCGGAATCAGCCCCAAGGTGCTCTTCGTGATGCTGCAGAAGGAGCAGGGCCTGCTCACATACAAGACGAGGACCGCGAACCCGAGCGTCAACGACTACGCGTACAGCCGGGCGATGGGCTACGCCTGCCCCGACACGGCCGCATGCGATGCACGGTACTTCGGGTTCCAGAACCAGGTCTACAGCGCCGCCCGCCAGATGCAGGTCTACACGCAGAACCCGGATCTCTTCTCGTACCAGGTCGGCACAGGGAACCGCATCTCGTACCACCCGTACACGACGAGCTGCGGTCAGCAGACGGTGACCATCCGCAACCAGGCGACTGCGAACCTCTACATCTACACCCCCTACGTGCCCAACGCGGCGGCACTCGCCAACCTGTCGGGCACCGGTGACGCCTGCTCCGCATACGGCAACCGCAACTTCTGGGTCTACTACAACAACTGGTTCGGATCGCCGACGGGCAGCTCGCCCGAGGGCAGGATCAACAGCACCGTGGTGTCGCCCGGCGTCGTCCGGCTCACCGGCTGGGCCCTGGACCGCGACACGACGAGCTCGATCCCCGTCCACGTCTACATCGACGGCAAGTTCAAGTACGAGACCCCGGCGGACGTCCGGCGCACCGACGTCAACACGGCGTATCCCGGGGTGGGGGAGCGCCACGGCTTCGATGAGACCCTCCGCATCGACTCCGGCACGCACGAGATCTGCGTCTACGGCATCAACCGGGGCGAAGGCAAGAACGCCCTGATCGACTGCCGTACGGTGACGACCAAAGCCGGTTCTCCTCAGGGCAAGCTGAGCGCGGTCGTCGCCGAACCGGGCCGTCTCCGCATGACCGGCTGGGCGCTCGACCCCGACACGACCGCCGCGGCCCAGGTGCGGTTCACGGTCGACGGATCGACCGTGTCGTCGCTCGCCGCCACCGTCTCGCGACCCGACGTCGCGGCGGCCTACCCGGGGTACGGAGCATCTCGGGGTTTCTCGGCCTCAGTGAACCGGCTCGGCGGCACGCACGAGTACTGCGCCGTCGTGACCAACGTCGGCTTCGGAGCCGACACGACGCTCGGCTGCCGCACCGTCACCAGTCCCGCGGCCGCGACCGTGGGGCGGATCAACACGACGCAGACCGTCCCGGGCGGAGTCTCGGTGACGGGATGGGCCCTCTCGTCGGCATCGACCAAACCCGTCGTCCTCGACGTCATCGTCAACGGGGCCCGGGTGGCGTCCGTGACGGCTTCTGGCGCCCGGCCCGACGTCGGAAAGGTCTATGCCGGATACGGGGACGCCCACGGCTTCTCGACCACCGTGCCCGTGGGCAGCGGAACTCGCACGGTGTGCATCAGATCGGGCTCGACCGAGCTCGCCTGCACCTCCGTCGTCGGGGGGACGGGATCGCCGGTCGGGCGTCTCGGCAGCTCGACGACGGGCGTGACCGCCGGCATCGCCGTGAACGGATGGACTCTCGACTACGACACGACCAATTCGATCGCGGCGCATGTCTACGTCGACCGGGTGTTCAAGGGCAGCGTCACCGCCGACCGCTCACGTCCGGACGTCGCCGCCGCCTACCCGGGTTACGGTGCCGCCCATGGCGTCGTGACGACCGTCCCGGCGAGCAAGGGCGCCCACTCGGTGTGTCTCTACGGCATCAACGTCGGTTCCGGCTCGAACGTGCTGCTGGGCTGCAAGACCGTCACGGTCAGATAGTCGGGTCTGCCCGGGCGGCCGCATCTCACCGACGTGGCGCCTGGGCGAGGCGGCACTTGTCCGCCGACGAGGCGGCCTGGCCCAGGTCGCCGGACATCCGGGTCAGTCGTCGGCTCGGCGCAGGATGCCGGCGGCATGATCGAGGGCGCCGTCGAGGTCTCCGCCGAGGGCCCCGGAAGGCACGTCGGCGAAGGGCAGGGGCCCGGAGCGGAGGGTGTCTCGGATGGCGGTGGCGAGAGCCGTCCCCAAGGCGACCGGCTCGGCGACGGTCACGATGAGGTGCGGGTGCAGAGCATCGCGTGTGCCCGCGAAGTCGTTCGTCACCGCTCGCGCCCCCGAGACTGCGGACTCCAGAGGCGGGTGGCTCGGGTGGGGGCTGCCCTGGAGCGAGAGCACCACGTCGGCCGTCGCGAGGAAGTCGAAGTAGTCGTCCCACGCCATCTTGCCGACGCTCGTGAGCTTCACTCCGGAACCCAGGTCGACCGCAGCGTGCTGTTCGCCGGCCGAGAGGAACTCGACCCTCGTGACATCCTCGCCCATCTGCACGACCGCGCTCTTGAGCGCCGCCACACCCAGCTGGTAGAGGTTGCGGGGCTTGGAGGGACGCCCGTAGAAGAGGACGCGGACCGTGTCACGGGGACGGCGAGCGGACGCGACGGACGCGAGGCGCTCACGGTCGAACGCCGGGGCGAAGTGCAGTGCCGGATCGATCTGCAGCTTCTCTTCTCGGACCAGGTACGTGAGCAGCGGGGCCGAGTTGACGATGGGCACGAACCCGGCGTGATAGGTGTTGCGCGCCACGTCGTAATGGGTCGACCACGCGTTGAAGCCGGGTTCGTAGTCCTGGATGATGTACGCCACCCGCTCGGCCGAGACGTGCTCGGCCGCGACGGCGGCCTGGAGCGCGTGGGCGGTGGTCCAGTGCGTGGCCAGCCAGAAGTCGCGAGGGCTGAAGACCTCGTCGTGGAGTCGTCGTCGGATCACGATGGCGACGTCGATGTCGGGATGCTTGTCCGCCAGGTATTCGGATGCTCTCCGGGCGAGATCGTCGGTCGCGACCTCCGACAGGATCACGAGCCGGAGGGGGAGACCGAGGCGGGCGGCCAGCCCCACGGCTGCGAGGAGCGCCGTGTGAACGCCCGCGAAGATGGCGGCGGGGTCGAATTCGCTGAAGACGACGTTCAGGCGCGCGTCGGCGGATTCGTCGATGCTGATGACCGCCAGTGCCAGGCTGCTCTCGGTCAGGGCCGAGAAGACGCGCGCCTCGGGTGTGGCGCGGTCGAACTCACCGTCGCGGATGCGCCAGGCCGGCCCGGTCTTGACCTCCGTGCCCAACGCCTTGAGCGCCCGTCGTCGGAACGCCGGAGACTTCAGGAACGCCGAGTTGACCTTGTACATGTCCGACGCGACGGTCTGGATGCGGTTCTTACGGTCTCGGAGACTCATGGTTCGAGGTGCCCTTCGCTGTGCTCCTGCGGATCGGTGAGGATCCGCAGCATCATCTTTGTTACTGTGATCCCCGGAATGTCGGGCCGAGGACTCCCCAGGGGGAGCCTATCGGTCCGCCGACGACAGAGCCTGTCTCGCATCGGGATGCGACAGCCGATTAAGAAGGACTCCACGCCATCGATAACTCAGCCAAGGCATTCGTCAGTCGAGTCGGACGTCGCATCAGAGACGACGACCGTGCCCAGTCGCTGTTGGGTCCGGCGTATCGTCGGCTGAAAGGCGCGGCGACGGTCCGACGTCTGGTCGCGTCTCCGGTGCTCGACGCCGAGTACTTCGGGCTGCAGGTGCAGCAGTCGTTCGCCACGAAGACCGCCGCCGCCGAGAGCCTGGTGGGCCGCAACCCCAAGTACTCTTACAGCCCGCACCCCCTCGTCGAGCCGAGCTGGATCGATCATCACTTCGAGCGCACACCGCTCCGCTGGTTCGAGCGCCTCTGGGTCGACTCGACGCTGACCTCGACGGGCCCCCTCTTCGACGTCGAGCTGGCGCGCACGGTGTGCGGCTCGACCGCCGCTACCGCCGGCGGGGTCCTCGAGGACTTCCTCACCTCCGTCACGGACTCGACCCCGCTCCCGCAGGTCGACCGGTCGGCTCCCGTCCTCACCTGGGGCGAGGCCAGGGCCGCCGCCCTGACGACGGCCG
>Ga0308157_10006969_pt1 | contig 13318 bp, 15 predicted proteins | sample PhyBR1_FD_201035 | JGI IMG/M metagenome (GOLD analysis project Ga0308157, IMG submission 201035) | Phyllosphere microbial communities from UC Gill Tract Community Farm, Albany, California, United States - DLSLB.R1 | ecosystem: Host-associated > Plants > Phyllosphere > Unclassified | place: USA...
GGATACAGGATCAAATGCAGCGCCTGTCACCGTCAATGCGCCAAAGAATTGCTCTGAAGTACGCTGAAGTTTACCAGCAAGTTTTCGAATCGGAACTGGTGACATTTCGACAGGAGAACCGCGCACGCAATGAGGCCAACACACGACTGAGGTTATTTGTAGAACGCTATCAAAGCGCGGCAATGGGACTTACTGAAAAACCAGCACTAGCCAGCGCAATAGCCCTGACCGGCAGCGCTGACGGTACTGACAATCAGGAGGCTGCGTAGTGGCGATTAAATACAGAGCTATCAGCGATAACCAGTCCGGGGCTATGCGACTGGCAAATGAAAAATCTCAAATGCTACGAACCGGTCAGACAGTGAACACAAAAGGTCAAGTGCGGATCGAGTCTACGAGTACTCCACCTAAGGACAAGGAGAGAGGTTTTGAAAAGTCATTCAATAACAATGAGTTACGAGAAAAAAAATACCAAGGTTTGTCGGGTTATCCCGACAAGGTATGTCGGGTTGTTATAAATCAATCACTTAGGGGGCATGGTGAAGGGTTTTATCCGAATGTTTAACTTATCCAATCTGGGCCGGAAGCTTGCAACACTCAGTGAGGCGAGCCAGTTAATTTACTGGGATTTGCTGGATGCGGCTGACTGGCGCATGGGGAGAGTGTTAACGACTCACGAACAGATGGCCTCAAAGATTGGTAAATCCGTTCGTACTGTTGAGAGGGCGACCAAAGAGCTGACCCAGCAGGGGTTAATCAGACACAAGAAGGGCATGTACGCGATAAATCCCGAATTCGCATGGGGTGGTCGAAGCTGGAACATTCCAAAGGCGACTTATCACACCATGAACGGGAAGACTGCACAGGTTATTAACTTTGCAGATGCGGCACAGTCATTGAGCGAGGAAGCACTGGAGAAAATCGGGCGTGAAACCTTGAGGGAGATTTCAGCCCGGAAATTCAAAGGAACTAAAACATGCTGAATTTATTACCTAAAGCAAAACAGATCACTGGCATTGAGATGCTGAACAGTGACTGGGATAACTATCGCACATTCCTGATTTCTGCACCAGTAGGCTATGGCAAGACGTTTTTGGCTGCGTACCTTGCCGATCGCATGATGTCGATAGGAAAGCGCACGATGTTCGTTGCGCCGTATCTGACGCTGGTGAGGCAGACTGGTACTCGCTTTGTGCAGTATGGCCTGCCTGAGCACGAAATTAGTTACGTATGGCGTGATTATCAGCCACACGATCCGCACCGGATGATTCAGATTGCTTCAGCCGATACGCTTATTCGCCGTGAATTTCCAGAAAATATCGATCTGCTGATTGTGGATGAAGCCCACATGAAGCGACGCGGCTTGCTGGAGGTGATCCGCGATTCCGGTATTAAGGTGATTGGGTTATCCGGTACGCCGTTCGCACCTTGGATGGGGCAGTATTACGAAAAACTCATAAAGCCGACCACGATGAAAGAGCTGATTGGAATCGGCGATCTGAGCAAATATGAATTCTATGCACCAACAAAGCCTGACCTGAAAGGCGTAAAATCAAGTAGCCGTGCCGGGTTCGGTAGCGATTACAACGAGGATCAGCTTGCCGAAGTAATGGGTGGTGCTGAGCTGGTGGGCGATATCGTTAAAAACTGGCTTGAAAACGGCGAGGATCGTCCGACTGTATGCTTTTGCGTTAATAAGTCACATGCCGCTTTCATAACGATGGAATTCAATCGGGCTGGCGTCAATGCTGAAATCATGGTTGACGATACCCCAGCCGAAGAACGGCACATGATAATTCACCGGTTTGAACAGGGTGCCACAAAGATAATCGTCAATGTTGGCGTGCTTACGGCGGGCTTTGATAGTGATGTCCGATGCATAATTTATGCCCGTCCCACAAAATCGGAAATTCGTTGGTTGCAGTGCCTTGGCCGGGGATTACGTACTGCGCCAGGTAAAGATCACTGTCTCATCTTCGACCACAGCGGCAGCATTCACCGCCTGGGATATCCAGACGATATCGAATACGACGAACTCAACAGTAAAAGTGATGGCATGAAGGCCTGCGCCTCTGCTCCGGCAGCTGAGAAGTTGGAAAAAAAACCGAAAGAGTGTCCTCAGTGCCATTACATGAAGCCGGCAGCGGTATACGTTTGCCCGAAATGCGGGTTTAAACCGTTATCAGGTGAGGACGTGGAGACAGACGGAACGCGCAAGCTGCAACGGCTGGGACGAAAAGATCGCATATACACGCGCGCTCAAAAACAGGAATGGTGGAGCCAGATTAAATATTATCAGCTTCAACGTGCTGCCAAAGGCAAATCCCTTTCAGATGGCTGGTGCGCCCATACCTACAAAGAAAAGTTTGGCGAATGGCCGGATGGCCTCTCGAACTATCCCATGGAGACAGGTCCGGAGGTCTGGAATTACATCAAGGCAAAATTCATTGCCTACAGCAAGTCGCGAGGTGCTGCCTGATGCGTACTGCTGAAGCGGTGATCGGTCGCTGGCCTGAAGTTTTCGAATATTTCGGATTACCTCCTGTGACAGGAAAGCATCACTTCAAAGGGGAGTGTCCAATTTGTCGCAAGACTGGCAAATTCAGAAGCGATGATAAAGACGGCCGGGGAACCTGGATCTGTAACTGCGATAGCGGCGACGGATGGAAGCTTCTGACGCTGACGCAGCAGAAACCTATACGGGATTTGATGGATGAAGTTGACCGCATTATCGGTAACAGTTTCACGCCGGATGCGCGTGCGGTTGTCAGGCAGGCCAGCGACATTAAGCAGACCAGAGACGCGGTAATCAGGCAATTCGCTAACCTCAAGCCTCTGCGTGATACAGACGGTGAGACTTACCTTAAAGGCAGAGGAATAAGCGTGCTGCCCTCCAGTGATGCCGTGAGATTCTGCGCATCTCAGAAAGCGGCAGATAACCGAATCTTCCAGGCTATCTGGTCACTCGTCACCGACAACAAAGCGAACATTTGTTACCTGCACAGAACGTTGCTGGAGAACGGAAAGAAAGCAAATGTTGATGTCGCTAAAAAACAAAAAGCGCTTCAGGAACAGAATTTACTCGAACATGCCGGGTCGGTTGCTATTCGTCTGTTTCCCGTCAGCTCGACTTTAGGAATAGCGGAAGGAATTGAGACGGCTTTGTCGTGCAGGCAGGTTTACAACGTCAATACGTGGTCAGTAATTAATGCTGGATTTATGGCGAAATTCATCGCACCTACTGGAGTAAATCATCTGGTTATATTTGCCGATATGGATCAGCACTCAGCTACTGGACACGCAGCAGCTTTGGCCTGTGCTCGGGCGAATCTACTTTCAAAAAATGACGTAAACAAAGTTACAGTGCGTTGGTGTGATTCTGGCGACTTTAACGATCTTATCCAGAGCGGTGAGCGTGTCAGAGAACTGGTTTTCTACAGAAAGGCGGCTGCGTGATGAAATTTACGTATATGGATAAGCAGAAGCAAATACTTGTAATAAACGATTTTAGAAAAGAGGGGCAGCATAATGCGTGATATTCAACTGGTTCTTGAGCGCTGGGGTGGCTGGGCTGCTTCAGGTGGCGATAACATTGGATACCCATCTGTTGCAGCGGGTCTGAAAAGACTTCTGCCCGCCAGCGGTAAATCAAGACCATCCTGTTGCGATGATGACGGCCTTCTCGTTAGTTCCGCCGCAGCCTGTCTAAAAAAGAAAGATCCTTATCTTCACACCCTCATTGAATGGCACTACGTCCGCGACATACCAGTAAGGGCAATTGGAGATAAATTGGGGATATCGCACACGCTGGTTCTTAAACGCCTCCAGGCTGCTGAAGGTTTTATTGATGGCTGCCTTTCCATGCTAGATGTTAAATTGGAAATGGATCGTTATGTTCAGCGCGAAAAAGTCTACTGAAAGCAAAACGTACAGGGGAGATATAAATGGAAGTTGATAAGATTCGTTATCATTTTGAAAACCATATTGAAAAATTCTATCCAGATCTTTCGCTTCAGATGAAAAGAGTTTCTTTCCAGGTTCATCCAATTGAACAGATGAAAGACACGGGTAGTGAATATTGTACTCCCAGTGTTCAACTGATGTGGATGATGTTTCTTGCTGGTGGAATTGCCCAACAAAATAATACTACAGTATCACTCCCTTCACTGAGGGAAAAACCAGATGGGTTTTATGATGCAGGGTATAACGAAGGAGTGATGGACTGCCGTAAACACCTTTCTTCAGCAGGCATCAAAATTAAGAAATAAAATCTTGTGGAATTCCAAAAATCGATTTAACCTGCTAAGAGTGGTTACTACGTCACACAGCTTAATTATCGAAACCTCGCCAATGTGCGGGGTTTTTTGCTTTATGAGTCAAATATGAGTTGCTGCATGTTCGTATAAGAGTTATCTGTGTGTCATTAGACACCAACCGGATGAAAAACATGCAAAAACAGCCATATATGACAAGTTCAGCAGCAAAAGTACTTCGCCACATCTCTACAAAATGGGTGTTACCAACTGAAATATCCAAAAAAACGGGAATTTCGGTATCGAGTTGTCAATTAATGATGACGCAGATGGCGATGGTGAAATTGTTAGAGGAAAACACAGAGAAAAGTAACGAATTCCGGCGCTGCGGGTAGCTGCGGCGATAATGCTGTGAAATGGGCGGCTGGTGGATGTTGGTAGCACCCATCAGCCATTCACCCGTTAAAGAGATCACGGGCGAACCAAGGCCCACCGCTTAGTCGACAAGCGAGTAGGAGCCTATCAAGAAAGGCCCAATAAATCCATGAAAATTACTGGTTATCCATCCAGTTGTGAGCTTGTTAATGCAGACTCACTCTCTTATATTAAAACCTTAGCTGACAACTCAGTTGATCTCATAGCAACAGACCCCCCTTACTTTCGTGTTAAAGACTGCGCCTGGGATCGCCAGTGGGATTCAGTGACAGACTACCTTGCATGGCTTGATGAGTTTTTGTCAGAGTTTTGGCGGATATTGAAACCTTCTGGCAGTCTTTACCTTTTTTGCGGGTCTAAACTGGCTGCAGATACAGAATTGTTGGTCAGGCAACGAATGCAGGTTCTGAGTGCTATAACTTGGGCGAAACCAAACGGCCCCTGGTTACGGCAGAATAAGCCATCGTTAAGGGCCTTTTTTCCGGCGACTGAGCGCATTATTTTTGCCGGGCATTACGGAGCGGAAGGCTATGCAAAGGGACAAGCTGGCTATGCTACTAAGTGTGAAGAGCTGAAACGTAACGTGTTCGCGCCGTTAATTGACTATTTTGTTGAGGCGCGTAATGCATTGGGTATATCCGCTAAAGAGATAAATGCGGCGACAGGCTCACAGATGAGCAGCCATTGGTTTTCGCGTTCACAGTGGCAAATACCTAATCGTGAACAGTATCAACTGTTACAAGCGCTATTTTTCAGTAAAGCGAGGGAGCAAGGGATTTCATCTCCTCTATCACAATCTCACGCCGGTCTGGTCAGTAACTTTGAAATGCTGCAGCAGAACTATCAGCATTTGCGAGCAAATTACGATGATTTGCGGAAGCAGTATGAACACCTGCGGCGGCCATTTAGCGTGACGGCTGACGTACCGTATACCGACGTTTGGAATTTTCGACCTGTTGCAAATTATAAAGGCAAGCATCCCTGCGAAAAACCAGCAGAATTGATGGAGCACATCATCTCCACAAGCAGCAGGCCCGGAGATGTTGTGGCTGATTTCTTTATGGGTTCTGGCGCTACTGTAAAAGCTGCTCTTGAGCTGGGGCGTAACGCGATTGGCGTTGAGCTTGAGGAGGAACGTTTTTTGCAAACCACAAATGAAATAAGTATCAATTCAGAGAATTATATAAAAAATTGAAACGTTGATAGGCTGCCTTTATTGGCGGCCTTATTTAGTTTCTGCACTAATATCATGCATCTTCTTCACAACTCGGATTAACTCATCTTCGCTAAGCGATAACTGAGCAGCCATGCAAAACAGAATATGCAGAGACACGGCGAGTGGTGACTCGACGCTAATGTATTTAAGCCACTGGCTGTTGCTGACTACCCCGACAGGGGCAGCTATCTGATTTCCGGTCATCACCTCAAACAAGTCTTTTGCGTTCGTGACTGCGCACTATTTTCATGTAACTCCACAAACAGCACCACGGTAAATCCGGGGGTGGGATATGTATCGAATGGACAAATTAACGACAGGTATTGCTTACGGGGCATCAGCCGGTAATGCTGGATTCTGGACCTTGCAGCTGCTCGATAAAGTAAGCCCGTCCCAATGGGCGGCGATAGGCGTGCTGGGAAGTCTGGTATTTGGGCTGCTTACGTTTCTGACGAACCTGTATTTTAAAATCAAAGAAGACCGTCGCAAAGCTGCAAGAGGTCTTTGATGGCAAACCTGAAAACTAAACTCAGTGCTGCCGTGCTGGGTCTTGTGCTGGCTGGCGCACCGGCAACAGTAATTCTGGGACAGTTTCTGGATGAAAAAGAGGGCAACAGCCTGACGTCTTATCGTGATGGCTCCGGCATCTGGACTATCTGCCGTGGCGTAACCCGGATTGATGGTAAGCAGGTGTCGCAGGGCATGCGGTTGTCAGCTTCCAAATGCGCGGAAGTGAATGCAATCGAGAGCCAAAAGGCGATCGGCTGGGTAGAACGCAACGTTAAGGTACCACTGACAGAACCGCAGAAAGCCGGGATTGCTTCCTTTTGCCCATACAACATCGGGCCGGGTAAATGCTTTACCTCTACGTTTTATAAGCGCCTGAATGCTGGCGATCGGAAGGGGGCCTGCGCGGAAATAAAACGCTGGGTGCACGACGGCGGCCGCGACTGCCGGTTAACCAAAGGGCAGGCGAATGGTTGTTACGGTCAGATCGAGCGCCGTGACCAGGAGTCAGAGTTAACTTGCTGGGGGCTGGATCAATGATGTGGCTGGTAAATAACTGGCGTAACCTGATTTGGTTCGCTCTTGTGCTCTGTGTTGTGCAGCTGGCTTATATCGCTAATCACTACCGTAGCGAGTACAGCAGCCAGTCAGCTGCCAACAAACGCCTGCAAAGCGATAGCGATCGGCAAGCAGCAGTAATCGCAACGCAATCATTTCAGTTCAATCGCTTCAATCAGATAGCCGCCCAGCAGCAGCAATACGCGGTGACAATCGGCGGCAAGGCTCAGGAGAAAGAGATTGAGTATCGCACCATCCTTAAAACTGAGTCGACCTGTGCTCTCGCTGTGCCTGCTCATATCGCTGGCCGGCTGCTCGACTACGCGAACCGTCTACGTGCCAGGGCAATGCATGCCGATCCCGGCATCGCTGACAGCGCCAGTTCTGGCACCGCTACCACCGGCACAATGACGTACTGCCAGGCGGTGCTGTGGATTGACCCGTTATTGACGGCGATTGACCAGGCCAACAGCCAGCTGGCTGGCATAAGGGAAGTCGAAGATGAAAGGCAACGCAGATCACAAAATGAGCGCTAATGTGAAAAAAATCTTACCATTGGAATTGTTTTGTAATCTTAAGTCTCAATATTAGATCTGCATCTATTTGGATGCGACTCAATTGAGGCTAACCAGCATGAAAGATGGCATCTATTTTGTAGCTTTTAGCAGCAATAACAATGCTGCTGGTCAAGGGACTGTTGTTGTGAAAGACGATACAGTCAACGGCGGAGACTTTGGTTTTACCTATAAAGGTCAAGTCAACGGAGATCGTTTGGATTTGCATGTTTCTCAGCACAACCATCAGGCTGTTAATGTTCTGGGCGTAAACAACTACACCATGGAACTGGGCATTCGAGAAAGCCACGGCGGGTTCGTATTAGAAGGTTCTATTAAGGGTATCCCGCAGGCACAATTGCATGTTCAGGCTACATTTATTGGTGACTTAGCCTAAGCCTTACTGCTTAACAGACCGCCTCCGGGCGGTTTTTTTATTGCCATCACAATGCCTGCCAGCGCAGGCATCGTAATGTCTTTAACCCAATTTTTAAGATGTTAATGATTTTCCTTTTTTGCAATGGTGTATTCATCGGAAATATGCTCAGTATGGCATCAATAAAACATTCAACTGACCAGAATGGCCGCGCCACTTATTACGTTCACTGGCGAGATAAGAACTCAGGGCATGGGCATGGGCGTCGGCGTATTTTCAGGTGCGTTGACGAGGCTGCCTTTTTTTTATGGCAGTCTGAATCAGAATGGCTGAACAACCGCACAGCATTGCACGCTGACTACAGAATGAGTTGGACTCTGGAAAAACTGGTTTATTTTTTCCTCGGAGCGCAGTTTGAGAAACTGGAGCGTAATGTGATACGCATCTCCAGCTATACGAAATGCCGCTATGACCTGCTGGCCATTGATAAAAATATTCTGGCAAAAAATATCCTGAAGTTAAGCTCCCGCGAGCTAACCACCACTCTTTCTACTGGTGCGCTTCGCTGGATACGTTCAGCTTTTAATATGCTGCGGGATGCTGGTGTGATTAATGCCATTCCGTTAAATAAAGCCAGGCGAACGCCACGCAAACCCATTCATGTTCCTGCAAAAGCGACAGTCAGAGCATTACTGAACGACTCCCCCCCGCGTGAGCGAATTGCCTGCTGGTTGGGCGCGGTTTGCGGTCTGCGAATTGGTGAGGCGCTGGCACTGACTTATGCCGACATATCTGAAAGCTGGATATCGGTGCATAAGCACATCAGCGATCAGGGTGTGGAAGAGGGGTTAAAGTCTGGTGTTCAGCGCAGGATTAAGATGCCCAGTAAGCTTTTTTCGTTGTTAGAGCCTGAACTTTTAGGAACAACGAAGCCACTGATTTCCAGCCAGAGAACAGGCGAACGAATCGGCATAAAGTATGCAAGCCAAGGGCCATTAAAGCAGGTTCTTGAGAGGCATGGCATAAAAAAATACCACCACCTGCGCCATTTTGCTGTTTCCAGCCTTGCTGATAGGGGGGTGGATATCCTGAAAGTATCTAGGATGATTGGACATACTGATATTCGGACGACGATGAATATTTACGGGCACCTGTTCGGAGAGACGATTGATCTGGACTTTGAATGATCCTCAAAATGGTCTATATCCGAAAATATAGCGTGATTGGCTATATCCCGTAGATAGAGGCCTTAGGGCACTAAATCGCAGTTTTGCCAAAAAATACGATATGCCGCATTTTTACCCCCTCTGATATGCCGCACTTGGCACCAGAGAGGACGCGGCCTGCAAGCCAGAAATTACCGCGTGATACGCCGCACCCGGATCGGGGAAATTTGATTTTGAACAAAAAATAAACACATTGACTTAGGCGGAAGTATGGCTCCTAAAAAAAGCTTCAGAAAAGCCTACGTCGGTATCGTTATGGACATGGCATTAGCCCGCAGCAAAATCAGCAACCGGATGGTTGCTCAACGCTTAGGTGTGGATGAGACGACGATCCGTCGCTGGCGTAAAGAGAATATCGAACTTGAGCGCGCTTTTACTGAAGCCCGTGAGGCTCTCAGAGAGAAGATTAACCGCGTGGCCGGTAAAAGCCTGGACGTTCGCAAGCGGAAGGTTGTCACCACTTCGCCTGATGGTGTAAAGACCACCATTGAAGAAGTGCTGCCCACGCACAATGATGTTGCTGTTTTCGCCAAAGCGCTTGGTCTTGGAACCAGCGTGTATAGCGATGGTGAGCGCCAGCTTGATGTGTTGCGTGAAGTGATGAAGCACAAGGTGGCCGGTAAATATACCGCCCTTGAGGCGGCGCAGCTGCTGGAGGCCGAAGGGATAAAGGTTCCGGCAACTCTGCTTATGGAGTTGGGTGCGCCGAAAATATTCGAACCGTTCACCAATATGGGCGAAACAGCCAAAGCCGACACCGCAAACCTGACTCCGAACGAAGCGGCAGATTTATATAAAAAATTAATGGGCTGAAAATGCAGAAAAAGCCGTTTCGCCATATTTTTACGCTATGCATTTTCGACCCTGTTTTATGCAGTGTTTATGCAGTCCGTTTTTAACTTAAACCTTGGGCAAACCCTGATAAATAGCGATTTCACTGCATTCTAGCGGTGAGTGCTGTTTCGCCGATGCGGTTAACAGTCATTATGTTAAATAAACCTTTTTTTGAGTAATTTTTGCTATGCCTATCCCTTTCCCGTTTGACTTCAAGAACCCTGACTACCAGATGGTTTTTGAATGGCGCATGGAGCGTCTAAAACGCATCCGGGAAAACCCCGACGCACTCCCGGCATTGAAAGAGTTTTACCGGACTAACCCGGCTCAGTTCATTATCGACTGGGGCATGACCACCGACCCGCGAAATATTGACTATGGGCTGCCCGTATCCATTCCTTTTTTGCTGTTCCCAAAACAGGAAGAGTGGATCAACTGGATTATGGATCGCCGCAGGGGGCTGGAGAACGGTATCACTGAGAAGAGCCGCGAAATGGGACTCAGCTGGACCTCTGTCGGCCTGGCCTGTTCACTATGCCTGTTTAACCGGGAAATGGTGATCGGCTTCGGTTCCCGTAAAGAAGAATACGTGGACAGTACCGGCAGTCCGAAGGCCCTTTTCTGGAAAGCGCGAAGGTTCGTCGAGTTGTTGCCCGCTGAATTCCGGGGCGGCTGGAACCACAAGAAGCACGCACCATATATGCGAGTCGAGTTTCCAGACAGCGGCGCGGTGATTACCGGTGAAGCTGGCGACAACATAGGGCGTGGTGACCGTACCACGCTTTACTTCGTGGATGAGGCGGCGTTCCTGCAGCGTCCTTTACTCATTGAGGCATCACTCTCGCAAACCACGAGATGCCGTATTGACCTTTCATCGGTCAACGGCATGTCTAACCCGTTCGCACAGAAGCGGCACAGCGGGAAAATACCTGTGTTTACCTTCCACTGGCGCAGCGATCCCCGCAAGGATGATGAGTGGTATCACAAGGAATGCGACAAAATTGATAACCCGGTCGTCGTGGCGCAGGAACTCGACCTGAACTACAGCGCATCAGCAGAAGGCGTGCTGATCCCGAGTGAATGGGTGCAGGCTGCTGTCGATGCGCATATCAAACTGGGTATCCAGCCAACCGGCAAACGCCTGGGCGCGATGGACGTGGCCGACGAAGGGCGAGACAAAAACGCCTTTTCTACACGTCACGGATTCCTGTTGGAGAGCGTGCGGGAGTGGTCTGGCGTGGGCAGTGACATTTACCAGTCCGTTGAAAAGGTTTTCGGTTATTGCGAAAAGGATATTCTCGAAGAGTTTCGCTTTGACGAGGATGGCTTGGGGGCTGGCGTTCGCGGTGATGCGCGGGCCATCAACGAGCTGCGCAAAGCGGCACGCAGGCCGATGATCCTCGCCACGCCGTTTCGTGGCAGTGGTGCCATTTTCGACCCGGAAGACGAAGCCGTGCGCGGTGATAACGGTCAGAATGCGAGGCTTAACAAAGATTTCTTTGCTAACGCCAAAGCACAGAGTTGGTGGCATTTACGCAAACTGTTCAGGAATACCTACCGTGCAGTGAAAGAGGGCATGGCCTACAACCCCGACGAAATCATTTCCATCAGCGGTTCGATGAAAAGCAAAGACAAGCTGATCATCGAGCTTTCACAGCCAACCTATTCCATCAATGGCGTTGGGAAAATATCAGTCAATAAGCAGCCGGACGGCACCAAGTCACCGAACTTGGCTGACTCGGTAATGATCAGCTACGCCCCAATGAACAGCGAACTGGACATCTGGATGCGCCTGTAACGAGGACACGATGGCACGAAAAAATAACGGTAGCGCCGCGCGTTCAACTCAGGCAACAGCGGACAGCTACGACAACTTCATGGCCCGCGTGGGCATGCAGCAGCCGAATCAGCACGCTGCATCTACGTATCGCGCCAACTTCACCAGCCGTAACCGTCTGCAGATAGAATGGGCTTACCGTTCGTCTTCAATTATCGGTTCCGCAGTTGATGCGGTCGCGGACGATATGACCCGTAAAGGTATTCGTATTACCTCAGAGATTGATCCGAAGGCACGCGGTGTCATTGAGTCCCTTTTTGATGATATGGAGCTGTGGGATCGACTGAACGACACGCTGAAGTGGTCGAGGCTGTACGGCGGGGCGGTCGGCTTCATCATGATAGAGGGACAGGCACCGTTTACCCCATTGCGGCTTGAGACCATCGGTAAGGGCAGGTTCAAGGGTCTTCTCCCGTTGGACCGCTGGATGATTAATCCCAGCCTGCAGCGCCGCATTAAAGAGATGGGGCCGCACTTGGGCAGGCCAGAGTTTTATGACGTGGTGACCACGGGTAGTGGTATTCCGGCCTGGCGCATTCACCATAGCAGGCTTATCCGTTTTGACGGCATTACGCTGCCATATCAGCAGGCGCAGACGGAAAACGAATGGGGCATGTCGATTATCGAACGAATATGGGATCGCCTCACTGCGTTCGACAGTGCCACGATGGGGACGGCACAGCTGGTTTACAAAGCGCACCTGCGCACCATGAAGATTAAAAAGCTCAGAGAGCTGATCGCTATGGGTGGCCCTGCCTATGAGGCGCTGCTGAAAAACATGGATCTGGTCAGGTTGCTTCAAAGCAATGAGGGGTTAACGCTGCTGGATGCGGAAGATAACTTCGAAACGCACCAGTATTCGTTCACTGGCCTTGATGATGTGATCAGCCAGTTTGCGGAGCAGATTAGCGGTGCCACGGGCATCCCGTTGGTGCGCCTATTTGGACAGTCACCGAAAGGATTCGCGACTGGCGATGCTGATCTGGCCAACTACTACGACACCATTGGGTCACAACAGGAACGCCGCCTGCGACAGCCGCTGCGTAAGCTGTTCGACGTCATGTACCGATCTGAACTTGGTGAGCCTCTGCCGGACGATTTCACCTTCGAGTTTAACCCGCTGTGGCAGATGTCTGACGTTGACCGGTCCACCGTGGCCGTCAATACCGTCAATGCCATCAGTACCGCCTACAACGACGGGCTGATGACACGTAAGGCGGCAATGACAGACCTGCGCGAAGCGTCAGACGTCACCGGCATTGGCGCATCAATCACAGACGAGGATATCAACGATGCCGAAGAAGAAAACCCGCCAGGCATCGGAGAGATTAACAACCCGAAACCAGTCGAAACAGGCGGAGACCCGGTATCAAACCAGCCTACGCAAGATAGCGCGAGCCGTGGGGGACATCGTAAATGGTCGCTACGATGGTTCAAACGATAGCGTTCTGGAAATCATGGATGCGTTGGAGAAATACAGCGACATAATTGATGGATGGGCGCACAGGGTGGCTAATGACTT
>Ga0308157_10006970_pt1 | contig 13317 bp, 9 predicted proteins | sample PhyBR1_FD_201035 | JGI IMG/M metagenome (GOLD analysis project Ga0308157, IMG submission 201035) | Phyllosphere microbial communities from UC Gill Tract Community Farm, Albany, California, United States - DLSLB.R1 | ecosystem: Host-associated > Plants > Phyllosphere > Unclassified | place: USA...
GGATCGACAGCGCGTACAGCAGGCCGGTCTGGCCCGTGGACGCCTTTTCCTGCCGCGACAGCCCCGTCCATTCGTAGCCGATGCCGGGGGGCAGCTTCGCCACCGCGGCTTCGACGATCGCCAGCGCCTCGCCGCTGGAGGCCGCGCCCGGCATCGCCATGCCCAGGATTTCCACCGAGGGCACGCCGTTGTAGCGCTCCAGCCGCGGCGAACCCGAAGCCCAGCCCGCCTTGGCGAACGAGGTGAAGGGCACCATGGTGCCGGCGCTGTTGCGCACATACCAGCGGTCGATGTCCTCGGGCAGCATGCGAAACGGTGCATCGGCCTGCAGCATGACCTTCTTCACGCGGCCCTTGTCGATGAAGTCGTTGACATAGCTGCTGCCCCAGGCCGTCGAGAAGGTGTTGTTGATGTCAGCCATCGACAACCCCAGCGCCCCTGCCTTGTGCGGATCGATCTCCAAACGAAACTCGGGCGTATCTTCCAGTCCGTTCGGGCGCACCGCGACCAGGCGGGCGTCCTTGGACAGCTCGCCCAGCAACTGGTTTCGCGCCTGCATCAGCGCGGCGTGGCCCAGGTTGGCGCGGTCCTGCAGCATCAAATCGAAGCCGGTGGCGTTGCCCAGCTCCGACACGGCGGGCGGTGCGAAAGCGAAAACCTGCGCGTCGCGAATCTTCGCGAAAAAGGCTCCCGCTTTCTGCGAGACGCCCGACACGCTGAGGGCTTCGCCCTTGCGTTCATCCCAGGGCTTGAGCTTGACGAAGGCGAAGCCGGTGTTCTGCCCGCTCCCGGCGAAGCTGAAGCCCGAGACCGAGAAGATGCCCGCCACCGCGTCTTTCTGGTCTTCTAGAAAATGCTTCTCGACCTGATGGATCACCTCCTCGGTGCGCGCACCCGCCGCGCCGGGCGGCAGCTGCACCAGCACGAACATCGAGCCCTGGTCCTCATCGGGCAGAAAGCCCACGGGCAGCTTCATGAAGCCGAACACCACGGCAGCCAGCAGCACGGCGTACAGCGCCATGTAGCGCCATCCCTTGCCCAGCATGTGCCGCACGATGCCCTGGTAGCCGCGGTTGCCGCGGTCGAAGCTGCGGTTGAACCAGCCGAAGAAGCCGGTCGTCGCCATGGCGTGGCCCTTGGGAACGGGCTTGAGCAGCGTGGCGCACAGGGCCGGCGTGAGCACCATCGCCACCAGCACCGACAGCGTCATCGCCGAGACGATGGTGATGGAAAACTGCCGATAGATCACCCCGGTCGATCCGCTGAAAAAGGCCATGGGTACGAACACCGCTGCCAGCACCAGCGCCACACCCACCAGCGCGCCCGTGATCTGGCCCATGGACTTGCGCGTCGCCTCCTTCGGCGACAACCCCTCCTCGGTCATCACCCGCTCGACGTTTTCCACCACCACGATGGCGTCGTCCACCAGCAGGCCGATGGCCAGCACCATCGCGAACATGGTCAGCGTATTGAGGGTGAAGCCGAAGGCCGCCAGCACGCCGAACGTGCCCAGCAGCACCACCGGCACGGCGATGGTGGGAATCAGCGTGGCACGGAAGTTCTGCAAGAACAGGTACATCACCAGGAACACCAGCAGCACGGCTTCGACGAGCGTGCGCACCACTTCCTCGATGGAGATGCGCACGAACGGCGTGGTGTCGTACGGCTTTTGCACCGCCATGCCGGGAGGAAAGAACTTCTGCAGCTCGTCCACCCGGGCGTCGATGGCTCTCACCGTGTCGAGCGCGTTGGCGCCCGTGGCGAGCTTGATCGCGAGGCCCGCGGCCGGCTTGCCGTTGTAGCGGCCGACGGTGTTGTAGTTTTCGCTGCCCAGCTCGATGCGCGCCACGTCGCGCAGGCGCACCTGCGACCCGTTGGTCAGGGTGCGCAGCAAAATCTCTTCGAACTCCTGCGCCGTCTTCAGGCGCGTCTGCGCGGTGATGGTGGCGTTGATCTGCTGATTGCTTGCGGCGGGCAACGCGCCCAGCTGGCCGGCGGACACCTGCGCGTTCTGCGCCTGGATGGCCGTCTTCACATCGAGCGGCGTGAGGCCGAAATTCGCCAGCTTGTCGGGATCGAGCCAGACCCGCATCGCGTACTGGGAGCCGAACAGGGTCGTGTCGCCCACGCCCTCCACCCGGCTGATCGCATCCTGCACGTTGGCCGCCACGTAGTCCGACAGGTCGGAGCCGTTCATGCTCCCGTCTTCGGAGGTGAAGGCCAGCACGTTCAGGAAATTGGTGGCCGACTTGGTCACGGTGACGCCTTGCTGCTGCACCTCTTGCGGCAGCAGCGGCGTGGCCAGCGACAGCTTGTTCTGCACCTGCACCTGGGCGGTGTCGGGATCGGTGCCGTTGTCGAAGGTCAGCGTGATGGTCACCTGGCCCGACGACTCGCTCGTCGAAGCCATGTAGCTGAGCCGGTCCAGTCCCTTCATCTTCTGCTCGATGACTTGGGTGACCGTGTCCTCCAGGGTCTTGGCAGAAGCGCCAGGGTAGTTCGCCGTGATCGCCACGGCGGGCGGTGCGATGCTCGGGTACTGCGCGATGGGCAGGGTGAAGATCGAGAGGGCGCCGGCCAGCATCACGATGATGGCCAGGACCCACGCGAAGATGGGGCGGTCGATGAAAAAGCGTGCCATGGGTTTCTTTCGCGCGGATCAGTTCGCGGGGTTCTTGGCACCCTCGGGTGCGGCAGCCTGCGCCACCGGGCCGGCCGCGGCCGTGGCCGCCGGCTGGGGCTTCCAGGGCATCACCTTGACCTCGGCGCCCGGCGCGGCGCGCTGCTGGCCATCCACCACGAGCTGATCGCCCGCCTGCAGGCCGGTGCGCACCAGCCACTGGTCTCCCACGGTGCGCTCGGTCTCCAGATTGCGGCGCTGCAGCTTGCTGTCCGGGCCCACCACGTAGGCCATCGGCTTGCCGGTGCTGTCGCGCGTCACGGCCTGCTGCGGCACGAGCAGGCCCTGCTCCTTCACGCCCTCTTGCAGCACGGCGCGCACGTACATGCCGGGCAGCAGATCGGCCTTGGGGTTCGGAAACACGGCGCGCAGCGTGATGGCGCCCGTGCTCTGGTCCACCGTGACGTCCGAGAACTCGAGCTTGCCTTCCAGGGGGTAGGCGCTGCCGTCCTCCAGCACCAGGCGCACCTTGGCCGCATTGGCGCCGGCTTTTTGCAGATCGCCGCTCGACAGGGCCTGCTTCAGCCGCAGCAAGGAAGCGCTGGGCTGCGTGACGTCCACATAGATCGGGTCCAGTTGCTGGATGGTGGCCAGGGCCGTGGCCTGGCTGGCGGTGACCAGCGCGCCCGGCGTCACGCTCGACTTGCCGATGCGCCCCGAGATCGGCGCATCGACCCGCGCGTAGGCCAGGTTGATGCGGCTCGTCTCGACATTCGCACGGGCCGAGGCCACGTCGGCCTCGCCCTGGCCGAGCGACGCGGCTGCGTCGTCGTAGTCCTGCTGGCTCACGGCCTGGATCGCCACCAGTTCCTTGTAGCGGTCGGCCTTGAGCCGCGTGGTCTTGAGGCTGGCCTGGGCCTTGGCCAGCGCCGCCACGTTGCTGTCGTGGGTGGCCTGGAAGGTGGCCGGATCGATCTGGTAGAGCGCCTCGCCGGCCTTCACATCGCTGCCTTCGCGGAATTTTCGCGCCTTCACGATGCCGCCGACTTGCGGCCGCACGTCGGCCACCAGGTAAGGCACGGTACGGCCGGGCAGCTCGGTGCTGAGCGCCACCGACTGCGACTGCACGGTGATCACGCCCACCATGGGCGTGCCCTGCGGCGGGGGCGGGCCGCCCGGGGGCTTGCCGCATGCGGCGAGCAAACAGGCGATGGCGGCTGCGGCCGACAGCGTGAGCAAGGGACGACGAACGAGGCGCATGGGGAATCTCCAAAGGACAAGCCGCGAATGATATACAAACCGTACTGTACGGTAAAGTAAATTTGACTTCGATTCTTCGCCCATGAATACTCGGTCGCATGAACACAGAAAACGGAAGTCGGTAGATGCGCGTCAAGACGGAAGCGAAGCGGGAGTCGATCATCGAAATCGCCTCCCAGGTTTTTTCGGAAGCGGGATTCGAAGGGGCCTCGATGGCAGAGATCGCCGCCCGTGTCGGCGGCTCCAAATCCACGCTCTACGGGTACTTCAGTTCCAAGGAAGAGCTGTTTCTGGAGGTCGCCATCGGTGCGGCGAAGGAGCACATCGAGCTATTCTTTCTGGCGCTCGAACAGGACGAAAGCGAGCTGGAGGCGGCGCTGAAAACCTTCGCGGAAAAGATGCTGGCCGTGATCTGCAGCGAGCCGGCCCTCCAGGCCAAGCGCGCATTCGTCGCCGAGTCGGGCCGCAGCGATATCGGCAAGCGATTTTTCGAGCTGGGCCCCCAAAAGGGCATTCAGGCGCTGGGCTCGTTTCTGGAAGCACAGATGCGCAAGGGCCTGATCCGACAGGCCGACCCCCTGACGGCCGCACGCCACTTCATGGCGCTGATGGAGGCGGAAACCGCCACGCCCCGCCTCTTCGGCCTGGAAGACAACCTGTCCAAACCCAAGCTGCGCCAGGCGATCGGCCGGGCCGTCGATGTCTTCTTGCGCGGCTACGCGGCGGACCCGGCCCCTCGGCGCTGACACGGCCCCACCGGGCGCGGAGCGAGCGCAGGGCCTCGGCCTCCGGCCGGTGTTGGCATAAGCACATGCGCAGAAGCCATAAGGCCGATGGCCCGGTTTGCCTGACAATGTGCGGGTTTGCCCGCATGGCAGGGGGCAGCCCAGGTCGCGCAACGCGTCCATACGCCACCGGCCCTGCCCCTGACGGTTTCTTTCGTTTCACACCCAATCTGCCACCATTCCATGAGCGCATTCAACGAAGAACGAGTCCTCTCCGTCCACCACTGGACCGACCGCCTGTTTTCCTTCACCACCACGCGCGACCCCGCGCTGCGTTTCTCCAACGGCCACTTCACCATGATCGGCCTCAAGGTGAACGACAAACCGCTGCTGCGGGCCTACAGCATCGCCAGCGCCAACTACGAAGAGCACCTGGAGTTCCTGTCGATCAAGGTGCCGGAGGGCCCGCTGACTTCGCGCCTGCAGAACATCCAGGTGGGCGATTCCATCGTGGTGGGCAGAAAGCCCACCGGCACGCTGCTGATCGACTACCTGCTGCCGGCCAAGCGCCTGTACCTCATCTCCACGGGCACGGGGCTGGCGCCCTTCCTGTCGGTGATCCGCGACCCCGACACGTACGAGAAATTCGAAGAAGTGGTGCTCGTGCACGGCGTGCGCGAGGTCAAGGAACTGGCGTACCACGACTTCATCACCGAAACCCTGCCCAAGCACGAGTTCCTGGGCGAGACGGTGGCCAAGCAGCTCAAGTACTACCCCACGGTGACCCGCGAGCCATTCCGCAACCAGGGCCGCATCAACGACCTGATCGAAAGCGGCAAGCTCTTCACCGACCTGGGCGTGCCGCCGCTGGACCCGCTGGTGGACCGCGTGATGCTGTGCGGCAGCCCCGAGATGCTGGCGTCGCTCAAGGCCATCCTGGAGCACCGCGACTTCGAAGAGGGCAACACCACGAAGCCCGGCGACTTCGTGATCGAACGAGCGTTCGTCGAGAAGTGATGCAGTCTGCACGGGTGGCACCCGTGCTTGGGCGGATGCATAGCGCTGAGTCGATTGCTATGTAATTAATAGCACACCTCCCTAGAGCTTATTGCGCTGGAGGCCTAAAACACTTCAAGCCTACCACGAAGACTTCGACGGGCTGATGTGGGATGCCGGGCGTTTCCCTGGCGCCCAGGCCATGGTTCGAAAGCCCATGAAAAAGGGCGGCCCTGGCCGCCCTTCCCTTTCGACCACGGGCCTTACGGCCCGGTGATCAATAGCCGTTGTTGGCCACGCGCATCGACTGCGCGCCCTGCGTGTAGTTGCCCTGGCCTTGCTGCGACGAGCGGTTGTCCACGCGGAAATTGCGGCCTTCGACGCGCATCGGCGTGCCTTCGGCCACCGGCTGCGAGCGCGTGAAGGTGCGCACCGAGCCGTCTTCCATGCGAACGCGCATCTGGTAGGCCGTGGTGGTACGGGTGCGCTGCTCCACGGTGTGGCCCAGGTAGCCGCCGCCGACCGCACCCAGCACGGTTGCCGCCGTGCGGCCCGATCCCTTGCCCACCTGGTTCCCGACCACGGCACCCAACACGCCCCCCGCCACGGCGCCGACGCCAGTGGCAGGCGCGGCCTGCTGAACGGCCTGCACGGACTCGACGCGGCCGCAGGTGCTGCACACCGGGGCCTGCATCGCCACCGGGCGGCCTGCGCTGACGGGGGCGTCGTAGCCACCGCCATAACCCCCGCCGCCCGATCCGCTGCCGGTCTGCGCCTGGACCGGTGCGCGGTTCACGATGTTCTGGGCCAGGGGCTGCACCGGCCGCGTGGGTGCGGCGCCTGCGCGTTCGTTGATGACTTCGGATTCCGGCGTGCGCTGCGCATCGGGGGCCAGTTGGGCGACCTGCGCGGCAGCTTCTGCCGGTGCATTGCCGCGCTGCTGCACGACCAGGGTCGCTCCCAGCGCCAGCACACTCACGCCCAGGGCGCCGACGGCGGCCCAGAGCCATTTGACGGAAGCGCCCCCGGCGGAGGCCGAGGCGTGAGCGCCGTTGGCCGGCGTGAGCGAAGGATTGTTTCGGATGATGAGACTCATGGTGTTCTTCCTTCTACGGGTGTTTTGCAGGCAGGGTACACGCGGCCTTGCTTCACACACGGGGGCGTTCTGTAAACGAAGTAAGTAGCTGTACGCCTACCCGGTGGTGCGCCAACAGGCGGTGGCAGGCCTGTGCGCCAGCCGCCACACTGGCTTCACCCACATCCCTCAACAGGTTCGAAGGAGGATCGAAGATGGCAGCGCAGATCCGCATCGGCGTGTCCGGCTGGCGCTATGCGCCGTGGCGCGGCGCTTTCTACCCCGAAGGCCTGGTGCAGGCCAAGGAACTGGCTTTCGCCTCGCACCAGTTTCCGGCGATCGAGCTGAACGGCTCGTTCTACGCGCTGCAGCGCCCGACCAGCTATGCGCACTGGGCCGCCGACACGCCCGACGGCTTCGTGTTCACCGTGAAGGCGCCGCGCTACATCACCCACATCCTGCGGCTGCGCGATGCGCGTGCGGCGGTGGCCAATTTTTTCGCGTCGGGCCTGTTCGCACTAGGGCCGAAACTTGGGCCCATCCTGTGGCAGCTGCCGCCCAACCTGCCCTTCGATGCCCGGCTGCTGGAAGACTTTCTCGCCCTGTTGCCGCACGACACGCCGTCAGCAGCCACTCTGGCCCAGGAGCGCGAAGACCGCATGCAGGGCCGAGAACTGCTGAAGCCCGCCTGCCCGTGGCGCGTGCGCCATGCCCTCGAAGTGCGGCACGAAAGTTATCGCCACCCGGAGTGCATCGAACTGCTGCGCCGCCACCGCGTGGCGCTGGTGGTGGCCGACACCGGGGGCCGCTGGCCCGAACTGGGTGACGTGACCGCGGATTTCATGTACCTGCGGCTGCATGGCGCGCAACAGCTCTACGCCAGCGGCTACAGCGATGCGCAGATCGCCCACTGGGGTGAACGCATCCGCGCGTGGTCGCATGGCCGGTTACCGGACGGCATCGAGACGGCGGGGCCGCCAGCGAAAGAGGCGGGGGCCAAAGAGCGTGACGTGTTCTGCTTCTTCGACAACACCATGAAGATCCATGCGCCCGAAAACGCGCTGCGGCTGGCGCAATACCTGCAACTGGGCACCCGGCTCGAAGCGGCGGCGCATGGGGGCTGATGGCGTTTAGCCGCGCCCGCAGTGGCGGGCCTATTCGGTGGCCGTGCGTCGGTTCGACGGCGGCCCTTCCAGGTTCTCTTCGCGCACTTCCTGGAAGGCGCGCGCGCAACTGGCCGAGAACAGCAGCACGGCCGACGAGAAGTAGATCCACATCAGCACGACCACCAGCGAGCCGGCCGCACCATAGGCCGACACCACCGCTGCCGTGGCGAGATACAGCGCGAGCAACTGCTTGCCCACGGTGAACAGAATGGCACCCACAACGGCGCCGAAAACCAGGCAGATGAGCGGCGGCTTCTCTCCGCCGCCGATGCGCATCAACCCCACGAACAGCAGCACCGCGATCCCGAACGCCACCATTTCGTTGGCGACCTGCAGCAACGGGCCCGTGGCGATGGGCGTCCGCGCGCTCGCCCAGGTGACCACCACATGGATCACCGTGGACACGACCAGCGAGATCAGCAGCAAGAACCCGATGGCCAGCACATAGGCCAGGCCGCGCACCCGCAGCGATGCCATGCGCCACCAGGCTTTCTGCTCTTGCGCAGGCGGCTCGCCACGCGACCAAAGCCGCTCCAGCGCGGATTGCAGTTCCACGAACACGCCAGTGGCGCCGGACAGCAGCAGCACGAACCCGGCGATCGAGGCGAGCCGCCCCTCGGATGGCTCCCGTGCGCTGGACAACGCCAGCTGCACCACCTCGGCCACGCGGTCGCCCATCACGCCGCGCACCTGGCCGACCATGGTGGTTTCAAGGTAGGACTTGTCGATCCACCAGCCCAGCACGCCCACCAGCAGCAACAGCACCGGCGCGAGGCTCAGGAGCCCGTAGAACGACATCGCCGCGCTCATGCGCAGCCCGTCCGCATCGAGCCAGAGATTGGCTGCGCGCACCAGCGGCATGATCGGGCTGGCGAGCGCTTTGGCGCGCTCGATCCACGGCTTGAGGAACGAAGAGGACATGGCGCCCATTGCACCCCATGCCAGCGCTGGCAGGTGTCGGCGCAGTTCGCCAGTCCGTCTTCCCCGTCTTTAAAGCCCGTCGACCTGGCCCATGGCGGGGTCGGACACCGAGTCCTTGCCCGTCTCGATGCGGCCCGCGAAGCGGCGCTGGAAGGACGGCGCGGCGCTGCAACGCACCACGAAGTCGTACCAATTGCCGCTGTCGCCCAAAGGCCAGGCCAGTTCCTCCACCGCGCCCGGATCGACGCTGCGCGTCCACGGGCCATCCGCACGGTAGGCCATGGCCTGGGCGGAAAAGGTCATGGCGCTGCTGCTCCGGTTGTAGAGCTTCACGCGCACCTGGGGCGGGCTGCACAGCTCGTAGCACACCTGCACTTCCGGCCCGCCGGTCGCCCCCTGCTGCTTCAGGTCGCCGATGAATTCGCGGTGATAGCCGTTGGGGCCGAGCACCCACAGGTGGTAGGCGCCGCCATCGGCCGCTGCGTTCCATACGCCGTTCAGCGTCTTGCCCGATTCGACGACATAGCGCCGGGGAATGCGGTCGAGGTGGTTCTTGTCGTAGACGTGGAAGACCGCCGCGGTGCCTGCCTTGCCGGTGTTGGCGAACAGCAGGGTGACCGTGCCAGCGCCGGCGCTGACCTGCGCCGTGGTGTGCAACTCGTAAGGCAGCGCCCGCGAAGGCCGCACGCCCTCGGCCTGCGCCGGCAGGGCGGCATCGGCCGCAGCAGTGGGCTGGGGCAGCTTGGCGGCCAGGGCCTGCGCCGTGACCCGCGCATCGACCGCGCCCTTGGTGGTGCGGCCGGCGAGCGTCGGCAACGTCTCGGTGTTGGGGTTGACGAAGTTGAAGCAGCTGGTGAGGTCGCCGCACACCGCGCGGCGGTAGGCGCTGACCTGCGGCTCGACCACCCCGAACCGCTTTTCCAGAAACAGCAGCGTGGACGTGTGATCGAACACCTGCGAATTGACCCAGCCGCCGCGGCTCCACGGCGACACCACCCACATCGGAACGCGGGGCCCGGGGCCGTAGGGCTTGCCGTCGGCCGCAGGCTGGCTCGGGGTGGCGGGCTGGAAGTCGTGGTACTCGACGGCCACATCGGCGGCCGGCAGCGTGCAGGCCCCGGCCAGGCTGCCGTCCGGGTTGCGCGATGGCGCCGCGGGCGATGGCAAATGGTCGAAGAAACCGTCGTTCTCGTCGAAGTTGATCAGCAGCACGGTCTTGCTCCAGACCTCGGGATTGGCCGTGAGTGCGTCCAGCACTTCCTGCACGTACCAGCCGCCCTGCGCCGGGCTCGAAGGCCCGGGATGCTCGCTGTACACCGATGGCGGAATGATCCACGACACCGCGGGCAGCGTGCCCTGGCGGATGTCCTCCCGGAAGGTTTCGAGAAAGCCCTGCGGCATGGTGTTGCCGAAGCCCTTGGCCAGCGGGCTCAGCGCGTCGTCGATCCGGGCGTCGTAGAACGGGCCTGCCAGCTCGACCGGCTGCGTGATGTCGGTCTTGGCGACGTAGATGGGCTTGCGGTCCGCGGGCATCTTCTCGATCTCGGCGCGCCAGTGGCGAAAGCCCATCATCTCGTTGCAGCCGAAGTTGTCGATCAGGCTTTGGTAGACCTTCCATTTCACGCCCGCTTTTTCCAGCCGGTCGGCGTAGGTGGTCCAGGTCCAGCCGTCGGTGGAGGCACCGATGTCGTTGCCGCCGTTGAACTGGTTGTTCAGGCCCGCCACGCGCACCTTGGAGCCGTCAATGGGGCTGATGCCGTTCGGGCCGTTGGTGCCGGTCCAGTAGAAGAGCCGGTTGGCGATGGTGCCGGTGTGCATGCCGCAGTGGTAGTGGTCGCACAGCGTGAAGGCGTCGGCCAGCGCGCGCTGGAACGGCACTTCCGCCGTTTCGTAGTAGCCCATCGACAGCGGCAGCTTGGCATCGGGCCACTTGTACATGCGGCCGTGGTCCCAGGCCGCCTGCGAATCCACCCAGGTGTGCGGCGTGCTGCCGGCGCGCTGGGCATTGCCCTTCGCTTCATCCAGGCGGTACGGCACGTAGGTGCTGGCGGGCGAGGTCTTGGTGTAGGTCTGATAGAAAACGTTGCGGCCGTTGGGCGTCGGGATCGGGAAGCGGTCACCGAAGCCGCGCACGCCCTTGAAGGTGCCGAAGTAGCCATCGAACGAGCGGTTTTCCATCATCAGCAGGACGACGTGCTTCACGTCCTGGAGGGTGCCGGTCGCGTTGTGGGCTTCGATGGCGAGGGCGCGCCGGATGGCGGGCGGAAAGGCGGTGAGCGTGGCCGAGGCGGCGCCCACGCCGAGCGCGGTCGTGAGGAAGTTGCGTTTGGAGGAATCGACGGTCATCTGGAGAAATCTTTCTTGTCCGTGGGGCGGTGCCCGCTCAGGGCTTGGGCGCGCAATGCGTGTCGGGATTGGCGCAGGTGGCAGAGGTCGCCGGCGCGTTGGCGCCGCTGCCGCCGTTACCGCCGCCGCAGCCGGCCAGCAGCAGGGCGAAAACGAGCGTGCCGGCGCCCAGCAACGGGCGGCCGATCAGGGGCAGCGGCAAGCGCTGCATGTGCGTGGTCATGGCAATGAAAAAATGAAGCAACGAAGCCCTTCATTCTTCCTGCCGACTGTGGCGACAGAGTGACGGCGATGTGACTCGGCCGTAGCAGCGCCCGCGGTGCGCGGGCCGGGGCGGCGTTCAGCGCAGCGGGGAAGCGTCGCTCCAGTGGAAGTGCACGCGTGGCTGGATGTCCGCGATCTCGGCCCGCAGCAGCGCCGCCAGGCGTGCGGCCTCCCGCTGCGTGAGACGTGCCACCGTGGTCGACAGGCTGATGGCGGCGAACGCCCGCCCGCCGGCATCGCCCACCGCATGGCCCACGGCCGCGGTATTGGTGTTCAGGCAACCGCCGCTGCGCGCGTAGCCCAGGGCCTGCGTCTGCGCGAGCAACTGGCGCAGCGCCGCTTCGTTCAGCCCGCCGTAGCGGCCGAGCGTCGGCGCATTGGCGGTGAGGGCCGCTTCGATGAGATCGGCCTCCTGCGCGGCCATCAGCGCCAGGCCTGCAGCGCCCACGCCCAGCGGGCGGCGCCCACCCACGGTCACGCTCAGCGGCGGCTCCAGCCGCTGCACGTTGGTGTGGGCATAGCAGACGGCCTCGTGCCCGCTGAGCACGAACAGATAGGCCGAGTAACCCGTGGCATCGGCCAGGCGCTGCAGGTTGGCCGTGAACAGCGGCGCCACATCGTGCCGCCCGCGCGCGGCCAGGCCGTGCTCGAACGGACGGCGCCCCAGCACGTAGCCTTTGCCCTGCGGCAGCACGCATACCAGACGCGCGGCCATCATGTCCTGCAGCAGCCGGTGCACGGTGGGGTGCGGGATGCCGGACTGCCGTGCGATGTCGGACAGCGAGAGTCCGCGCGCGTCGTAGCGCGAAAGCTGGTCGAGGATGCGCAGCACGCGGTCGAGCACCAAGGTGGCCATGGTTGTCCATGCAGTGGAAAAAACGATTGTAGGAAGGGGCTGTCCCTCCAAGAATGGCGGGATTCCTCCAACCACTTTCAGAGACAACGGAACATGCCCGCTTTCGCATCGCCCTCCCGCACCCGCCGCACCCTGCTGTGCACCGCCGCAGCCGCCGCCGTGCTCGGCCTGGCCGCCGGCCCGCTGGCCGCCCAGGAAGCCGCCTTTCCTGCCAAGCCCATCCGCTTCGTCGTGCCCTACGCGCCGGGCGGCACCACCGACCTGGTGGCCCGCACCGTGGGCGCGCACATGGCGCAGACCCTGGGCCAGCCGGTCATCATCGACAACCGCGCGGGTGCTGGCGGCAACATCGGCATGGACGCCGTGGCGAAGGCCGCGCCCGACGGCTACACGGTAGGCATGGGCGCCATCTCCACGAATGCGCTGAACCCGCACATCTACAAGAAGATGCCGTTCGACCCACGCAAAGACTTCAGCGCCGTGGGCCTCCTGGGCAACTCCACCATCGTGCTCGAAGCCGGCCCCGCCCTGCCCGTGAAGAACGTGGCCGAACTGCTGGCCTACCTGCGCAAGACCCCGGGCACGCCCTATGCCACGGCGGGTGCGGGGACTTCCATGCACCTGGCGGGCGTGCTCTTCGCGCAACTGTCCAAGACCGACCTGGTGCACGTGCCCTACAAAGGCAGCGCACCGCTGATCACCGACCTGATCGGCGGCCAGGTGCCGATGGCTTTCGACAACCTGCCTGCGTCGCTGCCGCACATCCAGGCCGGCAAGCTGCGCGCTCTGGCCGTCGCGGGAGCCCAGCGCTCGGCCGCCCTGCCCGACGTGCCCACGCTGGCCGAAGCCGGCCTGCCCGGCTATGCGGTGGAGCCCTGGTTCGGCGTGTACGGCCCAGCCGGCCTGCCCGCACCGGTGGTCCAGCGCCTGAACAAAGCCCTGGCCGATGCGCTGACCGACCCGGCCGTCAAGGACAAGCTGCTCGCCGCCGGCTTCACGCCGCGCAGCACCAGCGCGGCCGACTTCGACGCCCTCACCAAGCGCGACTATGAGCGCCTCGGCCAAGTGGCCCGCGGCGCCCAGATGAG
>Ga0308157_10006971_pt1 | contig 13317 bp, 12 predicted proteins | sample PhyBR1_FD_201035 | JGI IMG/M metagenome (GOLD analysis project Ga0308157, IMG submission 201035) | Phyllosphere microbial communities from UC Gill Tract Community Farm, Albany, California, United States - DLSLB.R1 | ecosystem: Host-associated > Plants > Phyllosphere > Unclassified | place: USA...
CGCTTTTGAAAGAGTTGATTTTATCGGTTGTTGCAGCAAATGCTTCTTCGGATGCTGCTACTTTTTTCAGTTCAGCCAAGGTAATGTCCCAGACTTTATCGTGCTGTTCGCCGAACAAAACAACCGCGCGGGAAGTTTGGGAGTTGAACGAAGTCGGGGTGTATTTTACTGCATCTTCCACGATTTCTTGAATTTTTGCTTCGTTTACGGAAACATCTTTGCCGATTCCGTAGATGGAACGTCTGGATTTAAGCGCCTCGAAAAATTCTTTTGCCACGGTAAAATCCTCCTCATCGATTCACGAAAGTATTTTAAATAACTTTTCGTAATAAACTATATATCAGTTCAGTTAGAGAGTCAACACCTTTATTCCGAGTTTGGTGCTGGGTTAATTGAACGTTCTGTGAGCAGATCCATATTCCAATCCAGACGTTTCCACAGACTGTTGGATTCGGTCAGCAATTTCGACACGCAATCGATATAAGGTTTCGCCGCTTCCGCGGAAGGTTGATTGGTCCATATTTGCCGCCCAGCCAGGTAAGCCACAGCAAATTCGGTCCAGTCGCGATAGAGCTGTTGCGCACGACGGGCAGCCGCAGTCGCTAATTCAAGCGAGCGATCCGCGTCCATCCATCCTGCGGAGTGCGCCGTTCGACAAATAAAAACGTACTGGCCCAGATCCCAGGCCGTAATTCCCGCCGGAGGAAGCTTGCCGCTGTACATCTGTACGAGGCGAGCATGGTTGAATAGAGCCGCATTGCCGTTTAAACGTTCAAAATACGGCTCCCGATCGCGAAAGGACAACGTACCGAGAAAAGATTCGGTTTTATGATAAGAGGCTTGCCCGCCTTCTTCCCATAACCAGTTCAGATGCTTTTCCAATGACTCTTCGTCCTTCACCGACCAGGTATGCGCCAATAGTTTGCGAAGGTCGTCTTTCCGCGAAGCCGGCCAGGCAAAACCGGTTTCCTCCAGCAGTCCGTTCATCCGAAACAACACGGCTCCGATCGCAAATATGCGCAGGGTTCGTTGATCGGTCTCGCGTATGCGCAGCGTCTCCATAGGCTCCCGCTCCTTCCTTAAAATCCGTGAATGTCAGGCAGCCGCTCTCCCTCAGGCTCGGGCAGAACCGGGCGAGCCTCGACTTCGGGCAGTTCAGCTTCGCGGCTGCGGCGCAGCAATTTCCATTTGCGGGTAGAATGCCGTTCCAGCGCTTGCCCGATCTCAACCAACATCGGCCGCGCAGCATCCGCGGCAAGGGCTTGAGAAGCAAGCGCTTCCGCTTGATCATACCGGCCAAGTGCAGCCAGGCAGCGAACCAGATACTCCTCGGACTCGCGCTCAAGTCCCACCTTGCAAGCCGCTTCCAAAAATTCGATAGCCTGCTCATACTGCTCCAGCCTGAACAAGATGTAGCCTCCGTAGAACAAAACCAGCGGATCCTGTTCCTTCGGTTCAATCTGCTCGGTATAGCGCACGATTGCCGTCTCCGCGTCTCTCCAGCGTCCCGCCGCAATCAGAAGGCGGATGCGCTGCAGATGCGCCCAGCCTCGATGCGGATGCCGCTCCGCGAGCACCGCCAATTCCGTTTCCGCCTCTTCTGCCCGATCGAGCCGAAGCAGCATTTCGGCAACCAGCCGCAGCGGCAGATATTCCGTCGGCGCCAACAAAGCTGCGCTCCGGTAACGCTCCAGCGCTTCGGCCGCCTGATCGGATGCCCGATACAAATCTCCTTCAACGATGCGACCGTAGTAGTCGTTCGGCCGCTCGCGATTATACCGGTCTGCCAGTTCTGCCGCCAACTTGAAATCGCCTGCCCGAAAATGCGCCTCCGCCATCAACAACAGAATCGCCTCCGGGAAGCCGCGCCCCATGGCCTCTCCGAAATACTCCACGGCATGCGCATAATCGCCGATTCGCAAAAAGCAGTAACCGGCGCGGAACCAAGCTTCGGTCAATCCCCGATCATATTGGATCACGCGAAGATAATCCAGCAATGCTTCCGGATAACGACGCAGGGAATAGAAGCAGTCGCCGCGCGCCGAATGATAATACCAATGCGAAGACAACTCCAACGCATGATTAAGCAGTTGAAGCGCTTCTTCGTAACGTCCTTCCATCCGCAAAGACTCGCCGAAACGATATAAAGCTTCCGGGTCGGACGGCTGGAACAGCAGCACGCGCTTCAGATCGTCGCGCGCTTCTTCAAATCGATCCAACGCGATTCGAATCAGACCCCGCAGTTTCAACACGTCGGACTGCTTCAGCGGTTCGGACTCCGTTTGACCCACCGCCCGGTTAAGCCGCTCTTCGCTCTCCGCATACCGCTCCAGCTTGCCCAGAGCCTTACCCAACAGGAAATTCAGCTCGGCGCTTAGCGGTTGCCCTTGCTCCGTTTCAAGCAGCAGAGCCACGCATTCGGCTTCCCGCCCGGTGTCCAAGTACAATTCGGCCAGCGTTCTTGCACCTGCCAGAGCATCGCCTTCGCCTTCAGTCAGTTCATTAGCCAATTTGTCATTGAGGACAAGCAGACGGATCTGGGCATCCAGATCTTCCGGGTAGCGCGCGCAGAGATCCTCGTATACTCTTTTGGCTTCCCAAAGCCGGCCCAGCGCTTCCTTGCAGGCCGCTATTCCGCTTAAGGCATGAATGCTTCCGGGCAGAAGCTCCAACAATTCCTGATAGTCCGCCAGCGCAGACTCGGGGCTTTCGCGCCGAAGCAACGCATCGGCCCGCATCAGTCGCGCTTCCGGCTCATCCGGTTCGTCTTTCAACCATTGCTCCAACACCTGAAGGGCCGAATCCGGCTGATTTTTTCGCATGTAGAATAAAGCGATCAGACGCAGGCAGTCCGGCTCCCGGTTATTCAGCAGCGCCGCTCCTTTAAGTGCCTTCTCGGCCAGGTCCAGGTCATTCACGACAAGCGCATAATGCGCCTGTTCGCGAAACCGCAAAAAAGCGTCATAATCATAAGGCTCGTCCGTCCACAAGCAATCATAGCGCAGTTCCCAGAAGCTGGAGAAGCGTTCCATGAACAGCGTAATCTCCGCCTTGTCATAGTCCCCGTAAAGCCTGCGTTCTCTTATCGTCCACTCGAAATGCCCGTCCAGCAGATTCAACACTTTCTTGGGCAAAAAGGAATGCTTAAGCAAAAACCCAAACAGTTCGTCTCCGATGCGTTCACGAATCTCGATCGGCCAGAACAGCTCATCGTCAAGCAAAGCTTGCCACTCCTCGGGATCGACGCGCCGGGAAATATCCGCATACAATTCCTCGCAGCGACGCAAAAAAACAGTAATCGGAGACTCGTCTCCCGGTCTGGCCGCGCTAGGCTCGGGACTTCTCAACTGTTCAAGCTCGCTGTCGCTCAGTTGGGCTCGAGTATCGCGCTCGGCAAGCTCTTTGGCTTCTTCCAGTGCCGATTCGTACGATCTTCGGATCCGTTGAAAGTTTTCCGGATCTTCTTCCGGATGACATTCCTTCAAACGGCGCGCATAGGCCCGCTTGATCGCTTTTACTTCCGACGTCGGTTCAATTCCTAACGTAGCCCAAATATTCATGTCAGTCCTCCGGCTGTTTTTCCGCCAATTCCAGCAGTTCTTTCAGCATCCCCGCTTCCTTGCGGATTTCGCGTTCGTCCTGCCGCCCAAGCGCCGTCTCGAAACGCCTGAGCGCTCCGGCGATTTGCGTGCGCGCGCTGCCGAGCGTTTCTTCATAAATACGGTCCCCGCGAGCCAACAACAACCGATTTTCCGCCTTGTCGCGAGGATGGATTTTAATCGCTTCCAGCTCGCGGAACCGATTCTCGACTTCCTCCAGCGACATCCCGCTCACATCTTCGCGGATCAGCAGCCGATGGGTCTCGTTCGTGGACAGCGTCGTCGCCTCCACTTCCAGTATTCCGTTGATGTCATACGTAAAGCGAAGATCGACAGCTTCCTCTCCCGCACGGCTCGCAGGAACGGGAATCTCCAACTGTCCCAATTTGATATTGTTGCGCGTCAGACGGTTTTCGCCTTGGTAGATTTCAATGCGAATCGCCTTCTGATCATCGCTAACGGTATAGAATCGCTCGACGCGGCTGGCCGGAATTACGGTATGGCGTTCGATGATCGGGAAAAAGTGTCCGTTATCATAGCCCCCGTCCCCGTTTTTCACCGTGACCATCGTACCCAACGTATACGGACAAACATCGGTGAGCACGACTTCCTTGAGTTCTTCGCGGCGTTCCTTCATCGCAGCGACGATCCCGGCCCCGATCGCGATCGTCTCGTCCGGGTGGATGCGCGCTGCCGGAAGACGACCGAATAACCGTGCCGCAAACGAGTAAATCAGCGGCATCCGCGTAGCTCCTCCGACCAAAATGATCTCGTTCAGCTCTTTTGGACTGAGCGACGCATCCTTCAACGCACGTTCTACCGGATTGCGCAGACGGTTAAGCAGCGGCTTTGACAGGTGATCGAATAATCCCCGGTCAATAATCCATTCGCGGGTCTCTCCGTCAACCGTGCAAGCAAGCTTCGCATCCTGCTGCATGGTCAACATGCGTTTTCCCTGCTCAGCCTGCTTACGCAGCGCCGCCATCGTTCGGTTGTCGAGCGAATCCTGTTCCAGGCCGAATCGTTCCAAAAAACGGTCGATCAGCATATCCGTAAAGTCTTCGCCGCCGAGAAACGCATCCCCGGCCACCGACTTGACTTCCATAATGCCTTCGAACATATCAAGGATCGATACGTCGAACGTCCCTCCTCCAAGATCGAAGACGAGGAATTGACTTTCTTCCTGTTCCAAATGCAGGCCGTATGCCACGGCAGCCGCCGTCGGTTCATTGATCAGACGTTCCACGCGCAGCCCGGCAAGCTCTCCCGCCCGTTTGGTCGCTTTGCGTTGAATATCGTTAAAGTAAGCCGGAACGCTGATGACCGCTTCTTCTATGGACTCGCCGAGGAAAGCCTCCGCATCCTGCTTCAATGAGCGCAGTACGAACGCAGACAGGTCCTCCGGCGAAAATTCGTATTCTCCCAGCTTGTAACGCCGGTCCGTACCTATGTATCGCTTAAAAAGCGCAGCAGTTCGTTCAGGATGCGTAATCAGACGCTCCTTGGCGATCTCTCCGACTAAAATCTGACCGTTATCGTCTACCCCGACAACCGAAGGCGTCAACACGTTTCCGAGCGCATTCGGAATCAGCGTGCTGCCCTCTTCTGTCCGATAGGATGCCAAGCTGTGCGTCGTTCCCAAATCGATCCCGATAATCGGCACTACGTTCACCTCGCTCTTCGGTTTTGTATTTCTCGCTCTATTTATTCCTTATTATAACCCATAGCCCTTTTAATTCCATAAAACTAAAAAAGGGAAAGCCTCTCTGCTACCAGAAGGCTTTCCCAAAATCGGTGGCTGCTTTGTTGTGCATCGTAAGGTGTATAAGATCAAAAATCCGATTTTTGTAAAAACCGACTGATCGGCGGCCGGCCGCTTTTGTTCGAAGCGGCTTGGTTGCCTATATCAAGCCATGCGGAGTTTTACGAATTTTGAGCCATCCGGACCAACAGGTGTGCCAGCTTATGGCGTTGATCCTGATCGCCGACTTTCCACAGTTCCTGAAGCAGCTTCTCCTCGCTGTTGCGCGGCTCTTCGTTGGCTGCCAGATAACCGGCTACTTTCTCGGCTACTTTGGCTAACTGCTCTTCGCCCAGCCCGATGCTTTCTCCGATTTTGATCCGGTTGTGCAGGTATTTTTTGAACTCTTCGAAATCCTGCAGGATCTTGTCTTTTTTGTCGTCGCTGATTCGGTCGATCGTTTGCTCGACCTTGTCGGTTTGCAATTCTCCGTCTTTGGTTACCGCATGCTGTTGTTCTTTGATGTTGTCGCTCATGGTTAGTGCTCCTCTCGGGTGTAAGTTTCTTGAAGCGGATCTAACGGCGTTTCTTTCAAAGTGTTAAGCACCTGCTGCACTATTATTAACCTCTCAGCCAAATATGAACCCTAACGTTTTAGCTTTTATGAATTTTGCGCAATTTTTTGTGTATCCAGATAGCCGCTTGCGTGCCTTCTCCCATGGCGATGGTTGAGAGTTCGGAATGCAGCCCGATATCCCCGGCCACCCATACGCCTTCGACGTCCGTCATTTTGGTCCGGGAATCCGTTTTGATATGTCGGTTGCTTTCCAACGCGACGCCGAGCTGTTCGGCAAGTTCCGTCCGGACATGGTTACCGCCGAAAGCGATAAATCCGCGTTCCGCTTCGATGACCGTTCCGTCTTGCAGCACTACCGATTGAATATCGCGCTGATCGTCGGAACGGACTTCCGCTACCGGTTGTTCGATATAAGTCACGCCGATCTCTTGCAAATGGTCGATCAGGCGCTGTTCGATCGGCTTCTGCTCGTGATTGATATACGTGACGTGAGGCGTTCGCTCGGCGAGCAGCACCGCCATGCCCGATCCGTGTTCGCCCGATCCGATCAATACCGTTTTCCGATCCACGATCTCGTAGCCGTCGCAGTCCGGACAAATATAAACGCTGTATCCCAACGCATGGCGCAATCCTTCGATTTCGGGATAACGGTCCAGCATGCCGGTCGCGATCAACACCGTATGCGCGGTAAACCGGTTCCCGTCTCCCGTCGTCAGAACAAAGCGCTCTCCGTCCCGCGCAGCCTCGGTCACGGTTCCTTCCATAAACTCGATGCCTAGACCTTTCGCCTGCTCTCTGCCTACTTTGCGCAAATGTTCGCCGGTCACTCCTTCGGGCCAACCGATAATATTATGATAGGTATGGCACACGGAGGAGCGGCCGTGACCGGAATCGATCACCAGCACGTTATGCCCGCTGTAGCGTCCCAATTGAATCGCAGCTTGAGTACCGGCAATTCCTCCTCCGATAATGATGCAATCGTATACCATAATAAAGAAAGCTCCTCTCCGATTATGCAGGTTCAGGCGCCGAACGTTTTGCTGCCCGTCGCAAATACCCGCTTGCTTTTGTAAAGTCAGTTTCAAAATTATATAAACCAAAATGACCTTTTTGAACGTTCATTTGACATGTGCGTCGGTTCTCCATACAATTTGTGTAGTTGAACTTTCATATTTCAGCATTTGCATAATAGATGAATTTCCGGCCCGAAATCGCGCATAAGACCTACATATTGAAAGGGGTCGTTTCCTTATATCTAATCGAATACGAAGGCCCCGGAACGTTTCTCGCATCGCGACAAACGGGGGCAACTTTATTTTTATTTTTCTGCTGACTCTTGTGCTGTGCCTATCGCCTGCCATCTTGAAAGATGCGGACCCGATCGATCTGGACGAAGCATTGGATAATCTCAATAGCGCGGATACCGGAGTAGGGCTGTTGCCTTCAGGCTTATCCTCGATGTTGTGGACGCCAGGCGGAATTCCGCTGGAATCCGATCCTGCACCGCCCTATAATCCCTTTTTCCCGCTGCATGCAACAGAACTGCTGATCGGGTGGGCCGTCCTGCTGCATTTGAAAAGAATGCTGCTGCGACCGCTCAAATTTCTCTCCAATTACGTGCATGAGCACCGCTTTTCCTTATTTGCTTGAAAAGCGTTTCATACACGAAGGGAGAAATTCGTTCACATGGGAGTTACCATAGCCGTTAATCTTACGCTGGTTGCGCTGCTGATTGCGGCAACCGCTTATTTCGTTATTACCGAATTTGCCATCATTCGAGTCCGGGGAAGCCGGATTGACCAGTTGATCATGGAAGGCAATAAACGGGCCGTTAACGCCAAAAAGGTCATTACCAATCTCGACGGATCGTTATCCGCCTGCCAATTGGGCATCACGATTACGGCCCTCGGCCTCGGATCGCTCGGCGAGCCGACTATGGAGCTGTTGCTTCATCCGGTGTTCGAGGCCGTTCCGGCGATTCCCGAAGCGGTTGCCTCGCTGTTGTCTTATGTGTTGGCATTCGCGATTATCACCTATCTGCACGTCGTAGTGGGTGAACTGTTCCCTAAAACGGTGGCGATCCAAAAATCCGAAGCCGTAACATTGGCAGTATCGGGTTCGCTGCTTATCTTCTACAAAGTGATGTATCCGTTTATCTGGCTGCTGAACGGCTCTGCCAACCAAATCGGTCGCCTGATCGGCATGAAACCGGCCAGCGAACACGGCGAAGCCTTTTCCGAAGAAGAACTTCGCCTGATTCTGAATGAAAGCTACGAAGGCGGCAAAATCAATCAAAGCGAACTGGGCTACGTTAACCGAATCTTTGCCTTCGACGAAATGCTGGCTAATGAAATCATGGTGCCGCGTACCGATATGGCCTGCCTGTATCTGGACAAGTCTCGCGAAGAAAACCGGCGCATCATTTTGCAAGAACAATACACCCGCTTCCCGGTAGCCGATTCCAGCAAAGACCATATCGTCGGCTTGATCAACACCAAGCAATATTTCCTGGCATTGGAAGAGAACCCGGATTTGGACGTTGCAGAGCTCGTACACCCGGTTATGTCCGTATCCGAGAGCATGGCGGTCAAAGATCTGCTCAAAAAGATGCAAAAAGAAAACACGCACCTCGCCGTGCTGGTCGATGAATACGGCGGCACGTCCGGCATGGTCACCATCGAAGACATTTTGGAAGAAATCGTAGGCGACATCCGCGACGAGTTCGACGAAGCCGAAGAAGCGGAACTCGTCCAATTATCGGATGACGACCTCGTCGTCGACGGCAAAGTCTTTATCCACCGCATCAACGAAATCCTGATGACCGACCTCGACGACGAAGAACTCAATACAATCGGCGGCTGGTTATACGGCCAAAAACCGGATCTTACCGTCGGCCAAAAATGGCAGTACGAAAATCTCGAATTCACCGTACTCCGCCGCGGCCCCCGTCGCTATCGTAAGCTTGAAATCGTCCGCCACCCCGTCGAAGCCGACGAAAACCTCGAGCGCAACGCGCTGAACGAAGAAGTTTGATCGTCTTGGCACGGTAATCTTTGTTCTTTTGATGTTCCGCTTTTCGAACTTCTACCCACATAACCCGCAAAAAGCCTTCCGGTTTTCCGGAAGGCTTTTATTTCGAGTGAGTCCTGTTCGTAAAACTGCGCAGTAGCGGAGGAAGAAATTCAGTGAAAAACGCCTTTGAACTCGGGAAACTTCCATTAAAATTCCATTACGGTTTCCCATGACCTTAAACGAGAAAACAAAGTTTCCGGCTTCCCCGGCAGGTTTTTTCCTATCCGTCAAAAACCGCTGTTATATTTATCGTCGCTCGAAGAACGCTGCTTGGTCGCATCCTTGTCCTTCTCCTCCTGCTGCTCCAGTCGAATATCTTCCATCGGCAGCGGATCGACGTTCTGTTCCTCTTCGTGCATATCGAACAAGCTTTCGTTTTCGGTCGGGTATTGTTCGGGATGGTCGAGTGCTCCTTCACGATTCTTGTCTTCTTGATTCTGTTCGTGCTGTTTCTTTTCGTCGCGTTTGGCATCCATCGTTTAAGCACCTCCTGTAGTCGGCTTCTCCTCCCTTTTACCCGTAATGAAGAACGATCTAACGCCGGACTTGCGCAATCGGCAGCAAAAGGAAAAAAGCAGGCTCTGCGGAAGTATGTCCGTGCAGGCCTGCCTCGTCCTTAATCAATCGATTTTTTTTCTTCTTACGATTCTGTTTTTCAACGATGCTGCGCATATACGTTAGCCGGAACGGCTGAACGAATATCTGCAAGCTCCGCACTGCTCAACGGCGAACGTGATGCTGATGCCGCATTGGCGCTGAGCTGCTCCGACGTGCTTGCACCGGCCAGGACGCAAGCGACTGCCGGGTTGGCCAATGGATAACGCAGCGCGGTTTCCGTCAATGGGCGATCTGCCGCCTTCTTGATGCCGCTGCGAAAATCCCGTAATTCCGTTTCCGTATAGCCCAGATAACCTTTTGCAAGTTTACCTTCGCCTTCTTCCGCCAGCATGCCGCTTGCGACAGGGCCGCGGGCGATCAGACCTATGCCGTTTGCTTCGAGCAGCGGAAGAATCCCTTCCTCCGGCCTGCGATCCAAAATACTGTATTGGCTCATGACGCTTGCGATATTCGAGCGCGATACATATTCCCGGACGACATTCGGACGAATCGATGAAATGCCGTAATAACGGATCACGCCTTCGCGTTTCAACTGCTCGAAAGCTTCGATCGTCTCTTCGATCGGGTCGTCGAGCGTCCCGCCGTGCAGTTGGTAAAGATCGATATAATCCGTTCCCAACCGACGCAGACTGTCTTTCACCGCAGACAGAATATAGCCTTTCGAAGCATCCCAGGCCCAACCTTCCTGCCCCGGCACGCGGCGGTTTCCGACTTTGGTTGCCAAGACGACTTCGCTCCGGCGGCTCCGGATCGCTTTTCCGACCAATTCTTCGTTGCGCCCCGCATCGTACAAGTCTGCCGTATCCAGCAAATTGATTCCAAGATCGAGGGCTTCATGCAGCAAACGGATCGCCTTATTCTCCTCCGTGCCTATCGACATACAGCCAAAACCAATCTCGCTCACGAGAAGCTCCGAGCGGCCAAGCTTGTTTTTTTTCATATCGGGTGCTCCCTTCATTTAAAAAGTTTCGTCTTCGGCTTAAGCGACCACACCGCCTCGAACCTTTTGCGTCCCGTTTCCGTTTCTCCAAAAACAAACCATTCGCTTCCTTGCTGCCCGCAGCGAAGTTGAATATTGTCTCCCAGTGCAGCTTCCTGATTGTAGGTGATCCGAAACGCGGCCAGATCAAAATTTCGCAATTGCTCCGGGTTCATCAGATCGGTGCATAGATCGGCATAACGAGCATTATTCATATGACCGTAGCAGTCTACTGCACTATAAGGTACCGTGTAGGTCATAGGCTCCGACCACTCTATTCCTTTATCGGGCATAGATGCCTTTTCCGGCGGTCCGGATAAAGAAGGGCGGCTGCTGACCGGTAATGGAAACGGAAACGCGGACGGACGCAATATGCGGCGTTTATGGATATCGACCAGCGTCCAGCCTGTAGAAGCCCGCATGACTTCAAGATCGTCTGTCCCAAAAAGTCGATAATCGCGTGTCCATAATACCCCGGACGCTCCGCTATTCCACGTCTCCAATGTCAAAGTCTCTCCGAGCCGGGGCATCCTTTCCAACTTCACTTGAGTCGTCATCAGCACCCAGGCCAACCCGCGCTCAAGCAGGCGGGCCACGGGAACGCCGGCATTCTCCAGATGGCGGTCGGCCGCGTTTTGCATCGCCGCCAGGATCGCGGACGGACGAATGCGTCCGGCAAAGTCCGATTCCGTCACCGTAGCGACGAAAGGTTCGGTCCATACGTCCTGCACGCGCGTCATCTCCTTTCGGACAAAGAAAAGTTCTTCGCCTTCCATCTTTCATTATATCTTCGTATCGGGCAATCTCCAAAGTTGAACCTGGCGCGTTTCTGCCAAGCTAGTAAAAAGGCTTCGCGTCTCCAATGAGACGCGAAGCCGATCAAAGGCCAAACCCATAACTTCCGGAAAAGGATCGCGTGTGTAAATTCGCTTTGGTACCTTGTCAACGCTAAAAGTAAGGTTACGCCCGAATGAAACGCACCTGAAGCGTGTGCCTTTCATTCGAACGTAATCCCCTGATTAAAAGTTGACAAGGTTAGTTAAAGCCGTTTACACGTTCCAACAAGCAATCAGTCCTCTGCCCCGTCAATCCAAGCCGTTTTCGTCTCGAAAGATTCGCGCTTGCCTTCGCCCGGTTCGCGTGCCGGATAACCGAGGTACACGAAGCCGAGCATTTGCCCGTTCGCTCCCAGGCCGAAGCGCTCCGCCATCACCGGGTGATAGCATGAACTCCCGCTTCTCCATACTGCGCCCAGACCCAGAGCATGAGCTTCAAGCAGCATGTTTTGAATCGCCGCCGCTACCGAAAGGGTTTCCTCCAACGGAATGATATTCGGTTCGTCGACAGGCTCGCAGCCTACCGCGATGATCACGGGAGCGCGCGAGACTTTTTTCTGCGCCGAAGCCAGCAGCTCCTCGCGCTCTTCCGCGGACGGACTTGTGCCCTTCTCCGCCGCTTCCGTATCGACCAATGCGGATGCAAGACGGGATCGGCCTTCTCCTTGCAAAACAAAGAATCGCCACGGCTGCGTTTTGCGGTGAGTCGGCGCCCACGTCCCCGCTTCCAAAATACGCTCGATCAACTCGCGCGGCACGCTTTCATCCTTGACCGCCCCGACGCTGCGCCGGGTGCGGATCGCTTCTGACAGTTCCATTGCGATTCCTCCTTTTTATACGCCGCTTGCCAAATCCACCGCATAAATACGGCTTGTCGCCTGCCAAACTTCGCCCGCTTCGATCGCGAACAATCCCATATCTTCGCTCGGCAGCGATTGGTTCGGCGCATTCACCAGATTGACCTGCGGTTCCGGACAGATGAACGAGCCGCCGGCTCCGCTGTTCCAGATCATCCAGTGACGATAAGACGTACCTACATCATACACAACTTTGACGCCGATGCGCGAATCGGTAATTTCCGCACGGTTACGTCCGCCTTGAGGAACCGCCGTATAATGGTTATCCATCGAATCGACATAAGGATTCACGCCGCTTTCGCGCATTTTTTCTTCCCACTCGACCAGCGGTTGGAAGCCTCCGGTGGGCAGCATCCGGCCGTCCAACTCGCGCCGTTGTCCGATCGTGACTTTTATTTTGCAATCTTCCGACGTGCTTTCTTCCGCGAAAGGCGCATTGAGCGCCGTATGGAAAGCGAGCAGCGCCGGCAGCTTGCGTCCCGATTCGTTAAAGAGCGTGACGTCCTGTTCCAGCCCAAGCGAGCTCAGCGTGTAGCGAATGCGCAGCGTGAACGCATAAGGGAAATATTCGTACATTTTATGGCCTTCGCCGACATGATGGGCCACCACGACAAAGCTTGCCGCTTCCGACGCGCCGAAAGCTTCGACATCCCAAGGAAGCGTATGCAAGTAGCCGTGCAGGAAGTTGCCCGTCGCTTCTTCGTTCACGGGGAAGACGTACTCTTCGCCGTTCCATTTCAGCTTGCCGCCGTCATAGCGGTTCGGAGGGAACAGCGGCGGAATGCCGTGCGTGCCCGGGTCGGATACGAAAGCTTGCATGTCTTCCGGCTCGCGCAGGAAACGGAAACCGCGCTTGGTATCGCGGAAAGCGATCAGGTTGCCGCCGACCTTCGGAAGTACCGCTGCTTCATAGTCTCCGTATTTCAGCCAAACGGCTTCTTCTCCATTGTAGTCGCCGCGTTTTGCTTCATATACCGGAGGAGTTCCGGCATTTGGATTCATCGACATATACAGTCTCCTTTAAATCAAGATGGAATC
>Ga0308157_10006978_pt1 | contig 13312 bp, 15 predicted proteins | sample PhyBR1_FD_201035 | JGI IMG/M metagenome (GOLD analysis project Ga0308157, IMG submission 201035) | Phyllosphere microbial communities from UC Gill Tract Community Farm, Albany, California, United States - DLSLB.R1 | ecosystem: Host-associated > Plants > Phyllosphere > Unclassified | place: USA...
ACGACATATAACATAATATTCACGCGGCGGGCCATACGGCCCTGGGTCCGACATGCGTCGGACACCCGGCATTGCCGGGTCGTGAATACGGGAACGTTATAGGAAACACCCAAACCCCATAAAACGTGAGAAGAATTTAGGGTCACGTACATTTTTTGAATCTGGAAGATCAAGTCAAGCGCTTAAGAATAGATGAAGTAAAACAAGGTATTTACAAGTTCACTCAAGAAATTATAAAAAAGCTGAGAAGGCAAAATAATGGGTTTAAGAACTTGATTAAAATCGAAAAACAGCATGAAGAACGATTTGAGAACCTGGAATAACAATCATTTAAAGAGCCGGAATCGAATTTTCAAAGAGTTAAAGAAGAAAGAAAAGAGGAACGTTTCCGACCCGGAAACTGACCCAATAAAGTTTGCGGATTGACTGAGAGAAGGATCGTTTCCATGCGGAAACTGACGGATCGAATAAAGGAAGAAAGAAGAAGTACAAAGACAGATTTGAAGGTGAATTCAAAGAAGAAGGGTGCATCCTATAACATAATATTCACGCTGCGGACATTCGTCCTTGGTCCGGCATTCGCCAGACACTCGACATCCGTCGAGTCGTGAATACAGGAACGTTATCGGAAATCGTTAAAACCATAACAAAGTAGAATAATAAAATCATGCCTGTTGTCTTGCTGTTATGAAGTTGGTGTTGATTGTCCAATATCTTCTTCCCAACCTGAAGTAAGCCATCTCATAAGAGGTTCATCATAGATTTTAAATTTATCCGAATTCCCTTCACTTGAAACGATAAGACTTTCTCTACCCGGATATACGCATACGATTTCCCCATTGCCTAAAAAGATTCTCAGGGTGTTACCTATACCCATGGAAGTCATCGGTTGCTCATCGGCCTTCTGAGATTCGCCTTGATAGTCCGAGGAGTTAAACCACTCGATAATTTTTTGTATAACCTCTTCATCTTCGGAATCTTCTGACTCCAATCGATCCGGTAAAATACCTGTATTCATTCCGAGACCCACTTGAATTGCCTGAACTTCCGTCGCATCAATATCCAGAATTTCTGGTTTAGAGGGGCTACAACCTAAGGTAAGAAGAAAAAAGAACAAGCTACACACAACTTTAAAAGCATTGATATCGCCTCACTTTGTAATCGCTGTACATTATGTAATAGTTAACCTATATAAAAATTGTGAACCTGATCAATTAGAATGTTGAAAGAGAATTAGTGATTTTAATTGGTAAAGAAAAAAGTGCTTGATTCTTAAATACAGATTTAATAATGATTGATGACTCATTGAAGTCTAACGACATCCGATAACATAATATTCACGCTGCGGGCATACGCCCTTGGTCTGGCATTCGCCAGACACCCGACATGCGTCGGGTCGTGAATACAGGAACGTTATCGGAAATTCCCAAAAGATAAGGAGAATTTAAACATGGCGATTTACTTACCCCCTTATTTTTGTGGGGAGGATGCTCAATTAAAATTAAAGACAGATTTGATTTGGCAGGACTTACATATACCTTGTGGAGAACTTTGTCGAGTCGAAGATCTTATCGGATATACCTACGTGATTAGCCCCATATCAAGCCAAGGGAAAATCAAACATCGAATGAAGAATAGCATTATGGCTAATTATTTTGAAATCATAGAGAAGGGGAATGAACCTTGGAATGAAGAGAACAAAACGGCCATTCAGAAAGGTGCTCCAAAAAGCAAAATGGTAAAAGACATTAAGATCTATATAAGTAGAGATGAAGTCATCATGATAGACAAAGGGAAAACTTATTATTGTTTAAAAAAAGAAGAGGATAGAGAAATATATTGGGACTTGATTGAAGAAAACACTTTTGAAACCACACTAAAAGTCAAGGATACAGAATATAAAGAATATTTTAGTGAATGTTAGCTTAGTCAAGAAGAGTGGGAACATCCGATAACATCATATTCACGCTGCGGACATTCGTCCTTGGCCCGGCGTTCGCCGGACACCCGACATACGTCGGGTCGTGAATACAGGAACGTTATATGTAATGACCAAAAACTTATCTTGAATGATATTTAAAGGAGAGAATTCATGAAAAGATATAGAGTATTAAATTTTTCTTTTGATTCTCGATCAACAATTTTAAATACAGAGATCAATGAGGATTGGGAAGAAGAAGTCAAACTACGTTGGAAAACTAAGAAACAGTTTATTTATGAAGGGATTATACATACTTACGGTATAGAGAATTATAATAGTAAGTTAGATAATTTCTCTTCTTTTGGATCATTACCATTCTCAATCATTGCTTTTCACAATAAATTTTTCAAGCAAATAAGAGATGCTTTCATAATTGGATCTTATTATCCCGCACTTACTGCTGCTTGTTCATTAGGTGAACGAATGCTTAATCATTTGGTTCTTTTATTAAGAGATGAGTATAAGAATACAAAACATTATAAAAACGTATATTCAAAGAAAGCATTTGATAATTGGGATAAGATGATAGATCCTTTAAATGACTGGGGAGTTTTGCTTCCAGAAGTAGTAGAGAAGTTTAATGAACTGAAAAAATTAAGGAACTATTCTATTCATTTTAATCCAGATACAGATTTGCAGGACAAAGAATATGCACAGTCTGCTATCGACATATTGAAAGCAATTATTGAATTGCAATTTGGTGTTGGAGGACCAGTTTTAAGACCTTGGTTTATAAATTCGATACCAGGAGCATTTTATATAAGTAAAGAAGCAGAGGAATTACCTTTTGTTAAGAAAATTATTTTGCCTAACTGTGTTTTAGTTGGTCATAAACACAGACTTGAAAATGAAGGAAACTGGTTTAAGGTCATAGATGATCATGAATATGAAGACAAGGAAATTACAGACGAAGAATTTAAAGATTTGTTGGTAACTCAATGATGTGGCCACAACATATAACATAATATTCACGCTGCGGGCATACGCCCTGGGTCCAGCATTCGCTGGACACCCGACATACGTCGGGTCGTGAATACAGGAACGTTAGGCGAAATTACGAAGAAATATATTCTATGAGGTGGTCTCAATGAAGAAGAAGTCAAAAGTCATAAATGAATCTTTGAAATGGTATAAAGAGAATCGTGATCTATACATTAGATTAGCCAAGCGCGTAGAAAATATTATAAAAGATATATTAGAAGCGGAAAAAATTCCTTTTCATACTGTTAATAGTAGGGCAAAGGAATTAGATAGTTTTGAGAAAAAAGCTTCTAATGATAAATATGCTGACCCAACCAATGAGATAAAGGATTTTGCCGGTATCAGGGTTATTACCTATGTAGAGTCTGATGTCCGAAAAATTTGTGATATTGTTGAGAAAAACTTCAATATTGATAAAGAACATTATAATGATAAATCAACTAATAAATTTGGTTATCGTTCAATTCATTATGTTGCATCATTGCCTGATAGCAGAGTTGATTTTCCTGAATTGAGAATCTACAAAGGATTATTTTTTGAAGTTCAAGTACGTACAATCTTACAACATGCATGGGCAGAAATTGAACATGATAGAAATTATAAGTTACATGGAGTTCTTCCAGAACAGAACGATATCAAGAATAGATTTGCTGTATTGTCGGGGATCTTGAAGATGGTAGATACAGAATTTGACTCTATAGTTACAGATATAGATCAATATATCTCTCATGTAGAAACGGATACTAAGGAAGGGAAATTGAATATTTTAATCGATTCAATATCACTCAAAGAATTTATGACCAATAAATTCACAAATCAAATAGAATATGCAGGGTTAGTACCAACTTTTGGGCATAATAGCGGACATGGTGGGGAAGTTATCATTTCAGAACTGAAAAATTTTGGGATTGAAACGTTAGAACAACTAGATTCAATTATTCCTGAAGATTTCTCAATTAAAGCAACAAAAGAGTTTCAAGATTCCAATTTCATGGGAGTCTTGAGGACGATAATGATAATAAATGATATAAATAAGTATTTTGAGAGATCATGGAATCATGGTTGGACAAGTACTGATATAGATAACATTGCTACTCTAAATAACTATAAAGTAGATTATCAGAGTGCTTTTCAGAAATATGACATCGATATCTTTTCCAGAAATGATGAATTCTATGAGTTTGATGAAGAAATTGAAGAAGAGACTTGATTGTGTGTCAAAGTAACCTCGCCTAACACCATATTCACGCATCGGGCATTCGCCCTCGGTCCCAGAAGCAGCGTCGAAGAAGAGGTTGCTGTGGACACATCCGACTACGTCGGGCGTCGTGAATATACGAAACGTTATAAGATCATTAAATTTGGCGGAAGAGCGAAGACATGGAAGAACCGTAGGAACGGGAAGTGGATTCTATGCGAATCTTAGATTAGAAGGACAAGCGTAGAGCGGAAGAGGTAGATCCTATGCGGATCGTTGATTAAAAGTTTAGAAGCGTCAAAGAAGGAACGTTTCCGTTCGGAAACTGACCGATCGAGAAGGAAATGCGGATTGACTGAGGGAAGAAGGTTCGTTTCCATACGGAAACAGACTGGATTGGAGTTTGTGGGAAAAGCTACGAAGCCCGCCAATTTCACGACATATAACAAAATATTCACGCGGCGGGCCATTCGGCCCTGGGTCCGACATGCGTCGGACACCCGGCATACGCCGGGTCGTGAATACGGGAACGTTATAAGAAATTGGCATGAAGAGAGGACATTCAATGGAAACATATGCGCACTTTGTTTCAAAGCAAACGGATCAAGGGATAAAAATATTCAGGCATCATACAGAATTCCGTTCTACAAGGGGGGCTGGGAAGGCAATAGGATTGATTGTAATGATGAATCCAGGAAACGCAAGACCTGTTGATGACCTTCTTTTTAATAAGCTCGAAAATTCTGAGCATGAGACTGAAGAAATGGTTCTGACTATGCCTGATAATACAATGAAAAAAGTTATGGGAATGATTCGAAAAGCTTACAAAGAAAATGGGATTGAATTTCCGAATCAGTATTCAATCCATGTTGAAAACATATTTAATATTCGTGAGAAAGACAGTGATAAGGCAAAGAGATATGCAAAAAGCATGAATGGAATAGATCACCTAATGTTTAAGGGCAGAGAATTATTAAATGACTATGATTTCGTATTTTTTGCTTGGGGCAAATTAGATATAGCAATAGAACGGCAAAAGGATTTATTAGAAAAGTATCCTCAAGCAATAGTCGTAAATAAATTAAATTATAAAGGCATACTAATGAATGTGAACTATCCAGTACATCCCTTATATATGAATACAGAATACTTTTTAGAAGCATCAAAAAACAAATTAAAAGTTAGAGTAATCGAAGAAGCAGCCAACATCTTATAACATAATATTCACGCTGCGGGCATACGCCCTGTGTCCGGCATACGCCGGACACCCGACATGCGTCGAGTCGTAAATACAGGAACGTTATACGTAATACCGGAAAAACATATTTAAAAACTAGACCAGACAAAGAGTTAATTGATTTAACATTTTGCGTTATACTGTGAAGTAAGAATAGGAGGCGATTCCTCATGAGCCTGGAACAAAAATTGATTAGCGACTTTTTATCTTTACCCCAAGAAAAACAAATGGAAGTCATTGATTTCGTAGAATTTCTAAAGACGAAAAATGCATCTCAAACAGAATCTATGATGGACAACATCATTAACGAAAATTTAGAAGCGCTTAAAGAACTCGCCAAATGAAATCGATTACGATTGACCAATTGCTGATCTATCATCAAAAGATCATGAAGGTAACGGGTGGAGCAGATGGAGTTAGAGATCAAGGAGTGCTAGAAAGCGCATTGGGTAAAGCTGAACAGACCTTTGATGGTGAAGAGTTGTACCCAGGGCTAACAAGGAAAGTTTCTGTCGTGACTTTCTCCTTAATCAAAAACCATGGATTTGTGGATGGAAATAAACGCATTGGAGTAGCCGTTATGCTACTTTTACTTCGATTAAATGGATATTCTATTCGATATAGTCAAGATGAACTCGTTCAATTGGGATTGGGAACAGCAGAAGGAAAATTAGATGAAAAAGAGATTGAGGAATGGATAATAAGGCATCGAGAATGAAGCTCGGTGTCTTATTCTATATATTCTTGAATATTCAAGGAACACCGGTACTACGTATAACATAATATTCACGCTGCGGGCATTCGCCGGATACCCAGCATACGTTGTTGGATCGTGAATACAGGAACGTTATCGGAAATCATCGCAAAGGATTAAATTCTATTTTCAAGAAGGGGACATATGAATAACCTTATAAGCGAATTGTTAGCATCCAATAAATCTAATCGATTAATAATTGGGTTAGATGGATTAAGCCGATCCGGAAAAACGACATATGTGAAATCATTAATCAACGAGTTGAATCAAACCAAGAATAAGAATTGCGTTTTTCATCTTGATGATCATATAGAGCCGAGGAGCAAAAGATATAATACAGGAAATGAAGAATGGCGTGAATATTATTATCTTCAATGGAATATTGAATACTTGAGAGAAGAGTTATTTGAAAAATTACATGAAGAGAATGAGATCAGTATTTTTTACTATGAATTCGAGTTTGATAGGCAATTATTGAAAAAAGTAAAAATTCCTAAACAATGTGTAATAATTATAGAAGGAGTATTTATACAACGGTCTGAGTGGCGAAATTATCTAGATTATGTAATTTATTTGGATTGCTCAAGAGAAAATCGATTCTTACGTGAAGGAAAGAATACAAGGGAAAATACTCAAAAGTTTAAAGATAGGTATTGGAAAGCAGAGGATTTCTATTTGGAAACAATAAGGCCGCAAGATATAGCCAATATTACAATAAAGAATTAGAGCAAGTTTGATTATAGTTCGAAGAAGTCGCTGACATCCTATAAACCAGCTAATCAAAGTCAAGTCTTTCATAAAAAATCGTTGAGCTGTGTAAAGTGCTTAATGGGCTTGAAAGGCCGATCCGGAGTTCCACATGCCAAAAATAATGCGTAAAAGCTTATGTGGAGTCGCCACAATCGCGACTTTTGCCGGTTTGCCTTCGTCCCGTTTTTGCTGATAAAATCGAAAGAGAATCGAATTTCTCGGACCGTGAACCTGCTTTGAAATGCCGGCTACCGTCGCTTGATAAAGCGCCGTTCGAAGGTACGAAGAGCCCCGTTTCGAGATTCGATTCTTCTTGGATTTGAAGGTTCCCGATTCGTGAACAGCGGAGTCTAGCCCGGCAAAAGCTGTCAGCTGTTTCACGGAAGGGAACCTTTTTATATCTCCAATTTCAGCAATAAGCATGGCGGCTGTTAAGGGGCCTACACCTGGAATCGTGCGAAGCAGAGCATAGGTTTCAATCGATTCAGCGAGGGATTGCATCGCTTGTAAAAGCTCATCGATGCAATCCTGATACGTTTGTAGAAGGTGGATATAGTGCTTGAGAACTTCCTTTTGAGCCTCGATTCCATGAAGATCCGGCAGGCTCTGTCTGGCAATTTCAAGTAGCTGCTGGCGCTTGGTTTCGTTCCAAGCTCGACCCCGACGGTTGCGTAGCAGCAGGTTCAAAACCTCTTCTGGATCTGCGGATAGAAGCTCGGCAGGCGTAGGAAAACGAGAGAGAAGCTCCAAGGAAGTGCGGTTACAGACCTTTTGAAACGCTTGATCGTATCCGGGAAAAAGGATATCCAAAACGGCACGAAAATGAAGCTGCGTCTGGCCGTATAAGGCCGTCCAATGCTGATATTGTCGGCAGATCACGCGAAGCTGCTGAACGTTCTCGTTCAACTGGATGTGAGGCTGAGGATCTTGCAAGTAAAAAACGTGGGCAATCCGTATCGCATCGATAGGATCGGTTTTGACCTTGCGTACCGCCTTTTGTTTCAGTTGGTGAGTCAATAACGGATTCAGAAGAACGACCGAATAACCGTGGGAAGAAAAGAAGGAAGCAAGAGGCTTGGAATAGTTCCCCGTGGCTTCAACAACGACTTTGGGTTCTTGGCCGGAAACGGATTTCAACTCCTCCAGAATGGCTAGAACGCGTTGAAGATCTTCTTGGGAATGATGAAATGTAAACGGTTTATACAGACAATCCTGGTAGGAAAGAAAAGCAGCCGCCACGCTTTTACCTTTAGCAACGTCAATGCTAAGAACCGGTTGATTCATGAGGACCTCCTTTACTTTCACTGGAGCCAGCACTTTCATTCTCCACAGGTTGGCACGGTGATACGGGCTCTAGGCCCAACCCGCTAAATCGGGGTATGAACAAAAGGCGAGGGGCTATAACACTTTACAAGACGGGATCGGTGTCCCAACAAAACATGCGTTATTTTGCCCAGTGTTTCCTCCAGTATAAAGAAAAAGTTCATCCCCAAACGAGCTGGGGATGAACTGAGAATACCAACATAATATTCACGCTGCGGGCATACGCCTTTGATCCGGCATTCGCTGGACACCCGACATCCGTCGGGTCGTTAATACAGGAACGTTAAGTGAAATTCCAGTGAGAGTTATAGGCTTATGAAATGATATAATATAACCATCAAAAAAGAGGAGGGACAAAGATGAAGTGGCAAGAAGTTCAACAGATCTTTCCGAATCAATTTGTGAAATTCGAAGTTCTTCATTCAGAAGAAACCGATCATCAAGAGATCATTGATGATGTAACGGTAATTGGTCCGATCAGTGATAAAGAAGCGACTCGTGAATTATTGAATAGCCGAGATAAAACGCTAGTTTATCATACTTCCAAAGATCAAGTCGTAGTGAAGGTACGGAAAAATATCGGGTTAAGGAGAAGTCTTTAAATGAATATTGAATATCGAATATCGAGACGGACTGTTATTTACGGAAATAACAGTCCATTTTAATAAGCAACAGAAAGTCATATCGAACATCGTGATCGATACAGCAGCCAGTCACAGCTTAATTTCACAAGATGAAGTGGACGAGATCGGGATACAAGTGGACATGGACGATGAAATCATAACCAGTTACAGGATCGGAGGTAAAGAGCATGCCTTTAGTAAGAAAATTGAGGCTATACAAGTAGGGGGTTATTTTAAAAGATGTATACATAGACTTTACTTCATTCAAATATCACAACATTAACGGACTTTTGGGGCTTGATGTACTGACTGAAGGGGAATTTAATATTGATCTAAAAGCATTTCAATTACTTCGTTCATAAGAGATTAAGAAATTAAGAAATTGAGTGAGGGATTCGATGAAGACTGGAACATGACTTGACAATATATGCACCCTGCGGGCATACGCCCTAGGTCTGGCATTCTCCAGACACTCGACAGTCGTCGGGTCGTGAATACGGGAACGTTATAGGAAAGATCGAAAACCAAAAAAATAGAGTCATTCAAGTTGAATGACTACAAGTTTTCATTGTCTATTAAATTTTTCGAACTCGGATTCCGAACGAAAGATTCGTTTATTCAAAGCAGCAACCTCAGAATCTTTGTCCGTAAAGTTATGATGGATTTTTTCTAAGAGAGCAAAGATATCTTTAGGTTGTCCGTTCTCTAGGCGAACAGTAGATTGATAAATACTATGAATTTGAATAGACATTTGTTTTTGATTCTGATCCAAAAGTATTTGATTTTGATTTAATTGTTGAACATCTTGTCTAAGGGCTTGAAGTTCTTGAAGGATCTGATTAAGAGTTTCTTCCATAAACCATCCCACCTTTCTTAATGATGATTATAACACGGATACAGAGATTGAAAATAAAAGAAAATTGAAAGACGAGATAAGAGAAATTGTGTAGGAACTTAAACCTTATAGAATGATAAGGACGTGTAGGAAATTTCGAAGAAGAACGATCCATCCTATAACATAATATTCATGCTGAGGGCATTCGCCCTTGGTCCGGCATACGCCAAACACCCGACATACGTCGGGTCGTGAATACAGGAACGTTATACGAAAGGACCGAGGCAAGTGATATTGAATAAGCCACTTGATCCATACGATTTCTTTATTGAATCTGAAGATAAGAAATCACATATCCTTTTTTCATTTCAGGACATTGAATTAGAGCGATATAAATCCATTAACTACTTGGTACATATTAAGGACGATCAGTTTGCTGGACAAGCCGAGATCTGGATTGAGCATGAAGAAATCCATGATTTTATGGAAGGACTTTTAAAAACTGAAAATAGCGAAGTCAAAACGGTTCAGTTAAAAGCCATGAGTGATAAGGAATTTGAAATGAGTTTTATCGATCAAAAAATGGGGCATTACGAAATTGCCTATTCCATTACAAAGAGAAGATATTCAAGAGACGGATTAATAGAAACGACATTGAAAGGCTCTTTTGGCTACGATAGTGAATTTTTAAACCTACTGAAAGAGAGCTTGAAGAGAATTAATAGACTGTTGTCTTAAACATTTGTGAGCAATTCAAGGTCCCTTCGTATAACATAATATTCACGCTGCGGGCATCCGCCCTTGATCCGGCATTCGCCGAGTCGTGAACAGTCCCTATCGTCATTTTTACTTAGGCTTAGAACATTAAAAAGCAATTACTTATATGTGAGAGTGACTTCAATAAGGAGGAGTACCCATGGAGGATATTGAAAAGATTCATACACTAGCAAGAAAGTATTGTATGGTGAAAAGTACATATTGGGGAAGAAAATACTCAAAGCTGATTGAGGAAGGTACATATAGATTAGACAGCGGTGGTTACACTTTAGAAGCAAAGCGATTATTTCCAAGATACATTGTGTTGGATGCAATTCTTCCAGAAATCGAACGATTTGTACCCAATGACTTCTCCAGCAAAGATGAAGTAAAAAATTCACTTTTATATACTATTCAAAATGCCCAAAATGAATTAACTAAAGTTAATAATGATGATACTACGTGTCAGGAAACAATGGATGAAGAGCGTCAGGCATTTTATGATTTTATAGAAAAAAAGTACATGGAAATACCTCAGAGTGTTAGACCAATATCATATAGACGTACGTTATCATCGCAAGAAAGTAAAATGTTATGGATTGAGTTGAAGAAAAAGTGGAGCATAGACATAAATGATTACTGGTATCCGCTTATTAGTCATAAACCAAATGATACAGAAGCATTTATGGATGATTACTTCTATGCAGAAGTAGGCATTGACCACCTTATAAAGATACTGAAGAAGCGAAATGTCCAAAGGGTATTTGAGTTGAGAGAAGGTAGCATGTCCCCTGAGTATGAAATTGATTTAGAGAATTTTAATCCAGCATATAATATAAATGGAGAAGGTTTTTGGTTTTCAAGCGATTTGGACTGGGTTATTTACGCATCACACGAAAATTCAACAACTATAGCAGGAGCATGGCTATTAGCTGAGATTAAAAAGGTTTGGTCGAACTGGGAAGAACGCACTTGGTTAGATTGGAAAGAGAGATTAGAAAGAGGGTTATAATCAAAAACTAGGCCCTTAAAAAGGGTAAGGTTAGAAACAACGCTCGGATTTTTAAGGAAGCGCTTTATTACTCGAAACTGGGGAGGACCTCGAATGAGTTATCAAAATTGGGCCGGCAACTTTACTTACGGAGCGACCGAAATGATCTGTCCCGAAAGCGTGGAGCATCTGCAGCAGTTGGTCAAAGAGTATGGAAAAATCAAAGTTTCGGGCAGCGGCCATACGTTTAACGCGATCACGGATACGAACGGAATATTCGTTTCGCTGCGGCATTGGAACCGCATGTTGGCCTTGAACGAAGAACGCGGCACGGTAACGGTTGAAGGAGGGATCACATACGGGGAACTATGCGCGGAGCTCGCTCCGACCGATTATGCGCTTCATAATCTGGCATCGCTTCCTCATATTACGGTTGCCGGCGCCGTCGCTACGGCCACTCATGGTTCAGGCAGCCATAACGGAAGCTTGGCGGCAGCGGTGGAAGGGATCGAACTGGTCGACGCGAACGGAGAGCTGCATACGTTCAGCCGCGGCGATGCGGAATTCGACGGCGTCGTCGTGAACCTCGGCGCGCTCGGCATCGTGACGAAGCTGACGCTGAACGTCGTGCCGGCTTATTCCGTCAGACAGTTCGTTTATGAGAATCTGCCGCTTTCGCAGCTTGAAGAAAACGCGGAAGGCATCTTTACGGGCGCTTACAGCGTAAGTTTGTTCACGGATTGGCAGCAGCCGAGATTTCATCAGGTATGGACAAAATGCCGGGAAGAAGATGGCGCAAGCTATGCCGGACATGCGGACTATTACGGAGCGCTTCCTGCGAAGGCCCCTCTGCACCCGCTGCCGAACATGCATGCGGAAAACTGCACGGAGCAGCTCGGTAAGCCGGGGATGTGGCATGAACGGCTCGCACATTTTCGTATGGAATTTACGCCGAGTGCCGGCAAAGAGCTGCAAAGCGAATACTTAATGCCGCGGGAGCATGTATACGAAGCGGCGCTTGCCGTTCACCGGCTTCGGGAGCATCTTGCGCCGATTTTGTTCGTCAGCGAATTGCGCACGATCGCTGCGGACGATTTATGGCTGAGCCCTTTTTGCGATCAACCTTCGGTGGCGTTTCACTTCACGTGGCGGGACGACTGGCAGGCGGTCGAGCGCGTGCTTCCGCTGCTCGAAGCAGCGCTGGCGCCGTTTCACGCACGTCCGCATTGGGGCAAGCTGTTTACGGTACCGGCCGATGTCCTGCAGGGACAATTCGACAAGCTACCGCAGTTTCGGAAGTTGATCGACAAGTATGACCCTAACGGAAAATTCAGCAATGCGTTTCTGGATACTTATGTTCGTCCAGCCCGTACATCATTTTGAGGCTGAACGAGGCTTTCGGGAAATGAAAAGGCTGCTGTCTTGTCCCGCGTGAGACGAGACGGTAGCCTTTTTTGGTCATATCGCAGAGTGGATTCCCGCAGTCCGAAATGCGCCGCCGCAGTTGAAGTATCATATTTATGCTGCGGACATTCGTCCTGAGCCCGGCTTACGCCGGACACTCGACATACATCGGGTCATGAATACAGGAACGTTAGATAAAATTGCCTTAAGACCCAAGGAGTGAGTTGAATTATGCATAGAATTGCTAAAATATTTTTGGTTTTAATACTGTTGATAACGGTTTTTACGGGCTGTGTGAGCCAAAGCGGTGCGATTAGTTCGGTAACAACATTTCTGCGTGTGACTGAGAAGGATTACTCTGATGATTATAAAGAAAAATGGATTGTTGGTTATAATTCGAGTGCTAACGAAATAGATGAAGTACGAATAATGATAGAAGATGTGAGGGTTTGGAATCTTATTGAAGTAAATAAAGAGTA
>Ga0308157_10006979_pt1 | contig 13312 bp, 7 predicted proteins | sample PhyBR1_FD_201035 | JGI IMG/M metagenome (GOLD analysis project Ga0308157, IMG submission 201035) | Phyllosphere microbial communities from UC Gill Tract Community Farm, Albany, California, United States - DLSLB.R1 | ecosystem: Host-associated > Plants > Phyllosphere > Unclassified | place: USA...
TAAGCCCATGTTTTGCCCGCAACACCTTTAAATTTGGCAATGGTGTTCATGTTGAAAGGCGCACCAACAGTTTCTATTTCGCTACCGAACAAGGTTTTTGCCGATTGAAAAGTAAGTACTATTTCATTGTTAACCAGATTTGCATCAACCGTTAAATGATAAGGCAGGGCACAGGCATGTTTTGTTCCGTTCTCCTGCTTAGGGGCATGATTAGATGTTTCTGCAGAAAAGGCTTCGAATTTATTTATTTTTGCAACTTCTGTTTTATTAAGTGCCGTGGGGCCAACCTGAGCAGGTTTGTTTTTCGCATTGCCAATATTGGTTACTACCACATCGCGTTTTAGCGGTTCGGGAGATTTAATTTCTTCTCCATTGTACGGTCTGAACACTGAGGTTAAATCGCCACAGATATTCCTTCGCCAATCGCTGATGTTGTTACTTTTAATGGTTTTGCCTGTTTTTTTAGCCAGCCATTTTTCCATAAACATTAATGATGAAGTATGATCGAAAACCTGCGAGTTTACAAAACCGCCTTTGCTCCAGGGTGAGGCAATAACCAATGGAACACGATAGCCCAAGCCGATCGGACTTCCCTTTCTTGCTTCAAAATCAGTGGCATAGTTTATTCCTTCAGATACCTTTCCACTGGTTGAATCATCAGGGTTTGGCACCACAAAAGGTGGCTGATGATCGAAATACCCATCATTCTCATCGTAGGTTAAAACAAAAATTGTTTTTTTCCAAACCTCTGGGTTTTTGGTTAAAATATCGAGGGCTTCGCTTACATACCAGGTTCCATATAATGGTGAGCTGGTATGATCGGAAAAACGTTGAGGCGCAACCAACCACGAAACCGTTGGTAATTTCCCGCCATCTACATCTTTTCTAAACTGATGGAAAATATCGCCTTTAGGCACATTAATCGTTTCTGACTTCCCTTGGTCATTTTTAAAAGTAAATGGTTCGAGATCGAGATAATCTTTTTGAGAAATGTTTGTGGTAAACGCTTTATCTACTAAGTTTTTTTCCTTTTGTGATAATTTATCGTATTTCTCCTGAACCTCTTTTGCGGTTAGAGCCGGCTTAACGGTATTATCTCCGTTTTTTCTAAAGTAAGCCGATAATTTAACGTTGTGCCTACTGATGTACTCTACAGGATTATCACCATAATTACCCAACCAATCATCTATTTCACCTTCTGGGAGTTTGGAGGTCCACAATTCGTTTTGGTAAATGCGCCAATCGATGCCATTATCTTCTAATGTTTCCTGAAAGGTTGGCCAATCTACAAACACATTATTTTGCGATTCGGCTTGATCGTTATTGACCACCGCAACCCGGTTTGCACTTTTTTCTCCGCGAACGGTTCCTGTAAAAAAGAACAGCCTATTTGGTGTTGTTCCGGTTAACGATGAGCAAAAATGTTGATCGCAAATGGTAAAAGCATCGGCCATGGCATAATAAAAAGGAATATCATTCCGATCATAATAAGCCAATGTCATTGGTGTTTTAACAGGTAGCCATTTATCATAACGTCCCCCATTCCTGGCGGCAACCTGATCATTCCAAGAATGTGGTAACCCGCCCTGCCAGGTGATTTTCGTTTTGTTAATATCCACGTGAAAAGGGGCGTAGGTATAACCCTGGCCATCTTTTTGCAACCAAACTTTGTTTCCATCAGGTTGAATGTGTGGGTGGGGATCATTAAATCCGCGAACACCTTTCATTTTACCGAACATATGGTCGAATGATCTGTTTTCCTGCATCAGGAAAACAATGTGTTCGGCATCGTAAAATGTACTACCCGGTTCAGGGTTAATCGACATGGCGGCAAACAAGGCCGCTTTTTTTAGAAATTCTCTACGTGAGTCCATAAATTATACAATATAGCTTAGATACCGCAAGTTATAATTTCAGTTGTCAATTAGCAATTTTCAGTCGACAGTTAATTTATAGCACTAGTCAGTCCGATTCTTCAGTCTGGAGTCCAAAGTCGATTAAGCAATCAATCCCAACAATAGAACAATCCACAATGAAACATTCCTGTTTTCAATTCTCAGTTTTCAATTCCCAGTTAACCAATTTAAACAACTAACCCGTTAGCCTTAAAATTGAACTAACAAACCATTACTTCTGAAACACCCTCACATAATCCACCTTCATACTTGCGGGGAAAATAGTGTCGTCTACGCCTTTTTTTCCGCCCCAACCACCGCCTACAGCTACATTTAAAATAAGGTGGAAGTTTTGATCGAATGGCCAATCGCCAGATCCTTTTTTGGTATTGTTAAAAGTAAAGTATTTTTGATCGTCAATAAAAAAATCGATCCGATCTGCAAGCCACTCTATAGCATAAACATGGTACTCGGTATAAGGATTATTAATTTTTAAAGCCTTGCCAAGCTGCGTTTTAATTACATGGTTAAATTTTCCTGTGTGTACCGTTCCATGAACACTATCCGGATCATAACCCACATGTTCCATAATATCAATTTCGCCGTTTTTTGGCCAGCCTCCATATTTCGAATCGGTTGGTAAGGCCCATATTGCAGGCCATAAGCCTCTGCCTTTGGGTAACATGGCACGAACTTCTACCCTTCCGTATTTAAAATCAAATTTATTTTTCGTTACCAATCTGGCAGAAGTATAGTGGTTGTTTTCCTTCTCCGCTTTTACCGCAGTAATACTCAGACTCCCTTTTTTTACAATTGCATTTGTGCTATCTGCGTCGGTATAATATTGAAGCTCATTATTGCCCCAACCCTTTCCACCTACATCGTAACTCCAGTTTTTTGCTAATGGTAATCCGGCATCGTTAAATTCATCAGCCCATTTCAGTTTCCAACCTGTTGCCACAGGTGTTTTTTTAAGCTCTTCGAAGGTCAATTCTGGCTCGTTAGTGGTGATATAATCAACCTGATGTGCCAAAAGCCATTGAATTTCGGGAACAGTGTTTACCGTCCAGGCATTTACCGTTAAGCCTAACTTGTGGGCATTTTCAATCCACCCATCTTTTTGGTAAACACTAAAATGATAATCAACCCCGGTTAATTTATCTGCTTTCATTTGCTCAGCACTGATTTCACCTTTTAAATAGGCCACTTTTGCTTTTGGCAAGAGCGCTAAAATCCTTTTACAGTAATCGTAGTCAAAACTGATATACTCCGTCCACTCCACTACCTTGAGTTTCTGAACCATTTCAACACATTTATTGGTCACCTCAATTCCACGTTCTTTACTGACTAATGAAGGTTTGATCTCTAAAATCAGTTTGGTTGTTCTTTGCTTTTTACCTTCCAATAAATAAGCCTCAAGCGTTGGAATTTTTTCGCCATTGCTCATCGTTTTGGTCAATAAATCAGCATAGTTTACTTTCTCGATAACCAAACCCTGAAATTCAGGATCGTGATTAATGACCAAAACATTGTCTGCGGTCATCCACACATCGAATTCCGATCCATAACAACCCAGCTTTACGGCTTCATTTAAAGAAGCGATAGAATTTTGAGGAAAATTATTTTTCTTCCATGCTCCGCGGTGGGCAATTACCTGGTTTTTGTTCCAGTTAAATTTTTGAGCGAAAGAGGCGGTAAAAATGAATAACATTAGTGCAGAAATAAATACTCGTTTCATATTTTGGCATGATTATACAAAAAATCAAAAGTAGATTTTTATCAGAATACTAATTTAAAATCTATGTAACCTTTGTATTAATAAAAACAAGATAAAGATTTTTAAATTAATGTTCGGCTAGCCGGGTAGTGATTTGTTACACAGACCTCTGTTAAATAAACTCGCTTTACAAAAAAAAGATGTGTTTTTTGAAGCGCAAAGCCTGAGCAGCTATGTAAGTTTGTTCCCGTGCTCCGCTATATCCTTTCACTGCGCTACAGGGATGCCGCTACGCCCGGGGCTAAATACTTCTGATCTGCAAAGAAAACCAACCGCCCCCTTGCACTTGCAGTTTGTAGTTTGTAACCCAGGCCTTTGTCAAATAAACCGGATTGGAGCGGAAACCAAAAGCTTTTTCTGCTTTTGTTGCAGCAAAAGCGGGACTGAAAACCGCCATGAAACGCTAAACGTTGTTTTCCAAATTAAAAATGCCTCTTCAAAAATAGCAAGCTATATAACCCAATTGATAAACTATTGAAATAAACGCGTTACCTTACTATGGTTTCTTTCAATTGATTAGAACTATTTTTACATTTACGGTGATATGGTGAGCAATAACTACAGCGATTTATTACGGAAGATAGATGAGTTTATCCGCAAATTTTACCTGAATAAAATTTTGCGCGGGAGTATTTATGCCGCGGCCATACTTTTAGGCCTATATCTCGTTGTTTTCTTGAGTCTTTATTTCCTCAATCCAACCGCTGGTTTTAAAACCTTTGTATTTTTTGCTTATTTACTTGTTGGGGCCTTACTTATTGGCTTTCTAATTATCAAACCATTACTTTCAATGCTCAAATTGGGCAAACACCTTACTTTCGACGAAGCATCGGTTATCATCGGAAATCACTTTTCCGATATTAAGGATAAATTGCTCAACACCTTACAACTTCACCGCCTTTCTGAAAATCATCCAAATAACAATCATCTCATTATTGCCAGTATCGATCAGAAAATATTGGAGCTCAAACCTGTCCCCTTTTACACGGCCGTTAGCATTAACGATAACCGGAAGTATTTAAAATATCTTTTTGTTCCCCTTTCTATTATTCTCCTGATTGCCATTATCGCACCTGCTATTTTGAGCGAGGGTACAAACAGTTTTTTTAAGTACGATGAATACATTGCACCTAAAGCGCCTTTCAGTTTCACGGTTTTGAATAAGAATTTAACCGTTACCCAAGGTGATGATTTGACGCTAAACGTTAAACTGGCCGGTGATGAACTTCCTGCCGAAATTTACGTTGAAGACGGGAAAAACACCTATAAACTCGAAAAAGAGAACATCAGTAAGTTTAATTATAACATCAAAAATATACAGAGCGATAAAAAATTAATTTTTAAAGGGGGTGGCTTTAGCTCAGCTGTTTTTACAGTTTCGGTTAAACCACGCCCTGAACTACTAAGTGCAACTGCAACTTTAAATTACCCTGCTTATCTGGGTAAAAAACAGGAACTGATTGCCAATGTTGGCGATATGCTTCTGCCCGAAGGCACAAAAGTTACCTGGAACTTTAAAACCGGCCAGAGCAGCTCTCTGCTGTTTATTTTAAATGGGACCGAAAATGTTTTAAAAGTCGAGGACAATGAATCGGCCTTTAATGCTACCATCAGGAATAATTCAAAATATAGCATCACACCTAAAAACCAATACGTTACACTCAGAGATTCTTTGTCGCATCAAATCACGGTTGTTAAAGATCAATCTCCTAGTATTTCTGTTGAAGAAAAATCAGATTCGGTAAGCAACAAGGCCTTGTACTTCAGTGGACAAGTAACTGACGATTATGGTTTTAGCCGCTTAAGTTTTAAATACAATATAAAAGAAAATAACCGCATTATGAGTACGGTTACTAAGAATATTGCCATTAAAAGCAATGCAACAGAAAATAGCTTTTTCTATTTCTGGGATTTAAAAACTGCGGCTGCCAAACCTGGTCAGGAAATTGAATATTATTTTGAAGTAGCCGATAACGACGGTGTAAATGGCGCAAAAGTTACCCGATCGGAAATCAAAACCTTTAAACAGCCTACTAAAAAAGAAACTGCCGAACAAGTAAATGCAAGCAACCAGGCTTTAAAACAGAAAATGCAATCGGCCATACGCCTGGCCAATACCATCGAAAAAGAAAGTAAAAAGGTGGCCGAAAGCCTCATTGATAAAAAACAGATTTCTTTCGAAGATAAAAAACAGATTGAAGCCCTTTTAGACAAACAAAAACAGCTTGATGAGGCTGTAAAAGAAATAAAAGAACAGAACGATAAAAATATTCAGCAACAGGAAGACCAAAAACAAACTGAAGAGCTTCTTGAAAAACAGAAGCAGATTAAAGACCTGTTTGATAATGTACTGGATGAGAAAACAAAAGAACTTTTGCAAAAGCTGCAAAACCTGATGAATGAGAAAAATAAGGACCAAACGCAGAATGAGCTCTCGAAAATGCAACTGGACAATAAAACCCTTAAAAATGAACTCGACAGGATTCTAGAACTCTACAAACAATTAGAATTTGAACAAAACCTTCAAACCGATATCGATCGTTTAAATGAACTGGCTAAAGAACAAAAGGAACTTGCCGAGCAAACCAAAGATAAAAAACAGGACAATGAATCGTTAAAGCAAAAACAGGATGCACTTAACAAGGAGATGAAAGACCTGAAAGATGATTTAAAAAAGCTGGAAGAAAAAAATCAGTCGCTTGAAAGGCCTAATCCTTTCGAAAATCCTGAAAAAGATGTGCAGGATATACAAAAAGAACAACAGGACAGTAAAGATGCTTTAGATAAAAAGGATTCGAAAAATGCAAGTCAGAAACAACAAAAAGCTGGCGAGCAGATGGAAAAGTTATCTAAAAAAATGAGCGATATGCAGCAGCAGGGTGAAGAAATGGAAAACAACCTGAACGCCAAGGAGTTGAGACGTCTCTTGGAAAACTTATTGACCACTTCTTTTGATCAGGAAAAAGTAATGCTTGCTTTAAAGAAAATGACCGCAGCCGATCCTTCTTATACCAGCAACGTTCAGAAACAGCGTAGCATTAAAGATAACCTTAAAACTATCGCCGATAGCTTATATAGTTTAAGCAAACGCGTTCCACAGATAGAATCGACAGTTAACGAGGAGATGAACAAAATCAATTTCAACCTGGATAAAAGTTTGGAAAGTTTGGGTGATAGAAGGACGCCTGAGGCTAATCGTTTTCAGCAGTTTACCATGACTTCTATCAATAATCTAACCTTGATGTTGAGCGAAGCGCTAAGTCAGTTGCAAAATATGCAGAAAAACGGTAAGGGTGGCAGTGGAAAGAAACAAAAACAAGGAATGAAGCAGCTTTCGCAGATGCAGGAACAGCTGAACAAAAGCATGCAAAAAGCCCGCGAGCAAATGCAAAAATCGGGAGATAATCAAGGAAAAGTTGGCAAAGGACAAATGAGCCAGGAGTTTGGTAAGATGGCTCAGCAGCAACAAATGATCCGTCAGGCACTCGAAAAGATCAACCGTGAAGAGAACAAAGACGGCACAGGTAAAATGGGCAACCTAAATGAAGCCATTAAAGAAATGAAACAGACCGAGAGCGATCTGGTTAACAAACGTTTGCAACAAGAAACCTTAAATAGGCAAAAAGACCTTTTAACAAAGTTATTAGAGGCAGAAAAAGCAGAACGCGATCAGGAAGAAGACGCTAAACGGGAAAGTAAAGCAGCTAAGGAGTTCCCTCCATCTTATCAAAAAATGGTCGATCAGTTTAAAAAACAGCAACAAAATGGTAATGATATGCTGCAAAAACTACCTCCAAGCTTAAATTATTACTATAAAAACAAAATCGCTGAATATTTGAAATCATTGAATATGCCTCAATAGGCTTCGCCACAGAATTCATGGAGTTTTTTTATTATATTTGATATTATGACAAGCACAGCTATAAGACAAAGATTAATTACTTATCTTTCTGATGCAGAGGATAATAAGATAAAAGCAATTTATACCCTCCTTGAGAGGGAGATTGAAGACGAACAATCTTTTAGTCTGTCGGAAGAACATTTAGATATCCTTGATAGAGAAAGAGAACTTCATCTAAAAGGTGAAACAAAATCTTATAATAAACAAGATTCTTTCGATATAATTAAAGGACTTAAAAGGTTATAATGTACAGCATTCAAGTAAAGCCCATTGCCATTCAAATGGCAAAAGACGCTTATGGATGGTATGAAGAGCAGAAAGTTGGATTAGGAGATATATTTCTAGCAGAACTCAGCAGATGCTATACTAAATTAGAAAAGAACCCACTTTTTTACCAAAAAATAAAAAACAATTACAGGCATTTGGTTCTAAACAAATTTCCATATGTTGTAATATTTGAAATTATGGAAGATGAAATAATAATCTTCGCAGTTTTTCATACGGCAAGAAATCCTAAACAAAAATTCAAAAGGAAATAATCTACTAACCTATTGATACTTTTTAACGTTTAATATTTTCTTAAATTTGCAGCCACAAATACCACAATATGCCTGCAATATCATTTTTCACAGAATCAGTTAGCTATAATCTTCCTCAGAAACTTAAGGTAAAGAAGTGGATTAAAGCTACGATTGAAAAAGAAGGCTTTAAATTGCAGGAACTTAATTTCATTTTTTGTAGCGACGAGTACCTATTGGGCATCAACCAACAATATTTAAACCACGATACCTACACCGATATCATTACTTTCGATAATTCTGAAGAAGAAAAACAAATTGTAAGCGATATTTTTATAAGCATTGAGCGTGTTAAAGAGAATGCCAAAACCTTCAAAACTCTGGAATTTAATGAGGTTTGCCGCATTATGATTCACGGTACCCTACATTTATTAGGTTACAAAGACAAGGGAAAAGCGGCCAAAACCCTTATGACCGAGAAAGAAGATGAATACCTGGGTTATAGAGCGGAAGTTGGATTAGTTTAGCCTACCCTTTTCTTCCCCAGGATGTCATTCCGAGCGCTTCGCAGAGCCCAAAGGCTCTGCAAAGCAATCTTTTAATGATTATCAAAGCACCCATTTCCATATTCTACCCTTTTGCTTGACTTTGCATTTCATAATCTCCACAGCTTGCCATTAAATAATCCCTTCTCAATTATTTAATGGCGTTCGTCTAACAGTTATGGGCGTTCGTCGACAATTAGACTATACTGGTATAATACACCGAGATTCTCTGCAACATTTCTAATCAACCGCAGTCTTATATTCAAAAAAAGAACAATTACATAATGTGCCGGAATTTACATCTGGGCATTATATCAAGATAAAGTTTAGTTTTAGTTAATGATTGAAGCAGCGGTGGAGCGAGTCCAACCGCTGTTTTCTTTTTACTGAATGATGTAACTAATAACAAATGAACTATTGAACAGGTAACCCAATGCATCAATATTCTGCCATTTTTAGCTGATACAGAAGCCCTTTACAATTTGATTATGCCGTTCCAAATATTTTATACTTACTTTTGCACTAATTTTCCTTTATAAATCCGAAATACAAAAAAATTGAGCACACTAATTGCGGCAGAAGGCTTAGGTCATGGTTATCATGACGAATGGCTATTTAAAAATTTAACCTTAGGTATTAACTCTGGTCAGCGCGTGGCGTTGGTTGGAATTAATGGTGCGGGTAAGAGTACACTTTTGAAATTATTGGCAGAAAGGTTCCCTCCGCTCGAAGGCAAAATTGTAAAAAATAAAGCTGTTAAAATCGGTTTTCTCGATCAGGAACCACAATTTACTGAAGGTTTTTCTATTAGCGACCACATATTCTCTCTTGAGAATAAACAACAACAGTTAATTAAGGAATATGAAGAATTAATTGAAGACCCTAATCCAGACGAAAAAACGCTTAATCGTTTATATGAAGAATTAAGCGAACACAATGCCTGGGAATATGAACATGAGATTAAAACCATTTTAAACAGAATGGGCATTACTCATCTTCAGCAGAAAATATCTACCCTATCTGGCGGACAAAAGAAACGTTTGGCTCTGGCTAAACTTTTAATTGAAGATCCAGAAATTCTGGTACTTGATGAACCGACGAATCATTTGGACATTGATACGATTGAATGGCTGGAGAAATTGTTAACTACCGGACAGAAAACAATTTTACTCGTTACCCACGATAGGTACTTTTTGGATAATGTTTGTAATACTATTGTTGAATTAGATAGAGGTAAGATTTTCAATTACAATGGAAACTACGCTTATTATTTAGAGAAGAAATCGGAAAGAGAAGCTTTAGACGCAACGGTTTTACATAAGAACCAGCAGCTATTAAAGAAAGAATTGGAGTGGATGAGACGCATGCCGCAGGCACGCGGGACCAAATCTAACGCCAGAATCAATGCTTTTTACGATTTGGAGGAAAAATCAAAGAAAAAGTCTGATAATCAGAGTATTAACCTCCAAATGAAGATGTCTCGTCAAGGCGGGAAGATTATTGAAATAGAACACATTAAAAAAGCATTTGAAGGGCGTCCAATCATCAACGATTTTAGCTACACCTTTAAAAAAGGAGATAGAATTGGCTTAGCAGGAAAAAATGGTACGGGCAAATCTACTTTGCTAAATATCATTACAAGTCAATTAAAGCCAGATGCTGGTAAAGTTGATACTGGAGACACAACCGTTTTTGGTTATTACAAACAAGGTGGTTTAACTTTCGATCCAAAGGAAAGGGTAATTGATATTGTAAAATCGGATGCTGAATATATCAAGATGGCTGACGGCTCAGTGATTACGGCGTCTGCCCTATTAACCCTATTTCTCTTCCCGCCGAAGAAACAACATGGCATGGTCGAGAAATTAAGTGGTGGTGAAAAGAAACGTTTGAACCTAATGAAAGTGCTGATGCAAAATCCGAACTTTTTAATTTTGGATGAGCCAACCAACGATCTTGACATCGACACGCTAAACGTTCTTGAAGAATTTTTAGAAAACTTCCCCGGCATATTAATGCTGGTTTCTCACGATAGATACCTGCTTGATAAAATGAGCGATCAACTATTTATCATGGAAGGCGAAGGTGTTGTGAAAATTTATAATGGCAATTATTCTGAATACCGTTTAAGTTTAGAACAACCAAAAGTAAAAACAGAACCCAAGAAAACCCCTGCTCCTGCTGTAGAACAAGCACCAATTAAAACAACAAAAAAATTAAGTTTCAAGGAGCAAAAAGAATTGGAAGATAGTGAAAAAGGAATAGCTGAAACAGAAAAAAAAATAGCTTCGCTTAATGAAAGCTTGGTTAAAATTGATGCGACCGACTATGTAAAAATTCAGGAAGTTTCCCATGAGATAGAATTGCTTCAGGCAAAGCTTGACGAATTTACCATGCGTTGGCTCGAACTTTCAGAATAACCAAAGCATAATTGAAAGATGTTTTCCACGTTATGTTTCACGTGGAACATCACACAATCGCCGTACTGAAATTATTTTTTAGCACGACGTAACATTAGATAGAAACCATTTGTTCCACGTGGAACAATTAAAGAAATATAAATAAAATGTTTTCAAAATACGATTTGATTGTTGTTGGTGCTGGTCATGCAGGCTGTGAAGCCGCTGCTGCCGCTGCCAATTTAGGATCATCTGTTTTATTAATAACAATGAACATGGGTACCATTGCCCAGATGAGTTGTAACCCTGCCATGGGCGGCGTAGCTAAAGGACAGATCGTTCGCGAGGTTGATGCTATGGGCGGTTATTCAGGTATTATCTCTGATAAATCGACTATTCAGTTTAGAATGCTTAATAAGTCAAAAGGCCCTGCCATGTGGAGCCCAAGAGCACAGATTGATAGAATGCGTTTCGCAGAAGAATGGCGTTTAGCTTTAGAAAGAACACCTAACCTTGATATATGGCAGGACAGTGTCGTTGGCCTGTTGGTAAAAGATAATACGGTATATGGTGTTAAAACATCTTTAGGTATCGAGATAGAAAGTACAGCAGTAGTATTGACCAATGGAACTTTCTTAAACGGCATAATGCATATTGGAGAAAAGAAATTTGGAGGAGGTAGAACTGCCGAAAGAGCATCAACAGGAATTACCGAACAACTGGTTGAACTTGGCATGGAAGCAGGCCGAATGAAAACCGGTACTCCCCCGCGTGTAGATGGAAGAAGTTTGGATTATTCCAAAATGGAAGAACAGTGGGGAGATGAAAACCCAGGTAAATTTTCTTATACGGATACCGAAGTGTCGACCGATCAACGTTGTTGCTGGATCACTTACACCAATGGAGATGTTCATGAAACTTTAAAAGAGGGTTTCGAAAAATCACCAATGTTTACTGGAAGAATTAAAGGTTTAGGACCAAGGTACTGCCCATCCATTGAAGATAAAATTAACCGTTTTGCAGAGCGCGACAGACACCAAATTTTCGTTGAACCTGAAGGATGGAATACTTGCGAAATTTATGTAAACGGATTTTCAACATCACTTCCAGAAGATGTACAATTTAAAGCCCTAAGGTTAATTCCAGGTTTCGAACAAGCAAAAATGTTCCGACCAGGTTATGCGATTGAATATGATTTCTTCCCACCTACCCAATTGTCTTTAACCCTAGAAACCAAATTGATCAGCAATTTATTTTTAGCTGGACAAATAAATGGAACTACAGGATATGAAGAAGCAGCTTGTCAGGGTTTCATGGCTGGTATAAATGCACATCAAAAAATCACAGATAAACATGAACTGATCATGAAAAGATCTGACAGTTATATTGGTGTTTTAATTGACGACCTGGTTACAAAAGGAACGGAAGAACCTTATCGTATGTTTACATCAAGAGCCGAACACCGTTTGTTATTAAGACAGGATAATGCTGATATCCGCTTATCTCCTATCGGCCATGAGCTGGGCTTAATTTCTGATGAACGTTTAGAAAAGGTAAATCAGAAAATTGCAAATGCCGATGCTTTGGTTAAGTTCACCAGAAACCAAGGTATCGAAATGAGCGATGCGAATCCAATGCTCGAAAGTTTAGGATCGAGCGTTTTAAATCAAAATGTAAAAATACACAGTTTGGTTGGCAGACCTCATGTTGGTTTACCTGATCTGATAAAAGTAAGTAAAGCACTTGCAGAAGCAACCAAAGATTTAGACAATGAAACTATTGAGCAAGCCGAAATCAAAATTAAATATGAAAGTTATTTTGAAAAGGAAAATGAAATTGTAGCGAAGATGTTGAAGATGGAAGACAAAGAAATTAAACCAGACTTCGATTACAATGAAATTGTTTCCATTTCAAAAGAGGCCAGAGAAAAATTATTTAAGATCAAACCACGTACTTTAGGTCAGGCATCGCGGATTTCAGGCGTTTCACCATCAGACATATCAGTTTTAATGGTCTATATTAATAAGTAATTGATAATCAGTACTTTAACTATTTTAAAACAGACTTAAAATAAAGCGATATAAGCTAAAAAAAAGATTTTTTAATATTATGGTTCCAAAAAGTATAAAAATTCGTCAGATCGTTTAAAATATGCCAAATTTAAAAGCTCAGTATTTTAACCTTAAAAATTTAGCGGTTGTAACAACCCTGCTCCTATTTTTTGGTTGTGCAAGTATTCAAACGCCACAAGGTGGGCCAAAAGATACCAAGCCACCA
>Ga0308157_10006981_pt1 | contig 13310 bp, 10 predicted proteins | sample PhyBR1_FD_201035 | JGI IMG/M metagenome (GOLD analysis project Ga0308157, IMG submission 201035) | Phyllosphere microbial communities from UC Gill Tract Community Farm, Albany, California, United States - DLSLB.R1 | ecosystem: Host-associated > Plants > Phyllosphere > Unclassified | place: USA...
GCTGCTTCGCCGCAAATGGCTGATCTACGACCTAGGCTTTGGTTTTACTGAAGTTGCCGGCGAAGGCGTTATCGGTTTAACTCCCGAAATTCTGCCCGGCGAAGATTTTACCTATTTTTCTAATGTGATGCTGCGGTCCGGTGTCGGAAACATGAGCGGAATTTATTACTGTAAAAATCTCTCAAACAACGAAGAGTTGGAAATCGTGGTTCCAAAATTCAGCCTTGTGGCAGATGTTCTTACCAATTAAAAATAAAAATTAGCCGTTATTTCGCTATAAAATCTTCAAATTCTTTTTCATCACATCGTGAACTTCATCGTTTCTCGTCAACATCAGTTGGTTGAAGGCCAGCAAAGAAATTTTAGCACACACTTCTGCATCATCGCCCGCGCGGTGGTGATTGAAAGAAAGGTTATGCGTTTCTGCCAAACTTTTTAGCCCATATTTGGGCAAATTTTTCCAGGATTTCTTGGCTAATGAAATACTGCACAAATACGTCAGTTTCGGTCTAAAGAAACCGTAATGATCCAGACAACTTCTCAGAACGCCCGCATCAAATCCCGCATTGTGCGCAATCATCAGGTTTCCGTACATTAAATCCTGCGCTTCATGCCAGATGTCTTCAAAAGTCGGCGCGTCTTTCACCTCTTCCGGACGAATGCCGTGAACATCGATGTTTCTCGGGTGAAAATAAGGAAAACACGGCGGCTTGATGAGCCAGGTTTTGGTGGAAACAATTTCGCCGTTTTCTACAACGCAAATTCCCATTTCACAGGCAGAATTGCGCTCGTGTGTCGCGGTTTCAAAATCAATGGCGCAGAAATTAAGCATGCAGCAAAACGTATTTTTTTATTAATTTCATTCGGAATTTTTTTTGACTCTATTTTGTCGATGAAGTTTTCGAAATCAGGATTTTATCCACGCGTTGCTTGTCTTTGCTGATGATTTCCAGCTCTAGGTCATCAACTTTTATTTTGTCTCCAACTTCAGGCGAGCCACCGCGTTCATTTAGAAAAAAGCCAACAAGCGTGGTGTAATTGTCTTTATTGTCAAACTGGTAGTCAAGGTCGAAATATTTCAAAAATTCCACAAGCGGGAACTGTGCATCGGCAATCCAGGAATTTTCGTTTTTCTTCACAATTCGATAATCGAAATTTTCCGAAGTCGCCGTATTTCCAACCAAAGCATCCAGGACATCGTGCATCGTCGCGATTCCCAGCGTATTTCCATATTCATCAATGACAATTCCGTGGTGGTTTTTCTCCTTTTTAAATATTTCAAGCACCCGGTACGCGTACGAATTTTCATTAAGGAAAATCGGTTGCCGCAGCAGTTTTTTCAGTTCAAAATTCTCCGCATCACCAATGGGAAAAATATCTTTCATGGTGACCACGCCAATAATATCATCCAAATTATTCGCCCTTGTAACGGGATAAAAATTGTGTTTTTCTTTGCTGATTTTTTCTAAGACAGATTCCAGCTTTTCATCGATGCTGAAATAAGTAATCGCGGTGCGGTGCGTCATCAGCGTGTTGATTTTTCGGTCGCCCAGCTCAAAAACGCGTTCTACAATATTGTGTTCAATTTTATCAATTTGGCCTTCCATGGCGCTTTCCCGCACGATCGATTTAATTTCTTCTTCGGTTACAATGCTGTCCGACTTGCTGTCAATTCCAAAAAGTTTCAGAAATATGTTGTTAGAAGTAGTCAACAACCACACAAAAGGCGAGGTGAGTTTCGAAAGCACATCCATCGGTTTGGCAAGCGTGGTAATGATTTTTTCAGGGAAAGTCATCGCAATTCTTTTCGGCAACAATTCGCCCAGTAAAATGGATAAATAAGTGATGAAAATAACGATTCCTACCGTTGCCAAAGTCTTGGAATATGGTTCAAGAACGGAAAACTGATTCAGAAAACCTTTAAAGTCATTCGTCAGTGTGTCGCCGGAATATACCCCAAGCAAAATCCCGATCAGGGTAATCCCAATCTGTACAGTTGATAAAAATTTCGTTGGATTTTCTCCAAGTTGCAGCGCTTTTTTTGCGCCGGCGCTGCCTTTTCTTTCCGCGCTTTCCAACTTGAATTTCCGCGAAGATACCAGCGACATTTCAGACATCGCGAAGACGCCGTTCAGCAAAATGAGTAAAATAATGATGAGTAATTCCATTCGAATTTTAATTATCACAAAGATAATTTTTTTGATTTTATTTAATTTTTGCCTGGATGTTTCGCTTTCCGGGCTTCGGAAATGAAGAGCTAAAATTTTTTCGTGCTAAATGACCATTTTTTATAAAAAAATTTTTCCCAAGAACGATCTTAAAAAATTCCGTGCGTTTTGGGCAAATTTTTCGTTTTTAGCTTTTTAGGAAATTCTTGAACACCAGCCATTTTGCCTGATAAAATTGTGAAATTTGGTTTTTTTGTCGTCTTTTTAAAGTTCCCGGAACTTGCGCATAAAATGAAAAATGTGCCTGTATAACCGCCAAAAAATGCGGAAAACCATTTTTCAAACCGAAATAAATTCCGGCAAAACCATCTAAGATAAAGCGTAAAAGTAAAATCCAGAACGCTTTCGGAAACGGAAGATTTTTCAGCAACATCGACAGGTTATTGCGGATGTTAAGGAAAGTTTTTTGCGCACTTTGCTTATTTAATGTTCCACCGCCGACGTGATAAACGGTGGACTTTCCAGTGTAAAATATTTTTCGTCCGGAATTTTTCAAACGCCAGCACAAATCTATTTCTTCCTGATGCGCGAAGAATCTTTCATCAAAACCATTTTGCGCCCAGAAATCTGCAGAACGAATGAAAAGACAGCAGCCCGACGCCCAGAAAATTTCGCTTTCATCATCGTACTGTCCTTCATCTTTTTCAATGTTTTCAAAAATTCGTCCGCGGCAATACGGAAAACCGAGATTGTCAATCAATCCGCCAGCGGCGCCCGCAAATTCGAAATATTCACGGCGGTTAAAATCTAAAATTTTCGGCTGTATAGCGGCAATTTTTTCATTTTTTTCGAAAAGCTCCAAAACCGGCTGCAGCCAGTTTGCGGTAACTTCCACATCTGAGTTCAGCAGACAATAAAACTCGTGCTTAATCTGTTTTAAACCTTCGTTATAGCCGCCGGCAAAACCATGGTTTTCAGTATTAAAAACAACTGAAACATGCGGAAATTCATTTTTCAAAAATTCTACTGAATCATCGGTAGATTTATTGTCGATGACGAACAAATCCGCGCCAGCAGAATGCTGAATAACGTTTGGTAGAAATTTTTCCAACCAGGATTTCCCGTTCCAGTTTAAGATGACGATTGCTAAATTCAATTTTTTAAAATTTTGGCGGCAATTCAGGCATTTTTTTCCATTTCTTTTATCGCGTGCTGATATTTCCAGCGGCGGTGCGACCACAGGTAATTATCCGGTCTTTTTTCGATGGTGTTTTCCAATAATTTGTAGAATTTTTTCACCACTTCATGCTCGACGAATTTTTCACCATCAGGATAGATTCGATAGTAGTTGATTTGATAAAAACCGCGTTTTACCTTTTTCATTTCACAAAAAACAAAAGCGAGATCCATCCGCGTTGAAAGTTTGTCGTATCCTACAAAAGCAGGTGTTTTCTGGTTTAAAAAATTTAAACCATAAGTGACTTCCGAATGATGTGGCGTTTGATCAGCCACAAACATATAAATAGAATCGCCGTCATTAGGATTTCGGAAAATATGGCGGATGACTTCTTTGGCTTCAATGGCGGTGTTTCCAAAGCGGTTTCGCAGGTTTTTCATCTGCTCTTCCCAAAAACCGCTGTTCACTTTTCGATACACCGGAAAGCTGTTTTTTTGCGGAACAATCAGCGCCAGCGTATTGTACCACTCCCAATTAAAAATATGTCCGGAAAGCAAAATGACGTTTTTGTTTTCCGCTTTTGCCTCCTGAAAAATATCCTGATTCAGGTGCTGAACCCGAACGCGAAGTTCCGTGGCAGAAATGGTAAAAGTTTTAAAGGTTTCTACAATGTAGTCGCAGAAATTGATATAAAACTGTTTCTGAATTTTTTTGAGCTCGTCGGTAGATTTTTTCGGGAACGAGTTTTGCAGATTGGTAAAAACAACCTTTTTTCTGTAACCGATGATGTGAAAACTAAGCAGAAACAGTACATCGGAAACGACGTAAAGCACGCGCAGCGGCAACCGGGAAAAAAGTAAAATAATCTGGAAAATAAACTTCATGGTGGAGTGCAAATTTAATGATAATAAAGTTTATCCTTTAACCAAAATTTGGTATTTTGCAGAGATTAATAATTTTCAATCAAGATGAAAAAACAAACTTTAAGGAGCCTTCTGCTTTCCGGACTTTTAATTTCCGGCATAGCATGTTCGCAAAAAAGTGAAAATGTAGCGGTAACACAAACTTCGAACAATTCTGTTGCGCAGACTTCCGTAGATTCGGCAACAGCTCCTGTGGATAGTGTAGCGTTGAAAGAAGCGAAAAAGCAAGCGGCAGCAGCGGAACTGGCAAAACTTCCGAAACCTTATAATGACAAGGAAAATGCTGAAGCAAAAATCGCGGAGCTTGTAAAACAGGCCAAAGCTGAAAATAAAAATGTAATGATACAGGCCGGAGGAAACTGGTGTATCTGGTGTTTACGTTTTAACAATTATGTACAAACGACGCCGGAACTCAAGCAGGTTGTTGACAAAAATTATATTTATTATCACCTGAATTATTCGCCGGAAAACAAAAACGAAAAAGTTTTTGCGAAATATGACAACCCGGGCGCGAAATATGGATATCCGGTTTTCATCGTTCTCGACCAAAACGGCAAAATGATTCACACGCAGGATAGCGCGGTGCTGGAAGAAGGTAAAGGCTACAGCCTGGAAAAGGTGAAAGCGTTTTTTGAAAAATGGGCGCCAAAAGCTTCCTAAAATAATAAAATCCCGCCAATTACGGTGGGATTTTTTTATAACAATTTTTTAATCCATTCCAGTTTTTTATCGGTGTACGGCGGATATTTCAAGTCTGGTTCGCCCCAAGTTGCACGGGACAAAACAGCTTTTTTATGCGAAAAAGCATCAAAACCATACCTACCGTGATAACTTCCCATTCCGGAATTTCCCACGCCGCCAAACGGCAATTGATCGTTGCTTAAATGCATCACCACATCATTGATACAGCCACCACCAAAAGAAATTTTGGAAACAAATTGCTCTTTTTCCTCCGATTTATCCGTGAAGAGATAAGCTGAAAGCGGTTTTTCATACGCAGCAACCTGAAGCAGCGCATCATTAAAGTTTTTAAAAGTCAGCACCGGAAGAATCGGTCCAAAGATTTCTTCCTGCATCACCGCATCGTTCCAGGTTACATTATCTAAAATTGTCGGCTCTATATACCTTTTTTCAGGAATTGAACTTCCGCCGAGGTAAACCTTATTTCTGTCGATTAACTTAATTAAACGTTCGAAATTTCGATCATTAATGATTTGCGTATAATGTTCAGAATCAGGCTGGTAATTGTATTTTTGAATGTAAGATTTCAAAGAATCCAAAAAGCTGTCTTTTACCTTTTCATCAACCAGAATATAATCAGGCGCCACACAGGTTTGGCCGGCGTTCAGAAATTTTCCCCACACTATTCTTTTTGCTGCAACTTCGAAATCAGCCGAAGCTGTAACAATTGCCGGACTTTTTCCACCTAATTCCAATGTTACCGGTGTTAAATGCTTCGCTGCAGCTTCGTAAACGATTTGGCCAACGCGCGGACTGCCGGTAAAAAATATCGTGTCGAATTTCAGTTTTAAAATTTCTGTGGTTTCCGGAACACCGCCTTCAGCAACGAAGAGAAACTCCTTGGGAAAATTTTCATTGATGATTTTCGCCATCGCTTTCATGGTATTTTCCGCAATTTCGCTGGGCTTCACGATACAGGTATTTCCTGCAGCAATTGCAGCCACTACGGGAGACAAAGAAAGCTGATACGGATAATTCCACGCGCCGATTACCAGACAGTTTCCCAGCGGTTCAGAATAAATTTTGCTGGAACCGAACTGGTTGGCGAGATTTGTTTTCGTGCCGGTCGGCCGCATCAACGATTTCAAATTATTCAAAAAATAATCGATGTCTTTTAAAACAAAAGAAATTTCCGTGGTTAAAGTATCAAATTTTGATTTTCCGAAATCCGCGTAAATTGCTTCATAAAGTAAATCGTCATTTTTTAGCAGCAAATCGCGCAGTTTTTCCAAATTTCTCTTTCGGAATTTGTACGACTTGGTTTGCTGAGAGTTGAAAAATTCTTTCTGTTCCGCTAAAATATCTTGAAAATTCATTACTTTTAATTTCTGTTTATAACAAATTTACCTCAAAAAAATTACATCACCGGCAAATGGATTTTACCAATAAAATTGTACTCATAACCGGCGGTTGCTCCGGAATCGGAAAGATAATGGCGAGAAAATCGCTTGAAAGAGGTTGCAAAAAATTGGTGATTTGGGACATTAACGACGAAGGATTGCTCAAAACCAAACAGGAACTCGGTACAATCGGTGGCGAAGTTGTCACTTATCAAATTGACCTTTCAAATTTAGACAGCATTAAAATTCAGGCACAGCGCGTTAGAACGGAAGTTGGAACTGTAGATATTTTGATTAATAATGCCGGAATTGTGGTCGGAAAATATTTTCACGAACAAACGCATGACCAGGTTCAAAAAAGCATGTGCATTAATTCAAATGCTTTGATGCACACCACTTTAGAATTTTTGCCCGAAATGATGGCGAAAAATTCCGGCGCAATCTGCAACATCGCGTCGTCGGCAGGTTTAATTTCAAACCCGAAAATGTCGGTTTATGCTGCATCCAAATGGGCGGTAGTGGGATGGGGCGACAGCCTGCGGCTGGAAATGAAGCAATTAAACAAAAATATTTCGGTGACGACCATTATGCCGTTCTTCATCAATACCGGAATGTTTGATGGTGTAAAATCCAAACTGCTGCCTATTTTGGAACCGGAACCTACTTCAGAAAAAATCATTTCCGCCATTGAAAGGGAAACCAAAATGCTCGCAATGCCGCTTCCGTATTGGTTTATCCGCTTTTCGCAGGGTATTTTACCAATTCCCGCGTTTGATTGGGTGATGGAAAACGTTTTCGGAATTTACGACACGATGAAGGAATTTACGGGCCGGAAATAATTTTTAAGCCCCGCTTTTTTTCCTTAAATTTGTGCCAGTAAAAGTAAAAAGAAAGAATGAATTCCTACAAAAATCCTCTCGAGGAACGCTATTCAAGCGAGGAAATGCTCTATAATTTCTCTCCCAACAACAAATTTCGCAACTGGCGAAAACTTTGGATTGCCCTGGCGGAAATCGAAAAAGATTTAGGCCTCGACATTTCAGACGAGCAAATCATTCAACTGAAAGAAAACGCGGAAGACATCGATTACAAAAAAGCCGCGGAATACGAGAAAAAATTTCGTCATGATGTCATGGCGCATGTTCACACTTATGGCGACGCAGCACCTTTGGCAAAAGGAATTATTCACCTCGGTGCAACTTCAGCTTTTGTTGGTGATAATACCGATTTGATTCAGATGCGCGACGGACTGTTGTTGCTGAGAAAACAGATGGTCAACGTCATGAAAAATCTTTCTGATTTTGCCCTTCAATACAAAGATTTACCGACTTTAGGATTTACCCATTATCAGCCTGCGCAGCTTACGACGGTTGGCAAACGCGCGACTTTATGGCTGCAATCTTTACTTTTGGATTTCGAAGAACTGGAGTTTTTCATTGAAACTTTAAGATTTCGAGGTGTAAAAGGAACGACCGGAACAGCCGCAAGTTTTCTGGAGCTTTTTGATGGCAACTATTCCAAAGTGAAACATTTAGACCAGGAACTTTCAAAACGTTTTGGTTTTGATAAAGTTTTCGGTGTTTCCGGACAAACTTATGACCGTAAAATTGATGCGAAAGTGGTGGCGTTGCTGTCAAATATTGCACAGTCGGCACATAAATTTACGAATGATTTACGGCTTTTACAGAATTTAAAAGAAATTGAAGAGCCTTTCGAGAAAAACCAAATTGGTTCTTCGGCGATGGCTTATAAAAGAAATCCGATGCGTTCCGAACGAATTGGTGCTTTGGCAAAATTCGTGATGTCGCTTTCCACCAGTTCTGCGATGGTTGCTTCTACCCAGTGGTTTGAAAGAACTTTGGATGATTCGGCGAACAAAAGGCTTACCATTCCACAGGCATTTCTGGCGGTTGACGCAATTCTAATGATTTGGAATAATATCATGAACGGCATTGTGGTTTACGAAAACCGCATCAAAAGGCATATTATGGAAGAACTTCCGTTCATGGCGACGGAATATATCATTATGGAAGAGGTGAAAGCCGGCGGCGACCGTCAGGAAATTCACGAAACCATCCGCGTGCATTCCATGGAAGCTTCGAAAAAAGTGAAAGAAGAAGGCAAAGAAAACGATTTGCTGGATAGAATCTTAAATGATCATTCCCTGAAACTGGACAAGACAAAATTAATGGAAGTTTTGGATCCAAAAAGGTTCATCGGGTTTGCGCCGATTCAGACGGAGCAGTTCATTGAAAACGAAGTCACGCTGATCCTGGAAAAGTACGCCGACCTTATCGGGCTAAAGGCCGACCTTAAAGTTTAAAAAATTTGCAGTCTTTTGGCTGCTTTTTTTTTATAATTTTATTGAAAATTTTAATAGTGGAAAAGTTTAAAATCAACACGTTACGTCAAAAGTAAGACGGGTTGATAAAATGGTGGAAAGAAGATAAATCTAATAATAGTCTTGAATCCTAATTCTTGACTCTTGAATCGAAAAAGAAATGAAAAAAAGAATCTTCGTAGAAAAAAAAGGAATTTTCGATGTAGAAAGTCCTTTGATTTTTAATGAAATAAAAAATATTGTTCCCACTATTGAAAACGTAAAAGTTTACAATATTTACGATGTTTTCGGTGTGAATGATGACGAATTTTCGAAAGTCATCACCAACACTTTTGTTGATCCGGTGACCGATATTTTACATGAAGCAAATCCGGCAAAAAATACCTTTTTTGCCACGGAATTTTTGCCGGGACAATACGATCAGCGCGCTGATTCTGCACAGCAATGCATCGCTTTACTCACTGGAAATGAGAACGGTAAAGTGCGAAGTGGAAAACTCATCGAACTATTTGGTGTTTCCGAAACCGAAGTGGAGAAAATCAAAAATCATTTGATTAACAAGGTTGAATCTCAGCAAAAAGATTTGTCGAAGCTGGAAATTCCTTCGGAAGAAATTCCGGATCCGGTTCTTGTGCACGAAGGTTTCAAAGATTTTTCTGCCGCTGAACTGGCAAATTTTTACGAAAATCATGGTTTTGCTTTAGGTATTGACGATTTAGAATTTATCCAGAATTATTTTAAATCAGAAAACAGAAATCCGACTGAAACGGAACTAAAAGTTCTCGATACGTATTGGAGCGACCATTGCAGACATACCACTTTTGAGACTGAACTTACTGATATTCAGTTTAACGGTGCGTTTAAAACGACTTTAGAACATATTTTCAATGATTATTTAGAAAAACGAAAATTTTTAGGTCGCGAAGCAAAACCTATTTCTTTGATGGATTTGGCCACCGTTTGCGCCAGATATTTTCATAAAACCGGAAAACTGGAAAATTTGGTCGTTTCACAAGAAATAAATGCGTGTACCATTGAAATCGAAGCTGAATTCGACGGCAAGAAAGAACCGTGGTATTTGCTGTTTAAAAATGAAACGCATAACCATCCTACAGAAATTGAGCCTTTCGGTGGTGCTTCCACGTGTTTGGGCGGCGCAATCCGCGATCCCTTGTCTGGGCGTGCCTTTGTTTACCAGGCGATGCGTTTGTCGGGCGCGGCTGATGTTTTGGAATCGATTTCTGAAACTTTGCATGGCAAACTTCCGCAAAGAACGATTTCTAAGCAGGCTGCAAACGGTTATTCGTCCTACGGAAATCAGATTGGTTTGGCAACAACTTCGGTGAATGAAATTTACCACGACGGCTATAAAGCCAAGCGTATGGAAGTTGGTTTTGTCGTGGGCGCCGTGAAAAAAGATTGGGTAAAAAGGGAAGAACCTAAAAGCGGCGACCTCGTTATTTTGCTCGGTGGCGCCACCGGAAGAGACGGTGTGGGCGGCGCTAGCGGAAGTTCCAAAGTTCAGGACGAAACCTCGATTCATACGTTATCGACGGAAGTGCAGAAAGGAAACGCGGTAGAAGAAAGAAAAATTCAAAGACTTTTTAGAAATCCTGAAGTAACCAGATTAATTAAAAAATCGAATGATTTTGGTGCGGGCGGCGTGTCCGTGGCAATTGGTGAAATCGCTGATTCACTGGAAATTAATCTGGATATTTTGCCATTAAAATACGAAGGTTTAAACGGAACTGAACTCGCTATTTCAGAATCTCAGGAGCGAATGGCAGTTGTGATTGAGGCAACCGACAAGGAAAAATTCATCGCTTTCTGTGAAAAAGAAAATATTAAAGCTGTAGAAGTTGCGAAGGTGACGGATTCCGGCAGAATGCATATGTTTTGGCAAAACCAAAAAATTGTCGATTTAAGCCGGGAATTTTTGGACACCAACGGTTGCGCAAAGCAGCAGCACGTGGAAGTTTCTCACTTACAGTCTGTTGAACAGAAAAATATGCCGTTCAATGAGCAAAATTTCCTCAAACTTCTTTCAAGTAAAAATGTGGCTTCGCATAAAGGTTTAGCAGAAATGTTCGATGCTTCCGTTGGTGGAACGACCGTGGCGATGCCTTTTGGCGGAAAACATCAGCTCACCGAAATGGAAGGAAGCGTGCAAACACTGCCTGTTTTAGAAGCTAAAGACGTTGAAACAGTTTCGCTCGCGAGTTGGGGTTTTGATGCGGATATTTCCGCTCAGAACTCCTTAGTGGGTGCTGCCAATGCGGTGGTGGAAAGCGTCGCTAAAATTGTGGCAATGGGCGGCGATTATAAAAATATCCGCCTGAGTTTTCAGGAATATTTTGAAAAACTGGGAAATGACCCGGAGAAATGGGGAAAACCTTTAGCTTCCTTGCTTGGAGCTTATGATGCGCAAATGAATTTTGAGCTAGCTGCCATCGGTGGGAAAGATTCCATGAGCGGAAGTTTTCAGGACATCCACGTGCCGCCGACTTTAATTTCCTTTGCATGTGCCAATGGTGAAAAGAAAAATATTATCTCGCCGGAATTTAAAAATGCCGGAAATAAGCTTTATTTATTTCAGCATGTTCCTCAGGAAAACGGGATGCCGAATTATCAAAATCTGAAAGAAATTTTTGATTTCATTTTTGAAAATATCAAGTCCAAAAAGATTGTTTCGGTGAAGACAATTAAGGAAGGTGGAGTAGCAGTTGCTTTAGCAAAAATGAGTTTTGGAAATCATTTGGGAACGGAAATTAATGTTGCTGAAGAATTGCTTTTAAGCAAAAATATTGGGAGTTTAATCATTGAAAGTTCTGATGATTTAAAAAATAATTTACTTCAAGTTATTGGTGAAGTTACAAATTTAAAATATCTGAGAATCAATAATTTACAATTTAACATTGAAAATTTACTTCAAGTATGGACCGGAACTTTTGATGAACTTTTTCCCACTCACGAACAGCAAAAAATTGTGGTTGAAATTGACTCAAAGCTGAATTCAAATCAGCCGCGAAGCATTCAAATTTTAAAACACGGCCTGGCGAAACCGAAAGTTTTTGCACCGATTTTTCCGGGTACCAATTGCGAGTACGAAACGCAAAATGCTTTCAGAAAAGAAGGCGCCGAAGTTTCTTCTTTGCCACTCATCAATCTTGATCATCAGCTTTTAAATGAAAGTTTGGAGGCGTGGATTTCAGAAATTAATCAGTCGCAGATTTTGGTTTTGTCTGGTGGTTTTTCTGCCGGTGATGAACCGGATGGTTCGGCGAAGTTTATTGTGAATGTTTTGAAAAATGAAAAAATGCGAAATGCCGTTCATCAATTATTGGAGCGCGACGGGATAATTCTCGGCATTTGTAACGGTTTTCAGGCGTTGGTGAAATCCGGTTTGCTGCCGTATGGTGAAATTCGGGATTTAGATGCGGATTCACCAACTTTAGCGCACAACGCGATTGGTCGTCATATTTCGCAAATGGTGAATGTGAAAGTTGCCAATGATGATTCGCCGTGGTTAAAAGGGATGAAAAATCAGGTTTTTACCATTCCGATTTCGCATGGTGAAGGACGGTTTATGGCTTCGGAAACGGTGATTAAGGAATTGTATGAAAATGGCCAGATTGCTACACAATATATCGATTATGCGGAAAATATTGCGCATGGAATGCCGTTTAATCCAAATAATTCGCTTTTCGGAATTGAAGGAATTACCTCCAAATCGGGCAAAATTTTTGGTAGAATGGGCCATCCGGAACGCTTTGGTGAGGGATTGATGAAAAATATTCCGACTGCCAGTTACCACAACATTTTTAAAAATGGAGTGGAATATTTTAAATAGTTTTTTAATTTTGTTATAAGTTGTTTTGCTTATAATTATAATTTATTAGTAATTTAGCTTATATTTTAAAAGCTCATCCAGTTAAAAATTATTAGGTAAAAACCTTATATTTCAGGTTTATTAGGAGAATTGCTTATATTTGTCTTATGATTGCAATTATTACCGGTGACATCATTAATTCCCAAATGTCGGATTCGGAACTTTGGCTGCCCAAACTGAAAGATTTGCTGGCGAGCTGGTTCAAAAGCCCCGAAAATTGGGAAATTTACCGCGGCGATGAATTTCAGCTGAAATGCAGCGTGGACGAAGTTTTCCGCAAAGCACTGTTGCTAAAATCACTCATCAGAACCTTTGAAAACCTGGATGTGCGCCTCGCAATCGGTATCGGCAATGAAGTTTTTCTTTCAGACAAAATCACAGAATCTAATGGTTCTGCCTATGTAAATTCCGGAAGGTTGCTGACGGAAATAAAATCGCAGGGAAAAACGCTCGCAATCCAAACTGAAAATGACAAAGTAAACCGCGATCTCAATATCTTATTCAAATGGGCCGCCATCGACTTTGATAATTGGACCGCGGCAACTGCCGAGATAATCCATCAGCTCTTGGTGAATCCTGCACTGACGCAGGAAGAACTGGCTAAGGCGCTGAATATTACGCAATCGTCAGTCAGTCAGCGGCTTAAAAGGGCGAACTTCGACTTGCTACAGGAAACCGACCAATTCTTTCGAAAGAAAATCGCCGAACTATAAATGATTTTTATTCCCCTC
>Ga0308157_10006982_pt1 | contig 13310 bp, 13 predicted proteins | sample PhyBR1_FD_201035 | JGI IMG/M metagenome (GOLD analysis project Ga0308157, IMG submission 201035) | Phyllosphere microbial communities from UC Gill Tract Community Farm, Albany, California, United States - DLSLB.R1 | ecosystem: Host-associated > Plants > Phyllosphere > Unclassified | place: USA...
GTGGCACACTTCTTGTCTGATGTCGTTATTGCATGGGTTTTGATAATTGGATTGATGATATGGCTGTGGCCTGGAGTTGCTCGCAACGCCGATACCATTGACAATTGGTTTCGACAAAAAGGCTCAGGGCTGCGTAAGCGCCTTTATAAGCAGATTGATTGACGCCGCATTGGCGAAAGCCTAGTGTCGATTTACACAACAGGTTTTGCCGGGACGAATCCCGGCGATACCAAAAGGGAATGCGACGGACGGACCCAATCCGGGCGTCTTTATCGCAGCCGACCCCGCGACTGTAGAGCGGAGAGGGATGAGGCAAGCCGGTTAACCGGCAGCCACTGGAAACACAGCGTTTCTGGGAAGGCGCTTCAAACCCTACGACCCGTGAGCCAGGAGACCTGCCTGTAGTGTGAAGGGCATTTTGTCCGCACCCCATGGGAGGTTTTCCCTGCTGCCTACACGGAGGTTGTCATGGCTGCGCGTACCCAAAATTCTGTTCCCAATACAATAGCTATGCCGCTTGCGACGCGTCTTGCGACAGCTGTCGTTTCGCTGCTTCTTGGCGCGTTTCTGATTTACGGCGTGGGTCTCGCCCATTCGGATACGCTGCACGATTCAGCGCACGATACGCGTCATTCATACGGTTTTCCCTGCCACTAAGCCGATTAGCTTTTTGAAACAGGAAATGAGCAACGCTTGATGGTGGACGGCCATCGGCGAATAATTGCTGTTGAGGGAATAGAATGCTGATCCGTTATCTTTTGGCCACGCTTGTTGCTGGTCTTCTTGCCGGGCTTCTCGTGACGCCTGCTATGTATTTGAAAACCGTTCCGCTGATTATTCAGGCGGAAACTTATGAAGACGCTGGCGGTGGTCATAGCCATGGCGAAGCCGAAGCGGCCGCACCGTACGACCATGCCGCAGCTGCGGCGAGTGAAGGCGAAGAAGAGGAGGGCGCTGAACTTCCATTTGGTCGTCTTGGCAATACATTGCTTGCCAACCTCGTAGCCGGTGCAGGCTTTGCGTTGCTTTTGGGTGGTGTTGCTCTGCTGCTTGGTCGTCGGATCACACCGCAGAACGGTATCCTTTGGGGTATGGCAGGTTTCTTCGCTGTCGCCTTCCTGCCAGCTCTGGGACTTTCGCCGGAACTGCCTGCCATGCCTGCGGCCGATCTCGCACAGCGTCAGCTTTGGTGGATTTCGACCGTCGTCTTGAGTGGTGTCGGCATTTATCTGCTGGTTTTGCGTGGCGAGATTATTTCCAAAATCCTGGGACTTGTGCTGATTATCGCACCGCATCTCTATGGCGCGCCGCATCCTGACGATATTGCATCGCCAATCCCGTCACTGCTTGCTTCGCAATATGCTGTCGCATCGCTTGCAACAAACCTGTTCATGTGGGCTGTCATTGGGCTTGCGCTGGGCTGGTTCATTCAGGCTTATGCGAAGTCAGATATTGAAGGCTGATAGATATGGCTCTACCCCGAAATGAAAATGCAAAAACCACGTTCGTTCTCGGCGGAGCCCGGTCTGGTAAGTCGTCTTATGCAGAAAAATTGGTTGAAGGTTCAGGCCTTCAACCAATTTACTTCGCGACAGGACGTGCATTCGACACGGAAATGGAAAACCGTATCTCTATTCATCGCAACAGCCGCGGGGACGAATGGCAGACGGTTGAAGAACCGCTCGACCTTGTGGGCGCACTTCAAAAACATGCGGGACATGACCGCTTCGTGCTGGTCGATTGCCTCACGCTCTGGATCACAAATCTGATGATGGCAGAGCAGAATATTGCTGCTGAAACCGAGACGCTGGTTGCAGCATTGCCTCAGCTTTCAGGTCAGGTTGTTTTTGTTTCCAACGAGGTCGGCTTGAGTATTGTGCCGGAAAATCGCATGGCGCGCGAATTTCGCGATCATGCTGGTTTTCTGCATCAGGCCGTCGCATCGGTGGCGGATGAAGTTTATTTCATAGCGGCAGGATTGCCGCTCAAAATGAAGGGTTAATTTGATGCAGGGACAAAAGATTCCAGCGACCGTGATCACCGGATTTCTTGGTTCGGGTAAAACGACACTTATTCGTAATCTGCTGGAAAATGCCAATGGCAAGCGCATTGCGCTCATTATCAATGAGTTTGGCGATCTCGGCGTTGACGGCGGAATTCTTAAAGGTTGCGGTATCGAAAGCTGCCGTGAAGAAGATATTATTGAACTGAACAATGGCTGCATCTGCTGCACCGTTGCTGATGATTTCATTCCGACCATGACCAAGCTTCTCGACCGCGCTGACCGTCCTGATCACATCGTGATTGAGACTTCGGGTCTGGCGCTGCCGCAGCCGCTGGTCGCTGCTTTCAATTGGCCTGAAATCAAGACGCAGGTTACGGTAGACGGCGTGGTGACTGTGATCGATGCTGCCGCTGTTGCTGAAGGCCGTTTTGCGGACGATCACGACAAGGTGGATGCACAGCGCGCAGCGGACGATTCTCTTGATCATGAAAGCCCTTTAGAGGAACTTTTTGAGGATCAGATTCATGCGGCTGACCTTATCGTTCTCAACAAGGCCGACCTCATTGATCCGTCGAAACTTGATAGCGTGAAGGCCGATGTGGCGCAACGTTCAACACGTCGCGTCAACATGGTGCCAGCAAGCTTTGGCAAAATTGGTGCAGATGTGCTGCTCGGTCTTGGCGTGGGTACGGAAGACGATATCGCCAACCGTAAATCGCATCACGAAATTCATCATGCTGATGGCCATGAGCATGACCACGACGAGTTTGAAAGCTTTGTGGTGGAAGCAGGCTCGGTTGCTGATCCAAAGATATTTACCGATAAGCTCAAGGGCATAATTGCAGAACATGATGTTCTGCGTCTCAAAGGCTTTGTCTATGTGCCGGGCAAGCCGATGCGTCTGGTTGTGCAGGCCGTTGGTCCACGCATTGAGCATTATTTTGACCGCCCATGGGGCAAGGATGAAGTGCGTAATACGCGTCTTGTCGTCATTGGCCTGCATGAGATTGATGAACAGGCAATCACCAGAGCCGTGAAAGACGCTGTCTCGTAATGCATCTTCTACTTGCCCAGAAAGGAACGATCAGCGACGGTAATGAGGCCGTCGACCTCGGCCAGACGCCGGGCGATATATTGTTCCTTTCCGCCGCTGATACGGAGCTGGCTAGTCTTTCGCAGGCCTATAAGCTTGTGAAAAATGGGCCAAGCCTCCGGCTCGCCAATTTCTTGAGCCTCACACATCCCATGTCAGTCGACGCTTACGTTGAGCGTACGGCACGGCATGCGAAACTTATTGTCGTGCGGATTATTGGTGGTGAGACCTATTGGCCTTATGGGCTTGAGGCGCTTCATGCCTGTGCCGTATCTCACGGTATCAAGATCGCGGTGCTGCCGGGTGATGATAAGCCCGATTACGGACTCGAACGATTTTCAACCGTGTCAGCTGATGAGCGGGATGCTCTCTGGCAATATTTGATCGAGGGCGGGGCCGCCAATACGTCCCGCTTTCTCGATTATTGCTCCGCATTGATTGATGAAAGCGAAAAGCCGGAGGAGGCTGCACCGCTTCTGAAAGCTGGACTGTGGTGGCCGGATATGGCCATGCCTTCGCTAGATCTCATCCGCCAGCAATGGAAGGGCGTTGATGCGCCTGCTGCGGCAATCATTTTTTATCGTGCGCTGGTGCAGAGCGGACAGACACAGCCGGTTGAAGCACTGATCAATGCACTGCAGGCAAAGGGCTTGAACCCGGTTCCTATCTTTGTTTCTAGCCTCAAGGACAGACTTTCTGCGGCGGTTGTCGATGGACTGTTTGAAGATTGCCAGCCGGATATTGTGCTCAATGCAACCGGCTTTGCGATTTCGTCGCCGGGAGCGGAGCGTAAACCGACCGTGCTTGATAAGCGCGGCAATATGGTTTTGCAGGTGATCTTTTCCGGTACGCCAAAAGCGACATGGCAGGCATCGCAGCAGGGGCTGCTGGCGCGCGATCTCGCAATGAATGTGGCACTACCGGAAGTGGACGGCCGAGTGCTGTCGCGTGCGGTGTCGTTTAAATCGGCAAAGCAATTTGATAACACCGTTGAAGCCAATATCGTCACTCATGAGCCGGATGCTGGGCGTGTGGCTTTTGTCGCCGAACTGGCGGCAAACTGGGGGCGGCTCAAGCGAAAAAAGCCGGAAGAGCGCCACGTTGCGCTAATCCTTGCCAATTATCCGAATCGCGATGGCAGGCTGGGCAATGGCGTTGGGCTTGATACTCCTGCGGGAACGGTGGAAGTGCTGCGCGCCATGGGGCGTGAGGGTTATCAGGTTGGTGATGTGCCTGCCAATAGTGATGCTTTCATGCAGCTCTTAATGGCCGGCCCAACCAATGCCGCGCGTGATGGACGAGTCATTCGCGAATTGATTTCTCTGAATCAATACAAGGCTTTCTTTGCAAAGCTTCCGAGTGTGATTCAGAATGAAATCGAGACCCGCTGGGGCGGTCCAGAGAATGATCCATTCTATGATACGGAGCTTGAAGGTTTCGCGTTGCCGCTGATGAAGCTTGGCGAGACAATCGCCGGAATTCAGCCAGCACGCGGTTATAATATTGATCCGAAAGAGACCTATCACTCGCCCGATCTGGTGCCGCCGCATGGATATATCGCGTTTTACGCTTATCTGCGTGACGTGGCGAAGATCGATGCCATCGTGCATATGGGCAAACATGGCAATCTGGAATGGCTGCCGGGTAAAGCCTTAGCATTGTCAGAAAATTGCTATCCCGAAGCAGTCTTCGGCCCTACGCCGCATGTTTATCCGTTCATTGTCAATGATCCGGGCGAAGGCACGCAGGCCAAGCGCCGTGCGGGGGCTGTTATCATCGATCATCTCACACCACCGCTGACGCGCGCCGAAAGCTATGGTCCGCTTAAAGATCTGGAAGCGCTGGTTGATGAATATTACGAGGCGTCGGGTGTTGATCCGCGCCGTTTGCTAAGGCTGAAAGCGCAGATACTCGATCTGGTGCGTGATATTGGGCTCGACCGCGATGCGGGCATTCATGACCATGACGATGAAGATATGGCACTGCAAAAGCTGGATGCCTATCTATGCGATCTCAAGGAAATGCAGATCCGCGATGGGCTGCATATTTTTGGTCTGGCCCCTGAAGGGCGGTTGCTCACCGATTTGCTGGTGGCACTGGCGCGTGTGCCACGTGGTATTCCTGTTGCGCTTGGTGGTTTGCTGGGCGAACAGAGCCTGCAACGTGCTATCGCAAAAGACGCGGGCCTTGGTGAAGAATTTGATCCGCTCGATTGTGTGATGGCCGAGCCGTGGACCGGGCCGAAGCCTGCACTGCTGGTGGCCGCAAGCCCTGCAAGCTGGCGTATTAAAGGTGATACGGTTGAGCGTATCGAATTGCTCGCCGCGCAGTTTGTGGAGGGTGAAGTCGAGTGCCCAGCAGATTGGACACAGACCACTGCCGTGTTGCAGTCGATCGATGAACATTTGCGCCCGATGGTGACATCCTGTGGGCCATCAGAGATTGAAGGTTTTCTGTCTGCCATTTCAGGGTGCTTTGTGCCGCCGGGACCATCCGGAGCGCCAACCCGTGGGCGGCCCGATGTTTTGCCGACTGGGCGCAACTTCTATTCTACCGATAGCCGCGCCGTACCAACACCAGCGGCGTGGGAATTGGGTCGAAAATCAGCTGAGTTGCTGATCACGCGTTATACGCAGGATCATGGCGAGTGGCCGACTTCGTTTGGTTTGACCGCATGGGGAACCTCCAACATGCGCACGGGTGGCGATGATATTGCGCAGGCCTTGGCGTTAATTGGCGTGAAGCCGGTCTGGGATATGGCGTCGCGGCGTGTCACTGGCTACGAAATCGTGCCGATTGCCAAGCTTGGCCGCCCGCGCGTGGATGTAACGTTGCGCATTTCCGGCTTTTTCCGCGATGCATTTCCTGAACAGATAGCGCTGTTTGATAAAGCAGTACGCGCTGTAGGCGCACTTGATGAAGAGGCGGAGGACAACCCGATTGCTAACCGCATCAAAGCCGAACAGTCGCGCCTTATCGCAACAGGTGTAGATGCGAAGACTGCCGAACGCCGCGCAGGCTATCGCGTTTTTGGGTCAAAGCCCGGCGCTTATGGTGCTGGATTGCAGGCGCTGATTGACGAAAATGGTTGGGCTGATCGCAAAGATCTGGCCGAAGCCTGGCTCGTGTGGGGTGGCTATGCCTACGGTGCAGGCGAAGAGGGACAGGCGGAACGCGGGCTGCTTGAAGAACGGCTTCGCTCTGTTCAGGCGGTTGTACAAAATCAGGATAACCGCGAGCATGATCTGCTCGACAGTGACGATTATTATCAGTTTGAAGGCGGTATGGCCGCGACGGTTGAAAATCTGACTGGGGCGATGCCGACCGTCTATCACAATGATCATTCGCGGCCCGAAAAGCCAGTTATTCGCACACTCGAAGAAGAGCTGGCGCGGGTTGTGCGTGGCCGCGCGGCGAACCCTAAGTGGATCGCTGGCGTGATGCGTCACGGCTATAAGGGCGCTGCGGAAATTGCGGCCACCGTTGATTATCTTTTCGCTTTCGCGGCGACGACTGGCAAAGTTGGCAACCATCATTTCGAGGCTGTTTATCAGGCCTATATCGCTGACAGAGCGGTGCATGATTTCATGCTTGAAAAGAACCCGGCTGCCCTGAGTGAAACCGCTTCAAAGCTCAATGATGCAATTGAACGGGGCTTCTGGGTGCCGCGCTCTAACTCAGCACGTTTTGAGCTGGAAAATCTTATGGAGTATCGCACGAAAGCAGTGATGTGACGTGCCACTCTTTGTTTGCAAGCAAAGTTTGATGTGGGAGATCTGCCATCTTCCTCTGACCTTGCTAAACTTAAAAAATGATTCCGGAAAGGGCATTAAATGGCTGAGAAATCTGCGAAACTTCTTTCGATGACGGAAGAGGAACTAAATGCCCGTCATGCGGATAAGATGCGCAAGAAGAAAGCAGCACGCGACAAGATTCAGGCCACCAAGACCGACGAAAAAGGTCTTGTGATTGTGCATACGGGCAAGGGCAAGGGTAAGTCGAGCGCAGGCTTCGGTATGGTTTTCCGCGCACTTGGCCATGGCATGAAAATTGGTGTTGTGCAGTTCGTCAAAGGTTCGTGGGATACCGGTGAGCGCTGGGTTCTAGAGAAGTTTCCGGAGCAGGTGACAATCTCCGCACTTGGTGAAGGCTTTACATGGGAAACGCAGGATCGTGCGCGTGACATCGCTATGGCGCGCGATGCATGGGAGCAGGCCAAGGCGCTTATTCTTGATGAGAGCTATGATATGGTTCTATGCGATGAACTCAACATCGTGTTGCGCTATGATTATCTGCCAGTTGAGGAAATTATCGAAGTGCTTGCAGCCAAGCCCGAGATGAAGCATGTCATTATCACAGGGCGTAACGCCAAGGACGAATTGATCGAGTTTGCTGATCTTGTTACCGAGATGGAAATGATCAAGCACCCCTTCCGTTCGGGTGTGAAGGCGCAAAAGGGAATCGAATTTTAATGGCGGATAGCTGGCAATTCTGGGCATTGATGTCGGCGATCTTCGCAGCGCTAACTGCAGTATTCGCCAAGGTTGGTATTCAGGGCATCAATTCAGATTTTGCCACGCTGGTTCGTACGCTGGTGATTATCGGCGCCCTCTGCCTGTTTCTGACCGTGACAGGCCAATGGCAAAAGCCGGGCGAGATTTCAGGCAAGTCATGGGTGTTTCTCGTGCTTTCCGGCCTTGCAACCGGCGCGTCATGGCTTGCTTATTTTCGGGCGCTGCAAATTGGTGACGCGTCCCGAGTCGCCCCTGTCGATAAATTGTCGGTCGTATTAGTCGCGCTGTTTGGTGCAGCATTCCTTGGCGAACGCATGTCGACAATCAACTGGCTAGGCATTGCGCTTATCGGTTGTGGTGTCGTGCTGGTAGCGTTGCGGGTTTAGAAACCTATCATCTGACGTATAGGATTACTTGGCTCCATAAGCAGACGCACGGCAAGTGCAAGGCTCACCACGATCAGCAATGGCTTGATGATGCGTGAGCCGACCTTCATCGCAAAACTTGCGCCAATCTGAGCGCCGATAAACTGCGCAATACCCATGCAGATACCGATTTTCCAGTTTATCACGCCGATAAGCGCGAAGGTGGCAAAGCCACCGACGTTCGATGCGCAATTGAGCAGTTTTGTATGAGCCGTGGCTTTGAGTACGCCAAAGCCTGCAAGCGCCACGAATGCGATCATGAAAAATGATCCCGTTCCGGGTCCAAACAAGCCGTCATAAAAGCCAATCAGCGGAATAATCGTCATTCCGAAGAGGAATGGGCCGATGCGTCGTGAGCGATCCAGATCGCCGAGGCTTGGTTTGAGCGCAAAGTACACAGCGATTGCAATCAGCAAAATTGGCAGCGCTGCCCGCATAATGTCGACAGGCAAAACCGTTGCGAGAAATGCCCCGAGAACCGACCCAATAAGTGACGCAATAGCCTCCGGCCATTGTTCTTTGATGTTTACGTGGCCTTTTCGTGCATAGGCGATGGTTGCCGAGGATGAGCCAAACAGTCCCTGTAGCTTGTTTGTGCCCAATGCTTCGACAGGCGGAATTCCAGCTAGGAGTAGCGCGGGAATCGTGATCATGCCGCCGCCGCCCGCGATAGAATCGATAATGCCCGCAATAAAAGCGGCCATGGTTAGCAGAAGCGTCAACGTATCGAAGAATTCAAGCATGGGAGGGTCCGGAAAAAGTTGATGCAACATAGAGCAGACAATCTCGTTGCGCCAGACAAGTTATGTGCGGAACCAACGGGTACTTGCGTTGTTTTTTTGTTCAGGCATCATTACTGATAAACGTCAGGTTGGTCACAGGAGAAAGTCCCCCATGAGCGAAAGCATTTTCGAACGCATTACTGCGTTTCTCAGCAAAAAGAGTGCTGTGCAGCGCGTTGCCGAAGATCCGGCGCTCGCTTCGGAACTGCTTCTTCTGCTTCATGTCGTTTTTGCCGATGGTGATCGTCATCCGGCAGAAATCGCAGCTTTCAGACAAATTGTTTCTGAGAATTTTGGAATTTCGGCTGAAGAGTTGCCGGAAGTGACCGAATATCTCAAAGACTTTGGCTATGAAACGACAACGAAACAGGCAGCTTCCATGCTGGCTGAAATGGCACCTGAACGCCGTGCGTCGTTGTTGCGTGATCTTGTTCGTGTTGCGCGTGCCGATAATCATGTCGATCAGTCCGAAACGGCCATGATCAAGCGTATTGCAGATATTCTTGGGGTTACATCGGAAGACATCAGAGAAGCGCAGCAACCGGCTCCTCGTGCTGTCTAACGGAAATTTTATTGCTCTTGGGATCGGTTGCTCCTCAGGCGTAAGTTTTGAGGAGCTTGTTTCATTGGCAGATAGAGTTTTGCTCGGTGCCGGATTGAAGCGTCCGAATCTGATCGCAACAATTGCCACTAAGCAAAGTGATCCTGTCTGGGCAAAACTCGCACAGCATTATGGCTGCGCGCTACGCTTCTTTGATGCTGCTCGTCTTGAGCAGGAAACACCGCGGCTCAAAAACCCATCAGAATTGGTTTTTGCGTCTGTTGGTTGCCATGGCGTTGCAGAATCTGCTGCACTTGCTGCGGCTGGGGAGAATGCTGTTTTGCTGGTCGAAAAGACTTCAGTTGAGCGTGCCACCGCTGCAATTGCGGTGGCACATTTTGATTAAAGCACCTTGCGGCGCTGCACGATGTAGGTCGCAGCAGTAGCAGCGATGAGCAGCGCAGCCGTTGCGACGATCACTGCGACATAGGCATTCTCAAATGCTTGAGATGCGAGTGCGGTGAGGCTCGCTGCATCTGCTGTTTGCATTGATTGCGCGGCAAGAAGCGCTTCATCAAGGCTATCACGGACAATTGGCGGAATGCTTGAGCCTGCTGGCAGAACAAGGCTTGCAGTATAAAATGCCGATAAGATGCTACCGAAAATCGTGACACCCAGCGCGTTGCCGAGTTCAAATGATACTTCTTCGACCGAGGCCGCCATGCCAGCTTTTTCAACAGGTGCATTGCCCATAATGGATGACGATGCGCCGGTCATCGCGCAGCCGACGCCGAAGCCAAGAACGGCTAACCCTGCGAGATAGAAGTGCGTCGAGAGCTTGTAGGTCAGGATATAAATCACGATCCCAAGCGCTGTGATGCCGAGCGAGCCCCAAAGCACTTTGCCTGCTCCAAGGCGCGGCAACATCATGCCAGCCAGCGGACCTGCTACGAAAGCTGCCAGTGGAATAGGCAAGATCATCAGGCCAGCCTGCAATGGCGACATACCTTCAATAAGCTGCATACGCTGGCTGAACACCAGTTCCATGCCGGTCATCGAACCCGATGCGACCAGAGCTGCAAACACGCCGGTTGAGAATAGCCTGTTGTTAAACAGCGAGAAGTCGATGAGTGGCTCCTTGCTCGCAAATTGTCTGCGCACAAAGATGATCGTGGCGATCAGGCCGATGATAAGTGCGCTCGCAAAGACTGTCATCGATGCATCGCGCTTAGCAAGTTCCTTGACTGCATAGGTCAGCGCGATCAGGCCGATCATGATCTGGATCGAGCCGACGAGATCCCATTTGCGCTTGGACCCAAGTGGGCGGTTCTCAAGGTTAAAGGCTGAAAGTGCCAACGCCACGATAACGACAGGCACATTGATCAGGAAGACCGATCCCCACCAGAAATATTCGAGCAATACGCCACCTGCGACGGGGCCGATGGCTGCGCCACCCGAAGCAATCGCCGCCCAAATGCCAATGGCAAGCGAGCGCTCTTTTTCATCTGTGAACGTTAGGCGGATGATCGACAGCGTGGCAGGCATCATCATCGCTGCACCGCAGGCGAGGAATGCACGGGATGCTATCAGCACTTCCGGGTTTGGCGAATAGGCAGCACACAGCGATGCAAGACCAAACACCACCAAGCCATTCATGAACATGCGCTTGTGACCGAGCTTGTCGCCCAGCGTGCCAAGGCCCGGAAGAAGACCCGCGACCACCAGCGGGTAAATGTTCATGATCCAGAGCTTTTCGGAAGCACTTGCCGCAAGATCATGGGTAAGGCGTGGCAGTGCTGTGTAAAGCACTGTCATATCCACAACGATCAGAAACAACGCGCTGGAAACAATTGCGAGAACGAGCCAGCGATTTTGCGGCAACATCGGATTATACCTTTTCAATACGACCGTATTCAAACTTGTCAGGATGGCTGACATAATATAAATCCGTCCGTATGGAAAGTAAGAAATTGCAAAAAACTGGCCGCCCGCGCTCAATCGATCGTGACCATGTGCTCGACATGGCCGAGAAGCTGGTTGCCGAGGGTGGTATCCTTGCGCTGACCATGGATGCGGTAGCGCAGGCCTCTGGTGTCACTAAAGGCGGTGTGCAATATTGCTTTGGGAATAAAGATGGATTGATGAAAGCCATGATCGAGCGGTGGGGCGACCGTTTCGACGATCTGGTTACAGCACGCAAGCAGCACAGGCAGGATGCGATTTCGCATATCGCAGCGCATATAGCAGTCACCCGCGATAGCGATGCCGAAGATGATTCCCGATTTGCTGCGATGATGGCGAGCCTTATTCCCAATTCGCATTATTTGGACGAAACCCGGGCCTGGTATCGCAAGCAGTGGGATGGGCTTGACGTTTCAACACCTGAAGGCAGACGTGCGCGACTGGCGTTTATCGCAAACGAAGGTGCATTCCTGCTCAGAAGCTTCAACTTCTTTGAGTTAACGCCAGAAGAATGGCAGTCGATCTTCAACGATATTGAAGCGCTCTTACCTGAAAAAGATTGACTTCTCTGTCATCTGACAGGCATTCGAAATGCCTGAACAGAGGAAGAAGACGTGACAGTTCATTTTATTGGCGCTGGTCCGGGTGCGGCCGATCTTATCACTGTACGCGGTCTGCGGCTTATTGAGAACTGCCCAGTCTGCATTTATGCGGGATCACTGGTGCCGAAAGAAGTTGTCGCGTCCGCGCCCAAAGATGCGCTGCTGATTGATAGTTCCTCGCTTACTCTTGATGAAATCATTGCGGCGATTGAGGCGGCTCATGCCAAAGGGCATGATGTTGCACGCGTGCATTCAGGCGATCCGTCGATTTATGGTGCTATGGCCGAGCAGATGCGCAGGCTTGATGCGCTCAATATTCCTTATGATGTGACCCCCGGCGTTCCGGCTTTTGTGGCAGCTGCAGCGGCAATGAAGCAGGAACTGACAATTCCGGAAGTTAATCAGAGCATTATTCTCACGCGCACGTCGGTCAAATCATCTGCCATGCCGGAAGGGGAACAGCTTGCGACCTTTGCAAAGTCCGGTGCGACGCTGGTCATCCATCTTTCCATTCGCAATCTTGCGAAGATCGAGGCAGAGCTTACGCCATTTTATGGTGCGGATTGCCCGGTGGTTGTAGCTTATCGCATCGGCTGGCCAGATGAGCAGATTTTGCGCGGAACATTGTCTGATATTGCGGAGAAAATCGAGCTTTCAGGCGTCAAACGAACCGCAATGATTTTTGTCGGACGTGGCCTTGATCCAAAGAATTTTCGTGACTCAGCGCTTTATCATGAAGCGCATAGCCATGTTGCACGCTCAAAATCTTAAAACTGTGCGCGCAAAATCGAGTGCTTCATCCACCGTCGCGACAATCGTTTTGGCTGCGACGGCTGGTCGGGCAATCATCAAAACCGGAATGGAGAGATCGCGGGCCGCTTTGATTTTGGCATAGGAGATGCTGCCGCCGGAATTGCGGCTGACGATCAACCCGATTTTGCGTCCGCTGAGGAACTGCTTTTCGGCGTCATAATTGCCGGGCTTTGCCAAGACGATCTCGCAATCGTGCGGGAGGCTTACTTCTGGCGGATCAATCATTCGCATAATGAAATGCACATCGTCACGTTCTGCAAAGGGTGCGATGTGCTGTCGTCCCAATGCGAGCAAAACGCGCTCACCTGCGGGGATCATGGTTGCAGCCTGTGCTTCGCTCGCGACCTCGATCCAGTTGTCGTCCGTTTGCTTCTGCCATTCGGGGCGCTCTAGCCGAAGCAACAGGATATTGGTGATCTCAGATGCTCGCACGGCATTTTGTGAAATGCGTGTTGCATAGGGATGCGTCGCGTCGATGAGGAGGTCGATCTTCTCATTCGCCAGATACGCCGCAAGACCTTCTGCGCCGCCAAAGCCCCCTGTTCGGATTTTACCGCTGATTGCCGTCGGGTT